>Ga0209532_1000354_pt1 | contig 39721 bp, 27 predicted proteins | sample COG_02_FD_184746 | JGI IMG/M metagenome (GOLD analysis project Ga0209532, IMG submission 184746) | Pelagic Microbial community sample from North Sea - COGITO 998_met_02 (SPAdes) (version 2) | ecosystem: Environmental > Aquatic > Marine > Neritic zone/Coastal water | place: Helgoland, sampling... | reverse complement strand
GAAACATTGTTTAATAAACGGTTGTCTCGTGGTCGTGTTTTTGACTATCGCACCTATCCGATCGATGACATAAAAAGTATTCGTAAGCTGATAGATGGCGTTACTGTGAACGATATTGTTATCGCGGTGGTTTCCGGCGGTATTCGTAACTATCTCAAGTCGAGACATGCGCTGCCGAATGAATCTCTGATAACCAGCTGCCCGGTTAATATTCGCGGTAAGGATGAAGTTGGTTCAGGCAATAAGATAGCAGCTATCATCACTCCGATGCATACCGAGATTGCCGACCCGGTAGAGCGATTGCGTGCGATTAACCGTGATATGCAAGCGGGTAAAGAAGGGCTTATGGAGAAGGGCACAGATCCAATATCTGACATCGCCAACATGATCCCATCTCTGGGTGTTGCTGCGGGTGGGTATGCTATGGATGCCTTGCTTAAGTACTATTCTGGGCCGCCTTTAATAAACTTCCCTATTTCAAATGTGCCTGGCCCTGCAAAGCCGCAATACTTTGCTGGTGCGCATCTTAAACAAATCACTTGTGCGGGTTTTCTAATGGATGGTTTTGGTCTGTTCTTTACCGCAATTTCCTGTGATGGACGGCTGGCCATTTCCATGACATCGGCCACAAATGTAGTGCCGATTCCAGAAGAGTTGATGGCCTGTGTTTCAGAGTCGTATGAGGAACTGCTAGAGGAAACTCAGCGAGTGACGTCAAACGATATAGGTGTTAGCACGAAAGTGAGCGTTAGGAAAGTAAAGGCAAAAACCAAAAAATCATCAACCCAAAAAGTTTCCGCTAAGAAAACCGCATCTAAAAAGAAGCCATAGAATAGCCATGAGTGATTCTTATACAGACCTGCTTGATAGTGTTGATGCCTCGCGTAAAGGCCTCAAGGTCGGCGCATTTTTCGATTTGGATAAAACTATTATCGCGTGTTTTAGTGCTTTTTATTTACTCAAAGAGCAAGTGAGAGCCAAGCAGATAACTTCTCTCGATGCAGCGGTCCAGCTGGCAGCTGCAGTTGCGTTTGAGGCCACCGGGAAAATCAGTTTTGATGATGTTATCAAAACCTCAGTTTCAGCTTGTGCTGGCTTAGAGGAGGACGATTTCGCTGCTATTGGTCAGCAAATCTTTGAAAAAGTTCTGGTCAAAAAGATTTATCCGGAAGCAGCGGAATTGATAGCACGACATAAGCGCATGGGGCATCGTATCGTGATGGTGTCATCGGCGACTCGATACCAAATAGAGCCAGTAAGTGATTTATTAGGTGTGACCGATATTCTATGTTCCGAATTGGAGCTCAGCGAAGGCAAACTAACGGGTAATCTCGCAGGGCCACCTTGCTTTGGAGGCCAGAAATTAGTAGCGACTGAAGCCTTTGCGAAAAAGCACAAGATCAACTTAAACAATAGTTTCTTTTATACAGATTCTCACACTGATACTGCTTTATTGGAGCGTGTTGGCAATGCTAGGCCGGTTAATCCGGACAAGAAACTAGCCCAAATAGCACGTGACAACAATTGGATGGTGTGCGACTTCAATAGCAGGAAAAAACCTTCATTTGTTGACTATGCCAGAACAGGCGTAATGTATGCGACCTTGCTGCCGTCGTCTTTGATCGGTTCGTACAACTATTTGTTTAGTCAGGATAAGAAAAAATCAGCACAGATTGCATTCAATAGTTTCGTGAACCTATTTATGTTGGCTTCTGGAATCACCGTCAATGTAAAAGGTCGCGAGAATCTGTGGAAACAAAGACCGGCCTTATTCGTATCAAATCACCAGAGCATTTTAGACGGCTACATTACACCCTATTTGATCCAGAGCGACTATGTCGCAATTGGTAAGAAGGAAGCAAGGAATTTGCCATTTCTAGGGAAAATGATGGAAGACTCTGGTTTTATTATGTTTGATAGAAGCAGTAAAAATGCCGGCCGAGAAGCTAGTGAGGCTTGTGTTCAGGCTCTCTTGAATGGCGATAGCGTTATGATGGCTGCTGAAGGTACGCGTAGCCCCACACCTAGCTTACTTCCGTTTAAAAAAGGCGCGTTTCATATCGCAACTCAAGCAGGCGTGCCGATCGTGCCAGTTGTTATTAAAAATGCCTATGAGATATTGCCTCCCGGTGAAGTCATCCCGCGCACCGGGACTGTTGAGGTAGAAGTGCTTGAGCCCATTGATACCAGTAACTGGAAAAAAGAAACTATGGAAGATCACATCGCCGATCTACGCGATCGCTTTCTGGTCGCGCTTGATCAGACAGATAGATAACAGCAACCTGAGAATACGATAATGACTGGCCAATACTACTCTACCGTCGATGGGCAAAAGATATTCTGTCATCAATGGGAGGTCGCCAATCCCCGTGCAATTGTATTAGTTGCTCACGGCGGCGCAGAACACGGCGGGCGGTATGCCTCAATGGCTATGGGGCTCAATCAAGCTCAGTTTAGCGTGTGGGCAGCGGATCACCGGGGGCATGGTGAGTCAGTCTTGCCTGATTGTGACTTAGGTAACATGGGTGCTGAGAATGTTTGGCAGCATGTAGTTTCAGATATGGCGACTTTGGCGCAAAACATTCACACAAGTAAGCCTGGAATACCTGTATTTTTGCTCGGCCACAGCTTAGGTTCATTAGTCGCTCAAATGGTACTCATTGAACACTCAAGTCTATTTTGCGGTGCAATACTATCAGGCTCTCCGTCGCTGGAAACGTTTGCCGCCCTAAAGCCGGTGTTGAATGCACTTATTGACGCCAATGGCAGACAGGCAGTAGACGATAATTTACAGGCTGAATTAATTAGTAATTTCAATAGCGCCTTTGAAAACCCAAGAACCGATGCAGACTGGATTAGCACTGAGGAGACTGAGGTAGACAGATACAAAGCTGACCCTTTGTGTGATTTTGCCTACCCGAATGGCGTGTGGTTGGACATTGTAATAGCCTCTGAAGTGACCACCGATGTTCACTCCTTATCCAACATTGATAGCGCTTTTCCATTTTATATTTTCAGCGGAGAGAAGGACCCAGTGCATCTCAACCAAACCGGTCTTGAGACTCTTGTAGAACAGTATAAGTCTGCTGGCCTTCAGGATATTACGCTGACCATTTACCCCGAAGGGCGACATGAGATGTTTAATGAAAAACAACGTGCAAAAGTGGTGAGTGACCTGGCTGGTTGGTTGAACAACAAACTTCCCGCTACTGCTTAACCGCAATCGCGAACTAAATAGTGAGGGCACATGACTAAGCAATCAAACTCATTGAGAGAACCACTGGAAACGATCACACCAGAATTCATTACTGGCGAGATTATGCAAGCCGAAAGCTTTGTCAGCGACGTTCAAGCGCTGGCGGTGGAAACCGGTATGTCAGAGGAGAAAGTAAGCTCTGATAGTAAACGCTATTTAAAAGAATTAGTGCCAAGCTTTAGCGAGCGTGGATTAAAGTTCTTGATTCGTTTTAGTCGTTTCGTTTATACGCGCGGCTATAAGCGTGAGATCGATACCATTGGCTCCCAAGTGCAAATGGTGAAAGATGTTGCAAGCCAGCACCCCATTGCTTATTTGATGAACCATCGCTCACAGGTTGATTCCTTTTCAATCTATAGCGGTTTTTATGATAGTGGTGTTCCGCATCCCTATGGATTCGGTGGCATCAATATGAATATGTTCGGGATGGGCAATGCCTTAAAGGGTGCCGGTTTAACGTTTATCCGAAGGTCGTTCAATGACAACCCAGTCTATAAGAATACCCTACAGCGTTTGATTGATTGGTATGTGCGAACGGGTCAGAGTTTATTTTGGTCAATCGAAGGTGGTCGATCTCGGTCGGGTAAATTACTCAAACCACGTCTGGGGTTGTTGAATTGGGTAGTTGACGCTCATACCAGGGTATCAAAGAAAGACTTATATTTTGTGCCTGTTGCCATCGCCTTTGAGCAAATTTCTGATGTGTCTGCTTACACCTATGAGCAATTGGGGGGTACTAAAAAGCCAGAGGATCTACAGTGGTTTTTGCGTTACATAAGTAGCTTTAAAACATCTCTAGGGCAAATTTTTGTGCGGTTCGGAGAACCGTTATCGCTAAATGAATTAATACAAGATGCAAAAACATTGGATAGTGCGAAAGACAGTAATAAGAGCCTGATTCTGGAACGGATTGCTTTTGAAACCAGCGTTCGGATAAATGACTGCACGCCAGTTACCCGAACTTCGCTGGTGGCGATGGCTGTGTTACGGGCAGTGCCCGATTCACTGTCGCTTAGTGAATTGCAGCGCGAAGTTCAGGAGTTGGTGGATTATCTCCGACACTTCAATCGACCCGCTATTTTCGATCTTGAAGAAAATATTAATTCACAGCTTAAAGAGACTCTGGATTCGCTAATCAGCACAGGCATCATCACTTGTTATGATGGTGGCTTTGAACCAGTGTATACCGTCAATAAAGATAAAGAACTCTATCTATCTTATTATCGGAATAACGCCATTCATTTCTTTGTTCCCGGAGCAATAGCTGAAATAGCGTTAGCAAAAATCGTTGATAAAAGTGTAGAGCAAGATCGTTTACAATTGTTTTGGGAAGAAGTTGATCGAGTTAAGAACTATTTGAAGTTTGAATTCTTTTACCCCAAAAAATCTGATTTCATGTTGCAAATGCAAGCGGATCTTGACTTTAGATTTCCAGGCTGGATGGACGCAATCAGAAATGGCCACGGAGACCTGCGTCGAGGAGTGGCTGCAATCAAGCCGATGCTCGCGGTTGGCTCTTTTGCGCCGTATATTGAAGCTTATCGTGTTGTAGCGCGTGCACTTAGCCAACAACAAGGGGCTAAAAATTTTGAACCTAAGTCATTTCAAAAACAATGCCTTGATATAGGTCTTCAATTGCACCTGCAACAACGGATCAAACATAAGGAATCAATTGGCACAATGATGTTTAGTAATGGCATAAAGCTTGCTAAGAATCTGGGCTTAATGGATGGCAATCAAACCCCAGAACAACTGAGCTTGGCGCAGAGAAGTTTTGCGAATGAACTATTAGAAATAGACCAACAATTGCAGACTATGCGATCTATTGCGCAAAACCGAAGAATTTCGCAGTCAGTTTGAATGAAGCATCCACACTCCGAGGTCACGGAGTCAGTTCTAATCCTTGGTTAAATGGCTGACCAAAAAATCGCTAAGTTCCTGATTCGCCTGCTTTGCCTCGGGCAATATGTGTTGCAGTGAAATTGGAAAGCAATGTGGCATGTCCTCCCAGATATTACATACAACATCAATGCCATGTGCACGTGCTTTGTTAGCCGCATAGATTGAGCAATCTCTGAAAATTTCAGTTGACCCCGCATTAAAATACAAAGGTGGCAGGCCTGCAAAATCGCCCTTCAAAGGCGACACTCGCTCATCTTCGGTTAGCCGATAATCGCCTTGCAGGTAATAAGTGATGACATGCGGCAGAGACTGTTCATTGAACATAGGGTCAAGTGGCACATTACTCACATGAGATTCAGTTCCGCGAAAGTCAGTGCCTGGTGAAATAAAGAATCCACAGCTCGGCATTGGTAGCCCCGCTTTTAGTGATTGTTGCAATGTAACTAGCGCAAGATTGCCCCCTGCAGAATCACCGCCGATCGCGAGTTTTTTACCATCTTGCCCGCCTTCAATTAAATCGGAATATAATTTTTGGCAATCCTCCACAGCGGCTGGAAAAGGGTGCTCGGGTGCAAGCCTATAAAAAGGCATCACCACTGTTGTTTTGGTCCAGATTGCCAGGTAGCTTAGAAAGTCACTATGTGCGCGTAAGGTTCTACCAATGAATGCACCGCCATGAAAATATAAGATTAAGGCGTCTGGGTCACAACCCTCCGGCACGAAACGTCTTGCCTGAATTTCTCCGATATAGTCATCTTGAATAGCCACGCCAGGGGCATAGGTTCTTTTCTTATTTATGTATTTTTCTGCGAAATCTCGAAATTCATGATGAGAAACCTGTTCACCACGAAACTTTCTTTTTGCCACCATTCGCAACAATGACGTTGCAACATAGCTCTTGATGCTTCGATTGAATACCGTTTGATCCAGCGATTTAAGCTGGTATGAATTCTGTTTAGTTTTAGGTACGTTCATCGATTCTTCGAGTTTTGGTCATGCGCATAATTAAGAACTTCCTCATTATGTGTAGTATCTCGCACACCACAGAAGAATCATTGGTTTAATTCAGCAAATGATTAGTCTTGAAAGACTACCAGCCCCATTTATTGAAGCGTGTAAGCAGGCGGAGTGCCACCTTGCCTGTTTTGATAAGAGTTTGAGTAGCTATTGCGAGTATATTTTGCAGATCAATTAACAATCCAGCATTAGAGAATAGCTTTGAATAATTCACTTTTACACAGTTGTGGTACTTATATTGATCTAATACTGCGCTCTCTGCGTCGTTGGCCTGATAATATTGCCTTGGTCGATAAGAACAACGAACTTAGCTACCAACAGTTAGAACAACGGATTATGTCTTATGCGGCAACGTTGGCGACTTTAGGTTTAAAAAAGGGCGATGGTCTGGCGCAATTGGCAAGCAATAGAGCTGACGCTTTTGTGGTTATGGCTGCAGCACTATTGCACGGTATCAAATACACTCCGTTGCATCCTCTGGGTTCTTTAGAAGACCAAATTTATATTTTGGTTGACGCAGACATCAATGCGCTGGTGATTGATGTGCCGGTATTTGCGGAACGCGGAGTGGCATTGGCTGAAAGGAGCGAAGTTGATCATGTCTTGACTCTAGGCCCGGCCGATTTTGGTTCGGACTTAACTGAGTTGGCAAAAGGGCAGAGCAGTGACGCGATTCTTCCAGCTGCACAAGCTGATGATATAGCCTGGGTGAGTTATACAGGTGGTACTACCGGGCAACCCAAGGGTGTGATGATGTCACATCAGTGTATGGCTTCAACCGCATTGATCTCTCTGGGCGAATGGCAGTGGCCAGAGAATATCCGTTATCTGGCTTCATCGCCGATTAGTCACGCAGCGGGTTTCTTGCTAGCACCTACATTTCTAACCGGTGGCACCAGCTACTTGATCCCCGGTTTTGAACCTAATCTATTTCTGGATATGGTTGAAAAGTATAAGGTCAACACTGTATTTTGTGTACCCACGATGTTGTATGTATTGATGGACAGCCCAAGAACACAAGAAGTGGATACCTCATGTTTGGAGACGATTATCTACGCTTCTGCGCCAATGTCGCCAACGCGCTTGAAAGAAGCATTGGAGATGTTTGGGCCAATTTTCTATCAGTGTTATGGACAGACCGAGTCAATTCATTTATCTACTTTGCGCAAAGAGGATCACGACCTTTCCAAGCCTGAACGATTGGCATCATGCGGCCGGCCTCCTGCAGGTATGACTATGGAGTTATTGGATGAAGACGGCAAGGTGGTTGCTCAAGGGCAGGTAGGCGAAGTGTGCGTACGAGGCCCATCCGTGATGAACGGTTATTTGAATAAACCAATAGAAACGGCCGAGGCTTTAAAAGGAGATTGGTTGCATACTGGTGATCTCGCTTATCGCGATGAAGAGGGTTTCTACTACTTAGTTGATAGAGCTAAAGACATGATAATCAGTGGGGGCTTCAATGTTTACCCGAAGGAAATTGAGGACGTGTTAACCGCGCATCCGGCCGTTTCACTAGCGGCAGTTATTGGTATCCCCGATGAAAAATGGGGTGAAGCGGTAATGGCCGTAGTGGTATTGAAAGAAGGAGCAGACGTTGAGAAGGATGAACTCATAGCTCTGGTGAAAGATAAAAAAGGCGCTGTGCAAGCGCCCAAAAAGGTCGAGTTTGTTGATCAGTTACCGCTCACCGGCTTAGGCAAACTGGATAAGAAGGAACTGCGAGCCCAATATTGGGGTGATCAGACGCGGATGGTAAATTAAGAGTGGCATCGAAGTGTGCTACGAGATTTCACTCGAGTTGGTGGATGCCGGCTATATGACTGCGATTGAGACATGCATCAACGGCTACTGGGACGAACCCGAGTAATTGAGCGCTGCCCGTAACATCTCATATCTCGGTAGGAAGCTTGGTGGCTTGGCTGATAAGCATCCGGGAGAGTCGGGATTTTACCCGTTGTCATGGGGTGTTGACGCACTCGCCGCACGACTCGTGCTCGCCGAACACGCCGAGTTGAGTATAGACGCGCAGTATTATCATGTAACTGACGACATTGTTAGCCAGTGTTTTTTTGATGCGCTGCTCAGGGCTGCGGATCGGGGCGTGCTGGTTCGGCTTTTGATTGATGATGTTTTTACAAAAGGCAAGGATTGCGGCCTGGCGGGGCTGGATTCACACCCTAATTTTTCGGTACGGATTTTCAATCCTTTTGCTCGCCGAAAAGCGCGATTCATAGATGGCATAATGGATTTTCGCCGCGTCAACCGTCGGATGCACAACAAGTCTTTTACGATAGATGGGCTGATAACCATAATTGGTGGCCGAAATATTGGGGACGAGTACTACGGTGCCGGGGAAGATGTTAATTTCGGTGATCTCGACGTGCTAGCCATCGGTCCTATAGTGGAAGACGTCTCTGGCATGTTCGAGCAATTCTGGAATCACAAGACTGCCACAAATCTTTCATCGTTCGCACGAATGCCTGCTGACACTGCGACCGAACTTGCCAGAATTCGCGCCCTGCTGGAAGCATCACGCGCTGAAATACGGGATTCAAAGTATAGTAATGCAGTCAGAAAGCGATTCCTCGAATACCTTGACAATAATGAGAGCCTTTTCACGTGGTCGCCCTATTCGCTAGCTGCGGATTCGCCCGGAAAATCCGAAGCATCACAGACCGTTACAATCAGGAAGCCACTCCAAGAGACGATAAATGGAGCACGTAGCGAGTTGCTGATTATCTCTCCATATTTTGTGCCCAGAAAAGCTGGTGTTCTGGCGTTCACCAAACTTCAAAATCGTGGAGTCGATATCACAGTCGTCACCAATTCACTTGCTGCCAACAATCAGCCGAGTGTTCATGCAGGGTATGCGCCGTCACGCCAAGCATTGCTGAAGAGCGGAGTAAAGCTCTACGAGGTTCGTGCCGACGCACACGTTCCCGGCGCCGAGTTCGCTGCTGGCAATAGCGCGAAAGCAACTTTGCACACAAAATCATTCATAGTAGATCGCCGTGAGTGGTTTGTTGGTTCATTCAATTTCGACCCGCGATCTGCCAATATCAATACGGAAATGGGTGTCATTATTCGCTCGCCTGTACTAGCCCAGCGTGCGGCTGAATCATTTCTCGCCGCGCTTCCTGGGCGAACCTACGAAGTAGTACTCAATGATAAGGGCAAGCTCGAATGGTGTGGGATTGAAGGAAACAAGGTGGTCGTCCACAACAAAGAACCGCAGACAACATGGCTGCAGAGGTTTTCAGCAAAGCTTAAGCAATTACTGCCAATCAGGGGGCAGTTATAAAACTGGGACTAATTAGTCCATGCAGGCGTCTCATATTCGATCATTATCGGTAATACGCCTTTAATTTCAGCAACCTACCGGTCGCGGTTCCGTTATTGGCCCGGTTTCACTCCACACCAGTTCCTACATTTCTACAATTGAAGAATCTTCTACCAAACCATTGAAATTAAATAGTGGAAATATTGTTAGATATTAAAATAATTCACCTTATTCCGATTTTCCGAAATTGACTATTCAACTTTCGTTATTGATATGCGAGATAATTCGATTTTTCATAGTATTGCTGGACGAAATACCATCTAAAACTAAGATAGTAGGATAGCGAGAGGAAAAATGAATATTAAAACCAGTCTTATTAAATCACCCTTGGTACGTGCAATATTGCTCAGTATACCAATTCTAATACCGTCGGTGGCCACCGCCCAGTCGTTGGCACTCGAAGAAGTAATTGTTACTGCCACAAAACGAGCAGAAAGTGCGCAGGACATCTCGATGTCTGTACAGTCTGTATCAGGCCAGAAGCTTGAGAGTTTGGGAATTGATAACTTTGAAAATATGTCAGTCAATATTCCTAACTTTAGTGTTAGTGATTCCTTGATTGTAAATCAGATCACTATGCGTGGAGTTGGTTCGGGCGAGGATCGCGGCTTTGAGCAATCGGTGTCAACCTTTAAGGATGGGGTGTACTTACCTCGTTCACGACAAACACGTTCACCGTTCTTCGATGTAGATCGCGTAGAAGTATTACGTGGTCCACAGGCCGTACTGTTTGGTCTGAACTCAACCGCCGGTGCGATAAGTGTGCATGGTGCAACTAATAAGCCTGGGGATGATTTTGAAATCTCTCTAACAGGCGAATACGAAGCTGAATTTGGCGGTGTTCGTGCACGCGCGATTGCGGGCGGTTCAGCAGGTGAAACACTCGGTTGGCGTTTAGCTCTTGAAAGTAAGGATAGTGGTGACGGCTGGCTGAAGAACAGCGTATCAGGCGATGCCGGCATCATTGAGCACGATATGGCTCGTCTCTCGTTCGTTTGGGAACCCTCAGAAAACCTTTCGGCTACTTTTCGCTGGGAACATAATAAGTCTGAAAGTACTGGTCAGCTGACTGAAATCGTTAATGGCAACATAAACCTTCCGGGTGACGGAGCTTTAGGTGGTTTTGCTCAGCGTGTTGCTGGTATTAATGGGATTATTCCAGGCTCGATAGATTTACGCGGCGAAAATTCACAATTTGATTATGTGTCGTTTGTTGAAAATAACCCACGCTTCCAAAGTCTAGATGATGGTCTCGAAGGGAATACTTACCGCAATACGCTGGGCGCAGATCAGGAGATAGATAATGCAAGCCTCGCGCTTGATTGGGCTATTGGTGAGAATACTCTGACGGCCTTGTTGGGTTACTCAGATTATTTTTATGACGCCGCGGTTAACATTGCAGGTACGCCATATTCAATTTATTCAGGCTCCAATTACGAGGAATACGAGCAAACGAGCCTAGAAGTTCGATTAGCTTCGGCAGCAGGTAATAAATTTGAATGGATAGTGGGCGCATATTACCAAGACTCTACTCTTTTTACTGACCAACCAAATGTGTTTGATGTGAGTGAAGTATTGGGTCTTGCAATTGGTTTACCACCAGCCATAGTTACGGCGGCGGTAACCGGAGCGCCGTTATATGAGCTGGGTGGAGCCAATTTGGCACAGGATTCAGATTTAAAGTCAGTTTTCCTCTCAGGTACGTACAATTTTTCGGACACTTTTCGTGTAACGGCTGGCGTGCGCTATTCAGATGAGGAAAAAGTCTATAGACGTGATGCCGCAACAGCTGGGTCAGGTTTATACCTAAAGAACCCTGATGGCAGCCTGGGGTTCGCTCTTGGTGGGGCCATACTGAATGCAAATGGTGCAGCTGTTGGTAAAACAGCTGGTACTGTTGACTCTGATAATACAATGCCGGAATTAATGGCTGAGTGGGACATCCAGGACGATGTAATGCTCTACGCTCGTTATGCAGAGAGCGCAAAAGCAGGCGGTGTTGCAACCGCCGGATCCGCCGATACAAGTGGCCTTATTTATGGCGACGAGCAAGCTGAGTCAATTGAGATCGGTATGAAAGGTCGCTTTCTCGATGGTCGTGCAGAGCTAAATGTTGCATTATTCTCAACGGATTTCACTGATCTACAAGTTAAGAGCAGTGCTATTGGGCCCTCAGGTGAGGTTGTCACAGTTATTGGTAACGCGGGTGAGGCAAGCAGTACGGGTGTAGAGCTAGACGGTCGGATCTTGATTTCTGAAAGCTTAACGCTTGGTGGTACATTGGCATTCTTGAATGCAGAATACGATAGCTATTCCGCTGGCCCGTGTAACCGTTCACGCTCAACCGGTGCAGGAAGTCTGCCGGGCACTTGCGATCTTGGCGGACAGGCATTGCCTTTTGCTGCAGACACGTCAGCAAGTGTTTATGCGGACATTTTTAAACCAATTTCTGACAATTTAAATTTGGTAGCCAACTTAACGGTATCGTATAGCGATGAGTATTTTGTCGAAGGCACATTAGAGCCTACTTTGATACAAGATTCATGGACCAAAGTGTCAGGTCGCATCGGTGTAGAAGCAGCTGACAATTCATGGAGCCTTGCTCTGTTAGGTCAAAACCTGACTGATGAAGAAACGTGGCTAGGTGGTCAGCCATTATTTGGTTATGACATGGTTTATCCAGCTGCTCCACGTACAATTACCTTACAAGGCACATACAGGTTCTAATCAAGTAACGCTAATATTGGTTTTTTCAGAAAGGCGGCCAGGGAACTGGCCGCCTTTTTGTATTTGAAAACTATTCATGCAATCTATGCGGATTATTGGGGGATCTTTACGGCTGTGTATGCCGATAGAATGCGTAACTCGTGGTTAGTAAAGCCGACGTTAAATGTAGTCGGCAGCTATCTCGGCACGCTGCCGCTGGTGCTGATTCAACAGCTTGATCGGCAGCAAGAAAAGAACCATTACAACCATTAATTGAACTCCGGAGGCGCGGCATTATGAGAATTCACGGGTTAATAACCAAAAGAAGAATTACAACATCAACGCTGTTGACAGGATTATTCCTATTTTTCAGTTCCGTTGTGGCTCAAACCAACATGATCGCACCTGCGGAACAGATGGTTAATCCGAAGCTCGCAAAACGAATGGAATTATACAAACCATCACTGCAAAAGGTCGGCGACAGAGTGCATGCAGTGATTGGATATGACTACTCCAACTACGCTTATATCGAGGGTAAAGATGGCATTATTGTCATCGATACCGGCTGGTTTCCCGGACAGGCAAAGCGCAGTATGGCGGATTATCGACAGCAGATAACCGACAAACCCATTGCTGCGATCATCTACACACATTCACACATCGACCATAATGGTGCTGTTTCAGCGATCATGGAGGGCCAACAGCCGGAAATACCTGTCTATGGCCCCAAGGGTTGGGAGAGATGGATAGATGAGAGCTTCAGTCATTTGGGACGCGCCATGTTCCGCAGAATATTTATGCAGATGGGTTTGGTGTTGCCACACGGCGACGAGGGGACCGTCGGTAATGGAATAAACCCGTCGCCAAAGATCGAGGGGCGAGCCGAACTTACATTCCCGCCGACGATTGATGTGGAGGAACCAATTGATGTGACCATAGCCGGTGTACCAATCCAGATCATTCCACAACAGGGAGACATACCAGAAAATCTGTATATCTGGTTGCCCGATGACGAAATATTGTTCGTCGGAGACATCCCACTGCACGCGACCTTTCCGGCGATTGAAACGGTTCGTTTTGAAGCTGCACGAGACCCGCGTGCGCACATCGACTCATTAAATAAGGTGTTGGAATTGAATCCGGAATTCGTTGTTCCAGGACATGGCCGCGTTTTGAAGGGCAGGGAAGACGTACGCGACGTAACATTGGCAAATCGCGATACCGTCGAGTTTATGATTGATCAGGTCGATCGACTTTATGTTAACGGCTACTCGGCTGACCAAATAGTCGATAGGCTTGAATTGCCACCCACGTTGGCTGCTCACCCGGACTTACAACCCTTCTATCATCGCGTTGAATGGATGATAAAAACTATGTACTTCAAGAGAGCGGGCTTCGTCGGTGAGACGATGGATTACCTGACGCTTACCCAGAGTGAGGAATCAAAACGCCTGATCCCACTGCTGGGCGGTGTTGATGCTGTACGCGAGCAAGCACAAGATGCTCTTAGCGCAGACGATCCGCGCTGGGCTGCCCGGCTGGCTACCTACGTTTTGGAAGTTGACGCAAATGACCAACACGCCAAGGAGATTCGTCAGGCGGCATTTACTCGCATAGCCAGAACCACAGAAAGCGCGAATGAACGTAACTACCTGCTAAGCAGTATTCGCGAAGAAAATGGCGAACTGGACTGGAAAGAAATCTTTTCAAAAAGTGACCTTGCAAGCATGGGAAAACAGAGCACAAGTACCATTCTCGCGATGATGAAATCTCGATTTAGAGCGGAAGACGCCAACGGTGTGGAAACCTTAGTTAAAGTGCAGGTTGAAGATCAAATGCCGCGCTATATGCAGGTCCGTAATAACGTTTTATTGATCAGCGATACGGCAAACGAATCCGTGCAAGGGGCAATGTCATTGAGTCGCGAAACACTAAACAGAATCGCGGCGAATATGACAAACTGGAGCGATGCCTTGGCGACGGATGAAATTAGCGTTGATGCGGGCCGACCTGCAATCAAACAATTGCTAAGTCTGATCGAATAAAGCCTGATTCAAGATTGATTCAGGGCGCGGTGCATGCGCCTAAGGATGCCGAGTTTATTGAACAGCTCCCGCTCACCGTGCTGGAAAACCGATAAAAAAGCAATGTGCGTCAAATATTGGGGCGATCAGCAGCGAATGGTTTATCAGACTGAAAATCGGTGACTATCTGGATGCCATTAGGTCTGGAGGATTTAACCGACTGGCCGATGTTGCTTTATGAACACTGCAATGTCTTTCATAGCCATCGCCGATTCCGGTAGCAAACGCGGCTGCATTAGGGGAAAGCAGTGTGGCATACCGCGCCAGATCATCGCTCTGGCATCCACGCCATTGTCGACGGCTTTGTTGCATGCGTGGATGCTGTCTTGCAGAAACAATTCTGTGCTGCCAGCAATAAATAACAGAGGAGGGAGACCCCTATAGTCACCCAGCAGCGGCGACACACGAGGGTCATTGCCAGTTACTGAATCCCCTTGCAGATAAGTATCGGTGACAATTTCCAGCGCGCTGCCGGGAAATACCGGATCTTTTCTGAATGAGTAATCAGCCTTGATTCTGGCCGGGGATAAATTCAGTCCGGGAGATAGCAATATAGCGCAGCAGGGCAGCGGCAATCCGACGCGAATAGCATGTTGCATTAGCGCCAGCGCCAGATTGCCACCAGCAGAATCACCAGCCAGTATAATATTATCGGTCGAGTAACCACCATCGAGTAGACCTTGATAGGCTGCAATACAATCCTCTAAGGCAGCAGGAAAAGGATGTTCAGGCGCAAGCCGGTAAAAAGGAATTACAGATTTCAGTGAGCATGCAACTCGTAGCCGCTCTAAAAACAACAGGTGATTATTCGGTGTGCGCATAAAAAAAGCGCCCCCGTGAAGATACAGCAAAACTGATTCTGGAGGATCATCCGGATGGATTGTCCAGGTTGCTGGAATGGCAGACAATGTTTCTTCCTTTCGTCCATCCGACGTCAGCAAATTAGCCAGTCTGGCATCCAAGCCGGCCATCATCTCGCGCAATTTGTTCACTACCCCGGGGGCAGGTAAAAACCGTCGCTTGACGAACAGGCGAAAAATGGCGTTCAGCAGATAACCGCGGATGCTGCGTCGGAATTTTACCCAATGAATGTGCATGTCTTATATCTTAAACACCTGAGCCAGAATTACCCCTGATTGTCGTTGGAAATAAGATCATCTGCTTGGCGATTTGTGCACATCAGAAGTAATTGATTGTTTGCGGCGAGCTGGCGGGACTATTTAAATCTGGGTGCAACCTGAATTGTTCAGCTATGGACTTTATATTTGCCTGATTTCATATCAAATTTCCACATCAGACAGCTATAGTCTCAAAACTAATTGCGGTTTCGGATAGTGCTTCAGCTAATAGTGAGTCTCGCTGCTTAATGCGGTTGCAAATGTGCCCCCAGCAAGACATCTTAACGAAAATATCGACAAAATACTTATCACAGGTAGGCTTATGAATTTATCGCTGACAGAAGAACAACTCTTGATACAAAGCACTGCTCGTGATTTCTCATCTGCGGTATTGGCACCGGCGGCTGAGAAAGTAGAGCGGGACAGAACCTTATTTCTTGAGAACCTTAAATCACTTTCCGAGCTCGGTTTTATGGGGCTGAATGTCAATAGCAAATATGGAGGCACCGCGGCGGGTGTTATTGCGTTCAGTCTGGCAATCACTGAAGTGGCCAGGGGTTGCGCATCGACTGCGGTTACGCTCTCGGTCTCCAATATGGTGGCAGAGATCATCGAAGCTATCGGCAATGAAGAACAGAGAATGCACTACATACCAAAGCTTTGCGATGGTACTTACCCGGCAGCTGGGTTCTGCTTAACCGAAGCGGGTGCTGGTTCAGATCCGGCTGCTATGAGGACCAGCGCTGTTCGAGATGGTGATGAGTGGATCTTGAATGGTTCCAAGCTTTATATCACGAGTGCCGAGTACGCCGGTATCTTTGTGGTGTGGGCGGTGACCGATAAATCAGCCAGGAAAGGCAAGGGTATTTCATGTTTCCTGGTAGAAGCTGATACGCCGGGTATTCTTATCTCAAAAGCGGAGCGCAAGCTTGGTCAACACGCTTCTTCAACTAACGAAGTTGTTTTTGATGACTGCAGAATCCCAGCCTCAGCCTTGATGGGTGCAGAAAATCAAGGCTTTAGAGTGGCGGTGGGTGAATTGACTGGAGGCCGCATAGGTATTGCTTCCCTGGCTTTAGGCCTGGGGCTGGCAGCGATGGACTATGCAACAGAGTTTGTGCAGCAGCGAAAGCAGTTTGATAAGGCTATTTCTGAGTTCCAGGGCATACAATGGATGATTGCCGATGCCTACACCGAACTGGAAGCAGCCAGGTTATTAGTGATGAATGCAGCCTACTGTAAAGAATCAGGACAAGACTATACGGTGCCAGCATCAATGGCGAAATTGTACGCAAGTGAAAAGGCCATGGACGCCTGTAACACCGCCATTCAACTGTTAGGGGGCGCGGGATATCTGCAGGATCACCCAACAGAACGATACATGCGTGACGCTCGCATCACCACCATTTATGAAGGGACTTCGCAGATTCAGAAAGTAATCATTGCAAAAACAATTCTAAGTGTTGGTTAGTATAGGTGACCTACTCAGGCCGGCTAGGCAAATTCGCAAATTGCTAGGCATAAAATTAGCAACTCAATTTTATTCACGAAGACAGTATAGGTGAGGGGGCTTTACAGCCCCCTCGCTCGATCTAGATAGTCAGCCACATCGCGGATATCAGCTACCCTTGATTTACCAGCACGGAAGGTGTGCACTGGGCATCGCTCGGCGCTGATTGCATTTAGCAATGCGCGGCTGCTGCCGTAGTGCAGCACTTCAGCTAGTTGGTCGCTGGAGAGCATTATGCTCTCGTATTTCGAAAAGAGCAGGGTTGCGGTTTCACTTAAATGAATCATGGTACGTCTCCGCACCGTGATACCTAAGATCACTGCGTCAGTTACTGGCAGGCATGGTAGGGGTCAAAGACATCCCTGAACACGCGTACCCCTTCAATTTGTTCGTTGTATTGCTATCTTGATAATCAAGATGCAATAGTTGGCTTTTGCAAGTCAACACAACAGTCATATGAAGGAACTGTTCTGCAAAACTAACAAAGATGGATTGAAATAGCAAAAACTGGCTCTGAATGGACCGCCAGCAAGCAGATATGTGGAGTGTTGTGATGTGTTGATAAAATCGGTCGTCTTAAAAAGAAGAAGGAGATAAGGAGAATCTTATTTTTATTGAAGAGATGCTGACTGTAATTTTATCCGTCATAAGGCGGGCGATTCTTTGTTTTCGAGAGACAGAAGAAGTAATCCAATAGTCACTCAAAGAAATATCAGTCTGGTTATCAAATTTGGTTTTATTTGTAAGCAGCATCTTTTCTTTTTCATCAAGCAATGAAGTTAATTGCTGTTCCAGTAATGCATTCTTTTCAACGAATCTTGATCTTGAAATGCCTTTAGACATGTATAAATCAAGAAGTCGGTCGATATCCTTTTTAAGCTCCGCGATCCTATTTCGAATGATGCGGATCTCATTCTTTTTGCTTTTTAGGTTTGCTTTATTCAATGCAATTTTATTGAGCTCGGCCCTATCTATTTTGAAGGCGGCAAGTTCCCTAACGAAAACTTGTTCAAGTATTTTGGTTTCGATACGGTTGTCACATTCTTTACAGAAGTAGTGGTTACGATCCTGAGGATGGTACATTTCGCTTCCGCAGAGGCAACGCACAAGTTTTGCGAAGATAGCCTGGGATTTTTTTGCCGTGCGCTTGGGTTTTGGCAGTAACAGATCGTTGGCTTCATTCCAATCAATTTCTTTGACGAGCGCATCGATTACTGGAAATCGCCATTCGGATTCAGGTAGAAGTTTCCGATAACGTGCAACTCCATTGGTATCAGCGAAATTTTCCTTATGGTGGCCTTTGGTGATGGGGTCGCGAAGAAATCGGTCGATCGAAGTATCCGAAAATTTAGCACCGGATCGCGTACGGTAACCTCGCTTGTTCAGAATATTGGCAACAGTGAGTTTGCGCTTGTGTTTCAAAAATAGCTCAAAGATCAGAGCACGAATTGGTGCTTCATCAGGGTCCGGTTCAAAGCCCATACCTACTCGTCTGTAACCGAAGGGTGCTGCGCCTCCTGATTTTTTTACCATTAGTCGATTTCCGTGTTGAGTGACTATCATAGGTAAGAAATTGTTGTAGGTAAATGGCGCTATGTGCCGGATCACCGAATGTTTACTTTAGCGCTAAAGCCTCTACTTGAAACACCATCAATCATCAGGCGTAGATAGACATTGAAGTTGGGCAGTTGAATAATGTCTCCAGTCGTGAATTTCCCATCGAATTCGCGGGCCAGATAGGCCGCGTCAGCAACCCCTACACGAAAGACAATCAGTGTGCCAGCGTTACCTAGAACCGCATCACGGATTTCTGTTTCAAGTTGCATTAAATATTGGTTCGCAAGAATAAGACCAATTCTATATTTTCGCAGCTCCGACAGTGCGTTAACCAGAAACAAAGTTGTGAAATTCTGGAACTCATCACAATAGATAAAGAAGGGCTGCCGGTCACTTTCTAGCTGTTCCTGGCGTGAGAATGCAGATAGACCCATTGCAGTTAGAAATAGCCCTCCAAGAAGATTGGAGGCATCGTCGCCGATTCGTCCCTTGGCTAAATTGATCACCACTATTTTATTACGATCCATCGCCAGTCTAAACGAAACATCGTGTACGTTTTCAACCAAGACGCGTTTGGTTACAGGGTTGGACAAAAAAGCTCCTACTTTATTCTGGATAGGTCTTATAGCGGCCTGTCGTGTATACGGTGGGTACTTTGCATACTCATCCGTCCAGAACTCTCTAACTGATTGGTTTTGTACTTTATTGATACATTTATATCGAAAGCCTTTGTCGTTCAACAGTCTCAATATGTCGGACAGGTCACTCTGCTCTTGGTCTAGTAGCGTCAGCAGGCAATTTCGTAGTATGTGTTCCATTCCCACGCCCCAGGCTTCCTTCCCAAAGAGTTTCTTAAATGCTTCTAATAACCCTGAAGCAACGAGTGGCCGCTTTTCCTTCGATGTGTGCTTGAGAGGGTTGTATCGTAGAGTGAAGTTTGGGTCGGGAATATTAAAATAAATGAGGTCTTGCTTCCGATACTCTGGAACCATTTCGATCACGGATTCTGCTAAATCTCCATGTGGGTCGAAAACCGCACACCCTTTACCTTTTAGTATGTCTCGGCGTATTTTGGTTTTAATTAGAGTGGTTTTACCTACTCCGGTCTTTCCTATAATGTATGTGTGTGAGAAACGATCATTTTCTTTGATCCCAAATCGGCGATAGTTGCTTCGTGCATTGGTTGTTGCAAAAAATGTAATGTCATCCATTCGTTTATTTTTTCAGTATCCATAGGCATTTTGTAGGCGCGGTTTTGATCCTGTTACGGATTAAAAAAACACCCGAGTTGGCTCGGGTGTTGTCGTTAGCAACTTTGCTAACCAATGCTTCCTAGTTCGGCGAGGCTGACTGAGCAGCCATCTCCGACGACGATATGATCCAACAATCTGACTGAAATCAACCCCATGGCAGTACTGATTGTTTCGGTAAGGCTTCGATCAGCACTACTGGGATCTGGTATCCCGGATGGGTGATTGTGTGCCACGATAATGGCTGCCGCGTTTAATCGCAGCACCTCCATGACAATGGCGCGAACGCTCACCTGAGCATGATCAATTGAGCCGGTGAACATATCGATACAATCAATGATTTGATGCTTGCTGGTTAAGAACATAACTGAAAACACTTCGTTCTTGTTTTCAGCCAGACGAATTCGAAAATAATTCTTTACGTCTGTTGGGTTGGTCATTATTGGTTGGGCTTGCAGATTTTTAAATTGCAAGTCCAGTGCCAGGTCTATGATCTCCTGCCGGGAAGGTGCATTTTGAAATTGATAATGACCGTCAATTTCAGTTACCTGTGTGGTTTTTAACTTTGTCTTGGACATTGTGTGCCTCCGGTAAGTCTAGTCGTTTGAATGGTAGTAAGTAAGAGCGAATGAAACTGCATCGAACACGTACATACGAGAGTGCTGGCCTTGCCAAATTTTTCGTTTGGGCGGCAATTTTGTGAGACCCGGCAGCCACCTTGAGAGTAGTTTTGCTATGTCTTGCTTGTTCTCGGCGTTGAATTTGTGGAAGAACGCTTTCACTCTCGGACGAGAGTACTTTTCAAGTGGCAGGTCGTTTCGATCAGCTAATTTGTATATACCGTTGAGTACATAGGTGATTCGTTTGCTTCGCTGATATCCTTGACCGGTATTGTTTTCAGTAACAATAATTTCGGGGAGGAATGTCTCGATTAGCGACTGTATTTTTTTATTAATACCACTCGCACCAACGTATACATTTCCCCAATCGACCAGTTTTATCGGGGTTTCAAAATAGCTGTAAGCAAACCCTGTTACCGTTGGATAAACTGATAAGACTCTTTGTTTGATATCCTCTTCATGTTGCATAATCCTTCTTGTTATTCGTGTCGGTGATAGCGCCGACCTTCAGTCTGCTCTTGATCGCACTCAGGCTTCGTTTATCTGATACCAAGTACGGATGTTTTTCGACACGACGTGCTAATAATAAATGCAGCGATTGGTATAACTCAGGAATAAGTTCTGCTGTCCTGGCACCAAACAATATTTGATAACAGATTACCGTTTCTAAATTGGGAGGACGATAACCGGTCTCCAGTTGACTAACAAAACTTCGGCTTTTACCCAAAAGTATTGCCATTTGCTTTTGCTTAAGCCCATGGCTCCGACGATAGGTTCTAAAATAATGTTGAATCTTTTGTTGCATGATGTACAAAACTTAACTAATAACAGTTAAACCTCTATCTATTCTAATAGATTGCCAAAACATTGAAAGGTGGAGAAAAGTTCTGATTTGCAAACTGGAGCAGAAGTCGGGCCTCCGCCAATACAAAATCGCCCGATTTATTATTTAGAGTAGGGATGTTGGAATGACATAACTGAGGACTATATCTCGCAACGTCATCAGGCTAAGGTGGCTAAAACTGGGACTGTTTTAGGATACGTATGACTTCGTGATATTGTTGGAGGTTGGCCTTAATGGTGGCTACCAAATGTTTAATATTGTCAGTTTTTCTTTCTCCTGGTTTTTCTTGGTGTATTCGAACGACTGTAAATTGGCCATTCTTTTGCTTGGTCAACTCGAACTCAACAACCTTGTTTTGTTCAGAATCGGTAACATTTCTATATGAAATTCGACTACCGGGGGTAACAAGGGCACATTTAGGGACATGACTCGCATTTGCGAGTTCTAGGAACGGCGAATAAGGCTCAATAGAGAGCTTTCCAGCCGAGTAACTAAGGTTCGGACTTAGGGTTTTTAGCAGTACCCTTTTTTCCTCAGCACTCTGGTGAAAGTAATACTCCCTGAGTGAACCCGTCCAATTCAGAAAGTCAATAAATTGGCTTTCAGTGATCTCATTTTGACGTTCAAGCTCGGCAAGCTTTTCGTTTAGCTCTGTTTGCCTAAATAGCCATTTGCCTCTTGTTTTATTATAGATGGACTGGTCGATCAGATCATCTACAAATTTATCGGTTAATCGCTCAAACCGTTTTTCAACTTGTGATAGTTCGAGTTGCCAGTCACGTTTCTTTCGTTCATTAACCAGTGAAATTTCTTTCATGTCGGTGACGAATAAACCACGTAAATCTTCGGCATCCTTGTCCGGAATCTTGAGCAACCCCAGAAACTCACTAATGGCACCATCGATGAATTCCTCGCGAACGGTTTTCGTAGGGCAATCTTCTGCTTTACACCGGTAATACACATGGCCTTTTTGTTTCTCAGCCACCAATGATTTTTTGCAAGATCCACATTGGATGCATCGCCGATATAAGAAGTCTCGCTTGACTAAAGTTGGATGACGTCTGCCACTTAATACATCCTGCACTTTGCAAAAGAGACCCTTCGTGATCAGAGGAGTGTGTATCCCTTGAAATGTTTCCCCGGTTCGAAATATTTTGATCACTCCGAAGTAAAAGGGATTCTTCAGAATTTCTGATACGCGCTTGCGTGTGACCATTCCACCTTTCGAGTTACGCAGTCCTTTTTCAAACATAAAGTCGGCAAGCTGGATAATGCCGTACAGACCAGATGCGTAGAGCTGGAACAGCTCTTCAATAAGCGGCCCTTTTACCGGATCAATTTCCTTTGGTTTGCCGCCACCCATATTAAGGTAGCCAATAGGAGCTGCAAAGGGGTAGATCCCTTGTTTTAAACGCCCATTGAGTCCTTTTTTGGTCTCTTCGCGCAAGTTACGGATATAGTCTGCGGCAATAACCGCTTGAATATCTGCAGAGAGCCTGCCACCCCTGGTATTGAAGTCAATTGCTTCAAAAGAAAAGTGAATCTCAATACCCCAGTCAATCAATTCACCAAGGTCCGACCAGTCGCGCAAATTACGTGCTGAACGATCTATTTTGTGAATGACCAATCCTTCTGCTTTCTTCTTTTTGAGAAGTTTGAGCATCTTGGTGAAAACGGGTCGGCCGCGTTTAGCGGCCGTTTCCTTTTCTTCAAACCATTCGACAATTTGAAGGTTGTTTTTCAGAGCATATGATTGAATGCTGCTCTTCTGTTCAGTGAGAGAAACTCCCTCACCCTGTTTTGCTGTTGAGACACGCGTATAACCATATACTGTTTTCATAAGTGTTATGAATTAATGAATAATACAAGAGACGGTTATGTCTCGGGTTCTATTCTATAACGTCCTCCTTATTCGTCAATTTCGCATTCTCGTGCGCATCCTTCAGCCATAGACAAAACTGGAATACCCGTTCTTCGGCTTCCTTGATTTCTTCTTCTGAGAGATGAGCACATAGTCGCCTCACAAAAGGTATGTGTGGTTTGTCTTCCATTGCTTAAACTTACTGTTAATGCGCGTTATTTCGTAGGTGATGAAATGATTCTTGTTGAAACATTTCTGTACCTGCACATATGCACATGGTGGCGCTATGGTGATTCCATGCCAATAATGAAAATGCACACTACCGGAGAAGTCTTCAACGATGGCACTATAATCGAAATGGTGCACGATCCGGTAAAAGACAAAGCAGAATTTGTAGTTGCTACAAAGCAAAATATCACGGTGAGCGACCAACACAAAGAAGGCAATAAAACCTATCTGCCATACAGCGCATGCAATAACCTCATTAAAAACAAAATTGTGCTATTGCCATCACAATCGGTTGAATACAGCTCCGATAGACAACTGGTATCCGATCTTCACGTATTTGTTAACAAGTACGTTGACCTTGACCCCTTATTTGAAAAATTGTGCGTCCATTACATTCTCCTATCCTGGGTGTATGACGGTTTTAATCAGCTCCCGTATTTTCGTAAATGCGGCGATTTAGGTACAGGCAAGACACGGTTTCTCACCGTAATCGGCTCCGTTTGCTACAAACCCATTTTTGCTTCTGGTTCTTCTTCCACGGCCGCACTATTTCATATTCTTGATCAATTCAGGGGAACACTTGTATTGGATGAGGCTGATTTTCGGTACTCCGATGAAAGAGCTGATTTAACCAAAGTGCTTAATAATGGGTTTACAAAAGGCTACCCTGTGTTGCGGTGTGCGTTCAACAAAAACAAGGAGTTTGATCCGGTGGGCTACCAAGTTTATGGCTGCAAATTGGTCGCGTCTCGTAAACACTTCGACGATCCGGCTCTGGAGTCTCGATTTATTACCGAAAAGGCCCGCTTTGAAAACCTTAGAATTGGTATCCCCAATGAACTGCCTAATTCTTTTGACGCGGAAGCATTAGAACTGCGAAATAAGTTGCTTACATACCGTCTTAGATGGTTAGAACATTTCACAAACAACAAAACCAGCCAGAAAATTGAATACATTGAACCCAGAGCAAACCAGATATTTTCGCCGCTGCTTGAACTGACTGCCGACGAGGAATTTCGAAAAGAAATTATCGAACTAGCTTTTCAAGTCAGTCGACAAATAAAGATAGATCGGGCAGCTTCCATTGAATATCATGTTCTTTCTGTTATTCAGTCGCTGTTGTCCCGCAATGAACGAATCAGTATTGGTGATATCGCAAAATTTGTATCGAGAGAATTTGCGGACTTCCACGAGCGTCGAATTACTGCCAAATGGATCGGGTACATTGTTTCAAAATCACTTTGCCTTAAAACATTTAAAGCCGGCGGCCGATTTTACGTGTCCGGTGATCAGCAGTCATTGCTAAAACAGTTGTATCTGCGCTATGGGGTGAATTGATGTCACGAAGTCATCCAAGTTCAAATTCATAAGCATCGTTAATGTAATTTACGGTATGACATTTATTGCTAATACTGCTGTTACATCCTCATGAAGTAGTTGTGGTCGAGATATAAATATCGCAACCAAGTTCAATAAATACAAAGTGCTTCTCGGTACTTTTTGTAGCAATACAGCACTCACATCAACGAACGTGGTTTTGAAAATTGTAAATACAGATGGTTTATCACTTGCCTTCGGTTTCAGCAAAGGTAAACTCAATCATTGGGGATGTAGGGATGAGACGGTAATGCCTTGAAGGATCATCTCCAGCGAATGTTATAACAACAACATGGAGATGCATGATGCAAAAAACTAGTATTCCGTTTTCCAATTGGAACACAATGATTCAGGGCTTGGACTATTCACCGCAGGAATTCTTTGCACTGGTGGAAGAAGCCATAAAACAGAAAAACATAGATGATCTTAAAATCACCCGCATAAAAATGGGTGAAGGTGGTGTGTTGAGCGCGAAGCGTGAATACCTTCGGGTATCACGAAAACGATTGGTATTTGATATTTGTGGTGCGCCTTTCGGCAATGGTTTTTTTGTTTCGTGGTGGCTGGGAGAAACGCCCTCGGGATTGGCCGCGCTACTGCTGAGCATTCCATATGTTGGAGGTGTAGTGAATTTCTTCGCCAATATGTTTAAGCCCGAAACTTATTTTTCATACGACACAAGGGCCATGTATCGGTCTTTAATTCACGATGCAGTCACCAATGTGGTTGATCATATTGCTGAAGATAAAGGGTTGCGCGCCCTCACGCAGGATGAGAAGAAACCCTATATGAAGAGTTTTTTCGATAATTCGTAGGGCTTTATCCCTATCGATTTCGCATGCATCTTTCTCAATTACGAAGCGAGTTATTTTCAGAGTGGGAGAAGCGGCTACGTGGTTGGGATATTTATTCTTATCCAGTCAATATCGAGCCGCAATTCGTGCCTTGTCCTAAAGATTTGGCTTACGAATGGCAACAGGACACGATTGATGACGCGCGTTATACCACCATATTAAGCCGCTTTGCGGACTTATTTCGAGAAAAAGGCGGCTATGATGTAGCTCGCACAGAAGAAGACCCATTTTCCGAAGTGGAATTTCCGGAATGTGTGCCACAGAGCCGTTCGGGCAAGGTAACAGAGCTCCACCTGGTTCTGCCGCAGGATCTCAAAACACAGAAGAGCTTGATGGGGCATATCTTTACCGCTCTCACCTTTGTAAAGGAGCCGCTTTGTTTTGAAGTGATCGGCACCAAAGCCGAAATTGTCGTGGTATTGGCATGTGCAGAAGTAGACGCATCGCAAGTCAGGCAACAGCTTGTGGCACATGAGCCGGATTGCGTTATCGACCAAACGGAGCACTATCTTGCAGATCTCTGGCTTGGCGAGCAGCAAACCCATCGAGTGGTGGATTTTGGTCTTGAGCAGGAGGCCATGCGTCCCCTGGCAAGCGCCCACGCATCCTATGATGCGCTCACTGGCGTAATGGGGGCCTTATCCGGCCTTGGCGACGCTGAATGCGGTATCCTTCAGATTCTATTCCAGCCCGTTCGGAATAGTTGGTCAGAAGCGCTAATGGAATCTGTCACGAATTACGACGGCAGCGCCTTTTTTGCGGATGCAGCCGAAATGGTTCCGCTCGCGAAACAGAAAACCGATTCTGCCTTGCTGGCGTGCATTATACGTGCTGGAGCGAGTTCTGATGATAATGGTCGGCTTGACGAAATTGTTCGCGCCATCGGCGGATCGTTAATGCAGTTGCGTAACCCCAAGAGCAATGGGCTGTTTCCACTGAATAACGATCACTATCATGATACCGATCATGCTGGTGACTTGCTCGCCCGCACCTCACACCGTAGCGGTATGCTGCTGAACTTGGAAGAGCTCACAACCCTTGCGCATATGCCCGATGCCGCTATTCGAGTCGCGAAGTTAAAACGTGTTGCGACCAAGACCAAAGCGATGCCCGATCTCACACGTGGGCATGATTTTGCGCTCGGTTTGAATACGCATGGGGGAAAAGAAAATCAGGTCACGCTCTCACTTCAGCACCGACTCAGACATATGCATCTGATCGGTGCGTCGGGTACTGGCAAAACCACATTAATGCTCAACATGATTCGTCAGGATATGGAGCAGGGCAATGGGATCGCGGTATTGGACCCCCATGGAGATTTGATCGATACCATCCTGAAATATGTACCAAGCCATCGGCGCGATGATGTGATTGTTTTCGATCCATCGGATGAAGAATATCCAATTGGTTTCAATATCCTTGACGCGAAAACAGAGTTGGAAAAAACACTGTTGGCTTCAGATCTTGTGTCTGTATTCAAGCGACTCTCAACATCCTGGGGCGATCAAATGAACAGTGTGCTGGCCAATGGCATCAGCGCGATGCTGGAAAGTGATCAGGGCGGTACGCTGCCAATTTTACGGCGATTCCTGGTCGATAAGAATTTCCGTACTGAGTATCTCGAGTCAGTTAAGGATCCGGAGAATGTGTTCTATTGGGAAAAGGAGTTTCCATTGCTCAGTGGTAAGCCTCAAGGGCCTGTGCTGACGCGCCTGGATACCTTTCTGAGGCCGAAGCCGATACGCTACATGGTAGCTCAAAAAGAAAACAAGATAGATTTTGCAGACTTGATGCAGGGCAAAAAGATATTTCTCGCCAAACTTTCACAAGGGGCGATAGGGAATGAGAATTCCTACTTATTGGGTGCATTTCTTGTAACCAAACTCAATCAAATTGCTTTTTCGCGACAAGGCGTTAGTGAATCTCAACGCGCGCCATTTTTTCTTTACATTGACGAGTTCCATAATTTCATCACGCCAAGCATGGAATCAATTTTATCCGGCGCCCGTAAGTTCGGTTTGGGGCTCATACTTGCACATCAGGAATTACGACAAATTGAAACGCGGGATCAGGACGTTGCCGCCAGCGTCATCGCAAATCCATACACCAGAGTTTGTTTTCGATTGGGTGACAATGACGCTCGCAAAATAAAAAATGGGTTTTCATTTTTCCAAGCAAATGATTTGCAGAGTTTGGGCATAGGGCACGCGATCGCTCGTGTTGAACAAGCACAATATGATTTCAACCTCTTAACGCCAAAACTACCAGAGACAGACTCCAATTCAAAACAGGACGCTGAGGGCCTCGTGCAGGCTTCTAAGCAGCGTTATGGCACGCCAAGAGAAGATGTTGAGCATCTACTGTTCGATGCCGTTGGGAAGCCGCGAGACAATTCTGAAACGGCTTCAAAGCTGGCCATTGACAAACCAGTTATGCCCGGTCGCGGTGGAACCAAGCATAAGATGCTACAACAAGAAATAAAGTTGCTAGGCGAGAAAGCCGGTTTTAGATCAACTATCGAGAAATCATTGAAAGATCGGAAAGGACATGTAGATGTGGCATTAGAGCGAGATGATTTGAAAATAGCTGTCGAAATAAGCGTGTCAACCAATGCCGAGCATGAGCTTCAGAATGTGATCAAGTGTCTTAATGCAGGTTTTGATCATGTTCTGGCTGTTTCTGAGGATAGCGCAGGTTTGAAAGACCTTGAGGGGGCGCTCACTGGTCTAACCAAACAGCAGAAATCTAAGGTTCAATGTATGACCTCGGACCAAGTAGCAGTGTTTTTGAAAAAATATACAGCTCGCGATACGAGCCTTAATGGTTATTCAGTGAGTGTTGAATACAGTGACCTGACTGATGTTGAACAGAAGCGTAAAAAAGAAAAGATAGCTGCGCTAGTTTTAAGTGAAAACCAAGAGAGTTGATATTACGGAAATCAAGCAATCGTTGAGTACTTTGGTTTGTGAATATCTAGAGTGTGCCGTTTGTGGAATAGTAGACAATGATTTGGGTAGAGATCATGTTAGTCAGGCGTGTAGTTCCTGTGGGAGCGCTGGAACAGCAAGACTGAATTTTAATATTAACATTCATATTTTGGCTGAAGTGATTCCGGAAGCCTACCACGCAGGTCGCGTTCCAGACCAGGATGTTTTTAATGATGTTATTGACTTGCGTAATAGGCTCTTCAATACTCAGAGCGGCGAAACAAGTGGATTTGTAAATGAATGATCTCGATCCGATGCTGTCATTCAAAAATATCTGGTTACTGGTTTTTCTAGAACACTCCATTTTGAGGCTTTGTTAGAGATTTTAAAGTGTCCGTTTGACTGGAGAGTGCGTTTTGATTCGCCCCCCTTTTTTAGCAGCCAGTACAGGCAAAACCCGTGACGTGAGGTAGCGATGTATATTTCAGAGCTCAAAGTTGAGAACTTCCGCCTTTTTGGAGAGGGAGAGAATGCCGCGTTGCTAAGATTGCGACCGGGACTAACTGCAATCGTCGGCGAGAATGATTCTGGGAAGACAGTCATTGTCGATGCGCTACGGCTCGCGCTCGGTACCCGGGATCAGGAATATTTCAGAATCGACGATGATGACTTTCACTGCCCTGCACAAGGCGCGCAGTGCAAAGAGATACGCATACGCTGCCGCTTCGCTGGGCTTAGTCGTTCCGACGCCGGTGCATTTGCTGAATATCTGACATATGAGGGCCGCGAAGGAAGTCGCTTACCGGTTATCTACCTGAACTGGAAAGCACTTGCCACCGAAAGGAGCACAAGACGCCGCCGCTATATCCGAGTTGAGGTCCGCTCTGGCGTTGACGCCGATGGTCCGATTTTCGACCCAGAAAGTAGAAACCTGCTTTGCACGACTTATCTTCGTCCTTTACGAGACGCGGAGCGTGCGCTGTCTGCCGGACGTGGCTCACGTCTTTCGCAAATTCTCCAGCACACCAATGACATCGTTACAGCAGGCGTGCCGTACGACCATGTCGCTGGTCCACCTGCTGATCCCTCAGCGCTCAGCATCTTGGGTATTGGGGACTTTGCCAACGCGCTCCTCAAAAGAAACGTCGGCCTCACGGGAGCACGCGACCGCCTGAACGAAGACTACCTGAAGAACCTGTCATTTTCAGGCTCCGATCTTAATGGCAATATCAGTGTTGCAAGCGGTGATGAAGCGGCGAGATTGCGACAACTCCTGGAAAAGCTTGAGCTTCAGCTTCAGGAGGCGGGAGCCGATCATTTGCCACGAAACAGAGGACTCGGCTCAAACAATCTCTTGTTCATGGCTTGCGAGTTGCTTCTGCTCGGTTCCGAGGAGGACGGCTTCCCATTCCTACTGATTGAGGAACCTGAAGCGCATCTTCATCCACAGCGGCAACTTCGGCTGATGCGTTTCTTGCAAGACAAGTCACAGCCAGCCAACGGCAGCCATGATATTCAGATATTGGTCACAACGCATAGCCCCAATCTCGCGTCCGCAATCGACCTCGACAATCTTCTCCTACTGCAGGGAGGAAAGGCGTTTTCCCTCGCGTCAGGAGAGACAAATCTTAGTCCCCCCGACTACCGGTTCCTGCAGCGATTCCTCGACGTTACGAAGGCCAACCTGTTCTTCGCGCGAGGTGTGATCATTGTCGAAGGCGATGCTGAAAATATTCTTGTGCCTGCAATTGCCGAGCTTATCGACCGCGATCTGACCGAAAGCGGGGTTTCCATTGTGAATGTCGGAGGCACCGGTTTTAGCCGCTATGCCCGCATTTTCCAGAGAAGTGATCCGACACAGGATGGCGAGATCGGAATACCGGTGGCCTGCCTTGCCGATATGGATGTCATGCCCGATTGTGCGCCCGAGATTGTCGGCAAGGTTAAAACAGGCGAAGACTGGCCAGAGGGGCGCCGATGGAAGGTCGAGTCTGACTTCGAAGGAGGTCAGCTTGATCAGCACAGGCAGGAGATTCGCGATAGGGTGAGTGGTCAGCCCGTTGAGACCTTCGTTTCGGATCACTGGACACTTGAGTACGATCTCGCGCGCGCCGGACTGGCGCGCGAACTGTTTCTGGCCATTGCCCTGGCGAAGAAGGATGACGACATCGCATCGGAGAAGGTAAAGGCCATTGGCGTTACCCGGCAGGCACTAAAAGACTGGAAGACGTTTGCCGATGAAGCCATGCCGGATGACGTTCGTGCGGCAACGATCTATGCGCCTCTCGCCAAGGGCTCGGTCTCGAAGTCTGTTACAGCTCAATATTTTGCGCGAATACTGTCGCGCAGAGGACTTCGGCATCAACAGTCGCCAGCGGCATGGCAGGGCGTTCTCCCGGATTACATTGTAGAAGCTATCCAGCATGTGACCTCGGGCCCGTCAGCGGCAGAAGATGAGCCTGTCGCGCAAGATCAGACTCAGGATTAGGCCGATGTTCGGAGTGCCGCCTGTCGATGATCGTGATATCCAGTGGGCTTGCGAGGTACTTGGACTGCCCGCGACCGCATTTCACGGACATGACGGCAATGATCCGCGTGCGGCCGTGCTGCTCTGCAATGAAACGCTTGATGTCGAAGCCTGTCCCGGTAGTGGCAAAACGACCTTGCTTGTGGCTAAACTCGCGATCCTCGCCCGGAAGTGGACGTCGAGGCGCTCAGGCATCTGCGTGTTATCGCACACAAACGCGGCGCGCCGTGAAATCGAGCGTAGTCTCGGTCGTACGACCGCCGGAGCAACGCTGCTTTCCTATCCCAACTATGTCGGGACGATTCACGGTTTCGTGAACGAATTTCTGGCTCTTCCGTGGCTGCGTTCACTGGGCTACCCCATTACTGTAATAGACGACGCTCTTTGTGAACAGCATCGGCGCCGTCTGCTTTCGTTTAATCAATACAGGGTGCTCAAAAACACTGTCGATCACAAGGAGCAGCACCCCAACATAAACTTTGTTGGAAGTTGGTATGTTGCGTCGCCAGATTTCCTAGTTCTCAAGGAAAACGGCAACCAGGTATTCACCAATCCCAATGTTCAATCAGCGCAACAACTTAGTCGCCTCGTGCGCCAATGCGCAGAAGACGGATTTTATCGTTACGAAGAGCTGTTTATGTGGGCGGAAAACTTGCTTGACAAAAATCCGGAAGCTGTCGCGACCATTCGGCAGAGATTTCCGATGCTCTTCATTGATGAAGTGCAGGACAACAGTGAGTCGCAATCACGCTTACTTCAACGTATTTTTATCGCTGAGGAGAATCCTGTCATTCGGCAGCGCTATGGCGACTCCAATCAGGCCATTTACGCTCATGCTCGCGCTTCAGGTGCCGCAAGCGATCTGTTTCCCATAGACGAGATACGGCGCGACATTCCCAACAGCCACCGCTTCGGTCAGCAAATTGCTGATCTCGCCAATCCGCTTGGTCTTAGGCCGCACGACCTGCAGGGATTTGGACCGCCCTCGCATACGATTCAGTCGGACGCAAGCGGGAGCCACGCTGTCATCTTATTCGATGACGAAAGTATGTTATGTGTGCTCGACTGCTATGCCTCCTATTTGCGCGAGCTGTTTTCTGAGGATGAACTAGCTGCAGGTTTATTTACGGCTGTCGGCGGTGTTCACCGCCCTGGCGACAATACGAATGCGCCGCGCTTTGTTGCGCATTACTGGCCCGAATATGACCACGAGCTTAGCTACGCCGAACCCAGACCAAAGACGTTTCATCGATACATTGCGGCTGGCTGGAAAGTTGCCGGCGCAGGCAGTGATACGCATTCAGTTGTCGAGCGCATAGCAGACGGAATATTTCGCGCTGTGCAGATAGCTGATCCTGATGAGAAGCGTATACAACATAAGAGAAAGCATCGCGCGATCCTCGAATCGTTGGAAGGCGTGACCGACTTGAAAGAGCGGTATCTGGCTCTCGTCATGCGCATCATTGGCGATGAAACAGACATTGAGCCCGAAGAGTGGCAGGGAAACTGGGTGCCGGTGATCATTCAACTTATGGAGTCATTATCAGGAGCCGACATCAATCCTGCCCATCTGGATGAATTTCTGGTCTGGCCTGACGAGGATCTGAACAAGGAGATGGCGCGAAAGGTGAGGCGCAAAGACAATGTTTACCGCTTCCCTTCGGATGCTCCGACCGTGGAGGTCCATGTCGGCTCAATCCATTCAGTTAAAGGCGAAACTCACACGGCAACGCTCGTACTTGATACTTTCTTTCACGACCACCATTTAAATGCGCTCCGACCCTGGCTGCTAGGCGAGAAGGCCGGCCAAGGCACCGAAAGCACGCGCATGCAATCTCGGCTCAAGCAGCACTACGTCGCGTTCACGCGGCCAACCCACATGCTTTCGATAGCGGTACGGGACAATCTAAGTGCCCAAGAAATTGAGGTTTTAAAGGGAAGAAACTGGCGTGTTGGCCGTGCACAACAAGATGGTAGTATTACGTGGCTATGAACTAGGGTGAATAGTAGCAATAGGGGTCGGAGCCGATTGTAGTGACGGTTTTGGGCGAATTTCAGCCGTTCTGAAATTTAATGTGTAGGGGTATTTCCAAGTTTTATTGCCCTTGGATTTCTCGCTCAAGCAAGAGTGTGGCAGCTAGTTATCAAGTTTGTCCACGAGGTCTTCAGCCTTCAGGTGCGTATACCTTCGCAGCATTGCTAAGTCTTTATGACCAGTGATGCTAGAGACCTCCATGATGCTAAGTCCTTTTTCAAAAAAGCGAGTTGTTGCTTCGTGACGGAGGTCATGGAGTCTCAGTCCTGAGATCTGTGCTCGTTTACAGACACGTATAAACGCCTGGGTAATTGAGTCTGGGCGCATACCAAATACGCTCCCGCTGGGAGTCGACGTTATTTCGTTAAGAACAGCTATTGCTTTTGAAGAAAGTGGGATCGTACGGTCTTCGCTGTTCTTGGTGTCATAAAGAGTTGCAGTGTGTTTTTTTTGGTGAATGTGCTCCCACTTCATCTGAGCAAGCTCACCGCGCCGCATACCAGTTTCAATGGCGAAAGTGATCAAGTGTCGAATATTGCCACCGTACTCCTTCGCCGCATCAAGCAACCGTTCTTCCTCATCATCAACAAGCCTTCGATCTCGCCCCTTAGGTTGTGTCGGTACTGTAATTGAAGAAACCGGATTTCCACGCGGGAGGTATATTTCCCATTCTTTCTGCGCATGCGTAAGCATGCGCCGAATGAGAAGTAAATCTTTTCTGACAGTTTGTCCTGTGACCATTCTGAGTCGCTTATCACGGTAATGTGCGAGTATGGGAGGGGAAAGGGCAGAGATACTATACTGTCCCAACTCTTTTTTGATCCCATTGGCTTGTGAGATCACTTGGTGTTGTGATTTCTTTGTTGGTAGAACTTCGGCCAGATAACGGTTTATTACATCATGAAAGATAGTGGTGTCTGCTGAGTGCGTGGATATGAAAGAACCACGCTCTATTTCGGTTTCCACCTCACGCGCCCAGCGTTCAGCTGCTGCTTTCGTTTTAAAGGATTTATAAACCTGGCTATGACCCTTCTTTCGGACGCTGACTTCCCATGATCCAGATGTTCTCTTGCGAATTGTGGCCAATTCATTTCCTCATTGTGGCAGGAGTGTGGCAGAGGACTATTTATTGATTTCTGCGTTTTAAGAAAATATTATAACCTATTGATTATTAGAAATAAAGATGGCGCCCTCGGCAGGACTCAAACCTGCGACCTACCCCTTAGGAGGGCGATAAAGACCTGTTTAAAAACATAGAGTTAGATTAACTAGTTTATTTTAATCAATTACTTACTGCAATCTTATGACACTTTAGTCCATTGTAACCCACGATCTCACTGTGGCTGTATTGTGGCAGGAGGCGGCATACTCTCTTCGCTGCGCAGGCCTTCCAGAACTATCCAGATCTTTTTTTCGGTGAATAACTACGGCGGGTTGTTCTGCGAATATCTCGAACCGTTTTCCCGGCACTGCTTTTACTTGATTTAGAATAAGTCAGCATCGTTTTCTCTTGAGTTAACGATGGATGAAAAGTCTCTCTTAGACCACTACTTTAAACTGTCCAATTGGGGCTGACGGGGTACACGTGAAAGCGTTCGAACCGTGCTCAGAAACGTCAAATTACTGATATTGGTTATTCCTCAGCAAGCCTTTCATACTCGGCCAGACACTCCGGATTGATAATCGCTTCAATATTAGTCACCGGCCTTTTGTTCAACAAGTTGCTGACCACACCTTCGATTTTTTTACCGGAACGCGTATAGGGAATATCGGCCACCTGGATAATTTTCTGGGGTACATGTCTGGGCGTGGTTTTGGAACGGATAGCCTGCTTGATTTCATTTATTCGATCTTCGTTCAACTGTTCTCCATCATTGAGCTTGACGAATAAGTACACGTCCACATCTCCATCAATCTGTTTTCCCACACATACAGAATCCTCAATGTAACTCAAGGGTTCGGTCTGGCGATAGATTTCGCTGGTACCAATTCTTACACCGCCAGGATTCAGGGTGGCGTCACTGCGCCCGTAAAATATCGCGCCACCTCGTTCGGTTACACGTATGTAGTCTCCATGGTGCCACAGGCCTTCGAAGCGGTTAAAGTAAGCATCGTTCAGGCGCTGATTATCCGGATCATTTAAAAAGTGGATGGGGCGCGAAGGAAAACTCTGCAGGCAGACCAGTTCGCCTTCTTGGTCTATCAGTACATTGCCTTCGTCATCGACGCAGGCTGAATCCATTCCCAATGGCGCGCACTGTAACTCACCTCGGTGCACCGGTAGAATGGGGTTACCACCGTAGAAGCATCCCAGCAAATCGGTGCCGCCTGCAATACTGGCGAGTAATACGTCTGACTTCAGATTCTGGTAAACAAAATCGTATTGCTCAGGTAACAGTGGTGAGCCGGTGGAGAGAATCGTTTCAAGACTATCCAGCGACAACTCTGGCAAATCGCACTCGGAGTCTTCCAGTGCCCGCAAAAACTTGGGCGATGTGCCGAATATATTAATCTTAAGTCGGTCTATCAGGCCCAGATAGCCGAGCATGCTAGGAAACCCAGGTGAGCCATCATAGAGGATCGCCGTGGCACCAAAATGCAGAGAACTGATCAGCCAGTTCCACATCATCCATCCACAGGTGGTAAAGAAAAAGATTCGTTTATCGGCCGTAAGATCACTATGCAGGCCGACCTCTTTAACGTTTTGCAGCAGAGTGCCGCCCACGCTGTGCACAATGCATTTTGGTTTTCCGGTGGTGCCGGACGAATACATGATGTAGAGCGGATCAGCAAAGGCTCTCGGTACAAACGTCAGTTTTCCGGAAGCCCCATTCGCGTCCGGCCAATGTTCGGCAAGACTAACTGTGCTGATATCCGCCAGGGTCTCTTGCATTGAAACGATCAACACGCGTTTTATAGATGGAACCTGTTCAACCACTTCAGCAATCTTTGGCAGGCAATCATAATATTTGCCGCCGTAGAAATAACCTGCTGCGGCCACCAGTATGCAGGGCTTAGACTGTGAAAAACGGTCGATCACGCCATCTATACCAAAATCAGAACTGGTGGATGTAAAAACGCCACCCAGGCCGGTTGCTGCCAGCATCGCAATCGCTGTTTCCGGCACATTAGGCATATAGCAGGCAAGCACATCACCTTTAGAAAAATCGACCTTAATAGATTCCTGAAGTTCGGCCACCTGAGTGCGAAGCTCTGCATAAGAAAGTGATTTTTGCTGACCGTTTTCCAATACCGAAATAAGCGCAGGATGATTATCGTCGCCCTTTGACAACATGTTTTCCGCAAAATTAAGCGTCATATTAGGGAACCAACCGTACTTGTTAAAGCCGGTATCGAGATTGACTGGCTCCTTGTCTCCTTGATAAACGAGTTCGAAATAATCGATCAACTCACTCCAGAATTGATCCGAATGCTCAACCGAGAACCGATGCAGGGACAAATAATCGTCCGCTTCAGTGCCGTATCTGGTGGCCATATGCTGCATAAACTGCCACATCTGGGTGTTGGTTTTCCGCTCCTCGCTAGGCCGCCAGAGCTCAATCGACTTTGACATAAATTAATTCTCGCTGGATTGCCAGTCCTGGATTATCTCCTTGGCGTCACTGGCTTGGGCGTTTTTTGGTGCCTGGTTTGTGGAGTACGTGAATCTCGGTGCGGCATGCGCCTGCAGGTGATCGTTATTGGTAAAATACACACCACGATCCCGCATATGTGGGTGTGCGGCTGCCTGATCCGGGTTTAACACCGGTGCAAAACAGGCATCGCTACCTTCCAATAAATCACACCATTGCTGTTGCGTCTTACTGGCAAATAAATTTCTAAATGCCTCCTTTTGTTCAGGCCATGACGGTGTGTCGAATTGCTTGGCAAACTGCGGGTCATCCGAGACGCCTATTTTTTGCAGCAGCAGCTTATAAAAATGTGGTTCCAGCGCACCAACACTGATAAATTTCCCATCGCCGCATTCGTAGGTATCAAACCAGTGTGGTCCGTCCAGGATGCTCTTACCACGTTCATTCACTACCGTGCCAGAGCTACGCAGGGATAACACCAGGTTCATCATATGCGCACTGCCATCCACCATTGCGGCATCCACCACATCTCCCTGTCCTGTACGATGGGCATTCAGCAGGCAGGCCAGCATGCCAATTGTTAAGTACAACGCACCGCCGCCAATATCGCCTGCCAGTGTTGGGGGCGCGAAGGGTGGTTCGCCGGGTCGTCCTGCATACCAGAGCGCGCCGGATAGCGCTATGTAGTTTATATCGTGACCGGCAGCCTGCGACATAGGGCCACCCTGACCCCATCCGGTAACACGACCGTAGGCCAGCGCGGGATTCAGTGCATGGCAAATTTCAGGGCCCAGTCCGAGCCGTTCCATCACCCCGGGACGCATGCCTTCGATCAGGCCATCAGCGGTTTTTATCATCTCTAACAGCCTTGCATGATCTATCTCATTCTTTAAATCCAGCTGCACGATCCGCTTATTGCGCTTGTAAATGGTGTCGTTGCCTACATCGCCAACAGGGGCTTCGCCGCTACCAGGCCGCTCAATTACCACCACATCGGCGCCCATATCGGCAAGATGCATTCCACAAAATGGCGCTGGGCCAATACCTTCGATCTCGATAATTTTTATTCCTGATAATATGGACATGGTTATTCGATAAGATTCCTGTTGATGTTGAACGGATTGAACACTTTCATATTAGATGTTTAGCTGGAACGAAAAATATGCTTCTCGCTAATTTGATCAATGGATGTGACACCCAGTAAGGCCATATCACGTTCTACTTCTTCTCTAAGTAAATTAAGCATGCGAGCGACTCCAGCCTGCCCACCGGCGGCCAACGCGTAGATATAGGGCCGCGCGAATGAGCATGCATCTGCTCCCATAGCGATGGCTTTAAGCATATGAGTGCCACGGCGAAATCCGCTATCGGCTATTATTTCGAGCTTGTCGCCAACTGCATCGCGGATGGTTGCAATGCGATCGATTGGCGCTGCCATACCGTCCAATTGTCGGCCGCCATGATTTGAAACGATAATGGCTGTGGCGCCAACATCAATTGCTTTTCTGGCATCTCCAACAGATTGTATGCCCTTTAGCGCGAATGGGCCGTCCCACGCTGCAGCGAAGCCCGCAATATCTTTCCATGTAACGCTAACGTCAAATAAAGAGTGCGCTAACTCGAATGTATTCATCCCACCACCAAATGCATCTATCTTGTGTGCGATATTTGACATTTCAAAACCGCGTTTATCCGTCATGAAGGGAATCGACCAAGCTGGCTTGGCGGCAAATTTGAAAAATGACGATGGGGTCAATTTGGGCGGGAAGCTCAGGCCGGTATATAAATCCCGTTCGCGGTTACCGGATATTGATGAGTCTACGGTAATGCATATGCTATCAAACTTCGCTTCTTTAGCTCGATGCACAAACTCCATTGATAATTCGCGATCTTTAAAAACATAAATTTGAAACATCTTGGGGCCATTGTTAGCAGCGCCGATCTCTTCGATACTGGTGGTAGAGAAGGTGGCCAGGCTGTAAATTATGCCGGCATTAGCGGCCGCTGCAGAAACGCCCAATTCCTTATCAGGATGCCATAGCCTGCTCGCACCGCTTGGCGAACAGTAAAATGGTAATTTCATGTCGGTGCCAAGCACACGTACCGAAGTATCAATCTGGCTTACATCTATTAGAGTGTTGGGAACCAACTGGTTTGTATCGAACGCAGTGGTGTTCTGTCTGAGGGTAACCTCATCGTCTGCACCACCAGCCATGTAGCCATAAATGGGTGAAGGAAGTTTCCGCTTTGCGATCTTTCTAAAATCCTCAACGTTGTAACATTTATCTATAGACACCGTAACGATCCAGCCTCCGACCTAAAATGCCGAAATGCCAGTCAGTAGACGACCAATTATTAGTTTTTGAACCTCGGTTGTGCCTTCGGTAAACGGAAATATTCGCACCGCTCGGCTGTAATACTCGACAGGGTATTCTTTGGTGATGCCACTTCCGCCATGGATTTGCACTGCGTCGTAAACAATCTCACAGGCTAACTCTGTGCCATACCATTTACACATTGCGGCTTGTAATTTAGGGTCTGCGCCACGGTCAATATTGTCTAGCGTTTTTAGTGCCATCAACTTTCCAGCTTCAATCTTGGTTGCCATCTCAGCAAGCTTTGCTTGAATCAATTGCTTACCTGCAATTACCGAGCCGAATTGTTTACGGTCCATAGCGAATGAAAGGGCCTCATCATAAGCGGCTTGGGCAACTCCAAGTGCCATGAGGGCGACAATAGGCCGTGATGAGGATAGCAATTTCATCATGTGTTTCATTGCTTTGGGAGCGTGAACAACAACGTTCTCAGCAGGTACTCTTACATCTGAGAAAAATACCTGTGCAGTAGATTGGCTATTTAATGCGCTTTTCTCGATATTATTTGTCTCATAGCCGTGAGCACGTTCAATCAATAACAGTCCGAGGCCTTTATCTTCGTCATCCTCGATAAATCGAGCTAACAGTAAAATAGTATCTGAATAGTCTCCGCTTGAATTCCAAGTCTTCTCCCCATTAACAATATAGAAATCACCTTCCTTGCGAGCCTTTACCTGCAGCGCTGCTACATCTGAGCCGCCATTGGGTTCAGACATGCCGATACTGGTTGATGACTC
>Ga0209532_1000352_pt1 | contig 40007 bp, 34 predicted proteins | sample COG_02_FD_184746 | JGI IMG/M metagenome (GOLD analysis project Ga0209532, IMG submission 184746) | Pelagic Microbial community sample from North Sea - COGITO 998_met_02 (SPAdes) (version 2) | ecosystem: Environmental > Aquatic > Marine > Neritic zone/Coastal water | place: Helgoland, sampling... | reverse complement strand
AGTATGCTGGCGCCAATGGTGTTTCCTTTGAAGGCTCTATCAAAGGCTCATCATCTAACAAAGGTTTAACCAGCACATCTGCTAACTTTGGGCTGAACTGGGCGTTCTAAGGTAGCCCAAAGGGTGCCTCATCGAAGACCCAACGACACCAACAACAACAACAGCCCCTTTAGCCCTCTTTTTGAAGTCCAATGATTACCAAAGGTACGGGGGGTCTCATTTGTCGACCATGGGACCCAATTGCTAAGGCCACCACACAGGCCACCAAAAGTGCCCTAGACAGCTCATGTCATTATTGGTTAACTCATTGATATTACTTGTGTCGGTTGGTTAACTGATGCCTATCTAAGGAAACAGTGGAGTGTGGGGGCACCATTTCACCATCCAGAGAAATCCAATGACATCCGATTAATCCTTGTTTATAAGGGTTATATTGATTTTATTGTCCGATGCTGTCCAGTGTTGTTTTGTAGTATCCCACAAGTTTGGGGGTACTTTCTGGGGGTATCTTTAAAACACGGATTTAGGATACCCCCAACAATGCCTTTGACCGATTTGAAAATAAAGAATCTTAAGCCCAAGGATAAGGCATATAAAGTTGCCGATTTTGATGGCTTGTTTGTTCAAGTGACAGCGCAAGGATCAAAGCTGTTTCGTTTTAAATACCGCATGGACGGGTGCTGACGTTAGACATATTTCGACAGACATGCCGCAGTTTGTGATGAAGCCCAAGAGCGTTGCCATATTCTTACGGACGATTTTTATAAAACACTCAATGACTATGGGCACTATACATTGAACGGAGCTGCGTTTTTTGGAAAACGTATAATCGACATGGGGTTGGTCGAAGAAATGAATATGCTAATGGATCAAAAGTAGATCATTCATTTGCAATGCAGGCGCATGTGAATTGAAAAATATCACTGTGGGATACGTTTAACCACGGCGTTGCAAGTCGGGATTAGCAGTGATAGCTGTTTGCGACTTAATAGACACATCAAGCTTAGCGGAATAATAAATTGACCGATAATCAACGCATAAACATTTCACCATTTAGTGGTGAAATCGACACGACCTTTACCATTCCGGGCAGTAAGAGCATCACCAATCGCGCGTTTTTGTTGGCGATTTGTAGTTCGGGCACATCGAAGATTTATAATCCATTGTTTAGCGATGATACCGAAGCCGGGCTTGAGGCCGCGAAGGCGTTGGGATGTCGTGTTTCGCAGACGGATAATTATATCGAAGTCGAAGGTATTGGCAGTGAGCGACCAGTTTCAAACGTAGAAGTTAACGTGCGATCTGCGGGTACAGTTGCGCGATTTTTGCCATGTATGCTGGCAATGGGGCGTTCTGGAACGTGGTTATTGAATGCAAGCGAACAGATGATGCAGCGCCCGATGAAGGGGCTGTTTGATGCGTTGGCAGGATTAGGCCCATGTGTTGAAACGCGTGGCGAAGAAGATCGTTACCCCATCACTGTTCATGGTGAACTAATTCAAAGTGATGAAACCTTTGTAGATGGTAGCATTTCGAGCCAGTATTTAAGTGGGCTTTTGTTGGGATCACCACAGTATAAAACCGCACTGACGTTTCGCACCAACGGCAATATCGTACAGCGCCAGTATGTGGATATTACACTGGATTGTATGCGGGCGTTTGGCGCCCAAGTGGATGATGCCAGTGATCTATCTGTGATTAAGGTTGAGCCTACGGGTTACGCGGGCACTGATTTCCATGTTGAGGCTGATGCATCAACGGCGACGTATTTTTCTGCATTGCCCGCTGCATTGGGTGGCACGGTTTTGATTGACAATTTGGCACGTAACAGCCGGCAACCTGATATCCGCTTCCTTGAAATATTAGAAGCAATGGGCTGTGTTGTTGAGTGGGATGACAATGGTCATGTTCGGATAACACGTCCAAGCGGCCTGACTAAATTAAAGGGCGGGCATTCGTTTGACCTAAATGATTGTTCTGATGCGGCGTTAACTGTTGCTGCGCTGGCTCCGTTGGCTGATGGACCTATTGAGATTAGTGGTGTTGCGCATATCCGCAATCACGAATGCGATCGTGTTGATGCCATGACGCATGCATTGACGCGTATGGGCATCAAGGTTGAAGAGCGCCAAGACGGCTGGAAGATTTATCCAGGTGAAGCACGTTTTGCAGAGCTGGAAACACGCGACGATCACCGTATGGCGATGGCGTTGACGGTTCTAGGTTTAGCGCAAAATGGTGTGAGTTTGGATTATCCAAATTGTGTTGCAAAGACATGTCCGAAATTCTTTGAAATGATTTCAGACGTTCGTACGTAACTACGACAACGTTATTGGCACGTATTCGCCAAGCCATATATTCAACATGACAAAGAAAAACCCCAGCCGTGAGGCTGAGGTTCTATTGGGGTGGCTGTTATGATTCCATTCCCAACGAGGACATTAGCCCTTTTTCGTGATCACTGGGATGAGCAAGTCGCCCCAGTTACCGTCACCATTGTGGTGACGGCTTGATCTGATCAATTCTACGGTGACACCAGCTTCGACTGCACGTGCTACCGATTGGTTTAAACGGTGCAGATCGTTTGCCAACATACGAATGGCTTGATCCGCTTGATCGATCTTATCAGATGTTGAAGGTTCAACAGCTTGGATTTCTGCAGTCATGGTCTCTCTCCTTGGTTAAATTAGAATTGGTTCATTGTGTTGTCTTTGCCGCCAGCTTTCAATGCTGCTTCACCGGCAAAGTATTCTTTGTGATCATCGCCCATGTCAGAACCTGACATGTTTTGGTGCTTAACGCATGCGATACCTTGACGGATCTCTTTGCGCTGAACGCCAGCAACGTAACCCAACATGCCTTCTTCACCAAAATAATCTTTGGCCAAGTTGTCAGTGGACAAGGCAGCTGTGTGGTATGTTGGCAGTGTAATCAAGTGGTGGAAGATACCTGCTTCACGTGCACTGTCTGCTTGGAACGTACGGATTTTGTTGTCCGCTTCTGTTGCCAATTCAGTTTCGTCATATTCCACTGACATCAACTTAGCACGGTCGTATGCAGATACGTCTTTGCCGTCTTCGCTCATCGCGTCAAAGATTTGCTGACGGAAGTTCAGTGTCCAGTTGAAAGAAGGTGAATTGTTGTACACCAATTTCGCATTTGGAACTGCTTCACGCACTTTGTTGATCATTTCGCCGATCTGACCAATGTGTGGTTTTTCAGTTTCGATCCAGATCATGTCAGCGCCATTTTGCAATGACGTGATTGAGTCTAGAACGCAACGATCAACGCCTGTGCCTGCTTTGAATTGGAACAAGTTTGAAGGAAGGCGTTTTGGGCGCATTAGTTTGTCGTCTTGTTTAATCACAAGATCGCCGTTGCCCATTTCGTCCAACGTAACTTCGTCACAATCAAGGAAGCTGTTGTATTGGTCACCCAAATCACCAGGCTCATTGGTCACAGCGATTTGTTTCGTAAGGCCAGCGCCTAGGCTGTCTGTACGTGCAACGATAACGCCGTTGTCGATACCCAATTCAAGGAATGCGTGACGACAAGCGCGGATTTTCTGCAAGAAATCTTCGTGAGGAACAGTAACTTTACCATCTTGGTGGCCACACTGTTTTTCATCAGATACTTGGTTTTCGATTTGCAATGCGCATGCGCCTGCTTCGATCATTTTCTTTGCCAAAAGGTAAGTTGCTTCTGGGTTACCAAAGCCTGCGTCGATGTCGGCGATGATTGGAACAACATGTGTTTGGAAGCCGTCGATTTTTGCTTGAACCGCTGCTTTGCCAGCTGCTGGTGCATCGTCCAATTCACGGAACAAACCGCCCAATTCGCGTGCGTCCGCTTGACGCAAGAATGTGTACAACTCTTCGATCAAGGCAGGTACTGATGTTTTTTCGTGCATAGATTGGTCAGGCAATGGGCCGAACTCTGAACGCAAGGCTGCGATCATCCAACCTGAAAGGTACAGGTATTTGCGTTTTGTTGTGCCGAAGTGCTTTTTGATCGCGATCATTTTTTGTTGACCGATGAAACCATGCCAGCAACCAAGTGATTGTGTGTACTGCGAGCTGTCCGCGTCGTAAGCGGCCATGTCTTCGCGCATGATGTCTGCTGTGTACTGTGCAATGTCCAAACCAGTTTTAAAACGGTTTTGGATACGCATACGGCTTACATACTCTGGATTGATTGCATCCCAAGATGATCCGTTTTCGGCTTTTAGGCCAGCAATTGTTTCGTTTGAAGTTTCATCGTAAGGCATGTCGCCCTCCTTTGTAAAAAAATAACTAGGCAGTTGCGTCAGAAGTGATGAGGAATCGGTGCGATTCTGACTTAACCTGTCATCTTTGTGACTGATTGCAGGTTTGTAGTCGCGATAAATAAAGGTTTTTGTTGCTTCTTTCGAGTAATCTTGTAAAGAAAAGTCAATAAATGTTTGTAAAATTGTAAAGTTTGTAAATGAGTGATCAAAAGATATTTGCCGGTGCGCGTATTAAAAAACTACGCGGTGCGATGGGTCTGAGCCAGACCGCAATGGCGGGGGAATTGGAAATTTCCGCCAGTTACCTTAACTTGATCGAACGGAACCAGCGCCCGATTACGGTGCAGTTGATTTTGAAGCTGTCTAAGACGTATGATATTTCGCCAGAAGATTTAGAAGGCGATGCAGATGGGACCGTCACTGCATTAAAGGAAGTGTTCGCCGATGCGTTGTTGCAGGGCGAATTGCCAGGGTATGAAGAGCTGTTTGAAGTGGCTGATGTTGCGCCAAATGTGGCCAGTGGCATTCAAAAGTTGCACGAAGGATATCGCCAAGCGTTATTGCGTCTGTCGGAGTTGAATGCAGAAATGGCCAGTGGGCAAGATGTAAGCCAAACGGCATTGCCCAGTGATTTGGTTCATGCGGCGATGGAAAGCCGGGCAAATTATTATGATGGTCTTGATCGTGCGGCAGAGGCGTTGGCCAGCGAGATGGATCTAACACGCGGATTGTATGCGCCGTTGCAGGATCGGTTGCTGCAAAAGCACCGCATCACTGTTCAAACATTACCGATTGATACGATGCCTGAATGGACGCGACGGTTTGATAAACATTCGATGCGGTTGTTTATTTCGGATCGGTTAAATTCGTATGGTCGCGTGACGGAATTGGCGACGGATTTAGTGTTGCGTGAATTGCCAGACGAAATCGACAGCGCTGTTTTACGCCTTAACTTAAAATCACCCGAGGCTGTAAAGGCAGGGCGGATTGAAATGGCCAACTATGCCGCGCTTGCGATGTTGTTGCCATACAAGCGATTTTTCCAAACTGCGCGACGGATGAAGTACGATGTAGAAGCACTGGCGAAACGATTTGATGTTTCGTTTGGTGAAGTTGCAACGCGGTTGACGACATTAGGGTGTGTGAAAATGGAGGGCATTCCGTTTTTCCTTCAAGAAGTTGACCAAGCAGGGAATATGGTGCGTCGACTGGGATTGAATGGATACCCACGTGCGAAATTTGGTGGGCAATGCCCGAAGTTGTCGATTTTCAAAGTGGTTTCCTTGCCACAACAATTGTTAACCCAAATTGTAGAACATGCAGACGGTCAGGCGTATTTTACGTTGAACAGGTCAACGCAACAAAGTGGCGGTGCATATGGTGAAAATATGCGGCAAACTGCGATTTTGTTGGGCTGCGAGGCTGAGTATTTAACCGATACGGTTTATATGCAAGGCGGCGCGGTAGGGCGTGCGGATGTGGGGCAGAATTGTCGTTTATGCGAGCGCCCGCATTGTGCACAGCGCGCAGAACCCCCGATTGCGCGTCCATTGATGTTTGATGGTTCGGAAAATAGTGTGTCTGCGTTTAATTTTAAGGTTTAACCAAAGTAGGCGCGGCGCAGCAAGTTTAGGGCCATGATAAAGAAAATGAAAAGAATGGCATTTTTGAATACTTCTTCGGACATGCGTGCGCGTAGCTTTTCACCAATCCAAAAGCCCAAAAATGTTGGAATCAAAACATAGCCTGACAGAGTTGCCATTTCGGACGTCATAAAGCCTGCCTTGATATATCCACCAGCGAGCGGGATTGAACCCATGAAAAAGATAAGGCCCGTGGCACGAACAAATTCCGCCTTTGGGACTTGGCGAGCGGTAAGATAGATCGCCAAGGGTGGTGCCCAAACCGATGTTAGACCGCCCATGATACCGCCGACGGTGCCAGCCACCAATTGAGCTGTTGTATCAAAACGCGCGGGGATGTTTGGTGCGAATTTTGTGACATTTACCGCCACGAACAAAAGGATCGACGCCCCCAGCGCCGCCAGCAATACCCAGTCTTTTACAAAAACGGAAACGTTGACGGAAATCCAAACAAATACGATCAGTGCAAACGACATCGGTAAGTATCGGCGCAGTGTTTGGCGTATGTTTCCTGCGCGATACATTTGCCATGCATTGGACAGAACAATTGGGAAAATTAATATTGTGATTGCGGATCTGGGATCAACAAACAAAGTCATCATCCCGAGTGCCGCAGTAGGAAGGCCAAGGCCGACGGCACCTTTCACGGTTCCCGCGATCAGGAAAACGACTGTCAAACTTGCCATAAAAATGAATTGATCCATAGTGGAACTCTATATCAGCACCCTTTGGGTGCAATGGCGGAATTTGGGGAATTGAAATGCGGTTGGTGGCATGGAATTGCAATATGGCATTGCCGCGCAAATGGGATGCATTAATGGCGCTACGTCCAGATGTGGCCGTGATTTCAGAATGTGCCAATCCAGAAATTTTGGCCATGAAGGGTATAGAGACGACGCCAGAGAACTGTTTGTGGATGGGGAAGTCTGAACATAAAGGGTTAGGTCTGTTTAGCTTTAATGGGTACCGATTGCGCCGATTTGAACCCTTTGTTCCCTATTTTCGGTTCTGTTTGCCAGCGATTGTAGAGGGGCCAAAACCGTTTCATCTGTTGGGAGCATGGGCGCAGAACGCAAACGAAGGAAATACGCGTAAAAACCAGTTGGGGCATCTTAGTCGCGCCATGTCGCGGTATGCAGGGTTTCTTGGCGCAGCGCCCAGTTTTATTGCAGGTGATTTGAACAACAATACATTCTGGGACAAGCCCGGTTGGCGCATGAACCACAACACGATGGTGTCCAAGGCGCAAAAAATCGGACTGGTGAGCGCGTATCATGCAATGAACGATGAAGCCCACGGCGGGGAAACTCAGCCGACACATTATTGGCGTGATCGCACCAAAGATGGTCCGACATATCACATTGATTATATTTTCGGCCCCCAAGACGTGGTTAACAACGCCAAGTCGTTCGACGTTGGCACATTCGAGGATTGGGTTGGAAACAAATTATCCGATCATGTGCCGTTGGTTTTGGAAATTTAGTGGCCTTGCATCTTTTGATCGACCATGGCTTCCTCGGCGATCATTGCTTCGAGTTGACGGCGGAAACGCAACGGACCACCATCAATCGATAGATCAATATGTGGTGACGTTTTTTCACGCATACCAATTTCGACTTCGTTTAAAACCGCGCGGTCTTCTTCGAATGCTTGCTGGACGTCATCGCTCATCATCTTGGACAAATCTGCATCATCTGGGCGAATGTTGCGCAGTTGGAACCAATAGTAGCGCGTTTTGCCTTCGGTTGTTGGGGTCATGAAATTGTAGCTGTCCATGACAAAAGCGTCGGCGTGAAGCGTGCTGTCTGGGCCCCCAGTGCCGGCAGGCGTGAAAATCGCACGGATTAATGCATGGCTTGGATAGCGGACCTCGTAGTGTTGTAATCTGTCGGCATTGCCGTCAAAACCAATGACCTTTTTGTAAAAGGGCGCCGGTTCTACATTCATCATCCAGCGGTGCACGATGACACCTTCGTCGGTTTTAGAAACACGTAATGGCGTGTCTTTTGTGGCCGACTGTCCAAACGAACCAGCGTGTACCCAAGCGACATGTGTTGGATCCAAAAGATTATCGCACATCAAAAGATAGTTGCATTCCAATTCCATCGCGTCGCCTTGGTTTAACCCCCAATCGGCGTTTCCATAGTTTTCAATTTCAAATATTTCATCAACTTCGGCCAATGCGGGATTTCCCATCCAAATCCAAACGAGCCCGTATTTTTCAGCGATAGGATAGGCATGAACGTTAGCGTTGGATGGAATACGCCCAGCGCCTGGTGCCCAAACGCATTTACCCGCACAGTCGAACGTTAACCCGTGGTATCCGCATTCGACTTGGTCACCTTTGATGCGGCCTTTGGACAAGGGTAGCTTGCGATGGGGACAGGCGTCTTCGAGGGCGATGATTTCACCGGCTTCGGTGCGAAAAATACATATCTTTTCGTTTAGAACGACAACCTGTTGTAGTGCGCGTGTGATTTCATGTCCCCAAGCAGCGACGTACCATGCGTTTTTTAAAAACATTGTTGATTTCCTTTGGTGTCCCGATGGGCGACTTTAAGTGGGGAGATGATCAGTAGACACCTGTTTGCGATAGGTGGTGGGTGAGTACCCGAAATGGGTTTTGAATTTTTGTGAGAAATACGCAGCACTTTCGTAACCAGACGCCAATGCAATTTCAACAATTGGCAGAGATGTTTGTTTTACCAATAAGTGCGCGTGATCTAGACGCATTTCAGAATAGAATTGGTTGATCTTTTTGCCAAGATAGCGTTGGAAAAGACGGCTGAGTTGGCGTTCGCCAATACTGCTGAGGTTTGCGATTTGTGCGCTGGAAAGCGGGTCAGACAAATGATCCTGCATCAATTGGATTGCCGACAATAATGATGGATGGTGGACGTGGTATTTTTCGACCAGACCGACGCGCTGTGGATCGTCACCCTGACGCACTGACGTGTTGATCAGCCAGTCGTTCACGCTTTTGGCTAGTGAATTTCCGTGATCGGCAGTTATGATCGCGGTCATCATATCAATCGGCGCAACGCCACCAGCGCATGTATATCGACCTTGGTCGATGACATATAGATTGCGTTCCATCAGGTAATTAGGATTGATTTCTTGTAACGCGTCGTAATGTTCCCAGTGAACCGTAAAGCGTTTATTATTAAGTAACCCAGCATTGGCTAACAATACCGGCCCACCCGAAATACCGCCCAGTTTTACGCGCTTGGAGCCAAGAACGGACAAGTGCTTAATAAGGGCGGAATTATGGTATTTGAACGGGTTTCCTGCGGCGGCAACCAATACCAAGTCATAGTCGTAGCCAGATTCAGATAACGGTATTCCATTCGCCAAAAGACCAAGTGATGAGCTGGTTTGTGAACCTTCGGCAGAGATAAATGTGATTTTGTATAACTCTTTGCCAGACAAAAGGTTTGCAGCGCGCAGTGGCTCTGTCGCTGAAGCCAGTGACATGAGTGCAAATTGATCTGCTAAGATCACGCCAATATGATGAATAGGTTTGTTCACACAATAATTGTTAGCGGTTCAACGAAGGCAGAGCAACAGATCAACTTGATTTTTTCAATGGTAGAGTGACCTGAAATTTTGCGCCGGCATTGCTATCTAAGCAGATCAGTGATCCGCCTAAGTTGCGCATGATTTCTTGGCTGATTGCCAATCCAAGACCGACACCTGATGATCCCGTCGCATTTGAAAGTTTTGAGAACTTTTCAAAAATCATGTTTTGTTCAGCCTTAGGTATGCCAGGGCCATTGTCCAAAAAGGTAATGTTCAAATGTTCACCATCTGAAATGCACGTAATTTTTAATCGGGGGGCGTCTTTATCGCTGTATTTAACTGCATTGGTGATCAAGTTGATGAAAACCTGAGAAAGGCGATCGGCGTCAGTTGTAATTGGTGTGTCTATATAGGGGTCTTCAACAAGAACGGTTGCATTTGCGTTCAAGGTCGGTTGCTGGGTTGATTGAAGCGCCGTCCGCAGGACAGTAATCAAAGTCGTGTCGGTTAAGTTCAGTTTTACACGACCACTTTCCAAGAAGCTGAGATCAAGGATTTCATCCAGTAAACGCGTTAAACGCTGACTTTCATCATTGATGATACTGGAGAAATACTGAAGCTCTGTCGTGCTGAGCTCGTCGTCGGAACGCAAGATATCCGAGAACGACCGGATTGACGTCATAGGAGTCCGTAGTTCGTGGCTGACTTGGCTTAGGAAATCATCTTTTTGCGCGCTGAGCTCTGTTAATTTGTCATTGGCAATGCGCAATTCATCAGCCGCTTTTGTCAGCTCGACTGATTGCTCTTCTAGGCGCGCGGAATATTCGATGACTTGGACGGTTTCGTCGGCAACGGCGATCAAGTCTTCTACGGTGATGGACTGATTTCCCACGGCCTGTGTAATCATAGAATGCGCGGTGGCAGCACCAACAGAACCTGCGAATTCGCGTTCAAGAGTTTCCAGCAGGTCCATGTTGATCACAGGCAATCCGTTTTCGCGATCTTGTATTCTTGAAAATTTATTAAAGAGTGTACTGGCGTCTTTGCGACCCAATATTCGCTGAGCTAAGATAAACAAATCCTCTGGCGTTACACCTTCGTTTAGGGAACGTAAGTGTGACGTCTGCGCGTAGACGTTTGTGAACTGTTGGGTTTGTACACGTTCCAATGGTGATGGCGTGGTGGACAATGACGTGAACAAGAATACCAAAGTGTTCAAGAACAATGACCAGAACACTGCGTGGATTAAGGGATCGTCGATGCTGACGCCAAACAATGCTTGGGGGCGCAAGAAGTCGATGCCAAATGGGCCGTTTTGAAGTACAGTCTCGCTTAGCACGAATGAACCGCCGAAGCTGGGTAAGAATGACGTATATGCCCAGATGACAAATCCCGTTGAGATACCGTAAATCGCGCCAAGACGCGTGGCATTGCGCCAAAAAAGAGCGCCAATCAAAGCGGGCAAAACTTGGGATACGCCCAAAAAGGCGACCAAACCAATCGAGGCAAGTGCCGTCGTTCCGCCGGTCAAGATAAAGTAGAAGTAACCAAAGCCTAAGATTACGGCGATGCTGATCCGTCGTGAACGTAAGAGGACAGTTCGGACGTCATCACTTTCGGGATTGCGGCGTTGAACGAAATACAGCCACAAGGGCAAAACGATGTGGTTTGATGCCATTGTTGACAGGGCGATTGCCGCGACGATCACCATTGATGTGGCAGATGAAAAGCCACCCAAGAATGCCAACGCGGCAAGGCCTTCGCGGTTTTCTGCAAGAGGAATTGTTAAAACGAAAAGGTCAGGGTTTGAGCCTTCGGGCAGGATGTTAAGGCCTGTTGCAGCAATTGGCATCACGAAGATACACATCAAAAAGAGGTAAAGAGGAAATGCCCAGCTGGCAGTGGCGAGATGTTTTTCAGCACTATTTTCAACGACGATGACTTGGAACATGCGTGGTAGGCAAATGATTGCAGTTGCAGATAGGAATGTCAGGGTGACCCAACGCGGCGCAAAGATTTCTTTTGTTTCAGGAAGTTGGGTTTCCATAAGCGTCAGTGTGTTAGACGGGCCGCCGCTGATACCCCATACTACAAATATACCAACAGCCATTAAAGCCACCAGTTTCACAACTGCTTCGAGCGCGATAGCGGTTACAACGCCGTGATGGCGTTCATTTGCGTCCAGGTTACGTGTGCCAAAGAAGATCGTAAATGCAGCCAAACCACATGCGATGAAAAGAGCCGTGATCGCAGGGGATGCTTCAGAGGTTGAACCTTCGGTGAAAACGGCAAAGCTGAGTGTCAGTGATTGAAGTTGCAGTGCGATATAAGGTGTTGAACCGATGATCGCCATCAACGTCACGATGACAGCCAAAGCATTGCTTTTGCCATAGCGCGATGAAATCAAATCGGCGATTGATGTAATGCGTTGTGTCCGTCCAACGCGTACTAATTTGCGTAAGAACCACCACCATCCAACAAAAACAATTGTTGGGCCAAGGTAGATTGTTAGGAATTCAAATCCTGTCCGTGCAGCGGACCCAACTGACCCATAAAATGTCCAAGCCGTACAATACACCGAGATTGATAACGTGTAGACTAATGGTGATTGCAAGAATCCCAATTTTCGTTGACGCGCACGGCGTTCTGCCAGTGCGGCGACTGCGAATAATACGCAAACGTACAAGACACAAATCGTGGCAATGACATTAAAGCTGAGCATCAGTCTTGGGTCGCGTCAGTGTTTAACAGGCGAGACATTACATAAGCAGCAAGTATCAAAGCACCCCATATCCCAAAGATGTAGACAATGACGCCGGAAAAATTGGTCGTGCCGTCTTGTTGCGTGAAGCCGTTCAATAGCGGTGATACCAAAAGACATATGGCAAGGACGGGAATGCCAAAGGACAATTCTGTTCGCTTGCGCTGACGGCGGCGATCATAGTCGCGTTCTGCACTGGTCGTTTTGGTCATAGTGTCAGCATTTCATGGACGTTCTTTATCAAGTCTGTGTTTGAAAACGGTTTTGTCATAAAGAGACTGACGCCTGCTTGTTCCGCGGCGAGGCGATCTTTTTTCTGGCCTTTGGCGGTCAACATAAGAATAGGAAGCTGTGCTATTTCGGGGGTGGCGCGAATGTCTTCTAGGATTTTCATACCACTGACATTTGGCAGCATGATGTCCAAGATCAAAAGATCCGGCGGTGTCGTTTTTATGAAATCTAACGCGACTGCACCGTCTGAAATTGAGCTGACGGCAAAACCTTCGCGCTCCAATAAAAAGGTAAGCGCTTCAATGATGAAGGGCTCGTCTTCGATGATTGAAATCCTTTTTTGCAACGCATTTCCCCCTTGTTTCCCCGTGCTCAACCTATCGACTATCCAAATTATCGCAATTATTTATTTATTACTGAGCAAATATGCCTCACGTCGCGTTGGGCAATTTAGACGTGAACAAACGGTACATTGCAGCCCAACGTCGAGCTGTGGTGTTTGGCCGTGGGCCACTTTGGGCAACATCGCGTAATCAGGTGTGAACAGCATTATTGCTTCTGTCAGGGGGGGCATGCCAATTTGTGCTGCCTGAGTAGGATAGGCAAAGCTGATCGTGTGAAAACGATCGCCCATCGGCATGTCCAACATCGCGCGGATTGGTTGAAGAGGTTGCGACAAACTTCGATAGACCGGCCACAAAGGGCAGGCGCCACCATAACGTGGCAGGCTAAATGCGTTTAGTTGTTTGCGGTATAAGACGGCGCCGGACGCATCACTTTGGATTAACCCAAAGGTTGGTAGGTCGTCACGTACTGGCAAATGTGCCAAGCGAAAACATATCGCCATCAAGTTTGTACTGAATGCTTCGGCCAAGGCGATGGCGTCAAATTGTAGTTTTTTGGCGGCTTCGATGAATGGATCGATGGGCAAACTACGTGCCATTTCTGCATATGATTGCAACGAGGCATGTGTTTGTTCTAATTCATTACCGTTTATTTGGAGTGTGGATAGAATTTGTTGGATGTTCATTTGGCCGGATTCTAAATCAGCCAGATGAAATTTATTCTGCTCTAACAGAACTTCGAATGCGGATGTGTCCAGCGATGTCACCTGTTCATCGGCAGAAGGTTCGAAGTGATCGAAAATCTCTTCTGCCGTTTTGGAAAGTTTGGCCGCTTCGCTGGCTAAGTTATTAATAAAGCGCTGGGCTGTGTTTTGTGGCATGTCCGGGCTGGAGGCCAAAATGTCCGATGTTGCACGGATAGTTGTAATGTTTGACAACAAGAGGTGCATTGCTTCGGCAAAGTAGGGATCGTGTTTTAGTTGGTCTGACAAGATTGCAAACTCTTCGTCACGAATTTCAATTTGGTCGCTTTGACGCGCGATCAAGCGTGCGAACCCTGGAAAGCGCGCTGCGAACTCTTCTAGCCTGTCGCCTTCAGTTTTGATTTGAGCGTTGCGCATGGCCGCTGTTCTGACACGGTCAAGCAAGGCTTGGTTCATGCCTTCGGACAATTCAGAAGGATCAATTTCCAAAGCACGTGCAATCGCATGGAGCGTTTTGCCAGCGATTCCGCGTTTGTTGTGTTCAATCAAGTTTAAATACGAAGCTGAAACACCCGCCGTGGCCGCCAAATCCTTTTGACTAAGGCGCATGGCCTTTCTGTTCTCGCGGATGCGTGTTCCTAAAAGTGTACTTGCCATTGTCCAAGACCTTCGATTCTAACGAATATTTCATATTTTTGTAAATTAATTTACCATGTGTGTAAATTGGAAAAGAAAAGATTTACAAAAAAATTGTTTTTAAACAGACCCTTATTGCAAAAATTACTTAAGGCGGTAGCTTAGAGAAGTCGAAGAGACGCTGGCGTGTGGTACGAGGAGGTATCAGACGTGCAGAATTAGGGAGGAAATCTATGTCTAATTTAACAAGACGTGGGCTAATTAAGACAGGTGCTACAGTTGGCGCTGGTCTGGCTATGCCTACATTTTTTACAAACATGGCCCATGCTTACACGAACGCACCAACTGGTAGTTCTGTAACGCTTGGTTTTAACGTACCACAAACGGGCGCTTATGCGGACGAAGGTGCGGACGAGCTACGTGCGTACCAACTTGCTGTTGAGCACCTAAACGGTGGCGGCGATGGCGGCATGATGAACACGTTCTCATCAAAAGCGCTTAAGGGTAACGGTATCCTAGGTAAAAAAGTTGAATTCGTAACAGGTGACACACAGACTAAGTCTGATGCGGCACGTGCGTCTGCGAAATCAATGATCGAAAAAGACGGCGCAGTGATGATCACTGGTGGTTCTTCTTCTGGTGTTGCGATTGCTGTACAGGGTCTATGTCAAGATGCTGGCGTTATCTTTATGGCTGGTTTGACACACTCAAACGACACAACTGGTAAAGATAAGAAAGCTAACGGCTTCCGTCACTTCTTTAACGGTTACATGTCAGCGGCTGCTTTGGCACCTGTTTTGGAAGCACGTTACGGTAAAGATCGTAATGCGTACCACCTAACAGCTGACTACACTTGGGGCTGGACACAGCAAGAATCAATTCAAGCTGCAACAGAAGCTAAAGGTTGGAACACAGTAAACAACGTTCTTACACCACTAGCGACAACAGACTTCTCGTCTTACGTTGCTCCTGTGTTGAACTCTGGTGCTGATATCTTGGTATTGAACCACTACGGTGGGAACATGATCAACTCTTTGACGTCTGCTGTTCAGTTCGGTCTTCGTGACAAGCTGGTTAACGGTAAGAACTTCGAAATCGTTGTTCCATTGTACTCTCGTTTGATGGCTCGCGGTGCGGGTGAAAACGTTAAAGGTATCTTCGGTTCAACAAACTGGCACTGGTCTTTGACTGACGATGGTTCAAAAGCATTCGTTAAGTCGTTTGGTGAGAAGTACGGCTTCCCTCCATCACAGGCTGCGCACACAACATACGTACAAACAATGTTGTATGCTGATGCTGCTGAACGTTCTGGCACATTCAACCCTTGTGGTATCGCTGAAGCTCTTGAAGGCTTTAAGTTCGACGGCATGGGTAACGGCGCTACTGAGTACCGTGCAGAAGATCACCAGTGTTTCAAAGACGTTCTTGTTGTGAAGGGTAAAGAAAACCCAACATCAGAGTTCGATCTGTTGGAAGTTGTGGAAGTAACACCACGTGCTCAAGTTGAGTATGCGGTTGATCACCCAATGTTTGCTGGTGGTGCTTTGGGTAAATGTAACCCAGGTGCATAAGCAATAGTTTCCCTTCGGGGATTAGGGGCCACGGCGTTCGCGCCGTGGCCCAATTCACAAATCAGACGGAACTGATTTGACTTAAAAAGGGTTTGGACGGGACATGGATGCAATCCTTCTACAGATATTAAATGGACTTGATAAAGGCAGTGCGTATGCGTTGATTGCCTTGGGTCTGACACTTATTTTCGGCACTTTGGGCGTAGTTAACTTCGCGCACGGTGCTTTGTTTATGGTCGGGGCTTTTTGTGCGGTTAGCCTGCAAAAGCTGATGGCGGTATCGAAAATCACAATCGATCCAACCAAGACGAATTTCTTGGGTAAACCACTGGAGGTGAAAACACCGTATGTGGTTGAATGGTTTGGGCCCAATGTTGGGAATGCAATCATCGATTGGAATGTGCCATTGGCCATTCTTTTGGCGATTCCAGTTATGTTGACAATTGGTTACGTAATGGAACGTGGTTTGATTAAGCATTTCTACAAACGCCCACACGCGGATCAGATCCTTGTGACGTTTGGTTTAGCGATTGTTATCCAAGAGCTTGTGAAAGCAAACTTTGGCGCGAACCCAATTCCGACACCTGCACCTGATCAATTCGTTGGTTCATATAACGTTGGTGCATTGATTGGTCTTGATGCGAGCTATCCTTACTGGCGCTTGGTCTATTTCTTCTTCTCTGCTGCCGTAATCAGTGCGGTTTTTGCATTCTTACGCTACACCACGTTTGGTATGGTTGTGCGTGCTGGTATGGCGGATCGCGAAACAGTGGGTCTGTTGGGTATCAATATTGACCGTCGTTTCACCATTATGTTTGGTATCGCGGCAGCGGTTGCTGGTCTTGCGGGTGTAATGTACACGCCGATCAACAGCCCTAACTATCACATGGGTATGGACTTCTTGGTCCTGTCATTTGTTGTTGTTGTTGTTGGTGGTATGGGTTCATTACCTGGCGCGGTTCTGGCGGGTTTCCTTTTGGGTATCCTAGAAAGTTTCGCATCTATGAACGAAGTCAAAGGCTTCTTTGAAGCGATTTACTTGCCGTCTATCGACCAAATTATCATTTACCTTGTAGCCATCATTGTTTTGCTGACCCGACCACGCGGTTTGTTAGGCAAAGCTGGCGTGATGGAGGATTAAAACATGAAATCTATCTCTAACGCAGACATGCGGACGTTACTGTTCGTTGCGATCATCACAGTCTTAGCGCCGTTCATTATGAACCCGTTCCCTACTGAATCAGCTATGGCTCAGTTTAACGCGGGCTACCCTGACTTGATGCAGCGCTTTATTATCTTCGGTATCCTTGCGATCGGGTTTAACATCCTGTTCGGTTTGACAGGCTACCTGTCATTTGGTCACGCAGCCTTCTTGGGTGTGGGGTCATACGCAGCAGTTTGGATGTTCAAACTGCTGGGATACGGCATCTTACCAGGCTTGGTTCTGTCGATCATCGTGGCGGGTATCTTCTCGCTTCTTATCGGGTTCATCTCGCTTCGTCGCTCAGGTATTTACTTTTCAATTCTGACACTCGCGTTTGCGCAAATGTCATTCGCACTGGCTTATTCAGTTCTGACGCCATTGACGAACGGTGAAACTGGTTTGCAGGTATACGCAGATGATCCACAATATCTACAATCAGCAAACGCACCGAACGTGCCGCACTTGTTTGGTTTGGAAATGAACGACACGTTCGCTTTAAACATGGGCCCATGGGATTTCCAGTTTAACGTTGGTTACTATGTGTGTGCGATCTTCATGATGATTGCATTCTACTTGTCGATCCGCATTTTCCGTTCACCATTCGGTATGATGCTGCGCGCGGTTAAAACAAACCAAACGCGTCTGAACTACACTGGTATTAACACACGCCCTTACACATTGGCGGCCTTCGTAATCTCTGGCATGTATGCTGGTCTTGCGGGTGGCTTGATGGCTTCTATGGATCCATTGGCTGGTGCGGAACGTATGCAGTGGACTGCTTCTGGTGAAATCGTTTTGATGACGATCCTTGGCGGTACCGGTACATTGTTGGGTCCAGTATTGGGCGCTGGCTTTATTAAGTACTTCGAGAACATTTTCTCTAAGATCAACGAAACTGTTTTGCACGGCTGGTTTAGCTGGATGCCAGATGGCTTGGAAAACGTGATCGTTTGGGTTCTGCACCTGTTTACAGGCAAAGGTTGGCACCTAACATTGGGTCTATTGTTCATGGCGATTGTTATCTTCTTGCCAGGTGGCTTGATGGAAGGTTCAAATCGTATTGGTAACTGGTGGAAACGCCGCAAAGGTGGGGATGACAATTCATCCAACGCCGCAGCAACACCTGCAGAATAGGAGCGACCGATGGGAATTCTTGAAGTCCAAAATGTAAATAAAAGCTTTGGTGGTCTAAAGGCGTTGCAAAACGTCAACCTAGAGATCGAAGAAGGTACAATTCACGCAATCATCGGCCCTAATGGGGCCGGTAAATCAACTCTTCTGAACTGCTTTGTTGGTAAATTGGTTCCTGATACGGGCACTGTCATGTTTGATGGTCAGTCATTGTTGGGTGTTAAACCATTCGAAATCAACCAAATGGGCGTAAGTCGCGTTTTCCAAACACCTGAAATCTTTTCGGAGCTTTCTGTTTGGGAAAACACATTGATCCCTTGTTTTGCCAAACGCGATGGTGCGTTCACTTTGAATGCATTGGGTCGTGTATCTGACAACAAAGACATGGCAGAGAAGGCGGAACAGATGTTGGTGGATGTTGATTTGATCGACAAACGCGATATGTTGGCATCGTCAATGTCACGTGGTGATAAACGCCGCCTTGAAATGGCAATGTGTTTGTCACAAAGTCCAAAGCTGTTGTTGTTGGATGAGCCAACTGCGGGTATGGCGCGTGCCGATACGGAAAGTACGATTGAATTGTTGAAAAGCATTCAAGAAAAACTGAAGATCACAATGGCCATCATCGAACACGATATGGGCGTGGTGTTTTCACTGGCTCAACGTATATCTGTTTTGGCGCAGGGCACAGTAATTGTGGAAGACCTGCCAGAAAACATTAAAGGCCACCCAAAGGTAAAAGAAGCTTACCTTGGCGAAGCACAAGTATAGGGCACAGTTAAAATGACAAACACAGCAGACAACGCAGAACCGTCAAAGCCAGTATACTTTTCGGCGCATGACATTCACGCATACTATGGCGAAAGCTATATCGTTCAGGGTATTTCCCTAAACGTGCACGAGGGTGAAATCTTGGCCCTTCTTGGCCGTAATGGTGCAGGTAAAACATCGACCTTACGTGCTATTGCACGCATGGATGATCCTGCAATTCATAAGGGCGAAATTTGGTTGGATCACCAACCATTGCACGACATGAAATCATGGCAAGCAGCCCAAGCGGGCGTTGCATTGGTACCTGAAGATCGTTCAATCATCCAAGGCTTGACCGTGGAAGAGAACCTTCAATTGGCACAAATCGAAAAGCCAATTGGCTGGTCAATCGAGCGCATCTACGAATTGTTCCCACGTTTGGGTGAACGTCGCAAGCAAGAGGGCACAACGCTTTCTGGTGGTGAGCAGCAAATGTTGGCAATTGGTCGTGCCTTGGCACGTGACATTAAATTGTTGTTGTTGGATGAACCTTATGAAGGTCTGGCACCAGTGATCGTTCAAGAAATTGAAAAGACACTGCGCCTGATCCGTGAGCAAGGTATTACGACGATCATCGTGGAACAAAACGCGGTTGCGGCTTTGAAGCTGGCTGATCGTGCCGTTATTTTGGACACAGGTGGGGTCGTTTTCGATGGCACTGCTAAAGAGGTTTTAGATAACGAAAAACTTCGCCACGAATACTTGGCCATCTAGTCAAATCAAGAAAACATAAAGGCCAGCACTGCTGGCCTTAATTACTTTACTTAGGGGAACCTTATGAGCGATAATCTTTTTCCACCCTCTGCCGAAGTTGCCGCAAAAGCACACGCCGACAAAGATAAATACGATGCAATGTATGCAGCATCTGTAGAAGACCCTGATGCATTTTGGGGCGAACACGGCAAGCGCATCGATTGGATGACACCTTTCACCAAGGTTAAAAACACCACATTTTCACATCCTGACGTCTCCATTAAATGGTACGAAGATGGTGAATTAAACGTTTGTGCAAACTGCGTTGACCGTCACCTGCCAACGCGCGGCGATCAAACAGCGATCATCTGGGAATCTGATGATCCAACAGTCGACAAACACATCACATATAACCAACTGCACGATCACGTGTCACGTTTGGCAAATGTCTATAAATCATTGGGCGTGAAAAAAGGCGACCGCGTCGTTCTGTACATGCCAATGATCCCAGAAGCAGCCTATGCCATGTTGGCATGTGCACGTATCGGCGCGATCCATTCCATCGTATTTGGTGGCTTTTCACCAGACGCATTGGCATCACGTATTGCGGATTGTAAGGCAGCATTAGTTGTCACCGCAGACGAAGGCCCACGTGGCGGTAAAAACATCCCATTGAAGAAAAACGTAGATGCTGCGTTGGAAATCTGTGGCGACGTACAAACACTGGTTGTTGCGCGCACTGGCCACGGTACACCATACAAAGAGGGCCGCGATCTGGATTATGATACATTGGTATCAGCCGCATCAAACGATTGCCCACCTGAAAAAATGAACGCAGAAGATCCGTTGTTCATCCTGTACACATCGGGCTCAACAGGCAAGCCAAAGGGTGTTGTCCACACTTCTGGCGGGTACTTGGTTTACGCATCAATGACGCACCAATACACGTTCGATTATCATGATGGTGACGTTTACTGGTGTACTGCCGATGTTGGCTGGATCACGGGCCACAGTTACATCGTATATGGCCCATTGGCCAACGGTGCGACAACATTGATGTTTGAAGGCACACCAACATACCCTGACGCATCACGTTTCTGGGCTGTGTGTGAAAAGCACAAAGTGAACCAATTCTACACTGCTCCAACTGCGCTTCGCGCCTTGATGGGCTTGGGTGATGAATTGGTCACGAAACACGATTTGTCAGACCTGCGCGTATTGGGTTCCGTTGGCGAACCGATCAATCCAGAAGCATGGAAATGGTACAACGAAGTTGTCGGCAAAGGTAAAGTGCCAATCGTTGATACATGGTGGCAAACGGAAACGGGTGGTCACATGATGACCCCACTTCCGGGTGCAACGGCAACCAAACCCGGTTCAGCAACGAAACCATTCTTTGGCGTGCAACCTGTTATTTTGGACCCACAAACTGGCGTCGAAATGGAAGGCGCATGCGAAGGCGTGTTGGCAATCAAAGAAAGCTGGCCCAGCCAAATGCGCACGGTCTACGGCGATCACGAACGTTTCGTGAAAACGTATTTTGCAGCGTACAAAGGTTACTACTTCACCGAAGATGGCTGTAAACGTGACGAAGACGGTTATTACTGGATCACGGGTCGTGTTGATGACGTTCTGAATGTTTCAGGTCACCGCATGGGCACCGCCGAAATCGAAAGCGCACTGGTTGCACATAAAAACGTCGCCGAAGCGGCTGTTGTTGGTTACCCACACGAAGTGAAGGGCCAAGGCATCTATTGCTACGTCACCCTGAACGCTGGTGTGGAATATACGGACGAATTGCGCACGGAACTGCGCGGCTGGGTCCGTACACAAATCGGCCCAATTGCCAGCCCAGATTTCATTCAGTGGGCACCTGGTTTGCCAAAAACACGTTCAGGTAAAATCATGCGCCGCATTCTGCGCAAGGTTGCTGAAAACGACTACGGCGCATTGGGCGATATTTCAACATTGGCAGAGCCAGAAGTTGTTGAAGAACTCATCGAAAACCGCATGAATAAATAAAGATTAAAAACACGGGCCACACGGCCCGTGTTTTGCATTGGAGGTGAGTTGTCACCAAACCAATGCGTGTCGGAACATTGCCTCGGGTTTACTGGTTTCCGATAATTAAAATAATTATGCCAAGCCCAAGCTATACTTTTCAAACATGGTAAATGTCCGCTTTTAGCCCTTATTACCAATTCGAATTTTGTAAGATTTGACACAAACGGCCCATAGCTGACCTTAGACAAGCCAAATGGCTACATAAATCTCAATGTCCGTTGTGTGGATAAAGCCCCATTCACATTTATTCAGCAGAGAGCAACTTTGTAACTCTAAATAATATTCAGCAGTAGATCGCGTGTGTTTTGATTCGTCATCTCTATCGGGTTACCCCCTGTGCTAGGATCGTTCAAAGCGCCAGAAACGATACGATCAATGTTTGGGTTTTCAATACCGAGTTCTGTTAACGTTTTGGGAATCCCCAAAGAGGCATTTAATTCGTCGACATAGGCACAGAAACCGTCAAAACCACCTTCGATACCTAGATAGTTTGATGCCTCTTCAAACACATCTTTGATAGCTGGTTTGTTGAACTGTAGAACGGCAGGCATGCAAACGGCGTTCGTTGTGCCGTGGTGCGTGTGATACATTGCTCCAATCGGATGCGACAGTGCATGGATGGCGCCAAGACCTTTTTGGAACGCAGTCGCACCCATGATCGCTGCAGACATCATATGCGCGCGTGCTTCAATGTCGGTGCCATCTGCATAAGCACGTGGAAGATATTCTTTGACCAAGCGCATGCCTTCTAATGCCATACCTTGTGACATTGGGTGATAATGTGGGGAACAGAATGCCTCAACACAATGCGCAAATGCGTCAAGTCCAGTACCCGCAGTAATGAAGTTTGGCATACCAACCGTCAGCTCTGGATCACAAATCACTACTGTTGGGAGGAATTTAGGATGGAAAATAATCTTCTTCTCTTGAGTGACAGAGTTCGTGATGACAGAAGCACGGCCAACTTCGGAGCCTGTTCCCGCAGTTGTTGGCACAGCAACGATGGGTGCGATTGCATCAGCGTCTGCACGTGTCCACCAATCACCAACATCTTCAAAATCCCATAATGGGCGTGTTTGACCAGCCCAGAATGCAACCAATTTACCAAGATCTAAACCAGATCCCCCGCCAAAGGCGATGACGCCATCATGGCCACCCGCATTGTATGCCGCAACACCCGCCTCAGCATTCTTTTCGTTTGGGTTTGGATCAACATCGGCAAAGATTGCGCGGCCAAGGCCAGCGGCCTCTAGTAAATCCAGCGTCTTGGTGGTGATTTCCATTTTTGCCAAACCACGGTCCGTGATCAGCAATGGGTTTTTGATACCAGCAACATTGCAGGCGTCAGCTATTTCAGAAATTCGACCAGCGCCAAAACGAATTGCGGTGGGGTATGACCAGTTTGCAGTTGGGGACATCTAATTAAGCCTTCTTAAAGTGGTAAGATTTTGGACGTGTAAGGTTGTGATAGCCAATGACAGAAAGCCCGCCACCGCGACCCGTATCTTTGCAACCCGTCCAGCACAATGCAGGATCCAGGTAATCAGCGCGGTTCATGAATACTGTACCCGTTTCGATCTGATCGGCAATTTTCATGGCACGCTCGTCGTCTTGGGTCCACAGCGATGCTGTCAGACCAAAGTCACTGTCGTTCATCAAACGAATTGCTTCGGCGTCATCTTTCACGGACATGATACCAACGACTGGCCCAAAGCTCTCTTCGCGCATTACACGCATGTCGTGGGTTACGTCTGTGAGGATTTGTGGCATCAAATATGCGTTGCCATCCATTGGGAACAAGGCGGGATCGATATGTGCAGTTGCACCATCAGCGATCGCTTCTTGTGTTTGTGCGCGCACCTCGTTGGCAAAACGGACATTGGCCATTGGGCCAAGGGTTGTTTCAGTGTCTAGCGGATTGCCTAACTTGTATTGGTTTACGATGGCCACTGCCTTTTGGACGAAGCTGTCAAACAGGCTCTCGATCACGTAAATGCGCTCAATCCCGCAACAACATTGACCTGAGTTGAACATCGCACCATCGATCAAAGTATCAACGGCCGCATCCAAATTGGCATCCTCCATAACATAGCCGGGGTCTTTGCCACCCAGTTCTAACCCGATACCAGTGAATGTACCTGCCGCCGCTTTTTCCATGGCTTTACCGCCACCAACAGAGCCTGTGAAATTCACAAACCCAAAGGCACGGTCAGAAATTAAATCCGATGTCGTCGCGTGATCCAAAAACACATTTTGAAACACATCTTCTGGAATACCAACGGAATGAAATGCCGCTGCCAAACGTTCACCAACAAGAGGTGTTTGCGAAGCATGTTTTAACATCACGGCATTCCCTGTAATCAATGCAGGAGCAACAGTATTAATTGCCGTCATATAAGGATAATTCCAAGGCGCAACGATGAGTACAAGTCCATGTGGAACTCGTTTAATAATCCGATTGAACGCATCGCTGTTTTCAATTTCAATCGGCGCCAAGGCATCAACTGCGATATCAGCCATATAGCTTGCGCGTTCATTAAAGCCACCAAATTCACCGCCATAGCGAACGGGTCGTCCCATTTGCCATGCGATTTCTGGAACAATTTCATCATTCATTGCACCAATGGCGGCAACGCCTGCCTGAACCAATTCAATGCGCTCTTGTAACGGGCGTGCAGCCCATTCAACTTGAGCTGCATTCGCACGGATTACCGCGGCATCCGCAACGCTGCGTGATAATGATGAGCGCTCTGCATAAACGGAGCCATCGATGGGGGATATACATGTGATAGTCATAGTTAAGCTCTTTCAAATCCGCGTGCGATTTCCCAATCGGTCACGACTTGGTCAAATTCTTCGATTTCCACTTCTGCGGCGCGCGCATAATGCGCCATGACTTCATCACCAAAAGCATCACGAAGCATGTCTGATGCAACCAATGCATCACGTGCGTCACGCAAAGTCCGAGGGATGTGATTTTTTTGATCATCAGAATAGGCATCGCCTTTGAACGGTTCGACCAATTCCAGTTTTTCTTCAATACCCTTTAGGCCCGCTGCAATAATTGCTGCCTGTGCCAAATAAGGGTTCATATCCGCCCCTGGTGTGCGCACTTCGATCCGGATTGCTTTGCTATTTGCACCACACAGACGATAAGCTGCTGTTCGGTTATCAACCGACCAAACCACCTGTGTCGGAGCAAAGGAACCTCTGGCAAAGCGCTTGTAGCTATTCACATAAGGTGCGACAAAATAGGTGTAATCAGCAGCGTATTTCATAAGGCCTGCGATATAGTGATCCATCAACTTGGATTTGCCAATATCACGATCTGAATCAAAAAATGCATTCGCGCCATCCTGCCAGAGAGATTGGTGAATATGTGATGCACTGCCCACCCGATCTTTATGCCATTTTGGTAAAAATGACGCCGCTACGCCGTGTTGATGCGCAACCTCTTTGATCGCATGTTTTGCCAGTGTGTGATGATCCGCCGTCGACATCGCATCGGCGTATTTTATGTTCACTTCTTCTTGGCCGGCCTCTGCCTCACCCTTTGATCCCTCAACTGGAATGCCCATCGCGAGAAGCGTATTGCGCACCGGACGCATCACATACTCTTCCTTGGACGTTTGGAAGATGTGATAGTCTTCATTGTAGTTCGAAATTGGTTTTAAATCGCGGAAACCATTCGCGTGAATTTCATCATGCGTGCCTTGAAACAAGAAAAACTCCAACTCCGTGGCTGTAACTGGTGAAAACCCTTTTTCCTCTAGCCGTGTAATCTGCGTCTTGAGCATCGCACGTGGCGAAAAGGGGACTTCTTTATGCGTGTGATGATCTAGAACATCACATAGAACGAGCGCGCAACCGTCTTGCCATGGCGCCAATCGGATCGTGTCCAAATCAGGTTTCATGACGTAATCGCCATAACCGCTTTCCCATGATGTAGATGCATAGCCATCCGGCGTGGCCATCTCTAGATCAGTAGCCAGCAAATAATTACAGCAATGGGTCTCTTCCCATCCGCTCTCAATAAAGAACTGTGCAACCAAGCGTTTGCCCATCAGGCGACCCTGCATATCCACGAGACAAGCGAGAACAGTATCAATCGCCCCCTCGCTCACGCGAGATTTTAAGTCATCAAAACTCAGGTTTCCGGACATATTGTATCCACTTTTAAAATTGATAACGGGGCACCGTTTTAGTGCCCCGTGATTTGATTATCCGTAACGGTAAGGACGACCTGCTTTAACCATATCAGCGTTGTATTTTTTGAAAATATCAACGACGCGACGCTTAACATCCGACTCGGCTGCGATCTCTTCCCAGAAATCTTGAGCTGCTGCTTCGACAGTTGCCCATTCTTCATCTGGGATAGATGTCAATTTCATCTTTGTTCCCTCAACGCGCAATTTCGCCTCACCCCCCCAGTACCACCACTGACGGTAGTAGTGTGATTGATCACAACATACTCGGAATAAAGTTTGAAGATCTTCAGGCAATTCGTTCCAACGATCCATATTTGCAAAGAACGATCCTGCCCAAGCACCAGAGATGTTGTTGGTCAGGAAGTAATTGGTTACGTCGGCCCAACCAACTGTGTAATCTTCCGTGATGCCTGACCATGCGACCCCGTCAAGTTCACCAGTTTGAAGTGCAACTTCGATGTCTTCCCAAGGAAGGTTCACCGGAACCACACCAAACTGGCTTAGGAAACGGCCCGCTGTTGGGAACGTAAAGATTTTTTTACCTTTTAGATCGGCAAGGCTGTTAATTGGGTCTTTGGTCGCAAAGTGGCAAGGATCCCAAGCACCAGCAGAGATGTGTTTCACACCAACTTTGGAATATTCTTCATCCCATATTTCATTCAAACCGTATTGGTTGAACAAGACTGGTACGTCCAAAGAATAGCGCGATCCGAATGGGAAGTAACCGCCAAAGACAGTCACATCTGTTGGCGATGCCATAGAGTCGTCATCGGATTGCACCGCGTCGATTGTACCGCGTTGCATTGCTTGGAACAGTTCGCCCGTCGGAACGATTTGGTCGGCAAAGAACAACTCGATCTGCATGCGATCGCCAGCGATCTTGTTAAACATTTCAACCGCTGGAACAATTACCTCGGCCGCGAGTGATGCGCCTGCATAGGTCTGCATGCGCCATTTGATTGTCGTTTGCGCAACTGCGGGAGCGGCCAGTGCCGCTGCTGGTGCAGCAAGTGCTGCACTTTGAATAAACTTACGTCTTGTCGTCATGATATTCTCCTTAGTTGGGTTGATGTTAATACTGATTAATTCATGGTTTGTTGTAAACGTAATCGGGAAGCCAGGTTGCAATGCCGGGGAAAGCCATGACTAGGGTCAAAGCCAGTACCATCAACAAAACAAACGGCGTAATAGAGGCGTAGATATCGCGTAAAGAAACTTCGGGCGGAGCCATGGCTCGCATTAGGAACAAATTGTAGCCAAACGGCGGGGTCATATAGGCAATCTGTGTTGTGATTGTGTATAGAATTCCATACCAAATCAGATCGAAACCCAACTCGCCTACCAGCGGCACGTATAATGGTGCAACAATTACCAGCATTGCTGTGTCATCCAGAAACGTCCCCATCAGGATAAAGCTGAGCTGCATGAGGATCAGGATCGTCCAAGGACTGAGGTTCAGTTTGTCCGTAAATACACTCTCGATTGCTTTCACTGCGCCGAGACCATCGAATACCGCGCCAAATGCCAAAGCTGCGAGGATGATCCACATAAACATACAGGTGATACCAAGTGTGTTGCGAACAGAGTTTTCAAACACGACCTTGGTCATGCGTCCCTTAAGGACAGCAGCGATGAATGCAGCCATTGCACCGATTGCCGAACTTTCAACCAGTGATGTCCAACCGTTCACAAACGGAATCATCATCGTTGCAAAAATTATAATCGGTAGGAGTCCGGCACGTAGCAAGCGCATCTTTTCTGCACGTGGAATGTCGCGTTCGTTTGCCGGTAGCACAGGTCCCAATACCGGGTTTATTCGGCATCTAACAATGATATAAATGACGAACATTGTTGCCATCATTAATCCTGGAACCACACCTGCCAACCAAAGCTGCCCAACGGGTTGGCGTGCGATCATTGCATACAGAACCAACACAACGGATGGTGGCACAAGGATACCAAGCGATGACCCAGCCTGAATAACACCGGTCACCATACGTTTATCATATCCACGTTTTAACAGTTCAGGCAGGGCGATTGTCGACCCAATGGCCATACCCGCAACAGAAAGCCCGTTCATGGCAGATATCAGCACCATCAAACCGATTGTACCGATCGCCAAGCCTCCGCGAAGGCCTCCCATCCATACGTGGAACATTTTATAGAGATCATCAGCGATTTTGGATTCAGATAAAACGTAACCCATGAAAATGAACATGGGCAGTGTCATAAGCGGATACCACTTCATCAGTTTCATCGCCGCTGAAAAGCCAATATCAAAACCGCCTTTGTCCCCCCAAAGCAATAACGCGGCAACAACGGCAATAAATCCAATTGCACCGAACACCCGTTGACCCGTTAACAGCATCAACATCATTGATGAAAACATTAGTGTGGCAATCATTTCGTATGACATCAAATCACCTCGCCTTTAAGCCGCAGCACGTCTTTGAACAGTTCTGAAATACATTGTAAAAGCATCAGGAACAGTCCGAGAACCATGATTGATTTAATTGGCCAGATATAAGGACGCCACGCCGTTGGAGATCGTTCCATACGCCCGACCTCTTCTGATCCAATGACCAAACCGCCAAAGAATGAAAATGGTTCGGTGCCCCAATATCCAAGTGAATACGCGGTCGAGCTGACCCCGCCATACAACATCACGCACAGGTAAAAAATTAAGAAAAGTACGGTGACGAAATCGAACCACGCCTTCTTGCGAAGAGACCATTCGCCATAAAGTAAATCCATGCGGACATTTGAGCCAAGTTGAATGGAGTACGGGCCACCAAGAATGTAATAGGCAACCATTATGAACTGCGCCATTTCAAGGGTCCACAATGAGGGTACGAAAAAGGTTTTACTGACAGATGACCATAGCAGGACAGCCATCAAGGCGAAGATCCCGTACATTATGATCCGTCCGACGTAACGATTAGAGCCGTCAACAATGTGTATATATCTGTACATCAAGCCACGCATTGGACGTTTCCTTTGGCGTTGATTTGCCTACATGCATCGACCAACCATGCCGTGATCATCGTTGCCATTACCTGTTGTTGATCTTCCGTTGCTATCAGATCATTTCGGATTTCTAGCATCACATTCAGATGCCCGTAAGGAACGGCATGCTCTGTCAATGTATGTGTTACACCATGATCTGGCCCGTAGGGCTGGTTACGCTCAACGACGCTTTTTGTGTGATCTGCTGCATTGATCAACATTGCATCAGCCAAGCGCGTATCCTCGTCGTGCAGGATGCCAATTTCCACATGTCTTCGTTCGCTGTGGTAGATGGGTGTGAAGCTGTGGATCGTCACAATGATCGGAGTTTCGGTTTGGGCGATCAAGTCAGCAAGCGTCGCACGAAAGGGTTCATAATAGTTTTGAACACGCGCCTCTTTTTCTGTGGCGCTTAAATTACGATTTCCAGGAATATCTATAACTTCACTACGTTCAGGCATTGCATCTGATGCCGAAGGAGGGCGATTGCAATCATAAACTAGGCGAGAAACAACGCCCCGTACTAGTACCGCATCCATTGCGCGGGACAGGTTTTGCGCAAGCGCATCCGCGCCTGGATCCCAAGCGACATGGCTTTCTAGATTGTCAGGTGACAAACCAAGGTTTTTGAAGGCATCAGGAATAAAATGGTTCGCATGTTCACAGACCAGTAGAACGGATGATGATCCATCGGGGTTCACAACCTGTGATGTGCCTTCAAAAATATTTGTGTGCTCTGACGTCATTTTTGTCTCCGTTGGTATATGGTGCTTGCAAAAGGTGGATTCTGTCAACAGAATTCTGTAAAAAATATAACAAGTGATATTAGCTTGTTATATTTTCAATCAAAATGAGGACGCGCGATGACAAATACAACGCTTACAATTTCGGACCGGATACAAGAGGCGCTGGATGAATTGACGCGCGCAGAACGCCAATTAGCGCACTCAATCTTGGAAAATTATCCAGCCTCGGGGCTTGGCCCACTCTCTTCCTTGGCAAAGGATGCTAAGGTATCAGTGCCAACAGTTGCTCGGATGGTTCAAAAGCTTGGTTTTAAAGGGTATCCTGAGTTTCAATCTGAGTTACGTGAAGAGTTGAAAGCGAAAGTGAAGAACCCAATCGCCAAGCATGACACATGGGCCGAGGGAGCACCGTCGGAACATATTTTGAACAGGTTTACAGATGCCGTAATTGATAACATTAAACACACGCTCGGTCAGATTGAACCAGATCTGTTTGATCGAGCGTGCGAAATGGTGGCTGATACAAACCACCATCTCTATATTGTGGGGGGCCGTATTACGCATACACTCGCAGAGTATTTATTTTTGCACATGCAGGCTATTCGCCCCGAAATCACACACATACAATCAACATCAAATGCATGGCCTCATTATTTGTTGGACGTGAAGCCGAATGATGTTTTTGTCATTTTTGATATGCGCCGGTATGAAAATAACACGCTAAAGCTGGCCGAGATCGCCCATAAAAAGGGCGCGAAGGTGATATTGTTTACAGATCAATGGCGTTCACCCGTCCATCATTTGGCAGATATCAGTTTGAGCAACCGAATTGTGGTCCCCTCCGCATGGGATTCAGCGGCAACAACGCTCTTGTTAGTCGAAACAATGATCGCATCTGTTCAAAACCTAAATTGGGGCGACACAAAGGACCGTATGGAAGAGCTTGAAGATATGTTTGATCAGACGAAGTTATTTCGAAAATTCACTTAATTCCAAATTAATATTTGAATCCTATCACGATATCCATTTCTAGTACGCTGGGAAGTAGCCAATGGTTTCATAAACGTAATGAATAAGTTTGGCCCAAAGCGGACCTTCGTTATATTGAGACATCGAATAGATTGCTAATGGGGCAACGTCCGCTTTCCGCCCCTACTGCAAAATGCCATATTTTGAAAAGTGGCGGCTTTGCCCCCACAGCGGACACATGCGCAATCCCAAAATTACCCAGAACTGCATGCAAAATCCATAGAATTCAATGAGCGGAACGGTGCACAACCTGTGTCCGCCTTGTGTACAGGTTGTGCATCGTGGTTCACGCCGCTAATTACGTCCCCGTAAACACCGCTTTGCGTTTCTCTACGAATGCGGTCATGCCCTCTTTTTGGTCATTGGTGTCGAACAGATTGTAAAACTGATCGCGTTCATATGCCAACCCATCAGCAAGTGGTAAATCATCTGCCTTGTGAACGGCATCAATCGCCATGCTCAACGCAGGTTTGGAATAACGCGCAATTGTGGACGCGATTTTCATGGCCTGATCAACCAGCTCATCATCGGGAAAAACACGCGCAATCAAGCCACTAGCAAGCGCCTCGTTCGCATCCATCATGCGACCAGTCAAATGCATATCCATCGACTTGGCTCGTCCAATCAATTTCGTCATGCGTTGCGTTCCACCAATGCCAGCAATGACGCCCAGCTTAATTTCAGGCTGTCCAAATTGCGCACTTTCGCCCGCGACGATGAAATCAGCCATCATCGCCAATTCGCAACCACCACCCAATGCGTAACCGTTCACAGCAGCAATTTTGGGTGTCTTCATATTGGCGAAAACCTCCCAATCAGCAAAATACCGATCAGCCCGCATTTGCTCCGCAGTCTTGTCTGACATCTCTTTGATGTCTGCGCCTGCGGCAAACGCTTTTTCATTGCCGGTTACAACGATGGCGGACAGGGTTGGATCATCGTCCAACGACACCACATGTTCCATGAAGTCGGTTAGTACATCCGAATTCAATGCATTCATTTGCTTTGGGCGATTGATTTCGACCTTTAGAACACCGCCCTCGCGCGTGATATTTAACGTCTTTGGCATTAACCATTCCTCCCTAGTTTTTCAAACCGTGGCAACATTGCAGAAAAGTCCTGCCCCATGCCATCTTCTGCTTCGACAAATGTTTCGTACAGTGCTGTTGCTGCTTGGCCCAGTGGGGTCGCGGCATCGCTTGCCTGTGCAGCCTGTTGCGACAGGCGTAAATCTTTCAACATCAATTCAGCCGCAAAGCCTGGTCGATAGTCGTTGTCGGCGGGGCTGGTTGGGCCAACGCCTGGGGCTGGACAGTATGCATTCATTGTCCATGAATAGCCCGATGAAGTGCTGACCACGTCGAACATTTTTTGGCGATCAAGACCCAATTTATCAGCCAATGCAAAAGCTTCGCATGTGCCAATCATTGTGATGCCTAAGATCATGTTGTTACAAATCTTCGCAGCTTGGCCAGCGCCCGATGCGCCGCAATGCACTGCCTTTTGGCCCATGATGTCAAATAGTGGTGCGGCTAGGGCGAAGGCTTGATCGGAACCGCCGGCCATGAATGTCAGTGTGCCATTCGTGGCGCCACCTGTCCCGCCGGATACAGGTGCATCCACAGAAAGGACACCCAATGTTTCGGCTTTGGCGGCGGCGGCGCGCGCACTTTCTACGTCGACAGTTGAACAATCAATGTGCACGGCACCTAATTTCATTTTAGGTAAGATTTCGTCGGCGACAGCACGTAAAATTGCACCATTGGGTAACATCGTGATAACAGCATCTGCTGTTTGCACAGCTTGTTCTGCGGTATCAACCATGCGGGCACCGTCCGCCGTTGTACCTGCCACATCAAAGCCAATAACGTCGTGGCCAGCGGATGCCAAATTGGTGGCCATCGGCGCACCCATATTTCCTAGCCCAATAAAACCGATAATCATGTCACTATCCTTTGTCATGTTTTCAATTACCCTAGCATGCAAAAACACAGGATAAACCAGATAATGGACAAAGCTGACATGCAGTCTTGCAATTGGAAGAATTGCGGATGTTTTGGCTGTCCCCATGCATAGTACAAATGCATGGGGACAGTGATGTTGTTATAGTATTATCGCTACTTCGTTTGTCCATGTCCTGGTTTTAGTTTGGAATCGAGGATCAACAGGTTTTGCATCATTCCCGTGTCTTCATGAGGCAGGATGTGGCAATGATAAACTGCTTTGCCTGTCCATTGTTTGTATTTTTGACGGATGGTGATTTGTTTCCCCATTGGCACCCAAACGGTATCTTGGATCAGGATTTCATCAGGCGTGTAGCGTATTTCATTGGTCGCCACACCGTCAGGCCCAACATCGGCAGTGGCGATGATTTCAAATGAGTTGACGTGGATGTGGAATGGATGCCCTTCGGTGTTATCGAAGTGATGCATTGCGTGCCCGTTCACATTTGTCGTTGGATGGGGCGGAGATTTAATGACCCAATCCTCGGCTGTATCAAGGATCACAGTATTGGCGACACTTAGTTCCTCGTAAAGTTGGTTGTTAATGAAGAAATCAATGCCGACAGTTGGATTTGCCTGACCTGGGAATTGCATACCAAATTCAATGATACGTGTTTTCACAACCTCTTCATCAGGGATTAGAGGGAAGTGGCGAGTTTGAATTGGCAATTCAGCCGGTAATGCCATGTCTTTGACGTCTTCTGTGATGACAATTTTTGCCAATAAGCGGCCTTCACTGATAAGGAATTGAAGCTCTTGTGGTGATTGGCGCAACTCATATGTACCGGGCTTTGCATTCGCCTTTATCAAAAACTCTGTGCGGTTTGCGGGTGCTAATAACAGTTGATATTCGGTGCTTTCCACAGGCGTCGGCGAAGATAGGGCAGGGATCGTACGCAGTTTAGGTAAGTTAACACCGTCCATTCCGATCAAATGCAAGTCGTGGCCCTGTAAGTAAATTGGCATGACATCGTCAGAGTTGGCGTTCAACATGCGAAAACGCGCGACTTCGCCTTGAGCGAAGGTATAGGTTGGAACGTCCAATTGTGTGCCAATCGGCGCGTTTTGTTTTTTTGGATTATGAACTTCTTTAAAAAACGGTGTGCCGTTCATAAGGAAATAGCGAATTGGGTAATCACCCGTCGTGAACCCGCCATTTAGATCTTTTTGAACTTCGCCATCGATCGTAACGTTGCTGTCAAATGTTTGCCAAATCGCGTTTTGTTTTGGTTCATAGATATAAGTGCCTGCGCCGTCTTTTTCGGGATTATCCGTAAGGAATAATCCGATGTCTTGGACGACCATGATATTGTCAGTAGCTGCGGCGATTTCAGGAACTTCGTCAATATTACCTTTGATCAAAATTCCACCCGCCATGCCGCTCACGGCCTGTACTGCGGTAGAGCCATGTTTATGAGGGTGGTACCAAAACAGGCCAGGTGGTTGATCGATGGGTATATCAAAACTGTAACTTTTTGACCCGCCCTCTGGTGGGATGGAAATCATTGGGGCGTGTGGATCAGCGGTGCCCAGTGGTTCAAACAGATGCGGCGTTACTTCCAATCCGTGGACGTGCAGGTTGGTTGAATTTAAATCGTGCGGCACGTTGTGATCCCCTTTCCACTGCGATGAATCATATGGTGTTAGGTCATTCACAATTTCCACATTCAGTGTGTCACCGGGGTTCGCAACCATCATCGGACCCGGAACAATGCCGTTCCATGCGCGTAATTTGACAGGTGTACCATCCATTTTTCCTTCAACCCATTGCGCGGTCAATGTATAATTTTTTTGTGGCCCCTGTGGGTTTGTAGTTTGTGTTCCAGCTGTCGCATTGTTGGAATTGAGTGCGGTGGCTGCTGTGCCAACAGCCAAGATACTGCCTGAGCGAGCTAAAAACCCGCGACGTGATACTTCGGTCATATTGTTTTCCTTTGAAAATTATGTCGGTTAATTGGTGCCTTTATTTGGGGTTTTGATGCAATTTATGATTGTTTTTCACATAAATATTTTGACAAAAATATAATATTTTTTGGGGAAAATTTTTGAGAAATGCGAAATTGTTTGAGTTTTAGCAATGAAAAGCCTCTGTTAAGTTTATGTTTAAGTATAATTTCAAAATTACTTGAAGCTACTTTAGGTTGAAAAAAGCACTAAAGTAAATTTTATGCAAGGAATTTCACACAGGGCTTCGGGTAGCCGAACTTGGGTTCAGGCTTCATTAAATGGTGTTCTTCATCGTTGGGATGCAAACCAAACGAGACAAAGGGATTTTGGCATTAGAGATGCGGCAGGAATATTAAGCCGGTAGTTTTAGTGTACCGTTCGCAATCCATTCATCCAGCACAGCCAAGGCGGCGTCACTGAATGCCTGATCATTGATGTGACAGTCCACCATAGTGAGTTCGATAGGGTCTGTGACAAGTTGTTTGAATTCATCAACCATTGCGGCAAGACCTTCGGGATCATGGGCTGGCTCTCCCTCTTTGTCCCACTCTTCGATGCCTTGTGTTGGCACAAGTATATGCACGGGACCGTTCGAACCTTGAAGGCGAGAAGTGATGTCGCGGACCAATGCGCGGCGTTCATCGCCCGAAAGGCTTGATGATTTTAACAATCGATTGTGTTCGTGAAATGGGCGATCAGCAAAGGCAACTGGCGTGTCTTGCCAGCCGACAAAATCAACCAAATCTGTGCAGCCGGGTGCAACGATTTGTGGTATTGCCATGGCACCTGCATTGGTTAAACGATCGGGGCCTGCGTTGATTGATGAGCCAACCATTAAGTTACCCAATTCGGGCAAGGCAAAATCCATTACAGCGGCAAACCGTCCTTGTCGTGCAAGTGCTTCGAACGCCATTCCGCCCATTCCTGTGGCGTGGAAAACGGCGACGTCAAACCCACGATCCAACAAGGGGTCACGTAGCATTTTCATGTATTTTAAGCATGAAGAACCAAGGCTCATCATGCCAATAAGCGGGCGTTCTGCAGTTGGCATTTCTACGGCATTTGCAGCGCCTAAAACTGCGCCCGCTGCTTGTGACAACGATGATTTACAGATTGAATTTAACCCATACAGCCCGCCAGCCCAGAGGATCATTTGGATGTCGGGGGACAACCTGTTTGTTGGAATGATGGGGGAAAATGAAACTGTGGAAACGACATATTTTGGAACGCCAAGAGGCAACGATTGTGCGCAATCTAGCGCTAAATCCGTGCCCATCGTTCCACCCAGTGCAAGCATTCCATCAACCTTACCATCTGCGTACAATTGGGCAGTCAAAGCGGACGCGCCCCGCGCCATGATTTGCATTGCTGTATTTTCGTCTCCGCTATCGATTGCTGTCTGGATAGATGAACCACCTGCGGTGGCGACTTGGTGTTTGGAAACATCTGTGGGCTTTGAAGGATCGCCCAATACACTGACATCCATAGAAAGGACTGCGCCGCCTTGGGCGCGAATGGTATCGCAGATATAATGCAGCTCTTCGTCTTTGGTATCATAAGTGCCAATGACCAGAATTGTTTTTACCATGTCTATCTCCTTGCGCCGATTGCGCATTTTAGTGTCTTAAAATTCACAAATTAATCCATGCCGTTTTTAGGTTTTGAAATTTGTCCATTGCATGTGGTGACTTGTCGTGCCCATTACCTGACTGGCCAACGCCACCAAGTGGGACAGTCACATCCGCGCCACCATAGGTATTCACGTGTACTACACCTGCGCGCAGGCATTCAATCATGCGATGAGCGCGACTTATGTCGCGTGTGAAAACACCCGCAGACAGACCGTAAGAGGTGCCGTTTGCCATTGCTATGGCCTCTTCTTCGGTATCGAAAGGTTGAACGGCAAGGACGGGGCCAAAGATTTCCTTTTGGATCAAATCACTGTTTTGTGGTGCGTTGTCGAACAAGGTTGGCCCTACGAAAAACCCATCATTGTTCAAACGTTCGCCGCCCATACGTAATTCAGCACCTTGGGTTTTTGCGGTTTCGCATGCGGCCAAGATCGATGTCATTTGTGCTTTTGATGCAATTGCGCCGGCCTGTGTGTTTAGATCAAGGGGATCACCAATTTGAATTTTTTCAGCCAATGCCACTACCTTATCGGTGAATTCTGAATGAATGGAACGTTCAACCAATAAACGAGATGCCGCGATGCAAACCTGTCCACTGTCGCGGTAAATACCGCCAACGGCGACGGCTGCTGCCTTGTCTAAATCTCCTGCGTCGGCAAAAATCACATTTGGCGATTTTCCACCCAATTCCAAATAAACCCGTTTCAGATTTGATTGCGCGGAGTACGTCATCAATTGCCGCCCAACACCGCCTGATCCGGTGAACGTTAAAACATCGACATCCATGTGCTGTCCCAAAGGTGCGCCTGCGTCCAGCCCAGTCCCAGTCACCACATTTAATACGCCATCCGGCAAACCTGCTTCATGGCAAATTTCAACCAATCGTAGCAAGGAAAGCGAAGCGACTTCGGCGGGTTTTAGAACAACTGTGTTGCCAGCGGCCAAAGCCGGCGCAATTTTCCATGCGCCGATCATCATTGGGAAATTCCACGGTACAATAGCGCCGACGACGCCAACCGGTGCGTGATGAATTAAACCCAGTGTGCCTGGTGCTGTTGGTGCGATTTGGCCGTACTGTTTGTTACACAATTCGCCGTAATACTGGAATGTTCCAGCGGCGCTCATGGGTTCTGCGCGGATTGCCATCGATATTTCGGTGCCGTTATCGCGCGCGCCAAGGACCGCAAGGGAATGCGCTTCGGAAGCGATCTTGTCTGCGATGGTTTGTAAGATTTCCCCCCGTGCAGTGGGGGCCATTCCAGACCAACGACCATCTTCGAATGCATTGCGCGCGGCCGTAACAGCGCGATTGATATCTTCGCCATCACTTGCAGCGATTTGCCCCAAAACGGTTCCGTCTGCTGGGCAAATTGAAGGTATCTGAGCACCAGATACTGCATCAACAGAAACTCCGTTTATGATATTTTTTCCAGTGGGGATCGGGGCATGACGCAGCGCATCAATCTGTTGTTGGGAAATCATTGCTCGCCTGCCTGTGTAAGATGAATATCGTTGTCTGTTTTTTGTGGTGGATTGCGCCACTCAATTACCAATGTGCGAATGTGCGCAGCGATAACGAGTAAAATCATGATGAAAATAATCATCGCGATTGGGCGATCAATCATATCCAACGGTGTTTTCACCCGTGGCATAGACGAACGCAATTTGGTTTCCATAATGCCACCCAACACCATACCAAGAATGATGGGCACCAATGGTAAATTGAGTCGTTTTAAGACAAGGCCAAAAACACCAAAGGCGGCCGCAATAGCACAGTCAGTGATCGAGTTGCGCAAGGAATAAACGCCCACAAAGCTGAGCAATAAAATCGTAACACCAATTATGCGTGTCGGAACCTCGATGATGCGCGTCAAAAGGTTGGTCGCGAACAAAAGGAAGACTAATACAATGACATTCAAGATGAGTAGGGCAAGATACAGAGCCATAACAAAGTCCATTTGACCTTGGAATAGTTGCGGCCCGGGGATTACATTGTGGACGTAAAAAACAGAAAGCATCATGGCTGTCAGTGCTTCGCCAGGTATCCCCAAGGCAAGCAGTGGGATCATAGCTGCGGCGGGGACGGCATTATTAGCGGCTTCGGATGCGATCAATCCTTCGGGGGCGCCCTTGCCGAACAGTTCAGGGGTTTTGGACGTTTTCTGTGCATAGGTGTAGGACATGAACTGTGCAGTGAATTCGCCAACACCCGGGATCATGCCCATCAAAACACCGAAACCGGAGGACACTGTCGCGACGCGTTTATAAAGCCACAGCTCTTTTAGGCCCTCAAACATAGAGCCGTCCATGCGTTTCATTTTGGGGCTGGTATCAGGTTCAATTAACAACAAAAACGCTTGGCTAAGTGCGAATAATCCCAGCACGACAACGATTAAGTCCACGCCGGACGTTAACCACGTTTGATCAAAGGTAAAGCGGCGTGTGTAATTGACAGGTTCTAAACCGACGGTTTGCAAAAAGATGCCAAAGGATGCCAACATGCCTGCTGCAAATATCTGACCGCGATGCGCCAGCACGACAAGGATTAAACCAAGTAGGGCGGCTAGGAAGATCTCTCTTGAGCCGAACATTGGGGCTACTTTTGCCAACAAGGGTGACAGTAAAATAAGTGCAATAATTGAGAATACACCGCCAAAAAATGACGCTGAATATGCGAGGGTCACAGCGCGGCGTGCTTGGCCTTTTTGCGTCATTGGATAACCGTCGTATGTCGTCAAGGCATTCACAGCCGTTCCTGGAGTGTTAATCAACACGGCAGGCAATGCACCCCCATACATGGACGATCCATAGATGCCCAAGAGCATGGTCAATCCAACAAGCGGAGGTAAGGCAAATGTTGCTGGCAATAAAATCGCAATTGCAACTGCCGCCCCTACACCTGGGATCGCGCCGATAATTACGCCGCCAATCGAACCGATGAATAGGGCAATGATGACCTGCCAATCAAGCAAGAGCTGTGCGCCAGATAGTATAACGTCCATGGATGGCCTCTTTTAAAAATAAGTCAGCATAAAGCTGCGAATGGCGGTGGGTAGGTATTCATAGATTGCGGCCCCAGGGATTCTGACTTGAAGGAACGTTTTAAACACTAACACGATCACAATTGCCGCCAGAACTAAACGAGCGAACACTTTGGCGGATCGATAGCCTGCACGATAACCAAGTAGCAGCGCGAAAATAATTGTTATTGGAAGGTAACCCAGCACAGGGACTAAGTAGACATACGCCATGAACCAGCCAGCATACTCAGCCGATTTGATCCATTGCCAAACCTCGACCCAGCGTCCATCGATGCGCGCGGAAAGCAGTGAGGACAGCAAATGTATTGCTGCAAAAAAAGTCATTAAAATGACAGAAACCGTTGGCCAAAAAGCAGGTTGAGAAAATATTTTGGCATCTGATTTCCACGGAGCTTGGCTTGATAACTGGCTAAGCAAAAAGACGGAAAAAGCCAGAAATAACCATGCGAACACCACATCACCTGGTCTACGGAAACGTTTGAAAAGCTCTTGTAAACCTTTGAAGCGGGTCATGACATCTTCGATACTGTTTGGTTGTTTTGAATATGGCGCGCGCCATAAATAATTTAGTTCAATGATGCGTTAATCGCGTCAAACATAACAGTATCTGTTTCGATACGCGCTGTAGTTTCATCAGCAGATTGCCAATATACCAATGCGCCTGTCTCAGCTGCCAACGCTTGGGCACGATCTGACGTCATTGTTTTCATCGCTGATGCGATGATCTTTTCGCGCACATCCTGTGGGGTATCTTTGTGAACAAATAGTCCGTTCCACAACGAAATACCTAAGTCGGCTTCCAATTCAGCTACTGTTGG
>Ga0209532_1000351_pt1 | contig 40125 bp, 42 predicted proteins | sample COG_02_FD_184746 | JGI IMG/M metagenome (GOLD analysis project Ga0209532, IMG submission 184746) | Pelagic Microbial community sample from North Sea - COGITO 998_met_02 (SPAdes) (version 2) | ecosystem: Environmental > Aquatic > Marine > Neritic zone/Coastal water | place: Helgoland, sampling... | reverse complement strand
CAGTGTATGCAGAGACGTGGGTTTGTGATGTGAATGTTGGTAAACGGCAGCACGTACTGCCAGCCAAAGTGACGTTCAAGTTTGATGAGTATATACAAGACGTTATTGTCACGGATTCATATAGCCAGAGGTTTGGTGTTAATGTCATACGGGGCGAAGTTCGCGCCGACAATGACAAGAGCCGCCGCATTTCGTGGGAGGTTTCGGGAATTCCGATTCAGAATAAAAATTCAGATTTTGCATGGTTTACAGGTGTAGCATTCAAGGCGGCCGTGATGAATAAAGACAAAAAAATAATACTCACTGCGATCCCCAAAATACGTGCTTCACAGCATGCTATTTCGCAACGCGGGGTGGGGAAATGTATGATCAAAAACTAAGGAATTTCCTATGAGAAAATTACTCAATAACCTGCGTTTTGTGATTATTGCAGTTGTCGCATTTACTGGGGTGGTTTCCCCGTTACTGGCCGAAACTTGGGAATGTGTGATTGAAAAATCGAAGCACAATGCGTTTATGCCTACCACAGTCACGTATACTGTTGGGCAAAACACTGGTGCTGTTACAGTGAAAGATGACCTTTCTAATTCATGGGGCCGATCTATCGTGGATGGTGTGATACTTACCGATAATCCAAAGCGTCAAACGATTAAGTGGCAGGTTGACGGAATTCCAACACAACGTTCAAAGAAGTACCTTAACATGGCGTTCAACACGGTCTTTTTCAAGATATCTCGCTTCAAATCTAGCTCTAGGGCGAAGGTTCTTAGTGAACCAAATACCAAATATGGGAGAGAACGGACAGCAGAGGCAGCAAACGGGTCTTGTACGCAGATTAAATAATAAGGATACAAAATGAGAATTAGAAGTTTGAAAAGTGTCTTGTTGCGGAGCGGAATTGCAACCTTCACCACGTTCATCTTTGCGATGCCTGTCGTTGCCGAAACTTGGGAATGTGTAGTTGATAAGACGAAGCGACAGGATCGGTTACCCTCTAGCGTAACCATCCAAGTCAACGCGGAAACCGGTGAAATTTTGGTGATGGACGACGTTAGCAAGTCATGGGGGCGTCCTGTCGTCGTTGGGCGCATGATAACTGACAATGCAAAACGACAAACGATTAGTTGGACTATTGATGGGCTTCCGGGCATAAATTTGGTGAAACCACTCAACTTTCCGTATACGCGGATGTATTTTATGGCCACCAGATATAAAGCAAACTAGAAATTAAAGTTCGTGAGTAGGCCAGAATTGGGTGGACGGTTCGAACGTGCTGAACAAGAAGCAAAAGGGCAGTGCCGATCAAAATAGAAATTTATGCAAAGTCGTGAAGACTGTTGAATTTAGTTTCCAACGCCCTGACCCACGGTTATAGTTACCACAGAGATTTAACCCCAACTTATGGAGGCCCGATATGGCTTTTACACTTCCTGATCTACCGTATGCCCATGATGCCCTTGCAAAAGGTGGCATGTCCGCTGAAACGATGGAATTTCACCACGATTTGCACCACAACGCCTATGTTACCAATGGTAACAAGCTGATTGAAGGTACTGAGTGGGAAGGCAAGACGCTGGAAGAGATTACTGTTGGGACGTACAATGCGTCATCAGTTGCGCAAAACGGTATCTTTAACAACATTTCACAGCTGTGGAACCACAACCAGTTTTGGGAAATGATGGGCCCAGAAGGACGCGCAATGCCGTCTGAATTGGAAGCGGCGATTGTTGAGAGCTTTGGCTCTGTAGACGCATTCAAAGCTGAATTCGGCGCTGCTGGTGCGGGACAATTTGGTTCTGGTTGGTGCTGGTTGGTGAAAGACACTGATGGTGGTTTGAAAGTGACGAAAACAGAAAACGGTGTAAACCCGTTGTGTTTCGGTCAGACGACGTTGTTGGGTTGTGATGTTTGGGAACATTCCTATTACATCGACTTCCGCAATAAGCGCCCTGTGTACATTACAAACTTCCTTGAAAACCTTGTGAACTGGGAAAATGTAGCTGCCCGTTTGGCGTCTGCATAAAATTCAGTATTAATACGTAAGAAATTATTGACTCTGTCAAAATTCTGCGCATTGTAGCGACTGTAACACCGCGATGCGACGGGAGGACCAGATTTTCGGATTTGGGTCGCATAGCAAAAAGGCCCCACTGATTTAGTTCAGTGGGGTTTCTTTTTTGGTAAAGGACCCGTCGATGAGAGAAGAAACTAAAGGTGTTTTAGCCATGTTATTGGCTTGTACGATCTGGGGCCTGTCGGCCTTGTATTATCGTAGCATTGCCCAAGTTCCACCACTTGAAGTTTTAAGCCATCGCACGATTTGGTCGGCCGTATTTATTGGTATCATTTTGGTGATACGTGGACGTATGGAATGGTTGAACTGGCGTGCTGTGATCCGTGTGGGGATTGCTGCATTGATGGTCAGTATCAATTGGTTCTTTTTCATATATGCGGTGCAAGTGGGTAAAGTCGCGCAGAGCAGTTTAGGGTACTATATTTTCCCATTGGTTGCTGTGATGTTGGGAGCCGTATTTCTGGGCGAGAAATTGAAGCCAGCACAGTGGTTCGCGGTTGGATTGGCCACCGTTGCGGTATTGTTATTAAGTATTGGTGTCGGTGAAATCCCATATATATCGCTGATTTTGGCAGGTACGTTTGGTCTGTATGGTTTGATCAAGAAACCATTGACGATCGGGCCGATGCGATCTGTATTTTGGGAAGTGATGTTATTGGCGCCGTTGGCGCTGATCTGGTTGTTTGGCGCACATATGTTTGACTGGCAGGGTGTTGCAGGGCGCAGTGGTGGGTATTTTGGTAGCAGCGTTGGTATTAGCGGATTGTTGATCCTGTCGGGTGTGTTGACAGGGTTCCCGTTGATATTGATGGCCTATGCCATGGAGCGGTTGAAATTAGCGACCGTTGGTTTGGTGCAATATATCAATCCGACATTACAGTTTCTGTTGGCGACAATGGTATTTATGGAGCCGTTTAGCCGTACGCATATGATGGCGTTTGCGCTGATCTGGACGGGGTTGGCAATTTATTCGTACAACGCGTTGCGTCAGGACAAAGCCTGAGTTAGCCCTGATTCAAGTTCATCAAGGGTCGTAACCGTTGTGAAATAATCTATATTTTCAGTTGGTACAAAGCCCTGTTCGATCTGGTTGTTGATCAAAGCAATCAAAGCGTCCCAATAGCCATCTACGTTATAGATAAAACAGGGTTTGGAATGCAGACCAAGTTGACGCCATGTGATGAGTTCGAAAAATTCATCTAAACTGCCAAACCCACCAGGAAGTAGGACAAAGGCGTCGGCGTTCATCACCATGATCTTTTTGCGCTCGTGCATATTTTCGGTGATGACGAAGCTGGTAAGATCGCGTTTACCGACCTCTTTGTTCATGAGGTGTTGAGGGATAACGCCGAATGTTTCTGCACCAGCCGCTTGGGCCGCATCGGCGACCGCGCCCATAAGACCGATGTCGCCAGCCCCATAGACCAAACGCATATCAAGGCGTGCAATGAGTGCGCCTGTATCGCGTGCGGCGTTTAAATAGCAGGGTTTTACGCCATCACGGTGCGCGCAATATACGCATACGGATTTTTTACTTTGTGAATTCATGTTTTATACTTACACCTGTTGGTTAAGAAGACCAAGGGGACATTGGAATATGAGCGAAGAGAATTTGGAAACTGAGTCACAAGATTTGGATGCAGAACCGCAAGAAAAGCAGTCACGGAGTGACAAGGAAACGATTTTGTTAGTCGGTGGTGGCTTGCTTATTTTGGCAATTTTCTTTGGGATTGCGCAGTGGATGAAACGTGTTGATGTTGTTCAAAGTGAAGCCTCAACATTTACTGCCGCTGTTCCAGAAGTTGTTGTTGAACCAGTGGTCGCGGATGTGGAGCCAGTGGTTGCTGTGGTCGAGCCTGAGGCTGTGATTGTTGAACCAGAGATTGTTGTGGCTGAGCCAGAAGTTGTGATTGTTGAGCCAGAGGTTATTGAACCGGACGTTATCCCAGAGCCAGTTGTCATTGTAGAGGTTGCGCCGAAACCTGAAGTTCAAGCGCCGACTTTTGACTTGGTGCGCGTGGATCGCGATGGGGCGGCAGTTATTGCGGGTAAGGCCACGCCAAATACCGAGGTCCGTCTGGTTGCGGATGGCAAAGAAATCAGTGTGGCGCGTGTGGGGAGTGATGGTGCATTTGCGTTTATCACGACAATGCCAGAAGGCAACGAGCCAATGGAATTACAATTAGAAGAAATGGGCGATGTTACAGTGAAATCTGTTGAGTCTGTTTTAGTAATGCCAAGCCCAGTGGGTGAGAAAGTCGCACCAAAGGTTGTGATCGCGGAGGCGAGTGGTGATGTCGTTGTGCAAGAACAGGGTGAATTAGGCCCCAAAGTTCAAGAGCTGTCTTTGGACACTATTAATTATTCAGCTAAGGGTGATGTGGTTTTCGCCGGACGTGGGACCACAGATCAAGCGGTGCGCGTTTATGTGGACAACAAACCTGTGAGTTTGGGGGCGGTCGACGATGGAAGTTGGCGCTTTGAAGTACCCGACATCAAAGAAGGCATTTATACAGTTCGTGTTGATGCCGTGGATGAAACTGGCAAAGTTGTTGAACGTGTCGAGAGCCCATTCCAGCGTGTGATCGCTGAAATGAAAGAAGGCGCTGCAACTGTTCAGCCTGGATTTACGTTGTGGCAATTGGCAGAGCTGAAATATGGATCGGGTGATCGGTATGTTCAAATATTTGAGGCGAACCGTGACACAATCAAAGATCCCAACATGATTTTTCCGGGTCAGGTATTCGAAGTTCCTGACAACTGATCTTTGAAAATATGCATCTGAATATGCTGGTCAATCTTTTGGCAGGGCGATATGCTTAATCTTCAAGGAGATTAAGCATAATGCGACCAACGACAAGCAAAGTGACGATCAAGCGCGGGCAGGCAATGGGGGTTATTAAATCCGTGTTGCCTTATTTGTGGCCAAAGGACCGTCCTGGCATTAAGTTTCGTGTTGTTTTGGCAATGCTTGCGCTGATCCTTGGTGAAATTATTGGCGTTATGGCGCCGTTTTTGTACAAAGCGGCAGTGGATGGTTTAGCACCAGATGCTGGGGCCGATCAGACGGTTTATTTGCTGACGGCGGGGGCGGTTGGATTGACCGTTGCTTACGGTGTTATGCGTTTATTGGCCGTAGGATTTAGTCAGCTTCGCGATGTTATTTTCGCGCGTGTTGGTCAACGTGCATTGCGCCAACTGGCGTTGGAAACATTTCAACACATGCACCGTTTGTCATTGCGGTATCATATCACGCGTAAAACCGGTGGGTTAAGCCGGATTATTGAACGCGGTGTAAAGGGTGTTGAGTTTCTGTTGCGGTTCATGCTGTTTTCCATTGGGCCGTTAATTTTAAAATTGTTGATTGTTGCTGGTATCTTTTATTTTGCATTTGGGCCGCTTTATATGGCGATTGTTCTGGTGACGATTGCGCTGTATATTTGGTTCACGTTTGCGGTGACTGAATGGCGCGTACAAGTGCGCAAAGAAATGAATGATAAAGACACGGACGCCAATCAAAAGGCGATTGATAGCCTGTTGAATTTTGAAACTGTGAAATATTTCGCGGCAGAAGAGCGTGAAGCCATGCGGTATGACGACAGTATGCGAGGCTATGAAGCGGCGGCATTGAAAACAAATTACTCGCTGGCATTTTTGAATTTTGGTCAGGCGTTTTTAATTACGCTTGGACTGGTTGGCGTGATGGTTTTGGCCGCTATGGGCGTTCAAGATGGAACGTTGACGGTTGGCGATTTCGTCATGGTGAATGCGTATATGATTCAGATCACTATGCCGCTTGGATTTTTGGGAACTGTGTACCGTGAAATTCGACAAGCACTGGTCGATATGGGCGAGATGTTTGATTTATTGGGCCAGCCACAAGAAGTCGTTGATAAGCCAGATGCGAAGGCATTGAAGGTCGACGGTGGCATGATTGAATTTGACGATGTTACGTTTGGGTATAACCCGGATCGCGTGATTTTGGCAGGTTTGAAGCTGCGTGTGGGGCAAGGTGAAACTGTTGCTGTTGTTGGGCCGTCTGGTTCTGGCAAATCGACGATTGGGCGGTTGTTGTTCCGTTTTTATGATGTGGGACATGGCTCGTTGAAAATTGACGGACAGGATGTGCGTGATGTGACGCAGAGTTCAGTGCACGAAGCCATTGGGATCGTACCGCAAGATACGGTTTTGTTTAACGATACCATTGGGTACAACATTGCCTATGGTCGCGAAGGCGCAAGTCAGAGTGATATCGTGGGCGCGGCGAAAGCGGCGAAAATACATGATTTTGTGATGAGCCTGCCTGATGGATATCAGACGACTGTTGGCGAACGTGGATTGAAATTATCTGGTGGTGAAAAACAACGTGTAGGTATTGCACGTACGTTGTTGAAAGATCCACCGATTTTGGTGTTGGACGAGGCGACATCTGCGTTGGACACAGAAACCGAACGCGATATTCAAGAGAGCCTGCGTGGATTGGGTACGGGGCGGTCAGTGATCATGATTGCGCACCGTTTATCCACGGTTGTGGACGCCGATAAAATCGTGGTTTTAGAACGTGGTGTGATTGTCGAAGAAGGCACACATGATGAGTTGATAAAACGCGATGGTCGTTATGCACATATGTGGCATATGCAGGAATCCGAAGAAGTTGAAGGAGCGGCGTAAAAACCCGCAGGATTTATATCGGTACATTCATCGGTGTTATCACCTGTATGTTTGAAATGGTGTTCACTGGTGGGTCCGACGTCAGCTTATGGTGATGTAGGAAAGACCCGAAAACATTATGAAGATCTGTTTCGAGATTGTGGTGTAGGACATAGTGGAGATGACCGCGTTGGATTAAAGCACGGTTTTCTTGGTCCAGATCATGGGCCACAAAAATGTTCGGTTTTAGATGGTGTTGATCAAGTACGTCGAGAATGGTTTTGTTGCCGCCACCCATTGAATACACACCGCGTAGATTGGTCAGTTGATCAACAACTTTATGCATGAGCTTTGCAGTTTCATAGTGTATGCCGTTGCCGCCATTGATATCTATGATGTGCAAGTTTGGGCATAGTGTACCAAGGGTTTCCCTGAACGCTGTTTCACGTGCCTCTTCGCCTTGGAAGCGTGCATTGCTGCGGGTGGCTAGGATTGTTCCTGTTGTCTGTCCAACTGTTTGCGCGATGAGAAATGCAGCGGTGCGTCCTGCGCTGTGATTGTCCAGTCCGACGTAGGCTGTGCGCTGCGAAGGTAAAATATCGGTCACTAGCGTGACCACTGGTATTCCTGATGCAATCAGATTGTCGACGGCGTCGCGAATTGCGGGCAGGTTTCGCGCCTTTAGGCATATGCCATGACTGCCACGTTTTGCGATGCGATTAAGTGCGCTTAGCACCTCTGTTTCTGACATGATTTCTTGGCTTAAAAACCGTGGACGACAAACTGCTGGCCCAATCTGCGGCAGGATTTTTCTGCGGCGGTCTGGATTTCGCGACTGAAGCGTGATGGAGCTTCGGTTACGAAATCAAAAAACATGCGCCGCCCACGTGCAGATAGTTGTGTCTCTTGGGCTTTGAGTTCTGCGATAGCGGCTGTGACACGGGCCTGCGTCTGAGGGCTTACGTGGGCGCGGTTGTTGATGGCACGATCCACGGTTGCGGTGCCAAGGCCTGCTTGGCGTGCGATTTCTTTGAGGGGGAAACGATGGGTCATTGATGTGTTTTTGATGTGTTTTCGTCCACCAAGCAAGATGTTTTTGTTGCAAGCTGGGAACCATACACAAGGAGAGTGATCATGAGTGAGCGGAACCAACAGCGGATTGGGTATTTTACAGATGAGGATTGTGAGCTGAATGAATTCACAGCCTTGATTGAGCAAACAACACGTGCGCAGGATGTTCCATTTGCCGCTGATGTGCAAAAAAATATTCCCATTTATGATGTACAGGAGTTGCAAAACGCGTTGTTGGATACGCCAACGCGTCGCGAAATTATGCGCGAATGGGCAGGTGTTTTGATGAATGGGGCAGGTGTGTTGGCGTTACGTGGCGCTTATGCGGATACAACGGTCATTGATGAAGTCACTGCAAAATTCGAAGAAATTATTGCGATGGAAAAGCAAGGTAGCGGGGGCGGGAGTGATCACTTTGCGGCGTCTGGGGCGAATGATCGTATTTGGAATTCGTTGCAAAAATTGTGTGAAAGTGGGCCTGATGTGTTTTTACGATACTTTGGCAATACAGCGATCGAAGCTGTGTGCGAAGCATGGTTGGGGCCAAATTATCAGATGACGGCACAGGTGAATTTGGTGCATCCTGGTGGTGCGGCACAAACGGCGCATCGCGATTACCATTTGGGATTTCAAACGGCAGACATCAGTGCGCAGTATCCAGCGCATGTGCATGATTTGTCTCCTGTTTTGACATTGCAAGGCGGGATCGCGCATTGCGATATGGATTTGGCCAGCGGACCAACAAAATTGTTGCCGTTTTCACAAGCATATCGAGCGGGTTACGCCGCATGGCGCCGTCAGGATTTTCGTGCGTTGTTTGAAGAGCGGTGTGTGCAGTTGCCGCTGAATAAGGGGGATGCGTTGTTTTTTAATCCAGCGTTGTTCCATGGCGCGGGTGCGAATTCGACCACTGATGTGCATCGCATGGTTAATCTGTTGCAAGTTTCGTCTGCGTTTGGGCGTGCAATGGAGACAATTGATCGGCGTAAAATGTGCAAGTTGATTTACCCGTTTGCACAAAAGGCATTGCGTGATGGCGTGTTAAGTGAAGCTGAGCTGAATGCAGCGATTTCATCAACGGCGGAGGGGTATTCGTTTCCAACCAATCTTGATCGCGATCCACCCAAGGGCGGGTTGGCACCCGAAACGCAACAAGTATTTTTATTACGTGCTTTGTCCGAGGGGATGAGTGCAGATGATTTTGCGAGCCAGTTGGATGAAATGACCCTGCGCCAAGGCGCGTGAGCTGAACTAAAAAACAGCCTTGATCAATGATGACACTGACATTTTCAGTGTCATTTTGAGGCCAAGGGTATTGTCTGTGCTGTTGCCTGTAAACGCGTGGTCTGTAATTTCAACGTTATGGTTTATGAAAAAATCAGGCAGGCTTTTGCTGCGATCTTTCTTGGCTAGTTCCTTGTTTAATGCATCAATTACCAACGACGGGACGCCGCGACCTTCGGTTATGCGGTGGCTGAGTGTAATTTCGTTTCCATCAAGTGCGCTGGTGGATTGTGTGGATATCGTTAGCGTATTTTTTATTTTCCCAAGGAATGTGTCGATCGTCATGCGTAGTCGGCCCTGACATTTTAGCCCCGCGTTGTTACCCGCACAGGTCAGCGTGGAGTTGTCACGCATGAATACCTTTAGTTTGCGTTTATCGATGACCGCGTCAGGTGATATTGGATTTATCAATTGATCCAACACGATATTTGAATCGGTAAATGTGCCAGTTATTTCGGCGACAACGCGAAACCCGCGAAGGCGAATTTTGGGACTGTTCCATTGAAGCTGTGCCGTTATAGCGCGGTTGCGATCAATGCCTTTGAGGCGAATTAGCGTGGGGTTTTCCACAAGCATTGCGGCGGGAATTGGGAGTGGAACGATGTGCAGAACTGCGAAGAGAGCCACAAAGCAGATCGCGATTATTCCGATGATTTTTGAGAATGAATTCATTGTGCCTGCCTTGCTTGTTTTGACGCAGACTAGCCAGAATGAGCGCAAAGGCAATGAATGCCTTTGCGTATGTTTTATCGGTGCAGGTTAACGCCGAAAGGCGCGTGTTATGCCTGCGTAGGCGCCTTTGCTGATCCAAATGCGTAGAGCCAGTAGTGACGGTGTTAAAACCAGTGTTAGGACCGTTGCGATGCCCAAGCCAAAGACTACAGCAGTTGCCAGTTGTTTCCACCAAAGCGCGGTTGGTTGATCAATGGAATATCCACCGTTGATGAAGTCGATGGAAATCCCCAACATCATTGGCGTCAAGCCAGCCATTGTTGTAATCGTCGTCAGGATCACGGGGCGGATACGTGCCTGTGCCGTTTGCGAGATTGCTTCGAGTTGGGGCATGCGCTTGCTGTATTCTTGGTAGGTATCGATGAGGACAATGTTGTTGTTCACCACAATTCCTGCCAAAGCCACGATGCCTATACCTGTCATGATGACCGAGAATGCTTGGCCCATGACCATCATGCCGATCAAGACGCCGACAGTCGAAAGAACGACGGCCAACAAAACCAGTACAGAGTTGTAAAACGAATTGAACTGCGCGAGCAAGATCACAAACATCAAACCTAATGCACCTGCAAAAGCTTGACCTAGGAATGCCATGCTGTCTGCTTGGTCTTCTTGGTCGCCTTTCCATTCCCAATCGATACCGGCGGGTAGGCGTTGTTCGGCCTCTAGCCATTCGGTGATTTCGGCGATTTTTTCGGCTGCATTTACGCCTTCTGCGACGTCCGCTTTGATATCAAAGTAGCGTTTTGAATCAACGCGATCGATTTGACCGAGTTTTTGAACAGGGCGCAGTGTGATGAAGTTTGAAATCGGTATTAAGCCGGAAGCCGTGCGGATACGCAGTGTTTCCAAAGTGGAAAGTAAGCGATCTTTTTCGGGAAGGCGAACACGAATATCGATGTCTTCGTCGGATGTATCCGTGGTCATGTCACCCAATTTAAGGCCACGCGTTACCAATTGTACCATTGCACCGACCTGTGCCACGTCAGCGTTGTAACGGCCCGCCTTTTCAACATCGACGTCGATTTGCCAATCTATGCCGGGTAGGGGACGGGTGTCTTCGATTTTGATGGGGCCATCGATGGATTCGTAGTGATCACGCACAATGCCTGCCGCGATTTTTAGATCGTCGAAATTTTGACCTATGACACGTAATGTGAGCGGTTTTCCCGTTGCAGGGCCTTGGGCCAATTCCAAAATTTCGACCTGAACACCAGGAACGTCTGTGATACGAGATTCGACCTCTTTTAGAATGTCGAAACCGGATGGGGTGCCTTGGCGGTCTTCCCACGGGGTGGTTTCGAGTTGAATTTGACCGACAGTATCAAGGGGGGCTGTTGCGCCGCCTGTATTGTTGTCCAAGCCGCCATCGCCTGCAAAAGCAAAGGCGCTTTGAATGCCTTCTATGCCTTGGATGCGTTGTTCAACATCGCGTACCAATGCGTCTTTTTCGGCTAACGACAGGTTGCCGCGTGCACGTACGTATACGATGGCGTTTTCGGGTTCTGTCGTAACGAAAAATTCAACGCCGTTGTTGTTAGCACCAAAGAGCGTAAAGACCGTAATCACGAAATAAACCGTTAGCGCGACGACGACTGGCGGCATGTACCATTTACCAACGATGAACGTGATAAAGCGGGCATATAGGTTTGGTTTTTCTGTATCAGCGGCGACGTGCACTTTTCGTACCGAGGCTGCGGTGGATGACAAAGCAAAACAACCAAGGATGAAAAGAATTACACCTGGAAGAGCCGCGCCATTCATCAGGGTCGTTGCGCCAAAGAAGATGAAACCAACCGAGATAGCGACCAACAATAGGCGTATCCAGATTGACCATTTTTCACGCAAGCTGTTCGCGATATTTTCCAATACGCGTGTTAGTCGCCCTGCTACACCGCCTACAACGGGCAGGTAGATGAGAGCAACCAAAAGCGATGCGGATAAAACGTAGATCAGTGTGATAGGGAGCATTTTCATGAATTCGCCCGGTACACCCGGCCAAAAAAGCATAGGTAAGAAAGCGCAAAGTGTTGTGGCTGTTGAGGAGACAATCGGCCAGAACATGCGTTTTGCGGCCGCGCCGTAGGCCTGCATTGGGCCCACGCCTTCGGCGATGCGTTTATCGGCGTATTCAACGACAACAATTGCGCCATCCACCAGCATACCAACGGCCAAAATCAAACCAAACATAACCATGTTGGAAATTGTGATGCCAGATGCGCCCATGATGGCGAAGGCCAGCAGGAATGACGTGGGAATGGCGAAGCCAACCAAGAGTGCTGAACGTATGCCAAGAGCGGCCAATACAACGATCATCACCAATGCGATGGCGGTTAGAACCGAGCCTTCGAGTTGGGAAACCATATCGCCAACTTGGCGTGATTGGTCTGAGGAATAGTTGATGGTGATTGCATCGCGTAGTTCTGGTGTCCATTCTGAGACTGCTTTGTCGACGACATCTTTGACTAACGCGACGGTTCCAATTAAGTTTACGCCTTTGCGTTTGACGACCTGAACGGCGACTGTTGTTTCCCCGTTAAAGCGGGCGGTGCCAAGACGGTCTTCGAATGTGAGGCGTATTTCCGCGAGGTCGAGTAGGGTGATGACGCGATCACCGTTTACTTTGACCGGTAGGTTGTAAACGTCTGCAGGTTCGGAAAACGATGATGGGATTTTGATTGCGAAGGCGCCTGCATCGCTTTCGATTTCGCCAGCGGCAATCAACAGGTTGTTGTTCGTCACGACGTTGATCAATTCGCCTGCGGTGACGTTATATGCTTCGAGTTTGAGGGGATCGATCAGGACTTCGAGCATTTCATCGCGTTGACCTGCGAGCCCTGCTTCGAGAACTTCTGGCATGGATTCGATGCGATCTTGGAGGTCTTTGGCCACGCGCGTCATTGTGCGTTCAGGTAACTGACCAGACAGGGATACAACGATGATTGGAAATTCAGAGAAGTTGATTTCGTTGATTGCATATTGATCAGCGCCATTCGGAAATTCTGCTTGGGCTTGGTTTGCTTTGTCGCGTACGTCGGCGATTGTCGCGGTTTTGTCCCAGCCAAATTCAAATTCTAAGGCGACGCCGCCATAACCTTCTGCGGCGGTTGATGACATGGTTTTTAGGCCATCAAGCTCTTTGAGTTTGTTTTCAAGGGGTTTGACGATCAATTTTTCGCTGTCTTCGGCGGAAATACCCGGGAAGGGGACTGATACGAACAGCGCGGGGATATCGATATCTGGTTCGCCCTCTTTGGGCAGCGAAAAGTAGGCCATTGCGCCCGCCGCAAGCGACATGGCGACAAAGACTAAAATCATACGGGCGCGATCCGTTGCCCAATCAACTAAACCATGCATTATTTTGCGCCTTTGTAGGATACTTTGATGTCTGAGCCATCGGTTACGTATTCTTGGCCGACAACGATTACGTCCGCGGTTGCGGGCAGGCCAGTAACCCAGATACCTTCGGCGGCATCACGAATAACAGATATAGACATGAATTTAGCTTTGTCGCCGTCGGCAACGCGCACGCCTAATTTTCCTTCGCCGTTTAGTGTAAGGGAAGATTGCGGTAGGATGTGGCCCTTGATTCCAGCCAAGCCAATGTAGATGTCTGCGGTGGCTCCATCACGAATTGCCAAGGCGTCGTTTGGTACAGTGGTTTCAACGAGGAACGTTCGTGTGGTTGGATCTGCAGAACGTGAGATGAAGCTAACCTTGCCGACGACTTGATCGCCATTAATCAAACGTGCACCTGCTGTTGCTCCGACTTCGATCAGGGATACTTGTTGTTCGGTTGCGTAGCCCACGAGTTTAATTGGGTTTAGAGCCAAAACGGTTGCGCAGGGAGATCCGGGTTGCATGAATGCACCCAGTTCTGCGGTGTCCGATTCCAACAGGCCGTTAAATGGCGCAAAGATTTTAGTGTGATCCAAATCCGTTTGTGCACGATCTAGACCTGCGATTGCTGATTCAAGTGCTGCTTGGCGAGAGATGGCCTGTGTTTCTGATGCGAAGCCTTTTTTCACCAAGTTTGCAGATGCTGTATTGTTTGCTTCGGCTTCTGCAAGGCGTGCTTTTGCTTCGGCTAGTGCGGCGGCTTTGGTGCCTATTTCAAGTTCACATAGCAATTCGCCTTTTTCGACCAGTGTCCCTTTGCGAATTGGTTGTGAAATCACAGAGCCTGATGTTTCTGATTTTGCTTGAACGGATTTGAAGGCAGATGTTTGGCCGCGTAAAACGATGCCGCTGGTGACATCTTGTTCTGCGGATTTCATGGCCAGAACGGAAACGGCTTTGCTAACATTTTCCGCTTTTTCAGGTTCTTGTGAGGTGGCAGAGGCGTTTTGGAACTGTGTCAGCGATTCCTTGGCTGCGTTTAGTGTTTCAAGGCTCGCAGTCTGTTGTTGCTCTGCTGTTTTTACAGCGGCTTTTGCATCGTTTAATGCTTGTTCTTGGCGTGCTTCGGGGCCGCCAGTGAAGTAATCATAAATCGTTGTTCTTTTGAGGACAAAACCAGCGATGCCTAGGCATACAATTATGGCGATTAGAAACGATGAAACACGCATTTGAACACTCCGAAATTTGATCAATTTGCCAAGCTTAGGGAGGTGCCTGGTCATAATAGGGTGAAACTTACGCCTGTTGAACAACCTGCGCAAGCGTAGCTTTGAAGCGCTAATAGCGATGCGATGGTGGCTTCACAATTCAGGTTTTTTTAATTCAGTCTCGCATTTTAGCACCTAATGGCCTAAATCATGATTGAATTTAAGCGCTTAAGGACGCCTGTTACATGTCAACAACATCGACCATTTCCAAAGAATCACAAAGCGCCGCGCCGCGTAAAAAGATGACGGTGCCAAATTTTACAGCCCGTAAGGGTGGTGAGCCGTTGGTTTGTTTGACAGCCTATACTGCGCATGTTGCGCATTTGGTGGATGCGCAGGCCGATATGATTTTGGTGGGCGACAGTTTGGGCATGGTGATCCATGGGATGCCAAACACACTGGGCGTGACCATGGAGCATATGATAATGCATGGTCAGGCTGTTATGCGAGGCGCTGAAAAATCGCTGGTTGTCGTGGATATGCCGTTTGGCAGTTTTGAAGAAAGCCCCGAAGTGGCGTTTCGCAATGCCAGTCGCATCATCAAAGAGACAGGGTGTACCGCGATTAAGTTGGAAGGTGGCCGCGAGATGGCCCCTACTATTCGTCATTTAGCCGCGCGGGGAATTCCTGTGATGGCGCATATCGGATTGATGCCACAGCAGATGAATACCGCCGGAGGATTTAAGGCCGTGCGCGACGAGGATGTTTGGGAAGATGTTATTGCAGATGCAAAGGCTGTAGAAGCCGCGGGTGCGTTTTCTGTTGTTGTTGAAGGTGTAGCAGAAAAATTGGCGGATAAAATCACGCGCAATGTTGGTATCCCAACGATTGGCATTGGTGCGTCTGCGCAATGTGATGGTCAAATTTTGGTGTTTGAAGACATGATTGGTCTGTTTCCACGCGTGCCGACATTCGTCAAACGTTATGGCAATATGGAAGAGATGATGATCGATGCAATTTCGCGATATGCGGGCGAAGTTCGTGATCGTTCATTCCCTGCTGATGAGCATACTTATAAAGCGAAAAAGAGCTGATCTGACTGGCGTTACCGAATTTATCCAGTTAGACACATGCAAAGCAAGATTTTGGAGGCTCTGGCGTGAGTAATACAGAAGGTTTTATCGAGGAAGTAACAGAAGAAGTCCGCAAGGATCGGCTGTTCGCGATGTACAAGAAATACAGTTGGATTGCCGTTTTAGCGATCGTTGGGCTGGTTGGTGGTACAGCGTTGATTGAATATCGCAATGCTTCTGCTGAAAGTGCCGCGAAGATTCGCGGTGACAATCTGATTGCAGCGCTTAATCTGGATGATGCAAGTGCACGTGTCGATGCGTTGGCCAGCATTGCAAACAGTGGTGATAGCACGGCCGCATTAGCACAATTTCATCGCGCAGGTGTGTTGATGGAGCAAGGTGATCGCGATGGGGCGTTGGCAGTTTTTGATGATCTGAAATCTGGCGATGATATTTATGCACAAGTAGCAACACTTCGCGCGATTATGATCCGTGGAAATGACATGGATATGGATCAACGTATGGCGGAGTTGGAAAGCTTGGCTGTGGCAGGGAATCCATTCCGCACGCTTGCTATTGAACAAACAGCAATGGCGCAATTGGATGCAGGGAAAAAAGACGCGGCAATTGAAACGTTGACCGCGTTGCTGGACGAGGCAGGTGTTTCACAAGCGATGACGTCACGCACACGCCAATTGATCGTTGCTTTGGGCGGAGAATTGCCGTCCGCTGCGCGATTGCTTTCTTCTGGCGCATCTGCACAATAGAGTTAAGGGCCGCAACTGGGTCGACTAAGGGACGTTTTGAAATGCTACTTAAAATTTCGATGACTGCATTGGCTGGTCTGTTGGTTCTGACAGCTTGTTCTAAGAAAGAAGAGATTTTGCAAGGAGAGCGCATTGGTTTGCGCGCTGTGGCAGAAGTTGAAGAAGCGTCACTTGAATTGAATTTACCTGCGGCAACTGTGAATGCATCATGGACGCATCGAAATGGCAATGCAGCACATTTCCAAAGCCATCCCGCACTGTCCAGTAATCCGAAGCGAATATGGTCCACTGATATTGGCACTGGTAACAAGAAGCGCCAACGTTTAGCCAGCGATCCGATCGTTGCCAATGGACGCATCTATACGTTGGATGCAGATGGTACTGTTGCCGCATTCGGGCTGAATGGTTCCAAGCAATGGTCCGTTGATTTGAAATTGCAAAACAGCCCTAAATCAGATGGATCAGGCGGTGGTTTAGCGTTCGCGGATGGCCGCGTCGCGGTTACGACGGGTGTTGGTGAAGTTGCATTGTTGGATGCGCAAACTGGCGCCATTCAATGGCGTCACCGCGCCGAGTCTGGGATTTCAGTTGCGCCTGCATTTGATGGTGAAACTGTTGTTGTCGTGACCGGCGAAAATCGCGCCTTTGGTTTGGATGCCAAAAATGGCCGTATGCGTTGGAAGCAGCGTTCCAATACAATTGGCGCAAGCATTTTAGGTGCTGGCACACCGGCCATTGTCAGTGGCGTTGCCATTGTGCCGTTTGGTTCAGGTGAAGTTCAGGGTATTGTTTTGAGCAATGGTTTGCAGGCATGGAATCAAGTCATCAACGGGCAACGAATTGGATCGGCACGCGGTCTGATGAAAGCCGTTTCAGGTGGACCGGTTGTCGTCGGCGATACTGTTTATGTCGGCACGAATTCGGGTCGTTTGACCGCGCTAGATCGTAGATCTGGTCAACGTATTTGGACGGCTCGCGAAGGTGCTGTTGGGCCTGTATGGCCCGCTGGAAATTCATTGTTCGTTTTGACGGACGAGCAAAAGTTGAAGCGGCTTGATCGTGAAACAGGTGCGGAACTTTGGGTAACTGATCTGCCATTGTACCGAAAAGAAAAACGCCAACGTGGGAATTATGGGCATTATGGTCCTGTTTTAGCGGGTGGTCGTTTGTATGTTGCAGGAAGTGATGGCACGATCCGTGCCTTTGATCCGGCGACTGGTAATTTGGTGAATTCCATTTCTGTATCGGGTGGAGCAGCGTCACAAGTCGTTGTTGCAGCTGGTCGGATGTATGTTCTGTCGAATTCAGGACAACTCATCGCTTTCCAATAGCGATTTAATTCGCTAAAGGAGCCAACACAGAGTTATGCCCGCAGATAAATTGCGCGCATTTATACGAAGGCCCAAAAACAATGACTTTTACCGTCGCACTGGTCGGACGTCCTAACGTTGGCAAATCCACACTATTTAACCGCCTTGTTGGGCGGCGTTTGGCGTTGGTCGATGACACACCTGGTGTGACACGCGATTTGCGCGAGGGTGATGCAAAAATGGGTCCCGTTAAATTTACGGTGATTGATACCGCGGGTTTAGAAGAAGCAACAGACGAAAGCCTGCAAGGGCGGATGCGGATGTTGACGGAACGCGCCGTTGATATGGCTGACGTTTGTATCTTTATGATGGATGCACGTGCGGGTGTTTTACCTGCGGACCGTGTTTTTGCCGAAATCCTGCGCAAGAAATCAGCGCGCGTTGTTTTGGTGGCAAACAAAGCCGAAGGCAATTCAGGCGAAGTTGGATTTTTCGATGCGTTCAGTCTGGGTTTGGGCGAACCTGTGCGTCTGTCCGGCGAACACGGCGAAGGTATGGTGGATTTACAGCATGTATTGATGCCATTGGCCGAAGAATTCAAAGGCGAAGATGACGATATCGCGCCGCTTACGGATGTTGATATTGACGAAGATGATGACGACGCGGGTAAGGAAATCAGCTATTCAGCGGAACGTCCGTTGCAGTTGTCCATTATTGGGCGTCCGAATGCGGGTAAATCCACATTGGTGAACCAAATTTTGGGTCATGATCGTATGCTGACCGGCCCCGAAGCAGGGATCACACGCGACAGTATTTCGATCAACCACAATTGGGACGGTGTTCCAATGCGGATTTGGGATACTGCGGGCATTCGTAAAAAAGCCAAAGTGCAGGAAAAGCTGGAAAAACTGTCTGTGTCCGATGGGTTGCGCGCAGTGAAGTTTTCTGAGGTTGTTGTTATTTTGTTGGACGCGGAAATTCCGTTTGAGCAACAAGATTTGCGTATTGCCGATTTGGCCGAGCGCGAAGGCCGCGCGGTTGTTGTGGCTGTGAACAAATGGGATATCGAAAACGAAAAGCAAGAAAAACTGAAAGATATCCGCGAGAAATTTACAAGGCTGTTGCCACAGTTGCGTGGCGCGCCGTTGATTACGGTTTCTGCAAAAACGGGCCGTGGTATGGATCGTTTGCACGCAGCAATCCTGACGGCACATAAAATTTGGAACAAACGTTTGTCGACATCACAGTGTAACCGCTGGTTGATGGATGCAACTGATGCGCACCCACCGCCCGCACCGGGTGGTCGCCGCATTCGTTTGCGTTATATGACGCAAGTAAAAGCACGCCCACCGAGTTTTGTTGTGATGTGTAGCCACCCTGATTTGTTACCGACGAGTTATAGTCGGTACTTGATCAATGGTTTGCGTGACGATTTTGGCATGCAAGGCACACCTATTCGTATCTTTATGCGTTCGCAATCGGATCAAAACCCGTATGCCGACAAAAAAGAGAAGAAGGTGACCAAGCTGAACAAGCACAAAGAAGGTCGTTATGTGAAAGCTTTGGGTCGTGGAGCCAAAAAGAACCGCTAAACGACTTGATAAGCGAAGATGAGAACATTCACGTCTTGGTATCCAATTGTAAATGCAAGGCATGGCGCTGTAACTTCGGTTAGGCGCCATTTTCCTGTGTCGACCAAGGATTGTTGATATTCGCAAAATCCGTCGTTTTCGTATACGCTCTCACGTACTGAAAACACGATGTGTCCGCCCGGTTTTGTGGTGCGAATTAGTTCATCGAAACTGTTGTAAGGTGCATGGCCTTGGGTGAAGACGCCGGCGCTGATTACACCGTTAAATGTGTTGTCGCCAAATCCAAGTGTTTCACCAAGTGTCATTTGAGAAAGTTGGCTGTAAACATTTAGGTTTTTTGCATGGCCCAGCATGGGAACAGAGAGATCGATTCCAACGATATCTGAATATGCGAAAGTGGCGAGTGAATCGCCTAAAATGCCTGTGCCACATCCCGCGTCGAGAATGGGATCGGTTGTTTGTGGGACGTGACGCATGAACATCGCGATCACCATCCAAGGTAAGCGGTAACCAAGTGCCGCGACTTCGGCGTTATAGGTATCTACCCAAGTATCGTATTGTTGGGTGAGCTCATTAACCGTCGAGGCACCATATGCGCCTGCTATTGCCGTTTCGTGGTCGGTATCGCTCATGTCTGACTTTCCTTTGCTTTGACACAGGTTAGACCGTGTTTTTGCCGACACCAAGCGTTGTATCGGCCGGCGTAGCGAAATTCTGTGGCATTTCATCCAGCATTTGAGCCAAAACAGGTTCCAACATTTCGAGGTCCTCTGTTGTTGGGGTATGTAGAAGGTTGTTGTGTTCAAATGGATCGATGCGGTGGTCGTAAAGTTCCATTTCGTTGGTCCAATACATAATCAAACGGTGTGTTGATGAGCGTACGCTGACGGCATGTTTAATGTCATTGTTTGATTGGTTGATGCCCCAGATCGAGGTCGCGTGCCGACGTAAATTATCTGCGAATAGATCCTGACCAGAAAGGTTTGGATCTGGAGCGAGACCTGCCAACTTCAAAAGCGTTGGGCCAAATCGACTAAGCTGACGGGGATGTCTATTGTGGTTGGGGTGATTGTGGGGCCAGCAATCATCAATGGAACACGAAGAGCGCGTTCCCATAACGAGAATTTTCGAAACATCAGTTTTTCACCCAGCTGCCAACCGTGATCTGACCACAAAACTAGGTGAGTGTTTTCCCATAAATTATGTTCGTCCATGTGATCCAATACTTGGCCCAACAAGAAATCAGCATAATGGATCGAGGCCAAATAGGCGCGGATGAAATCGTGATATTCATCTGTTTCTTGTAGGATTTTTCCAGTGTTCAGCCATGCTTTAGCCATCTTACGTGCTGCTTTGGGCAAGTGTTCCCACAGGGTCGTGTTGTTGGCATCAAAATTATTTAAGCCAAGGCCCGGTGGGTTCGCCACCTGTGTTGGGATTGCATCAAAGAACCGTTGTGGAACGATAAATGGAAGGTGTGGGCGATAGAGGCCCAATGCCCAGAATTGGCCTGTGGAGCCAGTCTTCATTCCATTGAGGATGAAGTTTGTTGCCTGTTGATCGAAAATTTCGGCATTTTCGGGGGTTGGGCCGAAGTCATTTTTTGGTCGCATTTTGTTTTGCTGAATTGCTTTGGACACCGCCGTTGGCGGACCTTCGTCAAGGGGGAGGAATTCATCCCAACATGTTGTTGTTTCGTCATGGCTTGGCCCATGAAAAACCTTGCCGGCGCCAATCGTGCGATAGCCTGCTGATTTGAACCGCCCGATGATTGATTGATCTTGGCGCCCACCAAAATGATCCGTCCAACGTTGTTGATTGCCGTAAACGCCCGTTTCCCACGGGTATTTTCCAAATAGTGCAGCCGTGCGTGCCGGTGAACAAGCGGGTGCGGGGGTGTAAGCGGCCGTGAACAATGCGGCGCGATCGGCAAGGCGTTGCATATTTGGTGTGATCGTATCTGGATGACCACCAAGCGGTTCGATCCAATCGTTCAAGTCTTCGATGGAAAGGAACAAAACGTTTTGTGTTAGTGCGGTCATTCAGATTGCATTGTCACGATTTAAAATTCCTGATCGCCTGCGTTTGCTTGCCAGTCTTGTACAAGGTCACTGAAGCGAGTGAATTCGCCTTTAAATGCCAATTTAACTGTTCCGATAGGACCATGGCGTTGTTTTCCGATAACGACTTCGGCCTTCCCGCGTAGCTCTTCCATCTCTGCTTGCCAAGTTGCCATTTTTTCCATGTCGCTTTCACTCGGCTGTTCGCGCTCTTTGTAATATTCTTCGCGGTAAACGAACATTACAACATCTGCATCTTGCTCGATTGAGCCTGATTCACGTAGGTCTGACAATTGAGGGCGCTTGTCTTCGCGGCTTTCGACTGCACGCGACAGCTGAGACAGCGCAATGACTGGAATGTTAAGTTCTTTCGCAATTGCTTTCATGCCTTGGGTGATTTCAGAAACCTCGTTTACGCGACTGTCTTTGGCCGTGGCTGGGCGAACCAGCTGAAGGTAGTCGATGATCAATACGTCTAAACCATGTGTCCGTTTCAGGCGGCGCGCACGGGCAGCCAGTTGAGAGATCGGCAGGGCAGGCGTGTCATCGATGTACAATGGACATGTTTCAAGTTGTTTTGCGGCTTCTACGAATTTGCGAAATTCTGCTTCGGTCATATCGCCTGAACGAATGTTGTGTGAATTGATTTCCGCAGCTTCTGACAGAATGCGACTTGCTAACTGCTCTGCCGACATCTCAAGAGAATAAAAGCCAACGACGCCACCTTCGATGGCACCTTCTGTACCATCTTCTCGTCTGCCCTTTTTATACGCTTTTGCAATGTTAAAGGCGATGTTTGTTGCGAGCGCGGTTTTCCCCATTGAAGGGCGTCCCGCAAGGATCAATAAATCCGAAGGATGTAAACCACCGAGTTTTCCATCGATGTCTTTGAGCCCAGTCGAAACACCAGCAAGGCCGCCGTCGCGTTGATAGGCTTGGTTCGTGATGTTGACGGCACCCGTTACAGCCTTGAGGAATGACTGAAAGCCGCTTTCGACTTGGCCCTGTTCAGACAGCGCGTAGAGTTGTTGTTCTGCTTCGACAATTTGTTCGGAAGGTTCCGATGATACTTCGACCAAGCGAGCCTTGGATGAGATTTCTTCGCCGATGGCCATTAGGTCACGGCGTATTGCCATGTCGTAAATCATTTGGGCGTAATCACGCGCCGCAAAAACGGATACGGATGCGCCAGCCAGTCGCGCCAAATAAGAAGGGCCACCTAGTTCGGTTAAACCTTCGTCGTCTTCAAAAAATGCTTTGATTGTGACGGGTGACGCAAGTGCATTTTTTTGGATGCGTGTGGAAATGGTTTCGAAAATACGTGCATGTACGGGATCATAGAAATGGATATCTTTGACGATTGAAGTAACTTTATCAAAGACATCATTGTTGACCAGCAAGGCACCCAATAGGGCTTGTTCAGCCTCGATATTATGGGGTTGCTGGTTGATTTCTGCGCTTTCGGCAGGTTGAGAATCGCCTAAAGGTCTAATCTCGTTCATGAATTTCACCGCTCGCATTGATGTTGTTACCCGTTGCGATGACTATGACATGAAATCCACAGGTTTTCTATCTTGATAACCTGTGGATAAGTACATTTATGCGCGTCGCGCGGAGGATATTTGGGCAAAGTAAAGGGCGGACGGGGGTTAATCCACCACGCGCCAGTGGATATCGTGACCTGGATTGAAGACCGTAACGGGGCCGTCGCCTGTTTCAATTTTATCAGGGTAAGTGACAGGCAAATCCGATTTTTCGATAGTGATTTGGTCCGTGTTTGGTTTTAGGTCGTAATGGGCAGGGCCATTCAGGGATGCGAATTTTTCAAGGTTTGGTAATGCGCCGTCTTCATCGAATACATGTGCCAGTAGAGCCATTGTGTTGGTGGCGGTAAAGCAACCTGCACAGCCGCAACCCGATTCTTTGGCGGGGTCTGTGTGTGGTGCGCTGTCTGTTCCAAGGAAAAAGCGTGGATCGCCAGATGTGGCGGCTGCGCGTAGGGCGATGCGATGCTCTTCGCGTTTGGCGACGGGCAGGCAGTAGTAATGTGGCTTGATGCCGCCAACCAAGATGTGGTTGCGGTTGATCATTAGGTGGTGGGTTGTGATCGTTGCGCCATGGTTTTTAGGTTGGGATTTAACGTAATCGACGCCGTCTTTGGTTGTGATGTGTTCGGACGTGATGTTCAGTTCGGGCAGGGCGCGACGCAATGGATCAAGGGTGGTGTCGATGAACACTGCTTCGCGATCGAAAATATCGATATGTGGTTCGGTTGCTTCGCCGTGGATGCAGAGGGTAAGGCCGATTTCAGCCATTTTTTCCAACACTGGCATCACGTTTTTGATATCGGTGACGCCGCTGTCTGAATTTGTGGTAGCGCCCGCAGGATAGTATTTTACGGCACGAATGAGGCCATCGGCGTATGCAGCGGCAACATCGTTTGGATCGGTTTTATCTGTGAGGTATAGCGTCATTAACGGTTCGAAGTTTGAACCCGCTGGGCGTGCGGCCAAGATGCGATCACGGTATGCGGCGGCGTCCGATGCGGTCACAACAGGGGGCACTAAATTTGGCATGATGATTGCGCGACCAAAGTGGCGTGTAGTTTCAGGTGCTATACCTGCCAACATTGCGCCGTCGCGCAAGTGGAGGTGCCAATCGTCGGGGCGGGTGATTGTGATGCTGTTGCTCATAAGATTTGAATAACGTCTTTATTGTTGCAATTCTAGTCGGGAATCCCGCTGGACGTTGGTTATTTTCGAGCGTATATTTAAATCATTCTCAGGGCGGGGTGTAATTCCCCACCGGCGGTGATAGCCCGCGAGCGCCTTCATTGTGAAGGGTCAGCAGACAGAGGTGAAATTCCTTGGCCGACAGTTACAGTCTGGATGGTAGAGAACGGGTGTGTGGATTGTATCTGTGCACCTTACGCCTTGGGTTTTGTCTATTGATAGGAGACCCAAAATGACAAGACCCCTTAAAATCGCATTTGTAAAAGCACGTTGGCATGCCGCCATTGTGGATCAAACTCAGGTCGGCTTTGAAGCTGCAATGAAAGAGCAGGGACGTGAATGTCATCTGCACGAAGTTCACGTGCCAGGTGCATTGGAAATGCCGTTGGTGGCCAAGAAATTGGCTGAAACCGGTAAGTACGACGGAGTTGTCTGTGCCGCGTTGGTCGTGAATGGTGGAATTTATCGCCACGAGTTTGTGGCCCAAGCGGTGGTCGATGGCTTAGTGCGTGCCAGCATGGACACCGGTGTTCCGGTTTACTCTGTATCGTTAACACCACATGAGTTCCAAGAAAGTGCAGATCACATTGAATTCTATTCGAAGCATTTCGTTAAAAAGGGTGCTGAGGCAGCGAACGCTGTTTTGACAATGGATGCATTGGATATCTAATTACTTTGAACCAAGGGCAGTTATATCTGTCCTTGGTTTGACTGATGTTGCCTAAACCCCCGTCATTGTGTGACGTTTTAGGAAACTTTGCAAAATGGGCTGTGTAAACTATATATTGGGCATACCGTTTAGGGGGAAGTAATGAAGAAGCTAATTATCGCGCTCGGCGTGAGCGCCTTGTTGAGTGGGTGTGCCACGGTTTCCAAAGGGAACAAGCACCACATAATGTTCACGTCTACGCCGTCAAATACACTGGCTGTTTTTTCCGATGGCGTTAGTTGTTACACGCCATGTTCACGTAAAATTCAGCGTAACCAAGATTTGGATGTGACGTTTGCGTATAAGAAACAAACACGCGAGATTTCATTGGAATCGGGATTCCAAAAAGACACTGCACGTAATTTGGTGGGGAATGTTTTGTTCTTTGGTTGGGTTGGGATGTTTTTCGATGTTGTGTCAGGGAAAAACATGGGTCTTGATACAAGCCACGTTCACATAGACTTTTGATCAGTTCTGCCGCTTATGTTATTGTGACAATAGCGGCAGAATATCTTCGGCCATGACGCGTTGTGTTACTGGACCCGCGTGGCGCAATAAAACCGTGCCATTTCCATCAATTACGAATGTTTCGGGTACGCCGTAAAGGCCCCAATCCAAACCTGTGCGACCTTCATCGGCACCGATTTTTGTGTATGGGTTTTTAAGGCTTTTTAGAAACTGTAACGCTTGGCCTGTTTTGTCCTTGTAGTTCACACCGTGGACGGGGATTCCCAATTCAGCCAATTGTAGGATGTTAGGGTGTTCGACACGACAGGGCGCGCACCAACTGGCCCAGAAGTTGACGATTTTTATGCCGTCTGCGGTTAGGTCATCTGGAGTAAGCAGTGGTAGGTCGGACAATTGTGTAACTGTGAGTTTCGGAGCGTCGCGGCCGATCATTTGGCTGGGCAATTCGTTTGGGTTTTCGCGTTGCAGCCCAATAAACATCATTGTGGCCAAGCCGATGAAAATTGCGGGTGGTAATAAATAGAGCGGTTTAATTTTTACCATTTGATTTTGCCTGTTGTTCATCGAGGGCGCGTTTGACGCGTTTTGATTGTAGCAATGAGGTCGCGATTAAGACGGCCAACATTACGATTGAAACGCAGTAGGCCATCAATACTGTGTCGGTGTATTTGTCTAAGCCAAACATATTAAACCTCACGCGCGCGCAACGCGCCAAGACGGCGGGCGCGGATTTCGGTGCGGGTGCGAACCAGCACCAAAGTGATAAACAATAAGACCATACCGCCAATACAGACCAGAAGTGGAAAGTAGAACGCGTTGTCGACGTGTTGTTCTTTGTCCAAGGACAGTGATGCGCCTTGGTGTAGCCCTTGTGACCAGAAATTTACGGCGTAGCGTGAAAGCAATGCGAAAACGGAGCCAACAATACACAAGATCGAAGTCAGGTCAGCGGCTGTATCTTTGTCTTCGATAGCTTCCCATAGGGCGAGGTAGCCGAAGTAGAATACCAGCAAGATCATGAATGATGTCAGGCGTGGATCCCATGCCCAATATGTGCCCCACATGGGTTTCCCCCAAATAGCGCCTGTTGCCAATGCGATTAAGGTCATTGTCATGCCTATTGGTGCCGCTGCCTTGGCCGCTAATGCGGATACGTGGTGGCGACGTACTAACCAGATCAAAGATGCGACGAGCATCATGATCCATGCATTAATTGCCATCAAGGCTGTTGGAACATGTAGGAAGATTATTTTTACTGTGGAACCTTGTTTATAATCGGCAGGGGTTCCAAAGAAGCCCCAGATAAGGCCGCCAAACAACAGCACTGCCGCGCCGATGGTCAGCGTTGGCAGGATGCGTCCTGAAAGGGCCATGAATTTAGCCGGATTTGCGTATTCCCATAAAGACATGTGTTGTGTTTATCCTATTTCTGCGTGGATGGAAGGGTCAGTTGGTCACATCTGTTAACGTAAATTTGCGCGCAGGGCGATGGCGCAGGCCGGTGGAATTAAGGCGATGCTTAATAATGATATTGCGGCAACCAACGCTAACAGTTGCGCGGGGTTTTGTGTGCCGGTGGCGACGACTTGTGCGCCGAGCATTAGTGTGGGGATATATAGGGGGAGGACAAGCAAAGAGAGCAAGAGGCCCCCGCGTTTTATACCAACTGTTATGGCCGCACCGAAGGCGCCAATAAACGACAATGCGGGTGTACCAAGTGCCAAAGACGCGATCAGCCATGTGTAGGCGTCGGTAGGGAGGTTTAATAGGTAGCCCAATGGAATAGCGGCGATTGTGATCGGCAGGCCCGTTGTGATCCAGTGTGCGCATGCTTTGGCCGTTGCGATGCCGGACAGGGGGATGGGAGATGTTGCGAGCGCTTCAAGTGTACCGTCTTCCCAATCGAGTTGGAAGATACGATCAAGTGATAGAAGGCATGACAAGAGTGCACCGATCCACAAGATGCCGGGCGCAATGCGTGATAATAATTCTAGGTTCGCCCCAACACCAAAGGGAACGAACATGACGACGATTAAGAAAAATGCGAGAGTGAGTGCAAAGCCACCGCCAGAACGAAAAGCTAATTTTAGATCACGAAGGATGAGAGATTTCATTCAGAACACCCCTTCGAGGAACAGGTTTTTGTGATCTGTGGGTTTCGCTGTGAAGTCTGTGATGGTTAAAATGCGTGCGCGGGGAATGTCCAAATCGATATGTGTGGAAATGATTGCCGCGCCACCATTTTCACAATGTGCTTTGATGGCTTTGGCAATTACCTCAGAGGTGGCTGTGTCCAACGATACTGTGGGTTCGTCCATCAACCAAACTGATGCACCAGTCAGTAACATACGTGCCAGGCCAAGGCGGCGTTTTTGACCAGCTGACATGTCACCAGCCGCGCGATCCTGTAATGAGGTCAGCAAAAGTTGATCCATGACATTATTGACTTGGTCAAACCCATAGATACCGGCCCAGAATTCAAGGTTTTCACGTACAGTCAGGGTCGATTTTACCCCGTCCAGATGACCTGAAAAAGCAATGTTATTGTTGTATCTGCCACCACTTAACCCTGCCAAATAGCGCAATAGGGTGGTTTTTCCAGAACCGTTTGGACCACGTAGTATAAGGCAATCTCCGTTGTCCACAGACAGGGAAACGTTGGATAAAATCAATTTATCTGCACGCATGCAGTTGAGATTTGAGACATTCAATAACATATAAGCAGAACTATCCTAAACTTTCCAAGGAGGGAAGCGTGCAAGGGGCAGGTAATTTGACTGAAATGGGCTTTAGTGGTCCACCAGCATATCAATTAGCAGATTGGCGCTTGCAAATGCAAAGTCTGTATGCGGTTTTACGTGCTTTTGATGATCCCAAAGAAGCATGGAAATTATGGAAAGCGCGGCGCAATGAGCTGTTGGCGACGCATCCAAGCTCGCCCTTGAGTAAGGAGAAGAAACTGGCATTTCGCGGAGCGAACGCATTTGCATATAATCCAGCGTTTCGTTTTGAGGTGGATGTGACCGACGAAAAGGGTCAGTTGCAGTTTCAGGATTTGGGCGTAGATGGCCCCGTCCATTATCAGAAAATCGGGAATACAGTTGGATTGGCCAGTGCGCTGGGCAAAGAGCTGTCTGTGTATTGGATGTTGGGTTATGGCGGTGGATTATTCATTCCATTTCGCGATGCGTCGGCGGATGGGGATACATTTCATACAGGGCGTATTTTGATTGATGCGCTGAAGGGAGCCGATTTGGGCTTATCTCAGAATGGTAAATTGATCTTGGATTTCAATTTTTCATATCACCCTTGTAAACTGTGGAATGGCGCGTTGGACTATCTGAGTGTACCTGATGAAAATCACATATCTTGTACGATAAATGCGGGTGAGCGTCGATAGGTATACAATTGCATACCAAATAAGTCTTGCTCAAACATGGTTTTTGTCGCATAAGCCACGTAATCCAATTTTCTAACCTATTCGGAGGGCTGAAATGACAGTTCAAGTCGGTAAAGATACCAGTAAAACACGTAAAACCCTGACAGTTGGCGGCAAGTCCGTCGACTATTATTCAATTCCGGCGGCAACTGCTGCGGGTCTGGGCGATTTCTCAAAGCTGCCAGCAGCATTGAAAGTTGTTTTGGAAAACATGCTGCGCTTCGAAGACGGTGGCCGTACAGTTTCAGTTGACGACATCAAGGCGTTTGCTGAATGGGCGACTAAGGGCGGTAAGAACCCGCGCGAAATCGCATATCGCCCAGCACGTGTTTTGATGCAAGATTTCACCGGTGTTCCTGCGGTGGTTGACTTGGCTGCGATGCGTGATGGCTTGATGGCGCTGGGCGGTGATCCAGAGAAAATTAACCCATTGAACCCAGTTGATTTGGTTATCGACCACTCTGTTATGATCGACGAATTTGGCAATCCACGCGCGTTCCAGATGAACGTGGACCGTGAATATGAACGTAACCTCGAGCGTTACACATTCCTTAAATGGGGCCAAAAAGCATTTAACAACTTCCGTGTTGTTCCTCCGGGAACTGGTATCTGTCACCAAGTTAACCTTGAGTATTTGTCACAGACTGTTTGGAAAGACGTTGATCAAAACGGCGTAGAAATTGCATACCCAGACACATTGGTCGGTACAGACAGCCACACAACGATGGTTAACGGCGCAGCTGTTCTTGGTTGGGGCGTTGGCGGTATCGAAGCCGAAGCTGCGATGTTGGGTCAACCAATTTCCATGCTGATCCCAGAAGTGATTGGTTTTGAGCTGACGGGCGCAATGATGGAAGGCACAACCGGTACGGATTTGGTGCTGAAAGTTGTTGAATTACTGCGTGCAAAAGGCGTTGTTGGTAAATTCGTTGAATTCTACGGCGCTGGTTTGGACACGTTGCCATTGGCAGACCGTGCAACAATCGCAAACATGGCACCAGAGTACGGCGCGACATGTGGTTTCTTCCCTGTGGACAACGAAACATTGCGTTACCTGACAACAACTGGTCGCGACGAAGATCGTATCGCATTGGTTGAAGCATATGCGAAAGAGAATGGTTTCTGGCGCGATGCGGATTATGCACCAATCTACACTGACACATTGTCATTGGATATGGGCACAATCGTTCCTGCGATTTCTGGTCCAAAACGTCCACAAGATTACGTTGCATTGACTGGCGCAAAAGAAGCGTTCGCAAATGAAATGGAAAACACGTTCAAGCGTCCAATGGGTAAAGAAATCGCTGTTAAAGGCGAAGATTACACAATGGAAAGCGGCAAGGTTGTGATTGCATCAATCACATCATGTACGAACACATCAAACCCATACGTGATGATCGGTGCGGGCTTGGTTGCGCGTAAAGCGGCGGCGTTGGGTCTGAACCGTAAACCTTGGGTTAAGACTTCATTGGCACCTGGTTCGCAAGTTGTTTCTGCATATCTTGAAGCGGCTGATCTGCAAACTGATTTCGATAAGCTTGGTTTCCACTTGGTTGGTTACGGTTGTACCACTTGTATTGGTAACTCTGGTCCGATCCAAGCTGAGTTGTCTGAGGCAATTGCCGAAGGTGATTTGGTTGCGACATCTGTTTTGTCTGGTAACCGAAACTTTGAAGGTCGTATTTCACCTGATGTACGTGCGAACTACTTGGCTTCTCCGCCATTGGTTGTGGCATATGCGATTGCAGGTACGATGGATATCAATTTGGCGACTGACGTCATTGGTACAGACCAAGAAGGTAACGATGTTTACCTGAAAGATATCTGGCCAACGACGCAAGAAGTTGCTGAAATGGTTGAGAAAACTGTAACGCGCGAAGCATTCCAATCTAAATATGCGGATGTTTTCAAAGGCGACGAAAAATGGCAGGCTGTGGAAACCACAGACGAGAAGACATACGATTGGCCACCAGCGTCAACATATGTTCAAAACCCACCATATTTCCAAGGCATGTCAGCAGAACCAGGTGTGATTTCAGACATCAAAGGCGCCAAAGTTTTGGCCGTTTTGGGCGACATGATCACGACTGACCACATTTCACCAGCAGGTGGATTTGCGGCCGATTCACCAGCAGGGGAATACTTGATCGAACGCCAAGTTCCACTGCGTGAGTTTAACTCTTACGGGTCTCGTCGTGGTAACCACGAAGTTATGATGCGCGGCACGTTTGCCAATATCCGCATCAAGAACGAAATGCTGGATGGTGTCGAAGGTGGTTACACCAAGGGCCCAGATGGTAATAAAACATCGATCTATGATGCCGCAATGGCATACAAAGAAGCGGGCATTCCGTTGGTCGTCTTTGGTGGTGAACAGTACGGTGCAGGTTCTTCGCGCGACTGGGCTGCGAAGGGGACGAACCTGTTGGGTGTTTCTGCGGTTATTTCCGAAAGCTTTGAGCGCATTCACAGATCGAACCTTGTTGGTATGGGTGTTATCCCGTTTGAATTCACAAACGGCGACACACGTAAGACATTGGGTTTGACAGGCGAAGAGACTGTTTCAATTGGCGAACTTGAAGGTGACATCAAGCCACAATCAATGGTGCCTTGTACGATTACGTTCCCGAATGGCGATGTGAAAGAGATCACACTGAAGTCACGTATCGATACAGAAGTTGAAATCGAGTATTTGGAGCACGGTGGTGTATTGCACTATGTTCTACGTAACTTGGCTAAAGCTAGCTAAACATACTTAAAACTATAATTTAAAGGCACACGGTTTTCCGTGTGCCTTTTTGTTTGCAAGGTATTTACAAGAATCGGTACTACGTTTTTGCCCTGCTAAGGGTGAAATAAAGGGTAAGAAATTTACAAGTAAATCATGAGTTTTATTTTTTTCTTATAAAAATTTCTATAAAATACAGCATTAGATTGTTTTGTGTGCACGGGATTTTCGTTTCTTTCATATTGATAGCTACTTATAATGAATAAGAATTTGCCACATTTCATGGGATTCAATGAGTGGGTAAAGTTTATAAATCTTATTTAAGGGGACGATTATGAAAGAAGGCCATATACCACCAGGGCACCGCGAAAATAGCATTAGCCATGAAAACGGACAGGGGCACCATCACGACCACACAGGTTTCGAGAATGGTGTTGGCACCACAAATTTCATGGGGACGGCCCAGGTCCAGCGGAACCACCTATGGAAGGTTTATTTTTGTCTCCAGCGGAAACAATGATGAACGACGAGAACTTGATGGACGAAACAGAAGAAGATGAAATGGATATAATCTAGTATCTTCCGTAGAATTTTATTTTAAAGCAGGCAAAAGAGTTATCTTTTGCCTGCTTTTCGTTATTCAGTGCTTTTAAAAATATAGAGTAGAGCTATTATCTGACAAACATTTCAGAGAGTTCCATGACATTAAAACATTTGAATATCCCACCCGCTTGGACCTTAGTTGCAATCGCGGCGGCTTGCATTTTGCATTTTGTCTACCCGCTTGTTGTATTTAATTTTCGCGCAATTGATTTGGGGTTGATTGCGGCAGGGATGTATCTGATTGTTGCGCCCGTTGTTTGGTTTAAACGGAAAAATACCACACTTATTCCACGCCAAAAACCAACACAATTGATTAGCGAAGGGCCTTTTAAACTGTCGCGTAATCCAATGTATTTGGGCATGGTAATTTTAACCTTTGGTATTGGTGTCTCGTTGGGGTCAATCCAAGCTCTTTTCCCTGCGATTTGGTTGTTCTTTTTCCTACAGAAAAATTATGTTGTACCCGAAGAACGCAAACTACGTGAGGGCTTGGGTCAGGTGGCTGAAGACTATATTGCAACAACGGGCCGCTGGATTTGGTTTTTGTAACATTATGCTCTCGTTTTCTTTATTCGCTTTTCGGGGTTCAATTTTTTAGGTTCAAAGATGAAGAGAGTAGGGATTCGATAATGAAACACGTCACCGCATTGGCCGCCGTATCGGTAGTTGCCGCATCAATGGTACACGCCGAAACGTCAACAAAGCCGTTAATCGTTGTTGAGTTGTTTACGTCGCAGGGGTGCTATTCGTGTCCGCCTGCGGATAAAATATTGACCAAACTTGCCGCACAGGATGATGTACTGGCGCTGTCTCTGCATGTTGATTACTGGGACTATCTGGGTTGGAAAGACAAGTTCGCGATAAAGAAATTCGGTGAACGCCAATCCAGCTATAACGCGCAGATTATGAAACGATCTCGCCGCGTAACGCCGCAAATGATTTTCAACGGTGTGGCCGAAGTGGCCGGAGGTTCTGGCGGTTCGGTTGCTAAGATCGAAAAAAACGTGAAGTCGATGCGAAACTGGAAAGAGGGCGCGACATTGGATATGGTCCGCTCCGGTCAAAACCTGACTATGACATTGTCTGCGAAATCCCCAGACATGGGTACGGCAGAGATCAATTTGGTGCAATATACGCCCAGCGAAATTGTGCGTATTGATCGTGGCGAAAATGCTGGAAAGACAATCGAGTATACGAATATTGTCACCAGTTTTGATACCGTGGCAAAGTGGGATACATCCAAGAAGGCGAAGGTGAGCGTTAATTTGACCGGAGCCGGTCAATATGCCGTAATCGTTCAGGGGAAACGTTTTGGCCCTGTGATGGTCGCACGTCGCGTGCCTGCCTTGTCGAACTAAAGTTATCCAAAAAAAAGGCCGCTCAATGAGCGGCCCTGATTTCAATTTGCAACGGTTCTATTTTGGAATAGGACCGATCAGCATGGTCATTTGACGACCTTCTGTTTTAGGATGGTTCTCGATTTTGCCTGCTTCGGCTTCGATCACAGCAGCTTGTACACGTTTCAGCAAAGCTAAGCCCAGGTTTTGGTGTGCCATTTCACGGCCACGGAAACGCATGGTGATTTTCACCTTGTCGCCGTTTTCCAAGAATTTATAAACATTGCGCATTTTTACGTCGAAATCATGGATATCCGTGTTTGGACGGAATTTAACCTCTTTGATCTCGATTGTTTTTTGCTTTTTGCGTGCTTCTGCTTCACGTTTTTGCTGTTCATATTTGAACTTACCCAAATCCATGATTTTACACACAGGTGGTTTCGCATTTGGTGAAATCTCAACCAGATCTAATCCAGCTGAGTGCGCCATTTCGTTGGCACGTGCAGGTGTTACAACACCGACGTTTTCGCCTTCTGCACCAATTAATCTGATTTCGGGAGCGATTACGCGATCGTTTGCGCGGGGTCCGGTGTCGCGCTGTGGTGGCGCATTGTGGGGTCTACGGGCTATGGTACTTGGTCCTTTTATGATCCATATTGTGCTTTAATATAAAGGGCGAGGCCCTTTGTTCAAGCACTATCCTCTTGAAGCGGGAAACCGCGCAGGTCAAGCTTATTGCGAAAAAATTGGTTAAATAGCTTGAAAAAGGCGATGTAATTGCCCAAATCGCTACTGTGGCCTGTCGGATCTCTCGGCGGGTAAAAAAATTGGAGTTCTGTAATGAACAAAGTTATCTCATTGGTTATCGCGCTGGTTTTGGCCGGCGGTGGTTATTATTTCTATAACAAGTCACAAGTCGCAAACGAAGCGGCCGCAATGGAAGCTGCGAAAGACGCTGAAATGGCTGCTGCGAAAAAGGCCGAAGAAGAAGCGGCTGCGGCAAAGAAAGCGGCTGAAGAAGCTGCCCGTGAAGCTGAAGAGAAAGCAATGAAGGAAGCTGAAGAAGCAGCTAAAACTGCAGAAGATGCAGCGAAAGAGGCTGCTAAGGCAGCTGAAGACGCGGCAAAAGAAGCAGCCAAGGCCGCTGAAGACAAGCTGAAAGAAGCTGCTAAGGCAGTTGAAGATTCTGTTAAAGAAGCTGTAGGCGAGACAGTGACTGAAGGCGTTAAGGATGTTCTGAAGGAAGTTTTGGAAACAACAACTAGTAACTAAATTCTTCACAACATAAAATTTTGAAGGGTCGCCAGATTGGCGGCCCTTTTCTTTTGCTTAAATTTCAAAAGCGGATAGGGTTTGTGAATGCCTTATGTAGATTTACCCTTTGAAAGAGACGAATACGCGATGCGATTGGCCGCGGTTCGTTCAGCCATGGATGCCAAGGGCATCGACGTTCTATTTACGTGTGATCCAAGCAATATGGCTTGGCTGACCGGTTACGACGGGTGGAGTTTTTATGTCCATCAAGGTGTGATTGTCGGCCCCACTGGTGATCCGGTGTTTTGGGGCCGCAAAATGGATGCAATTGGCGCAACGCTGACGTGTTACATGAATGAAAGCGACATTCACGGATATTCGGACGATTTTGTTATGTCCAATCTGCATGCTATGGATGATTTGGCACGCGTGATTGCGAATTATGGTTGGTCTGGTTCGACGCTGGGTGTCGAGTTGGAAAATTATTATTACTCTGCAAAGGCGCATCACGTCTTGTCCTCAGCGCATCAAGGAAACATTGAAGATGTTACGGCATTGGTGAACTGGTGCCGTGCTGTGAAATCACAACAAGAATTAAAATACATGCGCCGCGGTGGACAAATCGTTGAACGCATGCATGCAAAGATTTTGGAAGTGTTTGAGGTCGGTAAACGCAAGAATGAAGTGGCCGCAGAAATTTACCACACAGGTATTTGGGGTGGTGAAGACGAAGATGGGTTGTTTGGTGGTGACTATGCCGCGATTTGTCCATTGTTGCCGACGAACGAAGAGGCAACAGCCGCGCATCTGACGTGGAATGATAAACCAATCCCCAATAATTCGGGCACGTTTTTTGAAATTGCGGGCGTGCATCGCCATTACCACGTGCCGTTGTGCCGTACGATATGGTTGGGTGATCCGCCGCGGGATGTTTCCTTTGCAGAAGAGGTGGTTCTGGAAGGGATTGAAGCGGGAATTTCAAAGGCGGTAGCCGGTAACACAACAGGTGATGTTGCCAGCGCATTTTATGGCGTTTTGGCGAAACACGGCGTGAAGAGAGAAGGGCGTTGTGGATATCCAATCGGCCTTAGTTATCCCCCTGATTGGGGCGAGCGGACGTATTCAATACGACCCAGTGATGAAACTGTTTTACAACCCAATATGACGTTCCATTTCATGCCAGCGCTTTGGATGGATAACTGGGGGTTGGAAATTACAGAAACCCTACGCATTCGTGAAACTGGTGTAGCTGAACCGCTGGCCGATGTGCCGCGTAAATTATTTGTGAAAGCGTAATAATGACTGATTTGACTAAGACACTGGAATTGATGGGTCAGTTGATTGCATTTCCAACCGTATCCAGCGAAAGCAATCGCGATTGTATCGATTGGATTGCTGATTATTTAGGCGCATTGGGCGCTCGGTGCGAAATTACATCCGAAGTAGAGGGTAAAGCAAATATTTTTGCGACCCTTGGACCTGATACAGACGGCGGTATCATTCTGTCAGGTCATACTGACGTTGTGCCGGTTGCGGGACAAAATTGGACCCGTGATCCATTTAAGATGGCGCGCGAAGGTGGTGCGCTGTTTGGACGTGGTACGTGCGATATGAAGGGGTTTATAGCCGCTGCTCTGGCGATGGCGCCTAAGTATGCCGCAATGGATCTAAAGCGTCCTGTGCATTTTGCGTTCACTTATGACGAAGAGGTGGGATGTTTAGGAGCACGTGTGTTGGTCAATCAGTTGATTGCGAATGGGCTTAAACCCAGTGCATGTATCGTTGGCGAACCAACGTCGATGCGCATTATCGAAGGTCACAAAGGTATGTGTGAATACACGACAGAGTTTCGTGGTGTTGAAGGACATTCAAGCAATCCAGCTTTGTGCGTGAATGCGTTAGAATATGCGCATAAGTTTATGACCAAATTGATGGAGGTGCGTCAACAATTGCCTGCAATGGCGCCACCAAATTCGCGTTTTGTGCCACCTTATTCCACATCATCTATCTGTTCGTGCCATGCGGGGTCCACGCATAATGTGATCCCCAGTTTGGCTGAAATTGAATGGGAGATGCGGGTCGTTCAACGCAGCGATCGTGAATGGTTGCGTGGCGAAATGAACCGCTTTGTCGATGAAGAATTACGCCCAGAAATGCAGGCGAAATCGCCGATTGCAGATATTATCGAAACCGTTTGTGTTGAAACTGAAGGGTTGGAGCCGGAAGCTGACAGCGAAGCGGTTAAGATTGTTCAGGAACTTACCGGTGGAAATTCAACCGAAGTTGTATCTTTTGGAACAGAGGCGGGGTTGTTCGCGCGTGCTGGGATTAGTTCTGTTTTATGTGGTCCAGGAAGTATTGAGCAGGCGCATAAACCTGATGAATATGTGACCGAAGACCAGATGGTGTTGTGTCTTGGAATGTTGGATCGACTAAGCGACACATTGCGCTAGCCGATCCAACACCGCCACGAAACGCGTGTTATGTTCCGCGGCTGTGAATTCGGTTGTAAAGCTTCGTAATTATTTGACTACCTGTCTTTTCGAACATGAACGGAAGTATAGCATGGACCAATGCAGCGCCAGCTGCGGCGAACAGCCAAAAGCTGAATGTCAGAGCAAACCACATGTGTTCCAAGAATGTTTCGTCCACCGATTCAGGGTGAGATGTGAATAATTTTGCAATTTTCTGTGACATGTTATTTTCCTAATTTGTTGCATAAGAGATAGCCTAGGTTTGCTGTTAACCTATCCCGAATAAGCATTGTTATTTTACAATTTAGGGGATATTATCCCGATATGAGAGATAAAATAGATGGAATTGACCTTAAGTTATTACGCTTACTGCAAAATGATGTCAGTTTAAGCGTTGATCAATTGTCCGAAAGTGTATCCCTGTCGCGCAACGCCTGTTGGCGCCGTGTGAAGGCGTTAGAAGAATCTGGTGTCTTGCGGGCCAAAGTGGCGTTGTTAGATGCGGGGGCGATGGGATTGGGTTTGCAGGCCATTGTGATGATCCGCGCGTTGTCACACACGTCGGATTGGACGAGATCGTTCCAAGATGCTGTAACGTATATGCCAGAGATTATGGGTGCGTATCGCACAACAGGGGATTTAGATTATGTATTGCGTGTTAGGGTGGCTGATATCAGCGCCTATGATCGTTTCTATAAAGACCTGACAGAACGCGTGGAAATAGCGGATGTTTCTGCGAGTTTTGTAATGGAAGAAATCAAAGATACAACTGCGCTGCCAATTTAAGCAGATTTGGTAAAAATCCCACTTGCATCCCAACGCGTGGTTGCGCATATAAGCATAAGAGCGCGGGCGTTGTGTAATGGTAAGACCTCAGCCTTCCAAGCTGATGACGCGGGTTCGATTCCCGCCGCCCGCTCCAAATAATCCATATACCTCTATAAATATATAGTTTGAGACGTTGAGCTCGAAGCATTTTTCGGAAATTCTATTCTAATGGGTCATCAACGCCATCGTCGCTGGGTTCATCAAAATTAAGATGGTCCAAATTTATTAACTTAGACGAAAACCGTGAGGACGTCGCCACAGATTCATTCAGGGTCAGTGCATTTAAGCCAACCCAATCAAATGCTGGAATGTAAGGAGAGTAAGTTTCAATCAGAAGCAAATGTTCATCAATGCCCAAGTTGGGGATTGAGTCTTGGATATCTGAAGCCAGAAAACTGGGTTGAGGAACATGGGATGTATCAACAGACCACAGAATGGAAATTACGCCATCATTTTTTTGTACACTCGTTACACGTAGCCAGGTGTCATCCTTGCTTTTGGAGTTTGAAATTGTATCAAAAAGTCCATCTAACGACTGAATAAAGCTATCTTCTACGATCGTTTGGCGTGAAAGTAAGTCCGAAATTGTATAAGTCGCTGTGGTGAATTTCATCCATTTATGGAACGCATCATAAAATACAATCAACGCCATAAACCAGAGCAGTAGAACAGGCAAAATGACCATGAACTCTGTAATCAAAACGCCGTTTTCATTTTTTAAGAATTTTTTCATTTATGATGGCTCGGTTATATAAGCGTTATCTGAAACCAATGAAATTCCACCACTGTTGTCGTAGGCAAATGGCATAGCCATAGAAGTTGGTAAAATTGTATCGACGACGACACAGGCACGCATGTACATAACCTGCTGAATGTCTGCCGCACTTCTGTCGCCGTCGATAACCTGTGGCAAATCCGTTAAAGGATCAACTGGACCGGTTCTGTCGATGCAGGCGGCTGACGTGTTTGGAATCCCAGTAATTGCATCCACAGGGATAAGTTCGAGGAATAGAATTTCATTACAATCTTGTATAATGCCGATATTAGAACAAATTGTTTGCTTTATATAATCGTGAGCAAGTGCATTTGTTGAGGCAGAAGCAGGAATGCCATTTACTCTTACGTCTCGCGCGGCGGTTGCAAGCCCATGTTCAAGCATTGCCCAACGCATCAACACAAACCCCGTTTCAAGCATCCAACCGAAAATGAACATAAACAGGGTGGTGGCAATCACCATCTCATACGAGGCGACGCCTGCTTCATCTTTGCTGAACCGATAGGCAATTTTCCTAAACGAAGTCATTGGAGTATCGTTTCTAAACACTGGAATATGTACATCACTTTGTGATTTTTAATTTTTCAACTGCGGCGCCAATTTCTGCAAAGATGTCTTCTATGTCACCGGGTTCTGCCGTGTGGTAGAATGCTTCGTTGGTTGCGCAGTCCATAAGTGATTGCTGGCCATTTTGGCTGGCACCATATGCAATCGAAAATATAACGATTCCATTATTTTTGGCAGCCGTGCAAATGTTTGAAAAACGAGTGTTTTTTGTTTCTGGTTCTACTGTGTCCCAATAATCGCCCAATGTACCACCTGTTTCTAACAACAGTGTTTCAAGTGGAACTTTCGCCCATAGAGTTTTCCAAGTCATTTTTTTCCAAGATGAACCAGAACCAGACGGTTCATTAAACGTAACGTTGTTTTCACCGGCATTGTACCAACCATGGCTTGGATTGCTTTCATCATCACTTCTGTATTCTGGCTTAACTTTGTGTTCCGCCACATTTTGTCCGTCGGTGATAATTAACATGACTTTTTGCGTGCTTAATGATTCCAATCAACAGGGCGTTGTGAAAAACCTGGATCAACGGATTGCCTGTCTAATGCTAATCCATCCTCATCCCATAACGTTGAAAGATGGTTGATAACTGGGCGGCTACTTGGGTCAAGTAATGCAACACCCCATTTGGCCGCAATATCAAGTGACGTACTGCCACGTGATTTCATTGCTTCGAGTTGATCGATCAAAGCCGTTGCGTCCTTTGAAAATGGTAGAATTTGATCATATTCTTCTTGGCTACAATGGGGTAGGTCAATATTCCAGACGCCGCCACCTGAGCTTGCATTTTTATAAGCTGCATGCACGGCTTGTTCTTGCAAATTCGAGGAAAAACCAGTTTCCGCCCAAGCATCATCATACCATTCCGCACAAAAGCTTAATTGATGTTCTGCTGCGCCAAAGGCTGCTTCGTACAGTGCTTTGCCAGCATTCGTTTGCATATCATAAGGCACTGTCGAAATAGATACGCGGTTGGGGTTCGTATCATCATTTGCGGCCAATATATTCGTATAGAATGACGACAAGGCAGGGACCAAGCTAGTTAAACGACCA
>Ga0209532_1000345_pt1 | contig 40522 bp, 43 predicted proteins | sample COG_02_FD_184746 | JGI IMG/M metagenome (GOLD analysis project Ga0209532, IMG submission 184746) | Pelagic Microbial community sample from North Sea - COGITO 998_met_02 (SPAdes) (version 2) | ecosystem: Environmental > Aquatic > Marine > Neritic zone/Coastal water | place: Helgoland, sampling... | reverse complement strand
GGGTTTAAGTCGAGGCTTATCCATAAACCCTTGCGCCATGACTGCATGCGAAAATAACTGTCTATCTGTATTTCCGCGCGCTAGCAGAAATCAATCAGCCAGTAAGTGAAATAAATCATCGAAACTGACAATGAGTGGTTACCTTAACTATTAGGTTGAATGGGCGAGGGTCCGGTCGGTAAAAAGATAGTCCTGAAGCTCGGCATTTAATTTTGCATCGCGGCGTCTTATCCATTCAAGTAGCATGCTGGCATGCTCTTTTTCTTCATTGCAATTATGTTCAAGAATGGCTTTTAGTTCTGGATCCTGACAGAGATCTGCGCGTTGGTTGTACCAGTCAATTGCCTCCAGCTCCTCCACTAAAGAGGTTAGCGCGCGGTGCATATCTTTGGTTTTAACGGAGAGATACTCCTCGGCTTCACGGTAGCCGTCAGTGGCCATAATGGTCTCCTTGCCTTGAGGCATGGTTTTTTATAAACGAGAAATTACTTATCAGTCTAATAAACGTAGACCAAATTTAGAGGTATTTACCGACTAGGCCGGCCCAAGGGTTTTAGCTGACTAAATGCTGACTTAGCCCGAAAGAATTGTTAAAAAAGGGGGCGTTATGACTTTTTGAAGGCGCCAGAGGCCCAGGGGTTTGGCTTGGACTCGGCCTTAGCGGTGTTAGGACGCTTAGCGGTCGCCGCAGATGGAAACCTAGCAAACTTTGCCACATAGAGCTTCTCGACCTGCTCACGGGCCCAGAGAGTCCTGCGCAAAAACTTGAGACTGGATTTTATGGAGGGATTACTCTTAAAGCAGTTAATCTTGACTCTCTCAGCTAGGTAGGGAAACCCATAGCTATCTACCAACTGAGTCACCACTGCCTCAAGGGTAAGCCCGTGCAGCGGGTTATTCGGTTGCTGATCTTTAGATTGACAGTCTTTAGTCACGGCGATTAGATACTCAGTGATTATGCTCTTACGCTAGACAAAGTATGAACAGACATAATTAGTAACCTGCTGCACTCTAACGGAAAACTTCGCCGCCGCTGGAACGCCGAATTCACTGCCCCCAGTGCAAGCCTGCCATTCTGTTGCGCCGGGCAGCAGTACATCCAACTGACCTGAAGTAATTTCCATTAACTCGCGGACCTCGGTGCCAAATTCATACTCACCAGGCAACATCACACCAAGGGTTTTCTGGGTACCGTCGGCAAAGACTATAGCGCGGCTGGTCACCCGACCATCGAAATAGACATTGGCTTCTAGGCTGACGCTAACATTGGCAAATTCTGACATAACAAACCCTACGGATAAAAAGAGAAAAATGGATGAAAGAGATACGCTGCTATTCAGCTTTTGGTGCAGATTATACCGATAGATTAGGGCTAATAACTATCCCAGCGTTGATAAGAGATTAAATTTCGGGTATTTGTTACGGATCACCCAACAGCTAGCTATTTGACTTCCCTTTAGCTAGCCCTTTGCACTGCAACAAGGTCAGTTCAGATACTGGTCCGTTCCCAGCTCAGATTTAAAGGCACAAAAAAGAGCGCCGAAGCGCCCTTTTTAAACTAGCTATACATGATCTGAGTCAGTTAATTTGAGCATCCAACTCACCACGCATATAACGCTCGGCCATGGTATCTAAACTCATCACCTTGATCTTGGAGGCGTTACCTGCAGTGCCAAAGGCTTCATAGCGAGCCACAGCGATATCTTTCATTGCAATTGTGGTTTCTTTAAGGAAAGCACGGGGATCAAAGGCCGATGGGTTTTCCGCCAAGAAGCGACGTACCGCGCCAGTTGAGGCGAGGCGCAGATCGGTGTCTATATTAATTTTGCGCACACCGTGCTTAATCCCCTCGCAAATTTGTTCGACTGGAACACCGTAGGTTTCAGGAATTTCGCCGCCGTATTGATTAATAATTTGCAGCCATTCTTGGGGAACCGAGGATGAACCGTGCATCACCAGATGAGTTCCAGGAATACGGCGGTGAATTTCTTTGATGCGATCGATTGCCAGAATATCACCTGTGGGTGGGCGGCTAAATTTGTAGGCGCCATGTGAAGTTCCGCAGGCAATGGCCAGGGCGTCGACGCCGGTTTTGGCGACAAAGTCAGCGGCTTCTTCTGGGTCGGTGAGCATTTGCTCGTGGGTTAGCTTGCCCTCTGCTCCAGAACCGTCCTCTTCGCCGGCTTCACCAGTTTCCAGTGAACCTAGGCAACCCAGCTCACCCTCTACAGAAACGCCGCAGGCGTGAGCCATGTCGACAGTGCGACGGGTGACATCAATATTGTATTCGTAGCTCGACGGTGTCTTGCCATCGCCTTCTAGGGAGCCGTCCATCATTACCGAGCTAAAGCCCTGCTGGATTGAGCGCTGGCAGATTGCCGGGGTAGTGCCATGATCCTGGTGCATACACACTGGGATATGTGGCCACTCTTCGATAGCAGCAAGAATCAGGTGGCGCAGGAACGGAGCGCCAGCATATTTGCGTGCTCCGGCTGAGGCCTGAACAATTACTGGGCTCTGGGTTTGATCCGCGGCGAGCATGATGGCGCGCATCTGCTCGAGGTTGTTTACGTTAAATGCGGGGACGCCGTAATCTTGCTCGGCGGCGTGGTCTAACATCTGTCTTAATGAGATTAGGGCCATAGTGCTCTTCCTTTATAAAGTCCTTTATAAATTCTTTATCGCGCTCTTGATTGTGCTCTTGATTGTGCTCTTGATTGTGCTCTCTATTACTCTTGCTATTGCTCTAGTGACTAGTGGTTTTTCTAGTACCACGAATCAATCTCTCTAGTCTTTGGCACGCTGCTGAAGCATGGTCACAGCGGGGAGTTCTTTGCCTTCAACGTATTCGAGAAAGGCGCCACCCCCGGTTGAAATATAGGAGACTTGATCAGCAATATCATACTTATCCACTGCGGCTAGGGTATCTCCGCCTCCAGCGATGGAAAATGCCGGGCTTTTAGCAATGGCTAACGATAAGGCTTTGGTGCCCTCACCAAATTGATCAAACTCAAATACGCCTACTGGGCCGTTCCAAATAATGGTGCCCATTAACTGTAGCAGTTCTGCCAGCTTAGCTGAGGAATCCGGACCTATGTCAAAAATCATATCGTCGTCTTCAACGTCATCCACTGACTTGACCGTGGCTTCAGCGGTTTCCGAAAAGACTTTGCCAACCACTACGTCGGTGGGCAGTGGAATATTCACTTTCTTCATCAGCGCTTGCGCAGCGGGAATAAGGTCTAACTCGAAAAGCGATTTGCCCACCGGCTTGCCGGCAGCGGCGAGGAAGGTGTTGGCTATGCCACCGCCGACAATCAGCTGATCCACTCTCTCGGAGAGGGTTTCGAGAACCATTAATTTGGTTGAGACTTTGGAGCCGCCAACAATTGCTGCAACCGGAGGAGTAGGTGCTGCTAGGGCTTTTTGCAGAGCATTTAATTCTTTTGCCAGCAATGGTCCGGCACAGGCAGTGGGGGCATATTTGGCTACGCCATAAGTTGAGGCCTGAGCCCGGTGAGCGGTGCCAAAGGCATCCATAACAAAAATATCACAGAGCTTGGCGTAGGCTTTGGCGAGAATATCGTCGTTCTTTTTCTCGCCGGGATTGAAGCGTACATTTTCGAGGATAACGATATCGCCGTCGTTCATATTGATGCCGCTGGTCCAGCTCTGTTCGAGCCTAACCGGCTGACCGAGCAGGTCGCTTAGATGCTTGGCGACGGGTTCCATACTAAATTCGCTGCTGTACTCGCCCTCGGTGGGTCTACCTAGATGAGACATGAGAATTACTTTGGCGCCGGCTGCAACAGCCTGCTGAATAGTCGGCAGTGCGGCTTTGATACGCGCATCGCTAGTGACCTGGCCGTCCTTGATTGGTACATTGAGGTCTTCACGAATCAATACACGCTTACTGGCTAGGTCCAGCTCGGTCATTAACTTGACGGTCATATCAGTCCTTAAGTTTTTGGTTGTTGTTAGCTTGTAATGCTAGCTTGTAATGTTAGCCGGTCAGTTTGGCCCCTGCGCCCCACACCAATGCAGCAACGTATCGATCATTCTATTGGCATAGCCCCATTCGTTATCGAACCAGATCAACACTTTGACGAGTTTTTCTTGGCTTACTCTCGTCTGACTGGCATCGACTATGCCGCTGCGTGGGTCGTGATTGAAATCACAGGAGGCTAGTGGCTCTTCGGTGTAACCGAGCACGCCATTTAAAGGGCCCAGCGAGGCCTGTTCAAGGGCGCCATTAATTTCATCTATACCCACGTTGCTGTTGAGTATCACCGATAGATCAATGACTGAGACATTCACCGTGGGCACGCGCATGGCCTGAGCCTGAAAGCGTCCGGTCAACTCAGGTAACAAACGGTCTATACCCAGCGCTAAGCCGGTGTCCACAGGAATAATCGACTGCATCGCGGCGCGGGTTTTGCGTAAATCGGTGTCGTGATAGGCGTCGATAACTGGCTGATCATTCATCGCCGAATGAATGGTGGTGATTACACCAGCTTCGACACCAAACTGATCATTGAGCACTTTGATTACTGGCACCACACAGTTGGTGGAACAGGAGGCACTGGAGATAATGGTTTCGTCGCCGCTGAGACTGTGCTGATTAATGCCGAAGACAATAGTGGCATCAACCGTGGGTTCTGCTGGCTGGGAAAACAGCACGCGCTTGGCGCCGCTGGCGATATGTTGCTCGGCAGTTGCGCGGTCAGAGAAGGTACCACTGCACTCTAATACCACATCAACTTCGAGTTCTGCCCAGGGCAGTTGGTCGATGTCTGTCTGGTGAAGAATGACAATGCTGTCACCATTGATCTGCAATCGATTTTCGTCCACTGAAACTGTGCCCGAAAAACGTCCATGAGTGGAGTCATAGCGGGTCAGGTGGGCGATGGTCTTGCTGTCGGCAAGTTCATTTATTGCTACTACTTGAACGCTGTTGCGCGCCTCTGATTCATAGAGCGCGCGCAACACCGAGCGGCCGATACGGCCATAGCCATTAATGGCTATGCGTATCACTAGCCGATGGCCTCAACAATATTGGCCACCACATTTTCAACAGTGAAACCAAACTCTTTCATCAGTGCGCCGCCAGGAGCAGACTCACCGAAGCTAGTCATGCCTACAACGCGACCGTCGAGACCGACAAACTTGTACCAGTAGTCAGCGTGCAATGCTTCAACCGCAACACGGGCTCTCAATGCTGCAGGCAAGACCGCTTCGCGATAGTCAGCGTCCTGGGCAGAGAAGATCTCGGCACAAGGCATAGAGACAACACGTACCTGAGTGCCCTGCTCGGCTAGCTGCTCAGCGGCAACCATAGCCAGCTCAACTTCTGAACCTGTGGCAATAACAACCGCCTGAGGCGCATCGCAATCCCGGAGGATATAACCACCGCGTTCGATATCTGCAACCTGCTGCGCGCTGCGTGGCATAGGTGCCAGACCTTGACGACTAAATACCAGAGCACTGGGTCCGTCGCGACGAACAATGGCGCTCTTCCAGCAGACTGCAGATTCCACGGTGTCACAGGGGCGCCAAGTATGCAGGTTCGGCGTGGAGCGCAAAGCACTGAGCTGCTCTACGGGCTGGTGAGTTGGGCCGTCTTCGCCGAGACCGATTGAGTCATGGGTGTAAACAAAAATGCTTTGAATACCCATCAGCGCTGACATCCGTACTGCGTTGCGGGCATATTCCATAAACATTAGGAAGGTGGCGCCGTAGTTAACAAAGCCGCCGTGGAGTGCGATACCGTTCATCATTGCGCTCATGCCGAATTCACGGACGCCGTAATAGATGTAGTTGCCGTCAGCATTGTCGCCACTAATGTCCTTTGAACCAGACCAGATAGTCAGGTTAGAACCGGCCAGATCCGCGGAACCGCCAAGCAGTTCGGGCAACATTGGGCCATAGGCATTAAGGCAGTTCTGAGAAGCTTTGCGCGAGGCAACCTTTTCCATATTGTCCTGGCACTGCTGGATATAGGCATCAGCCTGTGCATTAAAGTCTTCTGGCAGATCACCACGGGTACGCCGCTCAAACTCTGCAGCCAGTTCCGGAAACTCAGCGCGGTACTCTTCAAACTGGCTAGCCCAAGCAGTCTGCGCAGCAGTGCCTTTAGCAACGCCATCCCAGCCGGCGTAGTGCTCGTCGGGAATCTCGAAAGGACCATGAGTCCAGCCCAGAGCCTCGCGAGTCAGTGCCACCTCGTCAACACCCAGCGCGGCGCCGTGACAATCTTCTTTGCCCTGCTTGTTGGGCGAACCAAAACCAATAATGGTTTTGCAGCAAATTAAAGTTGGCTTGTCAGTCTCGGCATGGGCCTGTTCTATGGCCGCTTTAATCGCCTCGCTATCGTGGCCGTCGACGTTAGCAATCACATGCCAGCCATAGGCTTCGAAGCGCGCTGCTGTGTCATCGCTAAACCAGCCTTCAACTTCACCGTCAATGGAGATGCCGTTGTCATCGTAAAACGCGGTTAACTTGCCGAGCTTTAAGGTACCGGCCAGCGAGCAAACTTCATGGGAAATACCTTCCATCAAACAGCCATCACCGAGGAAGGTGTAGGTTTGGTGGTCGACAATATCGTGACCAGGACGGTTGAACTGCGCGGCGAGAACTTTCTCAGCCAGGGCCATACCGGTGGCGTTACTGATACCTTGGCCGAGGGGGCCAGTGGTAGTTTCGACACCGGGGGCATAACCGTATTCAGGGTGACCAGGAGTCTTAGAGTGCAACTGGCGGAAATTTTTGATTTCCTCAATTGGCAAATCATAGCCAGTGAGATGCAACAGGGAGTAGAGCAGCATCGAGCCGTGGCCATTGGAGAGCACAAAGCGATCTCGGTTGACCCAAGCAGGATCAGCTGGATTATGGCTCAGATAGTCATTCCAGAGAACTTCAGCAATATCTGCCATGCCCATTGGGGCACCTGGATGGCCACTATTAGCCTGTTGAACAGCATCCATACTGAGGGCGCGAACAGCATTTGCAAGCTCTCTACGTGAGGCCATGAATCATCACTCCTGGGTAGTTAAATTTTAGGCGCGCATTGTCTCCTACCCGAGGTTACCAGTAAACCGATATTCGCTATGCCTACTATTTATCCACAGGCATTTCTGTGGCCTAAATAATAACTGCTGGCGTCGCAGATCTCGCTATCCGTCAAAACACCTTACTCCTTATATAAAAATATTTTGATATAGAAAGCCACTATGTTAAAGTCCCGCCCATGACCAACCTCAGCCACTTTGACAGCCAACCCAGATCCACCACTGATACCGGGGCCATTACAGCACTCTGCAAAGCGGCGGGCGATCCTTTGCGCATGCAGGTTTTAAAGGTGCTACAGCAAAATGCCTACGGCGTATTAGAGCTGTGTCAGGTGTTTGATATTCGCCAATCGGCCATGAGCCATCACCTGAAAATTCTCGCCAATGCCGGTCTAGTGGCAACCCGTCGCGAAGGCACTACAATTTTTTATCGCCGCAACGAGAGCCATCCGGATACAGATTTGCAGGCGCTGCAACATGTGCTGTTTCAGACCATTGACGACGCCGCTTTAGATCCAGCCCTGCGCACACGATTGGAATCGATTAATACAGAGCGCTCAGCGGCTTCGGTGGCGTTTTTTAATCAGAATGCGGCGCGCTTTGAAGAGAATCAGGATCTGATCGCCAGCTGGTCGGACTATGGCGAGAGTGTCGAAAGCTTTCTCGACAGCAGCATTGGCGCGAGCCATTCGGCGTTGGAAATCGGCCCCGGTTACGGGCAGTTTCTCGGCAAATTGTCGGTGACATTTAAGCGGGTTACGGCACTGGATAACTCTGCAGAGATGCTTGAGCAGTGCCGCACCAGAGCCACCAGTCAGGGCCTGAAAAATATCGACTTTAAGCTTGGTGACACCAACCTAGCCATCAGTGAAGGGCTGCGCAGCGACTGTATATCCTTAAATATGGTGCTGCATCACAACCCCACGCCGGGGTCTATCATCGCAGCCTGCGCGCAGCTTTTAAATGCTGGCGGCGTGCTCTTGATCACCGATCTCTGCGCCCACGACCAGGAATGGGTGCAAAAAGCCTGCGGTGATCTCTGGCTTGGCCTGGAACCTCAGGAACTGACTCGCTGGGCGCAAAGTGCCGGGCTGGTGGAGGGCAACAGTCTCTATCTAGCACAGCGCAATGGCTTTCGAATTCAACTGCGGCAGTTTGTTAAACCTCTGCCCGACAACCATTAATCTCAAGTCAGATTACAACGGAAAAGTGTATGTCTAATTACAATATTTTCACCTCAGAATCCGTCTCTGAAGGCCACCCAGACAAAATGGCCGATCAGATTTCTGATGCAGTTTTGGATGCCATTTTAAAGGACGATCCGCACTCCCGGGTTGCCGTAGAGACCATGGTCAAAACCGGCATGACGATTATTGCCGGAGAAGTGCGCACCGATACCTATGTAGATCTCGAGCAGATTGTTCGCGATGTGATTACCGGCATCGGCTACGACAGTTCCGATGTAGGCTTTGATGGCAATTCCTGCGCCGTGCTCAACGCCATTGGCAAGCAGTCTGGGGATATTGCCCAGGGTGTCGACGAGGCTCAGGACAAAGATATTGGCGCTGGCGATCAGGGCCTGATGTTTGGTTATGCGAGTAACGAAACTGCTGTATTGATGCCGGCACCTATCTACTATGCTCACCGTTTGGTGGAGCGCCAGGCCCAGCTGCGCAAGAATGGTGTGCTGCCCTGGCTGCGTCCCGACGCCAAGAGTCAGGTAACGCTGAGATATGAGAATGGCAAGCCGGTGGCGATTGATGCCGTAGTGCTGTCGACACAGCACTCACCGAACATTGCCCTGCCTGATTTGCAGGAAGCGGTGCGCGAAGAAATCATTAACCATGTGCTGCCAGAAGAGTGGCTCCACGCTGGCACTCAATATCATATTAACCCTACCGGCCAGTTTATTATTGGCGGACCTATGGGCGACTGTGGTCTCACCGGACGCAAGATTATCGTCGACACCTACGGCGGCATGGCCCACCACGGTGGCGGTGCATTCTCTGGCAAGGACCCCACCAAGGTGGATCGTTCAGCTGCTTATGCAGGGCGTTATGTGGCGAAAAATATTGTTGCTGCAGGGCTGGCTGATCGCTGTGAGATTCAGGTTTCTTACGCCATTGGTGTCTCCGAGCCCACGTCAATCAGCGTTAACACTTTTGGCACCGGCAAACTCTCCGACAATGAGATTGTCACTCTGATTCGAGACAACTTTGATCTGCGCCCCCGCGGCCTGATCGAGATGCTCGATCTGCGCCGGCCAATTTATCAACAGACAGCGTCTTACGGCCACTTTGGGCGTGAGTTGGAAAACTTTACCTGGGAAAGAACCGACAAAGTGGCGGACCTACAAAAGGCTCTCTAATCGTTTAATACCCAAAATTGAAAAATTGATCAACAGGAAATAATTTATGTCAGACGCCAAATTTAGCGATTATAAAATCGCCGATATCTCCCTCGCCGATTGGGGCAAGAAAGAGATTTCAATCGCCGAGTCCGAAATGCCCGCACTAATGGCCCTGCGCGAGAAGTACCGTACCGAGCAACCACTTGCCGGAGCGCGAATCCTCGGCTGTATTCACATGACTATTCAAACCGCTGTACTGATTGAAACTCTCGAATCACTGGGAGCTGAAGTGCGCTGGACCTCATGCAATATTTTCTCAACCCAGGATCACGCTGCCGCAGCAGTTGCCGCTAATGGCACCCCGGTATTTGCCTGGAAGGGTGAAACTGAAGACGAGTATGAGTGGTGCCTGGAACAGCAAGTCTTAAAAGACGGTGTGCCCTGGAATGCCAATATGATTCTAGACGATGGTGGCGATCTGACTGGCCTGTTGCACCAAAAATACCCACAGGTTCTCGAAGCTGTTCACGGCGTTACCGAAGAGACCACCACCGGTGTTCACCGCCTTTATGAAATGCTTAAAGCTGGCGAGTTAAAAATTCCCGCGATCAATGTTAATGATTCAGTAACCAAGTCCAAGTGCGACAACAAGTACGGCTGTCGTCACAGTCTTAACGATGCGATAAAGCGCGCTACCGATCACCTGCTCTCAGGCAAGAAAGCGGTTGTAGTGGGTTACGGCGATGTCGGCAAAGGCTCGGCCCAGTCCCTGCGTCAAGAAGGCATGATTGTTAAGGTTACAGAAGCAGATCCAATTTGTGCCATGCAGGCCTGTCTCGATGGTTTTGAAGTGGTTTCAACTTACAACGAAGGCGATGTCAGCAAAGGGGTTAACGCTGACCTGTTGGCCAATACCGATCTGCTGGTTACCAGCACCGGTAACTTCAACGTCTGTGGATCCGACATTCTGTCTGCCCTCAAGAGCGGCTGCGTGGTCTGTAACATAGGTCACTTCGACAATGAAATTGATACCGCGTTTATGCGCAAAACCTGGGAGTGGGATGAGATCAAACCTCAGGTACACAAGGTCTACCGCGATCGCGCCAACAATGATCACCTGCTGCTGTTAGCCGAAGGCCGACTGGTCAATTTGGGTAATGCTACAGGTCACCCGAGCCGTATTATGGATGGCTCTTTTGCCAACCAGGTACTGGCCCAGATCGATCTGTACAAGAAGCAGTTTGCCGCACAGGACGCTGCCACTAAGGCTCAGATGTTGCGCGTAGAAGTACTGCCCAAGCATCTCGACGAAGAAGTTGCTGGCCATATGGTGCGCGGTTTTGGTGGTGTGATCACCAAACTAACTCAGGCTCAGGCCGACTATATTAATGTACCTGTTGAAGGCCCATTTAAAGGCGATAGCTACAAGTATTAATCGGCAAAATCGATAGCCATAGAGGACCCATTTGATGAGCACAGATAGAGCAGATCTCAGCTTTGAATTTTTCCCGCCGAAAACCGAGCAGGGGAAAATTAAGCTGGCGACAACCCGACAGGAGTTGGGTAAGTTTAATCCGGAGTTTTTCTCCGTGACCTATGGCGCTGGCGGATCTACTCGCGCCACCACTGCAGATCAGGTTGCCGCGATTCAGGCGGATGGTTTTGAGGTTGCACCGCATATCTCCTTTGGTGGCAACTCAGAAACTGAAGTCTTGGAGCTGCTCAACAGCTACAAGGCCTCTGGGGTTAAACATCTGGTTGCCCTGCGCGGCGACCTACCCTCGGGCATGGGCGGTGCTGGGCAGTTGGTTCATGCCAATCAGCTGGTGGCTTTTATTCGGCAGCACACCGGTGATCACTTCGATATTAATGTGGCTGCCTACCCTGAGATTCATCCGGAAGCCGAGAGCTACAGCAAAGATGTTTACTGGCTCGGTGAAAAGTTTAAGGCCGGCGCTAACCGCGCGATAACCCAATACTTTTATACCGCCGACGCTTACTTTAAGTTTGTCGACGAATGCGCCAAAGCGCGAATTGGCGAGCCGATTATTCCCGGTATTATGCCCCTGACCAATTACGCCAATCTGATGCGTTTCTCCGATAGCTGTGGCGCGGATATTCCCCGCTGGTTGCGCTGGCAATTGAAAGAGCGCAGCGACAATATGGATGATCTGGTTAGCTATGGCATCGACATTGTCAGTGAGCTCAGCCAAAAGCTCCTCGACGGTGGCGCGCCTGGACTGCACATATACACCATGAACCAATGGCAGGTCACTGGTACGCTGTGCCGCAATCTCGGCTTTTCGGATAATCACTAATTAGACACCATGCGTATTCCTCGAATATTCACTGATCAGCCCCTCAGCAGCGGCGCTAAGCTGGCCCTTACGGGCAGCGCCGCGCGGCATCTGTTCTCGGCACTACGCATGTCGGTGGGTCAGGAAATCACTCTGTTTAATGGCCTTGGTGGAGAGTTTTCCGCCACATTGACCACTACAGCAAAGTCTCAAGTGGATGTCAGCGTTGGCGACTGTCGCGAAATCGATCGCGAGTCGCCACTGAAGCTGCATCTTGTGATTGCCGTGTCTCGAGGTGAGCGCATGGACTGGATTGTGCAAAAAGCCACCGAGCTCGGGGTGACGGAAATCACTCCGCTGTTTAGTGAGCGAACCGAGGTAAAGCTCAACGGCGAACGCCTGGAAAAGAAGTTGCGCCACTGGCAGCAGGTGTCGATTAGTGCCTGTGAGCAATGTCAGCGCAATAGAGTGCCAACCATTAATAATGCCCTGACCTTGGATCAATGGTTAAGCCAGAGCCATGAGGATCCACAACAGCTGAAGCTGGTACTGCATCATCGCAGTGACAAAACTCTGGCACAGCATCAACCTCCAGAGAATATCTGTTTACTGGTGGGCCCTGAGGGAGGTCTTAGCGACAGTGAAATCGAGCGCGCCATAGATAGGGGCTTTGCCGCTCTGACTCTAGGTCCCCGAGTGATGCGTACTGAAACCGCACCGCTGGCAGCGATTAGTATTATGCAGTCACTCTGGGGAGATATGGGCTGAAACGGTTTAGCTGCGTCGCTCTGCTTGGTTTTAGCCTGCTGCTACAGAGCGTTACTCAAGCCGCGATATTTGGTGATGGCAATCCTGAAAACGGTATAGAAGATCAGCGTCTGATCCTGAGCCCAGAGCAACAGAGCCAACCAGAGTCCAATGCCATGGCTGCGGTTGGCACCATTATGTGTGATGGCGGACTAAGGGGCACTGCGACTCATATCCAAAGCCCCGCTACAGATACCGGCGAATCTATTATTGTCACCGCGGCACATATTCTATTCAACACAAAATCTGGGAAAAGGTACGCGTCTTGCAGCTATCTCCCGAGAAATAAGCGCCTAAGTGCCATTTCTTTTAAAACCATTTCCGAGCACAACTTCGATCCACGGAATAGTAATAAGATTGCTCAATCGGAAAACGATATTGTCTTTGTGGCCCTAAACCGGGTTTTACACCAGCCCGCCCTGCTATTAAGCGAATCTCGATCCATAGGCAGTGGGAAGCTATCGTTGTTGGGCTATAACAGCAGCCAAAATCACCTCACAGAATCAACCGACTGCAAACAATACCGGTCAACTCAATTTACTAGTGAGAAACTGTTGTTACATGACTGTGATGCCAGAAGTGGCGCCTCTGGTGGACCGTTGATTTTGCGCAGTAACAATGGTCAACCAGCAAAGCTGATCGCCGTACATGGAGGAACTCTGCTAATCAAAACCCTGTTGATCGACGGGACGGATGAAGCTCAAAGTCACAGCGCCAGACGCGACGGCGCTGTGGTCGACCCAGAGCGCTGGATTAATCAGGCACGCAGAGTGGATCGAGCTGTACTTGAACGGCTGCGGCACTTTGTTGCATATCTTGCCAAGGATTCTCAGGACTAAAGGCCACATCCCGAGCAAACCCAGGAATATGTATGCCCTCAGTACTAATGGTTACCCCGGCCTCTTCGATCAACGGCTCGCCGAAACGGTAAATCACGTCCAGCTGGGCTGCGTCAGCCTGCACTGCATACTCAGCTGCGGCGGCGCGTGTCACCTTGCGCAGGTCAAGGTACTGATTAAATTGATCCGCATAACGCACAGCCAGCATCTCTTCTACTTTACTCGGCGACAGCACCAGGGCAGTGGCATTGTTACCACCAAAGCCTTTTGAATTAATAAACGCTACGTGCATTGCATTACCGCTGACATCCAAATCTTGCAGCGGAAAGCGCAGGCGCTCCTGAGCCACATCTGGTGCCACTTCAGTAATGGTTTTAATCCCGGGAATGGTTTGATATTTAAAGGTTCCAAGAGCGGAGACAAGCTGATCGCCACTAGCTGTAGAGAGGGAGTGGCCAACATAGGATTTGGTCGCTGTTATCGGCCAATCATAGATATCAAAAGCGATAGCAACTTGCTCGATCAGATGGGATTCCGTGGTGCGATTAGCTGGCGTGCTGGATCCGTGAGCATGAACGAAACTATGCTTTGTAACGCTGTCTTTTCCAACAATATTGATTGCTGCCGCAACCGCTTTAGAAAATGAGATATAGTTGCCCACTCCAGGTGCTGAGATCGACTTCTTAACGCCATCGGCATTGATAAAGACCTCTGGTACGGCACCGTGGATATCGGCACCCAGCTCTATAGCTAAGGCATCATCCATAAGCACAATATACTGGGTGGCTTCGGACAGGGTAAAGCCGCAGTTGTGGCCGAAAGGACGGCTGGCTCGGCGCCAATCTGGCGTGTCCGTACCGTCTAACTTACACAGGTTTTCATCACTGCCCAGGGCGCTCATATTGGCGAAGCCCTCAGAGATCTCGGGGGTTACGCCAGCTTCGGCATTGCCCAAAATGGCTACGCGACGACGACCGCTGCGAATATCTCGAACTGCCGCCTGGAGTACATAGAGAAAGCTTGCACAGGCACCGGTAATGGCTTCCGTATGACCCACGCTACCCAGAACATAGGCGTTGACAAAGTCCGCTGGCATCGAGTTTAACCCCAGAGGCACCTGCTTAGCCGTAGTGCGACCGCCGCGCAGACGCGCCTGCAGCAAGCCCCCGAAACCCTCTTCGGTCATCTGGCTCAAAGCGCTGGATGAGTAAACACCCACTTCGTCTGGCGCCACTGATGCTGCTATTTTGTCCCATGGTATACCTATAGAATGCACGGCATCGCTGGCGCCGAGCAAGGCCATCTGCAAGCTGCGCGGATGGAAGCGGCTGTTGTAGTGGTCAGATGGATTAAAGCCGCTCGGCAATTGCCCAGCTGCCTTGGCGATAAGCTCATAGGGAGACTCAATCAGATACTGACTCGAACCAGTTGCAGTCACCGCAACATTGCCATCTTCAAGATCGCGGACCTGCCAGCTCTTTGGCGGTACCTTCGGCAAGTCACGTTTAAGCATGTTGAATTGAACTGCCTGATCAGGACTATCGGTGAACGATATCTTTTTATGACCCGAAATATTGGCCGGATCAAATAACTCAATTTTGCGGATCAATGTACCGTCAAGTACTTGCTGACGAAATTGTTGGTCTACCTCTGCGGCGCTCAATGCTGCACCCTGCTGGTCACGATAAGTTTCTCCCTCTTTGGTGACCTGGGCCATCAAACAAGCGAGGCTAACGACCGTATTAACCTGCTCTTCAGCTGGCAGCGTCTCGAGAATCATACGGCGAAAAGCCTGGTGAGAAGAGCTGCGTCCAGCAGCGCTGTAGCCGCCGAATCCGACGATAACGGGAAGAGAGTTAGGCATTGGAACGTCCTTGGAACACAACAATTGAGAGAGGGTAAGTGTAAGTAGAGCTGGCAACCTATACTTTCGTTAATCAGCCAAAATATTAAGTATATTGGCCATTATATGGTATATTGCCGCCTCTATGGCCTTTAATCTAACGCTTTTACTCTGTGACAATATGCTTGTCTCCAGCACCACCTTGGCGGCAGAAATTTTCCAATTTGCCGAAGCCATGGCCCGTGCCAGCAGAGCACCTCACACGAAACTCAATCTGCGCTGGGTCAGTATCGATGGCAATCCAGTAATGACTTCTGCCGGTTTTCGGCTAACACCAACCCACTCTATAGACGACAGTTTTACCAGTGATCTTATTCATATCCCAGCTCTGTGGCGCAATCCACGTCCAGCGGTAATGAAGAATCTAGCTAGCATTCCCTGGCTGCAGGAGCAGCATCAGCGCAATAGCAGCTTTACTGCTGTAGGTACAGGCGTCTGTTTTTTGGCTGAGGCGGGGCTACTCGACGATAAACCGGCGACCACTCACTGGCACTACTTTGACCAGCTACAGCGCAGCTACCCGAAGGTGAAGCTGGCGCGCCAACATTTCACCACACAGGCCGGCAACGTTTTTTGCGCCGCAAGCATCAATGCGATGGCTGAACTAATCATGCATCAGGTAGAGCGGATTTTTGGACCGGTGATTGCGCGTCAGGCGCAGCGTAATTTTTTCCATGAAATTCGAAATTTAACGGAGCCGCTAAGCTTGGGCGACCAGCATAAGACACACAGCGACGAAGCTGTAGTCCAGGCACAGATGTGGATTCAGGATAATCTCAGCAAGCAGTTGACGGTACCTGAATTAGCGACGCAATTTGGTATGAGCACAAGAACGTTTAATCGCCGTTTTGTCGCAGCTGTGGCAATGACCCCGGGGGATTATCTGACAGATGTGCGCATGACCTTTGCCTGTGATCTGTTAAAGAATACAGATTTAACGATTTTGGAGATTGCGGGCTATAGCGGCTACAACGATGCCAGTTGGTTTTCGTCGCGCTTTAAGCACTGGTCTGGCAATAGCCCGAAGGAGTATCGCAACACTGTGCGGGGGAAGCTATTTTCCACCGAGATGACGTGAACGCCACCCCGGCAGAGAGTGTAGTTAGATAATACGAACGTGAACAACACCTTCGACCGCTTCGATCTGGGCCTTAAGGCTGTCATTGAGGTCACCCTCTATATCGATAATATTGTAGGCAATCTCATCGCGGCTCTTATTAACCATATCCACAACGTTGATCTCGCCGTCAGCTAAGACAGACAATACGCTGCCGAGAACCTTGGGCACGTTTTTATTGGTGAAGGTAATACGCGTTCCACCATTGCGTGACATTTTAATCTTGGGATAATTAACCGAGTTGAGGATGTTACCGTTCTCAAGGAAATCCATCAGCTGGTTGGCAGCCATCACCGCACAGTTCTCTTCTGCTTCTTCAGTGCTGGCGCCTATATGCGGCATCAACAGCACATCGTCACGGCCGAGCAGTTCAGGAGCTGGGAAGTCAGTGATATAACCGGCGATCACACCAGCGTCCAACGCCGCCACCATGTCGGCACTGCTGACAATTTCTTCGCGGGCAAAGTTAAGAATCTTGGCAGTGGGTTTCATACCTGACAGAGTCTTACTGTTAATTAGGTGCTTAGTCGCAGCAATAGCTGGAACATGCAGAGTAATAAAGTCTGAACAGGCCAGCAGCGCCTCGAGATTTTCCATGCGTTCAACACTGCTCGACAGCTGCCAGGCAGCTTCAACCGAAATTGCCGGATCGTAGCCAACTACATTCATGCCCAACTCTAGAGCCAGATTGCCAATCATAGAACCAATGGCTCCAAGACCGACGACGCCCAATGTTTTACCCTGAATTTCGCTGCCGGCAAAGTTCTTCTTCTCTTTCTCAAGTAACTTGCCCATCTCACCTGAATCGGTAATCTCGGTGAGGCCCTGGACATAATTCATACCACCGTAAATATCCCGCGACCCCAACAGCAGTGCCGCGACAATCAACTCTTTTACCGCATTGGCATTAGCCCCCGGGGTATTGAATACGACCACGCCCTTTTCAGTGTAATCAGCAACCGGAATATTATTCGTACCAGCGCCGGCGCGGGCAACAGCCACTACAGAATCCGGCAGCACTTCAGTGTGCAGTTTCTGACTGCGCAATAAAATACCGTCTGCATCAGTGGTTTCACTGGACACTTGGTAGCTGTCTGTAGGAAAGCGGCTCAGGCCTTTGGATGAAATAGCATTGTAGGTACGAATTTTATACATGATTTTGTGATCTCGGTTTTTAGTCTTTTAGTCGATGGTACTGTTAGCAAAAGGAAGATCTGCGCGTCTTTTGTTTACGCGCTAACTTCGTTATAAGCCCAATCCAGCCAAGGCAGCAATGCTTCGAGGTCGGCGACCTCAACGGTGGCGCCACACCAGATACGCAGCCCAGCCGGTGCATCGCGGTAGGCACCTATATCGTAGGCAACAGCCTCCGAGGCTAACAACTTAACAATCTGTTTAACCTGATCTTCGTCGAGATCAAGGGTTAAGCAGACACTGGTATTTGAAATTTGATCCGCTTCCTGCGCCAAGAAATGGGCCCAAGGACGGCTCTCAACAAAACCTTTGATCACATCGAGGTTGGCATTGGACTTGGCAATCGCTGCTGGCAGTCCCCCGATTGAACGCACCCAATCGAGAGCGTCTAAGTAGTCGGCAACGCAAAGCATTGACGGTGTATTAATGGTCTCGCCGCGAAAAATACCTTCAATCAGCTTGCCACCTTTAGTGAGGCGGAAAATCTTTGGCAGAGGCCAAGCTGGGGTGTAGCTTTCCAGACGTTCAACCGCACGGGGGCTGAGAATCAACATACCGTGGCCGCCTTCACCGCCGAGAACTTTCTGCCAACTGTATGTCACTACATCGAGCTTTTCCCACGGCATCTCCATAGCAAAGACTGCAGAAGTCGCGTCACAAATCGTTAGACCAGTGCGATCATCACTGATCCAGTCGGCATTCGGCAGTTTGACGCCGGCCGTGGTGCCATTCCAAGTGAACACTGTGTCATGATCTGGATTGGCCTGAGTCATATCCGGAAGCTGACCATAGTCCGCAGTGTAGCTCTGGAGGTTAGCTAATTTAAGCTGCTTAGTAGCGTCTGTAAGCCAGCCGCTACCGAAGGATTCCCAAGCGAACACGTCTACGGGACGCGCACCGAGCACCGACCACATGATCATTTCAAAGGCGCCGGTATCTGAAGCGGGGACCACCCCTACTCGGTAACCTTCAGGCAAGCCGAGAATGTCTGCCGTATCAGTGCAGGCGCGACCCAGCGCAAGCTTGCCGACACTGGAGCGATGTGAGCGGCCCAAGGTGTCTATATTAAGAGTATTGAGGTCATAACCTGGACGCTTAGAGCAGGGGCCAGAGGAGAAATTTGGATTGGCGGGCTTGTTAAGTGGCTTCATGGAATGCAGTGACTTCTTTGGTTAATAAGATTTATCAGGGATGGCAAATGTGGCGCAGAGTTTAATCGGGCTATACCGGCCTATAAAGTACTTTTGCTCATTGTGATTATTGATCTGGCCTATTATCGGCCAGGATAAAACCTGCTAAAGGGCCTAAAGGCCTGAAGAACCCAGGGGAGCTGTGGGCGCAATTACTGCGCGGCAGCTCGCTCTTTGGCAATCAGATAGTCGGCAACCTTGATCATGCCTTCAAAACCACCAGACATCCTCGCACTGACTCGGTATTTGCCGTTGACGACCATCTCTGGGGTTCCCTGAGTACGGTAACCGCGCATACGTGCCTTGGCCTGATTCACCATGCTACTCATACCAAAGGAGTTATAGACCTGAGTGAATTTCTCCGCACTAACGCCGGCGGCGACAAAAAACGGAGTCAGATCTTGCTCTGAGCGAATCGCTTTGCGCTTAACGTGAATGGCTTCAAAAATAGGCATATGCACCTGATCCAAAACCTTCAACATGCTGGCGCTGTAATAGGCGCGAGCATAGAGTTCCATGCTTGGCTGCCAAACTGCTGGGGTGCGTTGCATATCAACATCAGCTGCCAAAGTCTCAACCCAGGGCTCGAGCACCGCTTCAAAGTTAAAGCAGTGACCGCAGCTGTAGGCGAATACTTCATTGACTTCAATCTTGGACGGATTCGCTGTTCTAACAGCTTGGGGTAACACTTCATAGTCAACGCCGGCTTTAAATGCGCTGTCTTCAGCTGCACAGCCCAACGAAACAGGCAGTAAAAGCAGTAAAAAAACATAACTGGAAATACGTCGCAACATAAGAAACTCCTGTGAAACTATTTAGATATCTCGTCGTTTACCCAAGCCAAAACAAACTGCACTCCGTTTTTACAGAGCACAGTCTTAGTTTAATATCAGTTAAGCCCTGAAATGTAGTTGGCCACTGCTTTAATTTCTTTATTGCTCAAACGCTCAGCAACGCCCTGCATAATCTTGGCATTAGCACCGCTGGCGCGCTCGCCACTTTGATACTTAAGTAACTGGCTAGCGATATAGTCGGCATGCTGACCACCAAGGCCAGGATAGCCCGCAGGGCCATTACCTGTTCCCGCTGGCGAATGACAACCGGCACAAGAAGGGACTCCAGTCTTCAAGTTGCCGCCGCGGTATAGACTTTCACCTAACGCGAGAACTTCAGCAGGATCGCTGTAACCGATCATAGTGATTTCCTGTGCACCCGCAATGGTACGCTGCTGACTGTCGTAATAGGCTGCCATATCCTGCAGATCTTGATCGGAGTTGGCATCCAGTAGACCGGTCATCGAGGCAATCACGCGCTCGCCAGATTTAATGCTCTGTAATTGACGGTAGAGGTATTTCTCACCCAAACCAGCTAGCTTGGGAAAGGACGGAACCATGCTGTTGCCGTCGCTTGCATGGCAACCAGCGCACATTGCTACCTTGTTTTTCCCTGCTGCAGCATCGCCAGATGCCAAAACCTGAGTAGCTGCGAATGTAGCTACCAGACAAATAATCGTTAAAAAGCTTTTTTTCATGGTTAATCAACTCGTGCAATCGGCTAGAATAGGTTGCTTCGGTGCAACTACGTTTATCTGTACCCCAGCCATGTCGGCTAAAGCCGGCGCATTATATACCAATATGCGTCGACTCTTACAGCGAGATAATGACCCTTTATTCATGGATTTAAATCATATCAATTATCAGGGCGTTACATTTCTAACCAGCGCCCCCTCAATCAAACAATGTCCTGAAGACAGTGGTTGTGAAGTTGCCTTTGCCGGGCGCTCCAACGCTGGTAAATCCAGTGCAATTAATACGCTTACGCGCATCCGCGGACTGGCCCGAACCAGTAAAACCCCCGGGCGAACGCAGCTGATTAATTTCTTTGATCTGGGCAATGGTAAGCGCCTGGTGGATCTTCCCGGATACGGCTACGCCAAAGTGCCTATAGAGATGAAGCGTGAGTGGGACCGGGATCTAGCAGAATACCTGCAGTTGCGCCAAAGCCTTGCGGGGCTGGTGTTGCTGATGGATATTCGTCACCCGCTGCAAGAGTTTGACCTGCAGATGCTGAATTGGGCTGCGCAAGCTGGATTGCCTGTGCATATTTTGCTGACCAAGTCAGACAAGCTCAAACGGGGGCCAGGACAGAGCGCGCTATTAATGGTTGAGCGGCATCTGCGTAATATGGATCCGGGTTGCACTTTGTTGAGCGTTCAGACGTTCTCTTCTTTAAAGAAGTCGGGGTTGCCAGAACTGGAGTCAGTGCTGGCTCACTGGATGAACTCAGACTTTGTTGATCCAGCTACCAGCTAAACAATTCAGTGGCCTCTGCAAGACTTCACTCGCATCCCTTTAAAAGCTCCCTCGCGTAGCAAAAGCCAAGGCAAAAAAAACCCGGTTCAAAATTGAACCGGGGTCTGCGTTGCTTTGCTTGGGAGTTTCAGCGTTGCAGTTGCTTAGGTTGGGGGGAGAGTAAGCAATCATGTCTTGCCCTATTTAAGACAGGCTGAAACGAAATAGTTCACAAATAATTTAAATAAAGTGAAAATAATTTCTATCCCGAGAACAACCCTCTATTTTACTCGCCCTTTTAAGCACCTAATCGACTAGAAACCCTAATGTGCTTCATCCCAGTTATCGCCTATACCAATATCAACCACCAGAGGCACCAATAGCTCGGCGGCGCTCTCCATAAGGCCGTTAAGGCCTTTTTGCACCTCGTCCATCTCCGATTCTGGAACTTCTAAAACCAATTCATCGTGCACCTGCATAATAATTTTGCTGGTTAAGTCGCTGTTTTCCAGCCAGTTATGCACATTGATCATCGCTAGCTTAATAATATCCGCGGCGGTACCCTGCATTGGTGCATTGATCGCGGTGCGCTCGGCGGCCTGACGGCGCATGCCGTTGCTGGCGTTTATTTCCGGCAGATAGAGTCGACGACCGAAAACGGTTTCGACAAAGCCATTTTCCGCTGCGGTGTGGCGAATATTATTCATATAGTTTTGCACCCCAGGATAGCGGGTGAAGTAGAGTTCAATATATTCCGCCGCTTGCTTGCGGTTGATGTTCAGCTGGCGCGCCAAGCCAAAGGCAGACATGCCATAAATCAGACCAAAATTAATCGCCTTGGCACTGCGGCGCTGATCGATAGTCACCTCTTCGGCCGCGACACCAAAGACTTCCGCAGCAGTGGCGCGGTGAATATCCTGACCGGCACTAAAGGCGGCCAACAAGCTGGGATCTTCGGACAGGTGCGCCATAATACGCAGCTCGATCTGAGAGTAATCCGCCGCCACTAGCTTACAGCCGGGAGCAGCAATAAAGGCCTGTCGCACTCGGCGGCCCTCGGCGCTGCGGATGGGGATATTTTGTAGGTTGGGATCCGACGAGGAGAGTCGTCCGGTAGCGGTTCCCGATTGATGATAAGAGGTATGAATTCGCCCGGTGACCGAGTTGATCATGGTCGGCAGCTTATCAGTGTAAGTGGATTTTAATTTTGCCAGACCGCGATGCTCTAATAATACTTTTGGCAATGGATAATCCAATGCCAGCTCTTGTAGCACTTCTTCTTTGGTGGAGGGTGCGCCCTTAGCAGTTTTCTTCAGCACCGGGATCTGCAGTTTTTCAAAAAGTATTTCGCCGAGCTGCTTTGGCGAGGCCAGATTAAATTGCTGCCCGGCTAATTCCCAGGCTTCAGTTTCAAGCTCCCCCAGTCGTGCTGAGAGTTCCTGGCTCTGTTGAAATAACAATGTGTCATCCACCAGCGCACCGGTGCGCTCGATACACGATAAGACAGGGACCAGTGGTAGCTCAATATCTTCAAAAACTTTTTTCAGTGTTGCCTCGGCAGCTACTCGCGGCCACAGGGCGTGGTGGAGTCGCAGGGTAATATCTGCATCTTCAGCGGCATAGGGCCCGGCCTGCTCGAGGGCTACCTGATTAAAGGTTAACTGCGCGGCGCCTTTTCCAGCCACGTCGGAAAATTTGATGGTCTCTTCGCCCAGGTAGTTGAGAGCCAAGCTGTCCATATCATGGCGACTCGCCACCGAGTCGAGAACATAGGATTCAAGCATGGTGTCGAAAGCGATGCCGCGGAGTCTGATGCCATGTTGGGCGAGCACGCTCATATCGTATTTTAAATTTTGACCCACTTTGAGGAATGCGGGATCTTCCAAATAAGGCTTGAGACTCTCAAGCACAAACTCAGACTTAAGCTGCGCCGGAGCGCCCATGTAGTCGTGGGCAAAGGGAATGTAACAGGCCTCTCCCGGGGCTGTAGACAACGAAATACCCACCAGTTGAGCACGCATATAATCGAGACTGGTGGTTTCTGTATCTACTGCAACTAGGTCAGCGGATTTGATTTTGTCAATCCAACTAGCCAGCTCTTGCTCGGTCAAAACGACCTGATAATCTTTGGCAATCACGGGCGCATCAACAGGAGCTGCAACCAGATCATCCAAGTCATCGGTAATTGGAGTTGTGGCTGTCGCAGCTGGTTTGGAGTGAGAATTTCTCTGAGAATTAGATTGGGCCTCGTCAATCCAGGTCTTAAATTCCATATCCTTAAACAGGCTGAGCAAGGCCGCTTGATCTGGCTCGCCGTTCTTCAGCTCAGACAGATGCACGGGCATTTCAACATCGGTCTTAATGGTCGCTAGCTTGTAAGAGAGATAGGCCAGCTCTTTATTGGCCAGCAGTTTCGGCGACATGGTTTTAGCGCCGCGAAAGGCCAACCCGGCCACATCATCTAAATTCGCGTAAATATCATCCAAGCCACCAAGGCCCTGAATTAATCCTAGGGCAGTCTTCTCTCCAACACCGGGGACGCCGGGAATGTTGTCCGACTTGTCACCCAAGAGCGCCAGATAGTCAATAACTAGCTCTGGGGGAATGCCGAATTTCTCGATCACCCCTGCCCTATTCATGGCACTGTTGTTCATGGTGTTAATCAAGGTGATATGCTCGTTGACCAATTGAGCAATATCTTTATCGCCAGTGGAAATCACCACTGCCTGTTTTGCTGCGGTCGCCTGCACCGCCAAAGTGCCAATGACATCGTCGGCCTCGACGCCGTCAATAATTAGCATGGGCATACCCATGGCCTTAATAATCTCATGGATCGGGGCTATCTGGTCTCGCAGGTCGTCAGGCATCGGCGGCCGATTGGCTTTGTACTCAGTGTAAATCTCATCGCGGAAGGTTTTGCCCTTGGCATCAAAGACCACCACATGGGTGCTGTCTGGATAGTCTTTCTGCAGACGCCGCATCATATTGATCACACCCTTAACAGCACCGGTAGGCTTGCCTTTACTGTTGGTCAGTGGTGGCAACGCATGGTAGGCGCGATAGAGGTAGGAGGAGCCATCGACGAGAATCAGCGGGGTTGTAGTGTCCATATTTTCCACGAAGTTGTTGATAGGAGAAGCATTAGTATTGAAGCTGCAGGATACAGGATTTTGCCGGGCCTGTTGATAGTTGATAGATTCGGCGAGCCGCTTAATCCATCGCGTTATGAGTCAGCCTGTAAGCCATTGCTTAAGTCGCTCTTTACGCTGTTGAAGCAGCCCTTAAACTGCGCCGCCAATCTCTGCATAAAGCTTGCATAGGCCTCAGCGACTAGGGCTTGATCTAGACCCTGAAGATCGATGAGCGCCACTGGTAGTGACAATTCTTGAGCAATGACTTGAGCGTCACGATCTGCGTATTGGGGCTCAATAAAAATACAACTGGCGGAAGAGGCTGTGGCCTTCTGGCGCAGGCGATACTGGCTTCTAACACCCTGAGTGGCGCCACTGGCATCGCGAATGGAAAGCCCAGGCTGAAGGCCAAAGGTGCTGGTGAAATGATCTAGCGCATCGTGATGAACTAGAAACTGCTTGTCTCTCAGGGGGGACAGCTCGGTGGTAAAATCTGCGATTTGCTCGGCACTAATAATTTCTTTTACCGGGAGATGAAGACGCTGCTGAATCTCGGCCGCAATTCGATTGGCATTTTGAGGGTTTAGCCAGACATGGGGGTCTGCTGTTAATGCGTTATGGATACTGTCGCCATGATGATGAGCATGAGTATGGCCACCGATGTTCTGCTGATTGCCTGCATCTTGTGGCGCCATCAATGGCAGCTGCATGACTGTAATACGCTTTTTCTCCGGCAATAAGGCCATTGGTTTGGCCACTCGAGATTCAAACATTTCCCCGATCCAAATAATCAGATCTGCCTGGTCAATTTTCTTTAGCGCCGAGACTGGTAACGAGACCTCATGGGCGGACTGCACTGCCGATTGCAGATATTCGACTCGAGCCTGATCACCGACGGCAGACTGGGCAATAATCGCCAGGGGTTTAATCGTGGTGATGATCAGGGGCTTGGGGGTTGAAGGCTGTTGGGCCAAGGTCTTGGCGGTTTCAGGGGAAGCCATCAGTACCTGAGCTGTTAAGGCGCTCAAAACGGTAGCAATCTTTAATAACTTGTTACAATGTATCACTTTAGTTAAAGTCAGTGTTTTCATCATTAGCGGTAATGCCCCAAAGCATTGAATTGTAAAAAATATTATTATTGTTATATTATAACATTACATTTATTGTATAAACATCGATTAACTAGAGCTACATAGAGCCTCATGCTGACCAATTCTCGATTAGTTCACCAGCCCCATGACCACGGCCGCTGCATCAATGCCGCCCTGAGTCGTGCCGAGGAACTTTGCGCCGCCAGCAAGGCGCGGCTGACGCCCACGAGAAAATCCGTGCTGCAGCTGCTCTGGCAGAGCCATCAACCTCTGGGGGCTTATCAACTGCAAGATCAGCTGGCCGTGCTCACAGGTAAATCCATAGCCCCGCCGACCATTTACCGCGCCATTGAATTTCTTCTCGGGCTCGGACTGATCCACCGTATCGCTTCACTCAATGCCTATATCGGCTGCCCTTTTCCCGGCAGTGACCACAGCAATCTCTTTATGATCTGCACTAAATGCGGCAGCGCCGCCGAAGTCGCCCATAACAGCCTTAATGAACTGCTACAAAAAGCCAGCGACAAAGCTAATTTTACCCTCCAGAGCCAGGCCCTGGAGCTTTTTGGGCTGTGCCCTAACTGCGGCCTATCAGCGGCTCAAGACAAGCCCTTAAGTACAGAGAGCACAAAGAGCCCAGAGAATTAACAACATGACTAAACCGCTTATTAAACTAGAGCAAATCAGCAAATCATTTGGCGCACGCCCAGTACTGGAAAATATCTCTATGCAACTGCTGCGCGGAGAGATTACCACATTGATTGGGCCCAACGGCGCTGGGAAATCCACTCTGGTGAGAATTATTTTAGGCCTGCTGAAGCCCGACAGCGGCTCAGTGCAACCCTCAGATGAACTTAAGATTGGCTATATGCCTCAGAAGATCAGTATTGATCCTACTCTACCAATCTCCACCTGCCGATTTTTGCAGCTGGCCAATACCTCACACAGCGCCTGCCATGCGGCTCTTGAGAAGGTGGGTATAGGGCACTTGGCCAAAGCGCCTGTGCAGACCCTCTCTGGAGGCGAGATGCAGCGCGCCTTGTTGGCCAGGGCAATTGTCCGCAATCCAAACTTTCTGGTTCTCGATGAGCCGGTACAGGGGGTTGATGTAACCGGGCAAAATGCTCTCTATACGATGATTGCTGAACTCAGCAAGTCGCTTAACTGTGGGGTACTGATGGTCTCTCACGATCTTCATCTGGTGATGTCCGCTACCGACCATGTGATCTGCCTAAATCAGCATATCTGCTGCCAGGGCAATCCCGAGCAGGTCACCCAGGATCAAGCCTATATAGATATCTTTGGCCAGACTACAGCTATCTATGCCCATCAGCACGACCACCAACACAGTATTCACGGTGAAGTGCTCGACAAACAGGGTAACCACAAACATGGCGAGGGATGCAGCCATGACTGATTTTCTTCTCTATGCACTGTTAGCCGGATTGGGGGTGGCGTTGGTGGCTGGCCCCTTGGGCTGCTTTGTGGTGTGGCGACGCATGGCCTATTTTGGTGACACTTTGGCCCACTCAGCCTTATTGGGGGTATCCATCGGCGTGCTGCTGGAAATTAATATAAGCATTACTGTGGCCGCCATCCCCATGCTCATAGCGCTAGGCTTGGTCTACCTGGAGCAGCGCGGTATTTTGTCTCTGGATACACTGCTCGGCATTCTCAGCCACTCAGCTCTGGCAACTGGCTTGGTATTGATCTCGCTGCTGCCAGACGTGCGGGTCGACCTGATGTCACTGCTGTTTGGCGACCTGCTCTCGGTCACCAAGAATGATCTCTGGATGATCTACGGCGTGGCGGGGACTGTAGTTGCACTGCTGCTGTGGCTGTGGAAACCTCTGATCAATATTACAGTTCATGAGGAGTTAGCCAGTGTTGAGGGCGTCAAGACCTCAGCGGTGCGCACTGCCCTGATGCTGATAACCGCCCTAGTGATTGCTATTGCGATGAAAATTGTTGGTGTACTACTGATCACGGCGTTGCTGATTATTCCCGCGGCAACTGCACGAAGAGTGAGCAGAACACCTGAGCAGATGGCCGTGACGGCAAGCTTGATCGCCATGTTAACTGTCGTGATGGGACTCGGCATGTCTTGGTATGCTGATACGCCAGCAGGTCCCTCTGTAGTGGTCTGTGGCGCGTTGCTATTTACCCTTTCTCTGGTGTTTAAGCAGCGCAGTTAGCGGAGAAAAGAGTCTTTAATTGAGCGCCAGGTCTGACGCATAGCCACTTCCCCGTGGGGCGCTTTGAAAAACCCATGGTAGTGACCCTTGGGATTAATCAACACCACTTGAGTACTGTGATCGACGGTATAGTTGTCGTCACCTAGATCTACCTTGGTATAGGCAATAGTGAGCTGCGTACTGAGCCCCAAAATAGAGTAGGGATTGCCGGTGACGCCAATGAAGTCTTCGTTGAAGTAGGGCACATAGAGGGCCATTTTTTCAACGGTATCGCGCTCGGGATCCAGAGACACCATCACGATCTGTAAGTTTTCTTTTTCGTTATCACCCAGATCTTCGTACATGGCATTGAGTGTCGAAAGGGTGGTGGGGCAGATATCTGGACAGTTGGTAAAACCAAAGAACACTATGCTCCAGACACCTTTAAAATTTTCTAAGGTGAACGGTTCGCCATTGTGATCGATCAGATCGAAGTCACTAAATATCCGCGGCGTACTCAGCTCAATCGCACCATTAACCCGCAGGTCTTCTGCGGACATAGGTACCGGCTGACGCATCTTCCAGGCGAAACCAAAGATCACTAAAACGATAAAACAGAGGATAACCAAGACGGTCAATTTAATACCGGTTTGTTGCTTCATGATACTGTTCTCCAAAGGCGCCTGTGGCGAAAAAAGTGCCCACGGCTAAATAAGTGCCCGCGGCTAAAAAATCTGTGGCGGCAACCGAGGCAGCCCGTTAAATAATCGGTGTGCTCTCTACAAGGTAGTGATCGAGCAACATAATCACAAACAACAGCATTAAGTAGGTAATCGAATACTTAAAGGTCTTCATGCCCGACTCATCATCCTGGCCATAGAGCATTACCAGCGACCAATACAGAAAGCCTGCACCTAAGATCAGAGCACCGGCCAAATACAACAGACCAAACATGCCGGTCAAAAACGGCAGCACGGTAATCACAATCAACAGCAATGTGTAGAGCACAATATTAATCTTGGTGTATTGCTCGCCGTGGGTCACCGGCAGCATGGGGATCTTGGCCTTGGCGTAATCCTCTTTACGGTGGATCGCCAGAGCCCAAAAATGCGGAGGGGTCCAAGCGTAGATAATCAGTACTAGCAGGAGGGCGTTATAGTGCACATCACCAGTAACAGCAGTCCACCCCAGCAGCGGCGGCGCTGCGCCAGCCAAACCACCAATCACAATATTCTGTGGCGTCGCACGCTTTAAATACATGGTGTAAACAAAGGCATAGCCAATCGATGACGCGAGGGTCAGCCATGCGGTAATCTGGTTGATAAATACCAGCAAGATAACCATTCCCGCCAAGCCGGTCAAAGTGGCGAACATAATCGCCTCATTGGGCTGAATGCGGCCACGGGCAATAGGGCGGTTGTGGGTACGGGCCATGGTGTCGTCAATCTTGCGATCGACAATATGATTTACCGCAGCGGCCGAGCCGGCGCAGAGAGCGATACCCAGATTACCCAAAATCAAAACATCCAGAGAGACGAACCCATCAGTGGCTAAGAGCATGCCGATCAGGGAGGTCAGAATCATTAGCGCAACCACGTTAGGCTTGCACAACTCTAGGTAGTCGCGCCAGCTTACGCCGGTTGTTTCTAATTCAGTTTGTTGCATATACTTCAGCTCCAGAGGCCTATCTGTTGATTGAAATCTCGTATTTGACGATCTTGTAATTGATGGTCGCGTAATTAAAGGCCTGTTGATTAACGATCTGGTGAATATTTTAGCAAGTGCTTCATATCTTCTAGCAACCCCATAACATCATCGTCTTGGGTGTAGTAGAGAATAACCTCGGCATCGGGGGTCACCACAAAGTAACGGGTGTCGGCCATGTCCCACTCTGCTGAGGTGTTTTTCAACAACTGTGTAAACTCATTCAAACCTGTGGTTTGAATAGTTAAATGCGGGTGAGCCAAGCTGATATCGTCAAATTCCTGCTGCTGCAATTGCTCGGCATTGGCGAGGTATACACGCTCTGCTCGACGGACTAATTTGCCCATTAATATGTGAACCGACCGGGTATCTAAAATCACCTGGTTACAGGCAGCATCACAGCTGTCACCGCCAGCCACAACAATCTTCCACTTTGCGGCTTTATCGGGGTTGGCAGGGAATACCGCGCGAGCATCCACCGCAGGCTTAACCAGTTGACCCTGATTTGTGGTACCTAAGGTGGCCATCAATTGCTGCCGATCCTCCTCTGACTTGGGCTGCATCAATGTGCCAGCGACCATTACACCGCCAACCATGATCAACATAATCCAAATCTGGATTTTCATGCCGCGGTTGCGGGGGCCTTGGGTTGTCTGCGCGTCACTCATAAAGCTTCACTCTCTGTTTTTGCCATTTTAAATTTGAACCATGCCGCGAGGTTTGAGTTCGCATTGATAGTGAGTAACAACAACACCAACGCCATAACAAACCACTGTACTGCATAGGCTGTATGCTTCTCCGGCTGAACCGACACCGTCGGCCAACCAGTGGTTAATGCACCAGCTGCATCGCTATCCAACCGCAGTTGGTAGGGAAAAAATTCACTGGCGAAAATTTCTTCGGCACGCTCGGCGGAAATCCAGCCTACGCGTGCCGGCCAACTCTTAACGACACGGACCCCGTCATCTAACTGCAGACCACCGCGCAAAACCTTATAGAGAGATCCGCGCAACTGTACCTTACCTATCACCGGCTCGATTACAGGTAGCTCATTGCGATCCAGTGATCCCTGAACCCAGCCGCGGTTAACCAGTATCTTTAATTGGCTAGCGTCCTCCTCAACAAGACTGAGCACTTCAAAAATCTCGTAGCCGGGCCTGCCATTGCGGACGCGATTATCCAGCAAAACACGTCGTGATGCATCTAGTTCACCGACCAATTGAACCTGCCTATACTGCAGATTTTTATTTGTATCCAGCAGTGCAAAGCCCACCGGCTGTGACTCTTGGTTAGCCTTAAACTCGGCCAGTATCTCGCGCTTATCTTGAGCTCGATCCAACTGCCAATAACCCAAGCTGATTAACAGTGGCATCATTAACAGCACGAGGAACAATAACTTGGCATTTGGCTGCCAAGCAAAGGTTTCCGCGTTAAGATGTGGCTCAGCGTTCATTTATGTTTAAATTCCACTTTCTATTATCTTTAACCCGAGACCACTATGCTCAAGACCCTAATGCTTATATTGCTCATCGCCCTCATAGCCAGCCTGTTTGGTGGCCTAAACTTTTTAGTTAAGGATCTTGGGGGCGACAATAAAAAACGTCTACTTTATGCACTGGGACTGCGTGTCACTCTTGCAGTGATGTTAATCGGCACCATAGTATACGGCGCCTACACCGGACAGATCAAAAGTCAGGCTCCATGGGACAAACAACTGCACCCAGAGAATGTTGCACCTTCTATTCCAACAGCTCCTGCGGCTCCGAAGCCTTAGTATCTAGTCTTAAAAAGCAAAAGCTGCAGAGCCAAACTACAAACAAAAACGGCCAGGCAATTTGCCTGGCCGTTTTTTACGTCTCGCGAAATTCTTTCTAGTCGAATACATAGACTACAAAAAACAATAGGATCCAGACAACATCAACAAAGTGCCAGTACCAGGAGGCAGCTTCAAAGCCGAACTGATCTTCATTGCTAAAGTGCCCTTTGATTGCACGAAGCAAGGCAATCAATAGCATGATGGTTCCCAGGGTTACGTGAGCGCCGTGAAAGCCGGTCAACATGAAGAAGGTAGTTCCGTAGATACCAGACTCTAGGGTGAGACCCATGTGCTGGTATGCATGAACGTATTCTTCAACCTGAAGTACCAGGAAGATCATGCCAAGCAATACTGACAGCGCCAACCAACCGATAAACTGCTTGCGGTTGTTGTTCTTGAGGCCGGTGTGGGCAATGTGAACAGTGATACTAGAGGTCACTAGAATAACGGTGTTCCACAGTGGCAACCAGCCTAACAACTTGGCCCAACCTGGAAAGCTCATCGCTTCGTCGGGACCCTTAAAAACTGCATTGTCACCATTTGCCGCCTGATCAGGAGTGATCATCGGCGGCCACTCGGCTTCATAGCCGGGCCAAAGGATAGCATTGTTGGCAACAGCAGCGTCGGTAGGGGTATCGTCAAATATGCCAACAGCCGCATCACCACCCAACCAGGAGTTTACAATCACTCGCAGGTAGAAAAGGGCACCAAAGAACGCTGCAAAGAACATTACTTCTGAGAAGATAAACCACAGCATACCCAGAACATAAGAGCGCTTGAGCTGATCATTTGCCAAGCCGCGCATATTTTCATCAATAACTATGCTCCACCACTTAAACATCACCACGGCCATAATGATCAGGCCGGCAGTGAAGATCATACTTCCACCACTGACAACCCAAGACGCGGCGCCATAAGCCATTAATCCCATGCCCGTGGCAGTGATAATCGGCAGTTTGCTCTGCTCGGGTACGTAATAGCTGCTTTCTGTTGACATCTTTTATCTCCGTGTTGTTATTCCCAAGCGCTTGGGAATTACTATAACTGCGCTATTGGATCTGCCGCTCGATCTGTAATATCGAAAATTGTATAGGAGAGCGTCACACTATTAACGCCCGCCGGCAAATCCGGATCAATAATAAATATAAGTTTAAGGTCTGCCTGATCGCCTGCTGCCAGAGGCTGATTCTCAAAACAGAAACACTCTGTCTTGTGAAAATAATCTGCCACATTATTTGGCACCAAGCTCGGTATCGCCTGAGACACCATATCTTCGTCAGTAATATTGTGGGCAAAGTAGGTGATCTCTGTGGGCTCACCTGGGTGCACTACAACACTGTCTTTCTCCGGCTTAAATATCCAGGGCATGGATGCATTGTTTGACGCCACAAATCTAACTCTGACCTCGCGCGATGTATCAACCCTGACATCAACTGCAGTGTACGCATCACCTGTTTTACCACCGAGGCCGGTGATCTCGCAAAACAGGTCATACATAGGTGGCAATATAAAGATTGCAAAAGCAAACATACCGGCCGCACCAAAAAGCGACTTGACCACGACCCGCCGGTTAGAAGCATCCGCTGACATAACCTAAGCCCCCCTACTTAAACTCGGGGGGTTTTGCGAACGTATGGTAAGGCGCTGGTGATGGAACAGTCCACTCCAGTCCTTCGGCCCCTTCCCAGGTCTTTTCTTCGGTAGTTGGCTTACCATTGCGGATTGTCGCGATGACGTTGTACAACAACATTATCTGCGCGCCACCATAGATAAAGGCTCCAATACTAGAGACCATGTTCCAGTCAGCAAACTGAAGGCCGTAATCGGCGTAGCGACGTGGCATACCGGCCAGACCCAAGAAGTGCTGTGGCATAAAGGCAATATTAAAGCCGATAAAGGCAACCCAGAACTGCACCTGACCCATGGTTTCGTTGTACATCTTTCCACACCACTTTGGTAGCCAGTAGTAGATAGCAGCTGTGCCACTAAAGACTGCACCTGCAACCATTACGTAGTGGAAGTGAGCAACAACAAAGTAGGTGTCGTGATACTGCATATCAGCAGCCGCAATCGACAACATCAATCCAGTGAAGCCACCAAAGGTAAACAGAATCACGAAGGCGATACTGAATAGCATTGGGGTTTCAAAGGTCAGTGACCCTTTGTACATGGTGGTAATCCAGTTAAACACCTTCACACCTGTTGGCACAGCAATCAGCATAGTGGCATACATAAAGTACAACTCACCGGCGATTGGCATACCCACAGTGAACATGTGGTGAGCCCAGACTACGAAGGACAAAAAGGCGATCGCTGCCGTGGCGTAGACCATCGACGAGTACCCAAACAGCGGCTTGCGGCTGAAGGTTGGGATAATCTGCGATACAACACCAAAGGCTGGCAGAATAATGATGTATACCTCTGGGTGACCAAAGAACCAGAACACGTGCTGGAACAATACTGGGTCACCGCCACCTGCGGCATCAAAGAAGCTAGTACCGAAGTTAATATCCATCAACATCATGGTAACTGCACCGGCAAGAACTGGCATTACAGCAACTAGCAAGAATGCTGTGATGACCCAGGTCCATACAAATAGCGGCATCTTCATGTAAGTCATGCCGGGAGCGCGCATGTTCATTACAGTAGCAATAATATTAATCGAGCCCATGATAGATGAGGCGCCCATAATATGGATTGCGAAGATAAAGAAGTTAACCGATTCCGGTGCGTAAGTCGTCGACAGCGGCGCGTAGAACGTCCAGCCGAAGTTTGGACCGCCGCCTTCCATGAACAACGTTGACGTCAGGATCGCAAACGCGAAAGGCAGGATCCAAAAACTCAGGTTGTTCATACGGGGAAGCGCCATATCTGGCGCCCCGATCATCAGCGGAATCATCCAGTTAGCTAAGCCAACGAAGGCCGGCATAATTGCGCCGAAGACCATGACCAAGCCGTGCATGGTGGTCATCTGGTTAAAAAATTCAGGTCTTATCAACTGCATGCCTGGCTGGAACAACTCTGCGCGAATAACCATCGCGAAAGCGCCGCCCATCAAGAACATTGCAAAACTAAACCAGAGGTACAGTGTACCGATGTCTTTGTGATTGGTCGTAAACACCCAACGGCTTATGTAAGCGCGCCAGCCATCTGCCAATGTTGCGGGACCATGTGCCATTTATCTAATCTCCCTTATTTGCTTTGCTTGTAGTTGAGAACATCAATTGGCTGAGTTACATCGCCAACATCGTTGCCCCAAGCATTTCGCTGATAGTGAATAACCGCAGCTATATTGACCTCGGAGAGCTGGTCAGCAAATGACTGCATAGCTGAGCCGGGAACACCGTCGATCAATACTGCAATGTGGCCTATTTGAGGTCCCAGGGCGATTGGGCTACCTTTGATTGCTGGGAATACGCCAGGAATACCGCCGCCATCAGCTTGGTGACAACCTGCACAACTCTGCAGGTAGACGCCTTCGCCCTTGGCCATCAGCTCTTCCGCTGTCCACTCTTTACCTATAGTGGAAGCGTACTCGACTGCTTCAGCTTTTTTGTTGGCCAACCATGCGTCGTATTCAGCTTGTTCTTTCACTTCTACAACTACCGGCATAAAGGCGTGGCCCTGTCCGCACAGCTCGGTACACTCACCGACATAGGTGCCCGGCTTGTCCGTCTTAGCCCAACCGGCGGTGAAAAGTCCTGGGACCGCATCGCGCTTGACGCCAAAATCGGGAACCCACCAGGAGTGGATTACGTCATTTCCGGTTACTAGGAAGCGAATCTTCTTGCCCACAGGAAGAACCAATGGCTCGGTGACTTCACGAAGGTAGTGCTCACCTTTGGGTTCACGACCATAAACTTCGTCGTCAGAGGTGCGCAGTTCACTCATGAACTTCACGCCTTCGCCGAGATATTCATACTGCCACTTCCACTGATAGCCAGTAATCTTAATTTCGATATCCGGATTGTCTGTGTCGTAGACTTTTAATAGTGCTGTAGTCGCCGGGAAGGCCATAACAATCAGAATAATCGTCGGGACTATGGTCCAAAGTAACTCAACACCTAGATGTTCATGAAAGTTTTCTGCTACTGCACCACGAGATTTGCGGTGTGCATACATCACGTAAAACATAAAACCAAAAACACCAACACCTATGACCGTACAGACCCAGATCATGATCATGTGAATGTCGTAAGCTGCTTGGCTAACTTCGGTGACACCTTGGGGCATATTGAGTTGGCTGGCTGGACTTTCAGCCAATGCACTGCCCGCTATGGGCAATAAAACAACAAGGCTCAATAGACTCAAGAAAAGTGCTTGCGCTCTTTTCAACATCGCTTGTTTCTCCGTGGTAATTATGACTTTTTAAGCTCGTGCTTTTCGAATTGGCCCCAGATCTGAAAACAGGTGGGTGAAAAGCGGCGGCAGTATAGCAAAGCAAACCTCTTTTCACTACTGTATTAGAGTCTGAATTGCGTTTTGCAAATGTGCCTGCGAAAATCGTTTACAGACAAAAAAAGCGGCAAACTTTATGGCATAGACCACAAACTCTGCTAGATTTACATCATAGTAGTCGGACTCATGCCCGCAACCGCTAGTGGATATAAACCCTGTGAATAGGCTTTTCTCCGAACTTCATATTAATCAGAGAGTCACCCATGCCTCCACTTTCAAATCAAAGCAGCGAATTTTTAATTGCCTACCTAAACGAACGTGTGCAACATTTGCACGGTTCTATACGGTTGAGAGAGAGTGATGGGACTGCTGCTCTGGCATCTTTTATTAAAAAATACATCGATTTAGTGCCAGACCTGATAGCCGCCTTCGAAGATTTCCTCGCCTGCGCCGGCGTCAACGGCGAAATTGCCCGACAGCTAACCACCGCCAAAGAGTTTCTCGATGTTCCTATGGACATTATGTCCACCGAAGAGGGGCTTGAGGCCAACATGTACCAAGCCTATCTGGCGCATCGCTTACTCGAAGAACTCAACGATACCCTCAGTGTCCAGTTCAACTGTCCGGTGATCCCAGTCAATATGACCAGATCAAACTTAATTGTGCATCATATTATTGGCGAGCCTTTCGCCAACCAGATCGATAGCGCCATTCAACTGCTCAATGACAAGCTGCTGGCCTCGATCAAAAACAATCAGGGCCTCAGCGAAAAGTTACAGGATTACACTAGTTCGCTGGGCAAGGATCCGGCAGACCGCTTCCCCTGCCTGACAGAATCATCGAGCATCCGCCTGCTATTCAAAAGTCAACATTCCAGGGTTCGGCTAGCCTAGAGGATTGGGCTAAATCGGAATTTTGGATTAAAAGCTTGGTGTAACGCGCTTAGCCCTTCGGATCCACTAGCTTGACCGCCGAAATCTTATTGGCTTCATCTGCCGCATCGGCGTTGACTCGCGTCTCAAGCTCTCGAGGAGCGGAATAGACGCGCATTTCATCGAGAAATCCACAGCTAATGCATTCGCGGTAATCGACGCCATCCGTTGAAAAAGCCTGAATCTTGTCCAATAAACTGCACTTGGGACAGGTAACGCCTGCGATAAATTGTTTTTTGGTTGAAAAAGCCATTTAAATATCACCACAATAGGAACCTTCATTATATCGGGCATAACAGCATATGGATCACTCTTTTCGAAAACACCTGCGCTCACATAGAGGCATCTCGCCACGTCTTGGTCGACGGGTCTATGTTGATCCTGCCGCAACAGTGATTGGCGATGTCCATCTTGGGGACGATGCCTCAGTCTGGCCTGGTGCGGTTATTCGCGGCGATATGCACTGGATCAAAATCGGCGCTCGCTCCAATGTTCAAGATAACGCAGTGTTGCACATCACCCATGCCAGCGAATTTAATCCCGGCGGCTGGCCGCTAACCATTGGTGACGACGTCGTAATAGGGCACAGAGCCGTGCTCCATGGCTGCACTATTGGCAACCGGATTTTGATTGGCAATGGCGCCATTGTGAATGATGGCGCGGTTATCGAAGATGAGGTGATTGTCGGTGCTGGCTGCATGGTACCGCCAGGAAAGAATCTTGCCAGCGGTTTTGTCTACGTCGGCAATCCCTGCAAGCCATTGCGCGCGCTGTCGGAGAGCGAGAAGAATTTCTTTACTTACAGTCCCGCCAACTACGTCAAATTAAAGGACGAATATCTGGCAGAGCAATTGCGAGAACAGCCCTAGCCTTAGAGCAACTCTCGCAGAGATTGAATAACCTCGGCGGTTTCAGGTCTGACCTGACGCCAGATATAAAAAGATTCCGCGGCTTGCTCAACCAACATGCCGAGGCCATCTGCTGTCTTGGCGCCCTGACGCTTGCCCCACTGCATAAAGGGGGTCGGCTGCGCAGCATAGAGCATGTCGTAGCAGGCCCCGCCCGCAGCAAGCAGATCATCGGGCAGTGGTGGAAGACTACCGGTGAGACCGGCACTGGTGCCATTGATCACCAGGTCAAACTCCTGGCCCGGCAGCATATCGAAGCCGCAGGCGAGAATATAACCGTGCTCAGCAAAACCCTTGGACAGCTGCAGAGCCTTTTCCAAGCTGCGATTGGCAATCACTACATGCTGTGGCTGCTGCGCCATGAAAGGCTCGAGGATGCCACGCACCGCACCCCCGGCACCCAAGATCAATACTCGCTTGGCGCGAATCTGCCAGCCGAGATTTTGTAACATATCACTAATCAGGCCGACGCCATCGGTGGTGTCGCCGAGCAAGGTTCCGTCTTCTTGCAAGCTGAGAGTATTTACCGCCCCTGCATGTCGCGCTCGGGGAGTTAATCGCGCGGCGTAAGAATAAGCGTCCGATTTAAAGGGTGCAGTAATATTCAGACCCTTGCCGCCTGTAGCAAAAAATTCGTCCGCCGCGGCGTCAAAGCCATCGGCATCAACAAGCTGCTTGGCATAGGTCAAATTTTGCTCGGTCTGAGCCGCGAAAGTGCTGTGAATTTGCGGTGATCGGCTGTGATCTATCGGATTTCCAAAAACAGCGTATTTATCAACCATGTCAGACCCAGTCTCGATGAATAAGGTATTTAGTATAAAGCTCTGCTTCGGCACTGCCCGGCTCTGGCGTCCAATCATACTCCCAGCGCACCAGCGGCGGTAGGGACATCAAAATAGATTCGGTGCGACCACCGGTCTGGAGACCAAACAATGTGCCGCGATCCCAGACCAGATTGAACTCCACATACCGACCGCGGCGGTAGAGTTGAAACTGACGCTGCGCTTCACTGAAAGCAATGCTGTGGCGGCGCTCTAAAATCGGTATATAAGCTGAACTAAAGCTATCGCCAACACTGCGCATAAAGGCAAAGCTCTGCTCGAAACCCAGCTCGTTAAAGTCATCGAAGAACAGACCGCCAATACCCCGCGGCTCGCTGCGATGTTTTAAATAAAAGTAGTCATCGCACCAGTTTTTAAAGCGCGAATAATAATCATCGGAGAAAGGATCGCAGGCAGATTTGGCAGTTTGATGCCAATGCCTACAGTCTTCTTCATTGCCGTAATAGGGTGTCAGGTCATAACCACCACCAAACCACCAGACCGGCTCCGCACCCTCTTTTTCGGCAATAAAAAATCGTACATTGGCATGGGAGGTTGGAGCGTGCGGATTTTGCGGGTGAATAACCAGAGACACCCCCATGGCTTCAAAACGACGGCCAGCTAATTCTGGCCGATGCTGGGTGGCTGAGGCGGGCATTTCGGTGCCAAAGACATGGGAAAAGTTAACCCCACCTTTTTCTATTATCGCGCCATCCACCAGCACACGACTGCGACCACCACCGCCTTCTTCGCGGACCCAGCTATCTTGCCTCCACCGACCAGAGTCAACGGCGCCCAGCTGAGCACAGATACTATCCTGCAGCCCAAGCAGGTATTCTTTGACAATCCCTTTGTCTATCACTTGACCCTCAACCTTCACGAACAATTTCTCCACTTAGCAAATATCTAATTTCACTGGGTTTTACCGCGCCGCCTACAGTGCCAGGCGTTAGGAAATCAAGCGCCTTTACTCCGACAGCCTGGGCAAAATATCCTTGCACCTGCTCGGCGCTAGTAGCGGCAGGCTGACCTTGAGGATTAGCCGAAGTCGACACCAGCGGCCCGCCAAATAATTGGCAAAGAGCCGCGGCCAATGGATGATCCGTGACGCGCAGCGCCAGGGTATCATGGCCACCACTAATCCACTCAGGCGCAGAACCATTGTTTGGCACCAGCCAGGTAGTGGGTTTTTGTTGAGGTGTTTGAAAGCGCCGCAGTGCATCAGGCTCAAGGCCCCCCAGAAAGGGAGAAAACTGCTCAGTGCTAGCGGCAATCAGTATTAGACCTTTGCTAAGACTACGGCCCTTAAGCCGCAGCAATTTTTCAACTGCTTGTAGCGACCCGGGATCGCAGCCCAAACCCCACACAGATTCGGTGGGGTAGGCGATGACCGCCTGCTGCTTCAGTAATTGCGCCGCGGCGCAGACCTGAGGATCGCTTATCCAGTCAGTCACGGAGTCATTATCCGTTTTTCAGTCTTTCCTGCAGAGCTGCGTCTTTGGCAATAATAGTTGCCGCGTTATCAGCACGCTCTTGAACCAGCTTTTGATGCATAGACGCATCGGCAACACCGATTATTTGAGCTGCAAGGTAGGCGGCATTTTTAGCGCCCGCTTTACCGATGGCAACTGTAGCTACAGGAATGCCGCCGGGCATCTGCACAGTTGAAAGCAGTGCATCCAAGCCATCCAGTGAACCGTTAATCGGTACACCGATAACAGGCTTCAAAGTAGTTGCTGAAACAGCACCGGCCAAGTGGGCCGCCATGCCAGCTGCACAGATAAATGCCGCACATCCACGAGCGTCTGCATCGGTAACATAGCTGTGGGTTGCCGCAGGTGTACGGTGGGCAGATGTCACCTTTACTTCAAACGGGATATCGAATTTTTTTAGAATTTCAAAACTGGCTTCCATAACCGGTAGATCCGAGTCAGAGCCCATGAGAATTGCAACAAAAGCGGTAGTCATTTTTAACACTCCAAGAAATTGAGCGAGGAGGCTACCGGAAGTTTGAATGGGGCGCAATAGTTGACCCAGAGCAGTGTTCGACCACTATGTCGGTGTCGTTCATTTAAGCCGTTGATAGCGACCGTTTTGGCTTTCAATTAGGCCTTTCATCTCAAGTGCCACGAGCAGCCGCGAGAGCTCAGCCGCAGAAAACAAGCCGTCAGCAATAAGACTATCTATATCAGCAGGCTCGAAGCCAAGTAGCGACAATAGCTTCAATTCATCGGTCTCAAGATTAGGTTCCAGGGGCGCAGCAGCTGAAGGCCGTTGAACATTTATAGGTATGGCATCTAAGGCCAGGCCTGACAATGCTCCCTTCAGCTGATCAACGATCTCTTCCGCCTTTTCAACAAGATGGGCTCCCTGTTTAATTAGATAGTGGCAACCACGACTCTGCGGATTGTGAATGGAACCGGGAATCGCAAACACCTCGCGATTCTGTTCCAGAGCATAGCGGGCGGTAATTAGGGGCACTTCTCAGAGCA
>Ga0209532_1000342_pt1 | contig 40595 bp, 72 predicted proteins | sample COG_02_FD_184746 | JGI IMG/M metagenome (GOLD analysis project Ga0209532, IMG submission 184746) | Pelagic Microbial community sample from North Sea - COGITO 998_met_02 (SPAdes) (version 2) | ecosystem: Environmental > Aquatic > Marine > Neritic zone/Coastal water | place: Helgoland, sampling... | reverse complement strand
TCCAATTCTGCATTCCTGAATTTCAGGCGCTACAAAAGGCTTAATCTTCAAATCAACTCCCCTGTTCTAACCTGGCGCTTTAGCTGCATGTACTTTTCAGCCAGCGTTTCAAACGCCGTCACCTCGTCGCGGTCAAAACACTCCATGTCGACCGATACCAGCTTTAGGCCGCTAAACGCGATCAGCTCCATAATTTCGCCGATGTGCTCTTTGCTGCGGCTCACTATGGATTCGCTAACGCCCTTGGCCGTGGCAATGGCTATCTGATTGCCAGCTAGCCGCTGCAAGAGCACAGACTGCATCTTGCGAGCCCTTGCAAGTGGATTGCTGGCGATTGCAACGCCGTCGGAAGATGCTTCACTCATCGCAAAGCACCAGGCAATAAAAAAGCCGCGATTAATCGGCAAGGCTCGTTATGAGCAGGGATGAGATTCATGCGGCGGCTTCGGCAGTTGCTGGCTGATACATAAGCGCCTCAGCAATGCTTACATGCGGGTATGCGGCGGCAATTTTAATAGCCGATTCGCGACTGAAATGCCGGCGACCATTCACGACGGCGCTAACCGTTTTATTGGATATGCCAACCTTTGCAGCAAAATCTATTTGCCGCGTGGTTTTAAGGATAAGGTCAAGGGGTTTATTGCTCATGCAGTCAAGTCTACGATACCGGGAAATCACAAGCAAGCCGGCCGTGTCGCCAGCGCGCAGTAATGGCTACAATATCGGGACAGCAACCGTCTGCGGTAAGAGTAGTATTGCTTCTATGCGCTGGTACGACAGAGCGCGGGGCTTGCTAAAAGAAAAAGGATTCACTTACGTTGATATTGCTAAAGAGCTTGGCTATTCAAAATCCGGGGTTGGTCACTACCTAACCGGCACCAGAGAGCCAAGTATTCAGCAAATTAAAGATATAGCTAAGCTATGTGGTGTAAGTGTGAGTGAGTTATTAGGTGACGATGCGCTTTTTATTTCTGACGAACGAGAAAAGAAGCTCATCGAACTTTTTAGGTCGGCAGACAAATCCGAGCGCGACTATCTATACAAGATAGTTAGCGCGATGCACGAGCAAAGCCCCGCCAAAGACTGAAAATTAAGCTTTTACGCTTAACATAATTGGATTCTTTATAAAGTCTACAAAATGGGATTGCACCGCAAGTCTCCAATATGTAGACTGCCTGTATCCAAACAAACCGCAGGCAACAAACATGCAATCAGCTATCACCCGCGCCGCCAATCAAGCTATCGCCAAGTCGTTCAGCAATCACACCGTCGCCGATATGTGGGACGAGTTTTGCAACACGAAATGCGCCTTTGGCATCAATCAGATCATTGTCGGCAGCGAATCGATCACGCACGACGAAATTGCTGAAATAGTTGAAGACAATCCCGCTATTGACGTGGCTCGCATGCTGTCAGTTACCGGCAATACCGAAGTAGACGCAAATAAGCTCTACGAAGAAAGCTACCGCCGCGTGTTCTGCCGGCTGGCGATCAAGCTGGCCGATGCTTGGGAAGCTGAGAAAAAGGTGGCCGCGTAATGAAAAACCAAATCAAGCGATACACCACCCGCGCGGGCGATGCGGTAACGCACCTATCCCGCCGGCAAGACGGCACCATCACCGGCCGCGTGGCGTTTTCACGCTATCCGCTGGGATGGAATAGCAAAGGCCGCGTTTTCGACCGCAGCCGGTCGCCGCTGGATTTAGTGGAGGTGGCAGCGTAATGGCTAATCAATCAGTAGCAAAACAGCCGGAGCAAGGCGAATCGCCAGTAGTAACCCGCAAAGACCTGACCGGCCTTCTCGATAGAACGTTCTGCTTTCTGAGCGTCGCCCAGCTAGACCAATTGTCAGCTATCGCCGTGTCGATGAAGAACAAAAACAGCAGCGAGGCCAGCCATGCAGCATAAATGCCCACTAATCAGCAGCGCGCATAAGCCTGAGCTGCCCGTAACGGCGCTAACAGCCGTGGCCTTCGCGCTTGTAGCCGGGCTTTTGATTTTTCAGATTTTTGGAGGTTGATATGAGTAACTCAGCAGTAGCAAAAGCAGAGCCGGTGTCAGAGCTAGCCACAATGGACGCTAGCCAGCTTCTACGGCAAGCCATCGAGTCAAAAGCCGACGTTGAAGTAATGGGCAAGCTAATGGACTTGCAGGAGCGCCACAACGCCAACAAGGCGCGCGAAGCCTATCAGCGGTCAATTTCTGATTTTCAGAGTAAATGCCCAGTAATCAAGAAAGACAAGGTGGTTTACGGCAAAGATAAAGCCGGAAATTACACAGTGCCGCGTTATTCATACGCGCCGATGGATGCAATCGTTTTGCAAGTACGCGGCCTGCTGACCGACTGCGGCCTGAGCTACACCGTAGACGCGAACTTTGAGGCTGGCATGGCAACGGCCACTGTCGTAATTACTCATGTCTTAGGCCACTCGGAGCGCTCAAGTTTTACCGCACCGGTTGACCCAAAAGCATTTATGAACGACATGCAGAAAGCGGCCAGCGCCACTACTTACGCCAAGCGCCTGGCGTTCTGCAACGCGCTAGGAATTATGACCGGCGATCAGGACGACGACGGCCAGCACGGCGGGCCTGATCTTATCGAGGAGCTAACAGCAGCGAATAAAAAAGTTATCGAACACATATCAGCGGTTCGCGAGCTTTGGGCCAGCGTTGACGCGATTAAGCGCGGACTGCTGACCGGTGCTGAAACGGGCGACTTTTCACTGGCAGCCGAAGCCTACAACGAGCTAACCGACGAGGAAAAAGGCTGGCTATGGCTGGCCCCAACCAAGGGCGGAATTTTCACCACTGCCGAGCGTACAGAAATTAAGCAAGGCGACGGATTTTCTGCGGCCCGCCGTGCCCTCGCTGCCGAATCGCTACCCGGTGAAGTTGATCTTGGCGAGGTGGCGTAATGGCTAAGCAAATTACTTGCACATACAACAACGGCGCTCTACGCCCCGTTACCGATTATGACCGGGAGCTTTCCCAAGTCTGGAACAACGGCCAAGGCGTGCGGCTTGAAGCGGTGAAAGTGAAGTCTCGATCAGTTGCATGGCACAACCTTTACTGGGGGCCGTTTATCGAGCTATTACAGCACTACTGGAAGCCGACGAATGAGCTGTTGACGGCTGCTGAATTGAGCCTGGCCAATAACCTGATGCTGGCTATGGCTAACACCTTCAAGCTGCCAATACCGAAAGCCCGCGAGGTGGTTAAAACGGAGCTATCACGTATCGCCGCGCTGCGAGCCGACGCAGCGCCGGAACCGGTAGCCCCGACGCCTGAAATTATTCACGAATGGCTAAAGCAGCAATGCCATTTTGAGCTAGTGCTCACGCCTACAGGTTACACCCGTAAATCACTGCCTACGAATTTTAACGCTATGTCGGGCGATGAATGGCGCGACTACTACAACAAGGTTAGCCGGGTTGCCTGGCGCGAAATGTTGAAAACGGAATTTGAATCACCAGAGCATATGCAAGCGGCTGTTGAGCAGTATTTGGAGGTGGCGTAGTGGAAGTTATTGACGCATGGAAAGGTGAAGATTTTGAGGATTCAGTTAGCTCAATACTTATCGCCTGCTACGAAACAAAGTTAGAAAGCCAGAAAAAGTGGATAAAATCAGAAAGAGTATCTTTGTCCGACATGCTAAGAGCTAGGGCAGTTGGTCCTTATATTCCAAGCAGGTCAAGGGAGGTTATAGAGCCTGAGGACATAGATGGAGAATTTGGTTACTTCGACACCAAGAACGATAACCTGCCCAGCTTTGCTGTTTCAGGCATGGTGTTCAACGCCGGTGATTTTGAGTTGCCCGAATGCGGAAATGTATACGCATGCATTGCCACGATGGAGGCGTTAAACAAAACACCGAAAGGTTTTATAAGGCAAACGGGCGGCAATCTTTATAAATTAAAATTGATTTACGCAACCAGTCATCATCTTGCTAATCGAGTTTCATGTGTAACTGTTAGCAAGTCCGGAGAGGTTGCTACCTGCTTCATTAGCAAGAATGAGGCAGCAAACAATAAGCTGAATGGTCATCCAATACTTACTGAGCTTAGAGCGCACAGAGAAAACACCGCTGGCATAGCCTCTGTAATTCTGCAAGAACACGCTGATAGGCGATTTTGCTGGTCTATAACGGCTCAAGAGGCAGAGGCAAGGGCCAATCTAGGCTGCATGAAAGAGGAAATAAAGTCACTCCTTTACGCAAGAAGCCTGCCTATGACTGCCACAGGCAGGAAGCGACCAATACTGCACTTAGTAGAGTCTCATAAGCGCAGACTGAGAAACGGCACTGATATAGATATAACTGCTTTTTTGAGTGGAACTCAAGTGGTAGATATTGGCGGTACAGCATTCACAGTAAACCCGCCCTTAGCGAAAAAGACAAACCTAAGCTTAAACAGCCAAGATAATTATTATGGCCATGAATCATTATGAACAGCCGCGCCGCCTCAGTAACAGACATGCTGCTACCCAAACCCACGCGCAACAAATCCCGCAAGCCGATGGAAGCGGCCCGCGACGAGCCTTGCATCCTCTGCACAGTAAACGACGGAACGACAGTAGCCGCCCACCTGCCGACGTTTGATAACGGCACGGGCTTAAAGGGCGACAACCGATGGTCGGTGCCTCTTTGTAGCACATGCCACGATTTTCAGGACGGCCGAACCATTGAGGGAACGAAGGAAACCCGGCTGCGAAACTGGCTAATCGCCGCAGAGCGTAAATTTATCCAGCTGATGGAGCAATACGATGCCTAACCGCAACAAAATACTGCCGCTAATCACCTTTGCGCTGTTGGCGTTTTCTATCGGGCTACTGGTTAGGGAGGTTTTGGCGTGAGTGACTGGCAACCGATAGAGACAGCGCCAAATGACGGGAGCGAGTTCCAGGCGTGGATTACAAGCGGCGAAGGTACGGGCTGTTGGGAAAGCCGCTGCCGATTTAATGAGCACGGAGTTTTCGAGACCTGGGAGCGCGTGGATTACGACGAAGAAGGATGGGCCTCACACGGCAATTTTATAGATGCGACCCACTGGCAGCCGCAACCATTAAAGCCGGCTGAGTTTGCAACTTAACTGTGGGTTCAGTTGCCCCACCAAAATTATTAATAAAGCGCACTGGCTCACGGGGTCAACTGCAAGCCGTTGTTATATTTGCGATAGCGAGGATTTATGAGTAACGAGAAACAGTTATTGGAGAAAGTTGCAGAGCACGCTAGCGACTATTTTTTTGCGCTGGCAAATCCTGAGTTCGTGAAATTAGGCGGCCCGAGCGTTGACGAAGTTCGTGGCTTTCTAAAAGCTGCGCTAATTCGCTATGAGAACTATGTAAGCGATTCAGCGCCGTGCAATGAGCAAGCAAACTAGCTTCTGCTAAGCAGTAGCGGAACACATAAATGAGCAGCCGGAACGGTTGCGGGATGGATGGAATGGAAAAGCTAAAGGCAATAGCGAACGCAATTTATCCAGTGCTTGGCGTTGCGTTTATGGCTTTCATGCTCGGCATTACCGGTGGCGCTGCTGTTGGTGTTTTTTATAATGGCATGCGCGCCAGTTAAACGAGGCAACTAACTGTTGAATCAGTTCGCGCACTTGAAACGGACGCTAAGCGGTAGTGGAAAGGGTGTCAACTGCATTCTTTTGTTATGCGTAAGCTATTTGAGGATTGAATAATATGAAAAAGACGTATTTTGAAAGAACGCCATCGACCACGCGTTATTCTAACGGCCTTGTAAAAACGTTTAACCCGTTTTTTAGGTGGCGAATCATGGACGGATGGTGGCACATAGGATTCCCACGACATTTTGGTTTCGGGATTATGTGGAAATTCCGCAAAGGCGAATGGTCAAGAATCAGAACTAAGTTTGTTGTTTTTGGCCGGTGGACTTTGTACATCGACCTTGGCCAGTGCAAACCATGTAACCCTAGAACGGGCAAGATTTACAAAAGCCCGCCAATGGCTGACGCTGACGCATAACACAGAGCTGAGGCGCCCGCGCTAGCGGGTCGCTCTCCAGCGTTTTGTTATACCCCTCTCATACGGGCTTACCGCGCTAGCACCGCTGGCGCTTAACTGATAAAGACGGATTTGATATGAGCATTAGTTACAGCACCGACATTGTTTTTGGCTTCCCTGTTGAGATCCAAGCGATCCGAAAGAAGCGCACGAAATATGATGAAGACACCGGCGAGCCTTATGAGGTTGACGAGCTGTCGCACCACATAGCTGTTTGCGAAGGCAAAACCATTGCGACCAATGAGAATAACCCAGACGAATTTTGCCAAGGCGAGAAGACCGAGGGGCTTGAATGGGGCGAGTCTGGCTTTGATGGCGGTCAGAAGTGGCTAGGAGTGATCATCAATGAGCTTGGCGATTACAAGGGCATGTTCAGCGTTATCGAGCCTGCAATGCCGGGTGAAGTAATGGCGTTTGGGCTTGAGCATGACATCACCCCTAAGCTGCTTGCCTCAATGACTGCCGGTTAAGGGATAGGGGCATAACTGTGGGTTCAGTAGCAGCCCGCAGGGCCAAGCGAAGCGCCGCCGCGTAGCGGTGTCTAATGCAACCCGTTGTTAGGTTGCGACACTAGAGGATTAAGGTTATGAGCGAACGAGACGAAAAAGCGCGGGGAATAGTTGAGCGGCTAGTTCATTTAGACTTCCGAACAGAAGTTGATACAGATAATGCGGTTCAAATTGTACGGCGATTGCTACGAGAAGCTGAAAAGAACGGCTGGCAGCCGATAGCGACGGCACCAAAAGACGGGCGATGGCTTCGTATGTTTTGGCGAGATGGTGACGGAAACGAACTTTATGAAGATGACATTTGGAGTGATGACCAATGGCAAGTTCATGCTCAAAACTACGAACACTATTTAATCGCCGCGCCTGTCGAAATTCCATTTACGGGGGCAAAAGAGCAGCCACCTTACACCCACTGGTATGAAGTTCCGGAGGCACCTAACTGCTAGTTCAACGGCAGCCGGAGGCCGCGAAGCGTTGGCGCAGCCAATGTCCGATGCAACTGATTGTTAGATTTGCGGCAGGTATAAATTATGAGCATGAAATACATAAGGGATTACTACAAAGTACCAGCCAAGCGAGGCGGCAGAATAAAGTTTGTAGATGGTTTTGGCGGGGTTTGGTTTGGCCGCATTACATCAGCGCGCGGTGCTCGGCTTCGAGTGCTGCCAGATGACAGGGTGCCGGGCTGCAAGACTCGCCTAAACTTGCACCCCACTTGGAACGTTGAATATTTATAGCAGGCCACGGCTTGCGGGAGATTGAAATGCTAAAGCCCGACGATATAGAAGGCGAGCTATGGCCGCCGAAGCCAAAAGGCGGAATGCAAACCGGCCAAATTCCCAACGGAGTTAAGCTGCGGCACATTCCAACCGGCAACGTAGCGATAAGCGTATCGCAGCGCTCGCAGCATTTGAACAAGGAGCGGGCGCTTTTGGCTTTGGCTTTGCTGATTAATGATGACTAGCGGATATAACTGTTGCGTGAGGTGCAAGCCGATAACGGAGCCGTAGGCGTAGTGGCAAGGCTTGTCACGCTCCACGCTGTTGTTATGCCACAAAGCTAAAGTTATTTAAGTTTATTTGCCTTTGGGTCTTGTTTTACTAAAACAGTTTAAGTATACTGGCTTTATTGAAACAGCAACCACACAAACAAGGGCAGACGAAAATGGCAAAGTTTATCGGTTACATCAGCATCGAAGAGAACGCAATGTTTGAAGCCCCCGCAAGAATTGCAAGAAACGGCCAAGTTATTAGCGTTAGTCTTTTCGAGCTGAAAGACGGAATAAATGCAGACTGCTACGTTATCGGAGAAGAGTACGACATAACCGGACTCTGCAAGTAATGACAGCAGCCGAGGCAATGGCGGGCTTTAACAGCCGCCACGCGGGAAATAAGCCCCGCAACAACTGGCGGCAAGCGTGCGTAGCTCTCAGGGCTGAGGTGGCGCAAACCCGCGAAGATGTAATTAACGAAGCAATAGCCAAGCTCCGCGACGAAATGCGAAGCAAGCCGAAAAACTGGCGCTTTGGTTATTACTCGGCAATCACTCAGCTGGAGCTAATCAAATGAATGTTAAGCAGCTAAAAAAGTGGCTAGACCAATTTGATGAAAGTTATACGGTTGAGGTTGTTAGCCATGAGACTGGAGGCGGCAGCTATGACCAAGGCGGATGGGCAAAGCAGGTGCCTATTGAGAACGCGGACGGCATCGCTTTTGATCTTTGCAGCGCCACCAACACGCTATTGCTCGGAGAAATAGACACATGACACCCAGCGAGCAATGCAAAGCAGCGGGGCTGAAAAGCCTCGAAGTTTTATCACAAGCCAGCGGGGTAAGTGTTCAGACGCTTATCAACTGGCATCGAAGTAAGCCCAAGTTATTCGCGCTGCTTATTAAGGGCGCGGTGGTGGAAGTTGGGGCATAACTGCTTGCATCAGTTGCCCCACCGATAAATTCACTACATGCCGTAGGCTCACAGGGTCAACTGCATGCAAATGTTAGGTTGCAACACTAGAGGATTAGAAGATGAATAAGCAGGAATTAATTAGCAAGCGCATTTCAGCGAACAATGAAAAGTTTGGCCGCTGGCATTCCGATAAAGTTGTTGGGCGCGCCTGCAAAATCAAGATACTAAACGAAGCACCTCCAAAGAATGAGTTAGAGGCTTTGCAGCACTGCAACTCGCTTGCTGATACCGGCAACTATCCCGTAGGCGCGGACGAGTGTTTTAACGTGGGCATTTCAGGCGGGTGCGGGCTAGACTGCTTTGTTTATTTAAAAGGCGAATGCGGAGAGCCGCAAGAGTTCAATAGCGGGCTTTCTGATTCTGAGCTTGCCAGGCACAAGAAGCTTTATCCGCAATTGGCCGATGAGCTTGCAACTTAACTGTTGCGTAAGCCGCCCGAAGTAGAATGTAGATACGTGCAGCAGGCTCACAGGGTCGGCTTCACGCGATTGTTAGATTTCACCACTAAAGGACTGAACTATGGGAAAGCACACTGAAGGTCCGTGGGAGCTTTGCGAAAAAGGCGACTACGGGGATTTTGAAGGGAATAGCCGCGTGATCTGCGGCGATGACATGCGGCTTGCCGTAGTGCATGCTGGAGGCCCAAATGACGAAGAAAATAAAGCCAACGCCGAACTAATGCACGCCGCCCCAGAGCTGCTAGCTACGCTTAGACTAATGTGCAAAACGGCTCAGGACATACCCACTCAGTCACCAAGCCTGCACACCAGTTTCGACCGAGCAAACGCTAGCGCACTGAAGCTGCTAGATAGGTTGAGTGAGATATAACTGCTTGCATCAGTTGCCCCGCAGATAAATTCACTACATGCCGTTGAGTCACAGGGTCAACTGCATGCAAATGTTAGAGCGAATTAACTAAGGAACTACAATGAACAAATTATGCATTTACCACGGCAATTGTGCCGATGGATTTGGAGCCGCCTGGGCGGTTCGCCACGCCCTTTATTCAGAGATGGACTATCACGCTGGTACTTACAACGAGACGCCACCTGACTGCACTGGCCGTGAAGTAATCATGGTTGATTTCAGCTATCAGCGCGAAGTGTTGCTAGAAATAGCAGCTGTGGCTAAAAGCGTGCTGATACTAGACCACCACAAGAGCGCGGCGGCTCAGCTTGTTGATTTGCCGGAAAACGTAACGGCCACATTCGACATGGATCGTAGCGGTGCAATGATAGCGTGGGAGCACTTTAACCCTAACCAAACCGCCCCCGCTCTGCTGCTGCACATTCAAGACCGCGACCTTTGGCGCTTCGATATGGAAGGAACCCGAGAAGTTACCTCGGCTTTGTTTAGTTACCCCTATGATTTTCTGTATTGGGATCAGCTAATGGAAACGGATATTCAGGAACTGAAAGACGAAGGCAAGGCGATACTACGGAAGCACTTCAAAGACGTTAACGAGCTGATTGATTCAAATGCTCATAGGGCTGATATTGCAGGAGTAAACGTTCCCGCTATCAATGCACCGCATTTTTTCAGCAGCGACATTGGTCACATCATGAGCAAGAACGAACCCTTCTCGTGCTGCTATTGGGATACTGAGGCCGGACGCACATATAGCCTACGATCCGCAGCCGATGGCGCTGACGTTTCCGAGATTGCTGCGGCGTTCGGCGGCGGTGGCCATAAAAACGCTGCGGGCTTTAAGCTCAGTCATGATCTAGTGGCGACGGTGGGCAATGCGCTCTAACAATGACATATACCCCATGTCGCAAAACCGCCCAAATTGGGTACTTATGCGACATGGGGTATAAGTGCCGCATACGGCTAAATTGGGACGCTATTCGGCTAGCGGCGTTAAATACGCCCTGCTCTGCTCTGCTCGCGTTTCCAGCGATTTTAGATACTGATTCAGGGCGATAAATTCCGCACGCGTCAGCGCACGCTCAGCGCCGGTATCACAGCCGGCTACCCACACGGTCGGCGGGTGGCTGGCTCGAATATCGGTTAACAGATGCTCGGGCACGTTTAGCGGCTCGCGCACCGGCACGCGTTGCACAAGGCCCGTACAGCCGGCGGCGCTAAGCAGCGCTAGCGAAACAAGGATTCTGCCCATTCGTTGTCCCTCCGTGCGTTCTCGCGCTCGGTTTCTGTCGGCTGGCATTCGGCCGGCACGGTTCGGGTTTTCCACTTGATTACCGGCGGCGCGGTTATCGTTGTGGGCACTCTCGATTCGGCGGCGAGGGCTTTGGCTTCTGCTTTTTCAGCAGATTTATTTGCCAGCTTTAACCGCTCGTCAAACCGGATAGCGCTCTCGTTGCAGCGATCAAGATCGTCTTGAGTGTCGCTTGCCAGAAAAAGCGCAACGCCGAAAGAGAGCCAGCCGCTAAGCGATACCGCCAGAACAAACCCCAGCACGTAGGGCGCGGCCCTGCCGGCTAGCAATAGCGCCAGCCTTGCGGCGATGGATGTCATTATTTTCGACCCTGGTGCTCATAGCTAAAGTGGTTTGCATCGTTAAAACGACCGCCCCAGGCATTCATGTCGCCCAGTGATTCCCAAAACTCTCCGAGCTGCACGTACGCGGGGTGGCTGCCACTGGAAATGTATTTTCCGTCTACGAACAAATTAAGATCGACCGCAAGCCGTGACTTATGGTTACTCGCCGATTGGCCATAACCTTGGCGGGTGCCGACAGCGCCAAAGACGCGAGGATCGCGATACGCATCACCGAATGTCACAGCGTAGCCGCTGCGGTACACGTATTCGATAAGCCGTCCAATGTCGCGGGCGAAGTGTTGCTGCTTATGGGATAACTTCACAATCAAACCTCCATCAATTCAACAATTTCACAATGCCCGTCTTTGCATAAACTCTGCACGCCGGGCTGCTCTAAATAGTCCAGCTGCCACGGCTCCGGCCGGCTGCCGACCGGCCAGCACACCTGGTCTGTGGCCGTGCGCCAGCAGTGGTCTAGCTGTTTTGTCATTACCGGCGGCACCGGTAGCGGGTCGTAATTGATCGGCACCACGGCCGGCCCGCTGCACGCGGCCAGCAGTAAAACCGGCAGTAGGCGCATCACGGTTCGGTCGTCTTGTCGGTGCCATCGACTAAAATTTCGGCAACGTCGTGCACCACGCATTTTTCTGCTACGGATAGCTGCGCTTTCATCAGCGCGTTTTCGGTAAACAGCTGGTCGCGCTCAGCCTTCAGCGAGTCTCGCTCTTGGCGAACTTCGCCGAAGCTCTTTAAGTCCATCGCGCGGCGCTTTACTTCGTTGTCCATTTTGTTGGTGTAGTGGGTGCCGACCAGTGGCGCGCACACTTTTACTACTCCGCCGAGAAAAACGAGGAACGCTACCCACGGCCCGAATTCCGACATAACGGCCCCCATTGCCTTAGTTTCGGCTGTGAAACTCGTTATCCACTCAATCATTGGGCCGGTTTTTTAGCTGCCAAAAATACGCCTGCATCTGCATAACAGAGCCAAAATTTACGGCGGTAATTGCGCCCGCGTAGAGCCGGGCCGAGTCAACGCTTGAGTGCCTTAGCAGCACAACCAGCAGCATAGAATTCACGGCGATGGCGAACAGCGACGAGTAATAGCGGTGACTGATTCGCTCGCGCAAGCTGCAAAACAGCATCAGCAAACCGGTTGCGATAGATAACCGCTCAGCAAATACGAAAAGCCACTGGTCGCTGGCCGACAAGTAGCCGGGAGACGCATCGGAGAAGATGAGGCAAAGCATCATCAACCCCGCTATTGACTCCGGCCACCGCGACGGCGGATCGGGTATGCGGTACAGCGCGAAGTTAATAAGCGCCATGGGCTACTGCGCCAAAAACGCCAGCGCCGACTCAACCGCGCTATCGCCGTACTGCTCGAATTTCAGCTTGATGTAGTCGGCATCAGCATCACCGTCAACGATGTGGTGTTCGTCGTAGTAGTCTGATGCCGCCGACTCTGCGTCTACAAATGCGTAACCTGGGGCATTGATTTCGGCGACTTCAATTACTTGCTGCGCGTTGTCGTATTGATCGCTGACAACCTGACCGTCTTTGTAGCCGATTATTTGCATAGTGCTTTCTCGATTTTTAGACAATAAAAAGCCCCGAATAAACGAGGCGAGCTGTCCGGCTGGAGGTTCTTAACGATTCGCCTTCATACGGGATCATCAACGGGCAATTCAGGCAGCTCCGCGCCCGGCTCGAATGTATATTCCCCGGAAAAACTGGTTGTGCTGCCGGCGACTACTTCAATTTTCGCCACTTCAATTCCATCGCGAATAACGCAAAGAACGCCGTCGGCTACCGCTTCAAAATTAGTCATTAAATCCCGCCTCCATCTGTAATAATCCAGCCGTGATCGTTGATCAGGCTGGCCCTTGCGGCCTCTGCTGCTCCGCCGAGTGTGTATTGACTGTTGCCGCCGTGAAATACAACGTTGTCCTGAACGGCTTGTGGCGACCAGCCGATCAATAAAGCGTCGTAGTTGACGGTTGAAAGGGTTACCCCTAATAGAAAGTTACTTAGGTTCTTCATGCTGCTTATGTCCCAGTTTCCGAGGTTTTGGTCAAAATCGACAGCGCCCTGAAGCATGGCCGTCGCATTTTCATTACTGGACATATCCAGCCGACCAAGAGGCTGATTAAATTTAACAGCACTTTGAAACATACGATCCGAAACTTTCACCTTAGACGTGTCTAAATGTTCTATAGGTTGGTTAAATACAAAATTGCTGCGGAACATGTCCGATGTGTTTTCAACATTAGGCGTTTCTAAATTACCAATAGGCAAATTAAAGGAAGTGTTATTAAACGCTGAGGCCAAGTTCGTGACATTACGAGTTATTACCGGGTTGTTTGTAAAATCAACAAGACCGCTTAAATCCTGCAAAAAGAACAGCCTGAACAAAGAAATGTTATAGCGGCCAAACGAGTTCATTCTCGTTACTAGATTGCCGGTGCCATTAAAGAACGACAGCGAATCGACTTGGCCAATACCTCCAACGGTGATCCTGTAGCCACCCGAGCTAGCGTAGGTGTGGCTGTACTCGGTTAGGCTGCCACCGACTTCATCCGTGCTGCCGTCACCCCAATCTATGACGACGTTGCCGCCAGTGGTTGAGAGTGAAAACTCGAACACGCCAGTGTTGTCCGGGATATTAATCTGGAAGTCGATAAACTCGTTGTGATTAAAGAACTCAAACAAGAAGCTCTCATCTGTCACGGCGGAAGTTTTAAAAACAAGCTCGCCAGCTTCTAGCCGCCGGGTCGTGGGGTCGAAAAACTTAGTTTCATCGGAAAAAATCCGAACCACGTCACCTTCTGCAAGATTGGCCTTGTCGGCATCGGCATCGGCGAACGTGTCATAAAACGCCGCAACGCCAGAGCCTTCGGAAGCCAGTACCGCCTGATTTTTTGCAGCCTCAGCCGCCGCTTTGTCGTTGGATACTTGCACTGCATCGCCGGAGACCCGTGCGGCATCTGCAGCAACCTGGATTCCGACTGCTTCAGCGGCATCAGCGAAACCCTTAATGGTGTCGCCCTGCGTGGTTATTTGCGTATTAAACTCGCTGGCCTGGCCGCTTAGCTGGTCGTTAAACTCATTCTCCTGTGTACTCAGCTGAGCGGCAAATTCGCTGCCCTGAGTGCCTAGCTGACCACTAAAATCGCTCGCCTGCTGCGTTAGCTGGTCTGCAAATTCGTCGGCGAGCTTCGGCCAGGTTTTAACGGTACGGCCGCCGTCTTGATTGTCGGTTAAGTAAGAATCGTCGTCGTTAACGATTTTGCCAATGCGCTGCATGTTGCCGTTTAATTCAGCGATTTGTTGTTCGGTGATAGTGCTCATAGTTAGTAGCTCTGCTCAGCGGTTAAATTAAGTTCAGTTATTCGTTCGCCCCATACGTCGAACGCAGCGGCGCGCCAGTACACCGACTGGCCAGGCGGCGATGTGTGGCGGTATTCAACGGCCGGGCCGCGATATATTTGATTCTCTGGCGCCGGGGTAAAGCCCGGCGAATCGCTGGCCCAGACGATATAGCCGGCTAAATCCACAGCGGGGCTGGGCTGCCAGCTCAGCGTGTAGTCGCGCTCGTTAATGCCACCGTTGTCGTTGGCGACAGGCGTAAACAACACAGTAGGCGCGGGGTTGATGCTGGTAAGGGTTTTTGAGGTGCTTTGGCCGGAATCGTTTAGTGATGAAACTTCAATCGTCAGCCAGCGCAGCGGGCCGCCGTCTTCAGTGCATTGTCCGAGCGTATAGGTGAAACTTAGCGACTGGGTAGTGACAACGCGAAACAGAGTATTGCCCACACCATCGTCGCCGAATATCCGCACTCTGTACGATGTTGCACCCTGGCCGGGGCCCCACTGCCATTTGACAAAATCGCCGGTGAACGGGCTCTGGGTTTCCAGGTTGCTTACCGGGCGCGGCGGGCTGGCACTGCCGATAAAAGCCAAGGTGCTAACACTCGGCCCGCGCACGCCGCCAATGGCCGCTACGCGCACGCTAACCCATTTAACATCGCCAGGCTCGGTGGGTAGAATAAATTGAGTTCCGCGTATTTGCGCCACCCGCCGATAGTTAAAGCCGTTGCTGTTGCCAATGTCGATAATGTATTGCTGGGCATCGGCGGCCGCCGTGTAGCTAATAGCCAGTGCGCTGCCGTCGCTATTGCTCACAGCCGATACGCTGGCAATGCTCAGGTTTTCCGCCGCTTCGGCTACCGCGTTCCCGTCGGGCGCGGCGATACTGTCAAAGTCGTGCACGCGCGGGTCGTCTATTAGCGTTTCAAGCTGCCATTGCTCGCCCTCGCCCCGCGTGCGGTTCATGGTAATGCAGCGCAGCGGCGTGTGGTCGGTGGTGCTCAGCGTAAACAGCGTTTGCACGGCGTTGGGGTCGGTCGTAACGGCCGGAGTACTGCCGTCGGTGACAACGATATGCCGGTCGGTTTCACCGCGCTCGGCAGTTATCGGCGCATTTACGTTGCCTCGCTCATCCCACAGGCGCAGCGTGTACGGCCCGGCGGCGCTCCATTCCAGGGGTTCGCGGCTCAGCAGCACGGCGCGGTCGTTATCATCCAGCCCCGCACCAATAATATCGCTGCCCTGGCCGTTGTTGGCGGTGGGCCGGGTTACGTCGATATGGCCGCCGAAACCCATTACTGAGCCGCCGCGCTCGCTGCTAAAATTCAGTGATTCACGGCGATATTGATCCACGGCCAGAATGTAAAGCCCTTCCCGGTACGCCTGCTGCCGATCTATGCAGTAGTCGAGCGTGCGGCGGGTGGGCTTCAGCCCGTCGTCGACCGCGCCCGGCAGCCGGCACAGTACGCTGGTTTTCTGCCAGGTGGTGCCGTCAATATATTCAATTTCCAGGCTATTGGGCTCGCCCTGGCGCTTTGGCGATTCAGTAAGCTCAAGGCTATCGGGCAAAATATTGCGGTCGTTGAAATGCCCCTGCACGATGTCGCTCGGTTCATCGCGCCAAAACGTAATAAACCCAGCCCCGGCAATAGGCCGGGTTCGGCCAATGCGCAGCATATTTTCCAGCAGTGGCCAAAAGGTAGTGCCGCTATTCACCAGCCCGCCAATGGTGTCGCCCCGCGCTTTCCAAACTTCGTTCAGGCGTAGTAGCTCCTCCAGGTCTATCGCTTCGGCCGGCAAACCCCGGCCGTATTCGGTGTTGGTGCAGATGTCCCAAACGTGCCAGGCAATATCATCGGTGGCGCGGGGCTCCGTCCAGCCACCGCTTTCGTACACCGGCAGCTTTTTGGTGGCCACGCAGTTAATTCGGTTGGCCGAACTTTGACCAATCGCGTCGCTGGGCACAATCGCCACAAGTTGGGTAGTGTCGGCATAGCGCACTTCGCCCGGTATGTAGCCGCGCACATCTACTACCGAGGTATCATCAGGCTCGCCGTCATCACTAACATCGGGCGTTATGCGTTGTACTTGCAGGCGATATTGTCCGAGCGGGAAGCCGGTAAAATTGAACGCGTCTTGTTCAGGGCTGGTGCTTTGCCCGCCAATTAAAAATTGTCCTATTTCAAACGGCATGCCTATCGGCGTGCCGGCATCGTTTACCGGCTGCAGGTTCACGGCAAACCGCACAAATTTGTCGCGCAGAAAACCGTCACCGTTGCGGCGATATATGAGGTAGCTCATCGTAATGCCCACCTCGTTAATCAGCTGGCCCTGCTGGCTAGTACGTACAAACGCGGTACTACCACCGGTAAGCCGGGTAAAACGCACTGCTGCGGTTTCATCTTGCAGCGGTTCGGCCACGGTAATTTGTGATGCGTTGCTGTTTACCGACAGCAACGTAATGCTGCCGTTGTTCGTATCACTGCCGGTTATTGTTGTGGCACCGGTGGCGTTTGGCAAATCCGCGCCTATCGCTAGCCCGGCCGGCTCGGCGGCGGCCAGGGGCTGGCGGTAAAGCGTGCTCATCGCGCTGCTGCCGAATTGCAGCGTTAACGGGCCAGCGCGGTCAAGTACCGAAAAGTCGGTTTGGCCGTTAGGATCAATCAGATTGAAGCCCTGAGCGTTTTGCTGATTCAGCAAACTAAAGTTACCGGCCAGCTGCGTTGCCGGAGCCGCGCCGCTTACCAGCAGAGTGTCGCCGGCGCTCAAACCGCTAAAGGTTCCGGGCGGGCCGAAAATAACGCGATTTCCTCGGAACGTGCAGGTCTCGTCGGTTTCGGTCAGGCTCGGCGGCTCAAGTTCTACGTTGTTAATGTCGGGTGAGGTATACACATTGGCCGGGTACAGCGTTAACGCCTCACCGGGCCGGTAAACCGCCGTTTGCAAGCCTTCAATGCCAGAGGCCAGCGATTCGCCGAGCTTTATGTCGGTAACGTCGGCCTCGCCAATGCAAACCGTTAAATTTAAATAGGTAAGAGTTTCCCCGCCGCGCACATCGGTAAAGCTGTTGGCGCGCAGATCGGGGTAGATGCGGTACGTGCCAAGCAGTACGGGCATCGGCTCGCCGAGCCGCTCAAGGTTGGCCTTCAGCGTTTTATTGCGCAGTGGGTCGCGGCTGCCGGCCTCGGGCGTGGGCGGCAGTTCCAGCAGCCGATACACGGCTCGCGCGCCGAAAAACAGCGCGGCGGTAGATATGATAATACCGGCCATTATTTAAAGCCTTTAACGGGTTTATAACAGCGCAGCGGCCGCAGCAGCTGGCGCAAAAAGGCTGCGCGCGGCTGTATGAGCAACCGCCCGGTGGCATCACAGCGGTGCAAAATGTACGGCCGGTCGGTAGTGAGGCATAAACCCACGTGGTAGCCCACGCGCGGATGCCAGCTGCGCCACCAGTATTCCGGCTCAGTGGGCGCGCAGCGATGCCATCGGCCAGAGGCCAGCAGCTGGCGCAGTGTGCGCGGCCCCTGGCTAACGCTGGCCGCCGGCAGTTGAGGCCAGCGCAGGCGCACAACATCCCAGCAGTTGCCGGGTATAACGTCGCCGCCGCGCTGCAGCAGGCTCACGAGAGCAGGCCTGGTGAATTGGCGGTGGTGTAGAACAGCCGGGGTATGCTGATGTTTATTAACTCAACGTTGGAAAACGTGAGCGCGACGGCGGCGGTAGCGTAACTGCTATTGGCCAGCTCGAGTATTTCGGGCTGGCCAATAAAGCCCCCTACCGATTCATCGGCATTAATTAAGGCCGGGTCGTACTCGCGCAGAACACAAAAACACGAGGCCGTGCTGCGGCCGATGGCTCGGAATAACTGTTCCAGTTGCCCATCTACCGTGCCCACGCTGGCCTTCAGTTCGCGCCGGCCGGTATCGCTGTCGGCGGGTAGCGCTACCCGCATGGGCACCGCCTCAAAGGTGGCCATGCCGCCGCTTTCTATTCTTGCCATTACACCGCCGAAGCCGGGCACGATGCGCAGCGGCCCACCAAATTTGGCGGTAATAATCGCGTGCTGCAGCTCCAGGCAGGGGCGGCGCGATGCGCTGGCCATTAGTCCTCGCCGCCCGGGGTAAAGCCTTCTACAGCATCCGGATAATCTTCATTGGCGACCACGCGCAAGCGTTCGGCCTTTTCGGCGGTAATGCCTATTTTTGCGAACTGGTATTGCTCAGATGAAATTATGTCGCGCCGCAGTGCTACGGCAGCAATTGAAACGCGCTTAGTCCCGCCAGATAAAGGGCTGGACTGGTAGTCGGAAGTAAACATAACCTCCTGATCCCTGTAACCATTACCCAGGTTTAGCCGAAGCAAAAACGCCGCAGCCCCTTGATTGATTTCGTGCGCGAGAAAGCCGGTGAATAAGCTGAACTGGTCAGCCGTCATTACAAATGCAAGCTGTATAGCAATCGGCCCGTCTGCAAACTCCTGTCGCGCACGAATCGGCCCGCTTATAAAAGGCGTGCGCTGCACAAGATTGACGGGGCTTAAATTAAACTCACTTATTAACGGAGCCGGCAGAAGCTCGGGCCAGTGGATGCTCGTCATTAAATTCCCGCTCTTGATAAATTGGGGTAGGTGGACTCTAGCGACCTGGCCGCCTCGTTTCCGCCGCGCGCTATATCGTTCGCCATGAGTCTTCGAAATTCAGGATACAGCCGAACTACGGCCGATTTTTCATCTGTCTGCTGGGTTTCCGCGCGAACGTTAGTGCCGTGGTTCTCAACGGTGATACTCAGCTGCATGTTGCCGCCGCCGCGGGCCTTTACTTCTTCCAGCGTGCGATCTAGCTTGGCGCTGGTTTTTGAGGTAGTAACCCGCTCGCCTTTTTCCAAAATCCAGGTTCCGGTGGCGGGCACAGAATCAATGCCGTCGTGCGCCTGGCCCTGCACGTTTAGCGCTGCGATATTGCCCACTAAGCCGGCGGTGGCTGCGGCTACGCCCGCAATAGCAGCAAAATTAAACGGCGGCGGCCCGGACGCGGCAGCAAGCGCTATTGCGGTGTTGATGGCCGCGATAGACCGGGCTATGGATATGCTTTGCTCAACTAAAAAAAGCGCTTTATAAATGCCGGACTGCTCGCCTGCGAATTGCCGGGCGATATTGGTTAGAGAGCCCGCCAAGTCAGCGGCCGCAACCAGCTGCGCAGCGGATCGGGCCTCGTTGATTTTATCTAATTTAGCGTCGCGCTCCTCTGTAAGCGCTAGCTCTTGTTCATCCCATACCGCATTCAAATCCGCGCGGTCAGACCGGAAGCTCGCGAGCATTTCAAGCTGGGTTTCGTACCAGCTTTCCAGCTCTATCCGAGCCTCATCAATCTTGCCTATTTCGCTGGAAACGCCGCCCACGCTGGAATCCAGGCCGGCAAAATCAGGGGCGGTGGCCGAGGTATCTTCAACTATTCGCGAGAGGGTATCGGTGCGCTCGCTGTCCGACAGTCCCGACATCTGGTCGAGTATCATTAGCCGTTCGCGCAGTGTGTCGTTAGTTCGCTCTGCGTCTGTTTTTAAGCTCTCAACCAAGCGCGCGTACCGCTCCTGAGCGCTTTGCAGATCGTTGATTGAGTCTAGCTCTTTCGCTAATTCGATCAGCCGTTTTTGCTGCGCATCGTTTATGCCAACAAGCCGGCCGCGCTCTATATCCTGCAGCAGTGCAGAGGCTTCGCTTGTTTCGCCAATCAGCGCTATCTGGCGTTTGTAGCCCGCCTCAGCCGAGGCGAATGCACTATCGACTGCATCGGCGGCCGCCTTGGCCGCGTCGGCAGAAGCTTGCGCCGCCTTCATTTTCTTGCGGTCGGCTTCGGTCTCAATTTTCGAGACAATCTCAGCGGTTTGCCGAGCCGCTTTTATCCGTTCTGCCGATTCTTCGCCGGCCGAATCGGTGGTTATTTCTTTGAGCTTGCGCGCTTGCTGGCGCGCCAGTTCTTCTTGATTTTTATAGTAGGCCGAAATTTGACTTTCAATTTCAGCAAGCTCTTTTTCCTGAGCGCCTGAGCGTAAGTTAAACGGCTTTTCGATCAGGTCTCGCAGCTTTTCGGCCTTCGCTTCCAGACGAATAATGTCGTCTCCGGCAATTCCGCCTACTGCGGCGGCAAGCTCCTGGCCTAAAAATTTGGCGAGCCCGACCGTTGTTTTTAAAGCCTCACCCGCTGCCGTGAATGCCTTAACGATTCCGTTAGCCAGCGTTTTTGCGGCTTCAAGCGTCGCAGGATCGGCAAGAAAATTGGTTAAATCTTCAACGGCCGGTATGGCTACGAGCGAAACCTCGCGAGTCAGCCCGGTAAACGCGCCCTTTAATTCAGCAACGTTTTCGCCTACCGCTTTGAGCTGGGTTAGCTCTATGTCGGATAACACTACGCCGAATTCGTCTGCTTGGTCGCTTAGCCGTTTCAATTCTCTGCTGTTATCCTTAAACAGCGGAGTTAGCAGCGTGGCATCGTTGGCAATGGCTTCCATAAAGAAAGTCATTTCGCTTTGCGAAAGGTTGGCTTTTTCGAGGCTGGAAACGTAGAGCCCCAGCGCTTCATCGCCGGCCAGCCCCTTAAACTGCTCTGCGGTAACGCCAACAGCGGGCGCTATGTTCTCGAAAAAATCCTTTAGCGGGCCCCCGCCGGTTTGCAGAAAGTCGCCGACCTTGTCGTTTACATCCTTGAGAATGTCGGCGACTTTATCTATCGGCAAGCCTAGCCGCTCAGCAGCAAAGGCAAACCGCTGCAGCGCCTGCGGCGTGGTGCCGGCCACCGTGGCCAGATTGCTGACTTCCTTCGCCGTTTTCACGGTCTGGGTAATCATCGCGCCCAACCCCACTACGGCGGCGGTGCCTGCAATTTTTAGCGACCGGCTAACCGCGCTCAGGTCTTTTTGCACTTCGTTTCGCCAGCGCTTCGACTCGCGCTCAGCTTTCGACATGCCCTGTACAAATCCGCCCGTTTTGGCGATCAGGTCAATGGTCAACGTGCCAAGTGATCGGCTAGCCATGCGGCTTGCTCCGGTGTTGATTTATCAGCGGTTTATGTCCATTCCGACATGGCCTCATCGAGCGAAACTTCCCGCTCATCTTCGTAAGGCATGAAATTAGCTGGCGTAAACCCGCCATCTTTTGAATGCGCGTTTGCGTAGAGCGATGCGAGCAAAGCAAATCCGCCGTCGAGCCGTAACCCGGTGTTGAGGGTGCCTCGGCGCTTGCGGTACGCCAGCCAGACCAAAAATTCCCGGTATGACATGACAGACTGGGCCTCGGCAATGGTGCGGCCGCCAATTCCGTTAGCGACCAGCTCGCACCACACCTCATCCTCATTGCTTAGCTCGCCGGGGTCTCCCCCAGGCCAGTTACCTCGGATATAACTTGCAGCAGCGCCATCGTTAGTCCCGCATCAAGCGCACCCATGTGATTGCCGTCAGAGTCTTTCGGGCCGTGCAAAATGTCGTCGACGGTGAACACCGGCGCGCCTTTTTCATCGACGATACAAGCGGCGATTCGCCCGGCAACGGGGTCGCCGTTGGTGGACGCTGAACGAATATCAGATACGGCAGAATTGTAAGAAAGCGGCCGTACAAAGGTAGTGGCCTTATGCTCCTTGCCTTTCTGCATCCACTTGATTTCACGCTCTACCGGCGCACCGGTAAACGCGCCCGACTCGGTTAGGCTTTTGACACTAAGTGACATTAAACGACAGCCTTCTGAGTCCAGCTAGACGCACCAGAGCGCTGAACGGTCACTGAAGTCGTAACGACCGTGTTCTGTGCAAAATCGAACGGGAAATCGCTGATGTAGCCCTGAAAGCTGAACCATGTACGCGTATCAGGCAGCACAAAGTCACCGTCGGCGACGGTCGGCGCTTCGGTTCCGTCAGACCACCCGACCGTCCATTTCAGCACTTCTTGCGGGTTTTGTTCCGCCAGTTCCCCCATGCGCACATGGGATGGCACAGACGGGTCTGCATTGAGGCCAATGGTCGCCTGGCCGGGTGTGCGCAGGCCGGGTAAATACGACCGAGAAAACTCTTCAAGGCAAGTGGTTTCGATCTGATCCGAAGGGTTGCCGCCAGGGGTTAGGGTTGTTGCGCACTTCACGGTAACAACCGAATCATCCGACGGGTCAATAAAATAGATTTTGGTGCCTTGCGATAAAATAGCCATGCGTTGTTGCTCCGTTTAGGTTCGCTTCTCGAACCAGTCAATGTCAAAACTGTAGTTGTGGTGGTTGGTTGTTTCGTCGGTACTTTCGCCGCGCCATGACGTGATGTGTGCGCGGCCCTCGAATGCGTCCCGGAGAGCCTCAGCGACGTTTCTGGCGCTGCGTAGGCTGTTAGCCCATACGTCAATCTGTATCGAATACATGTCGATATCAGGCGCGCTGTCGATGTAGTTTTCTGGCGAGCCGGCAACTACTTGCCACGTTGCGTAAGGCAGCGCTCCGCCCTGCTCTGATTTTCCAGAGTGATAAAAGCGAGTCGGCAACGCGCCCAAAAGCGCCGTAACAGATTCGTCTGCAACGGCTACTTGAAAAATATTCGGGAACATTATTTGGCCTTTTTAGCCTTCGCTAGATGGCGGCTCAAGGCTTTGCCGTATTGAGCTACAAACTCGCCAATCGCCTCGCCCTCTTTGCTGGTCGCGGCGGGCCGTAGAAAAGGCTGTGCCTTGGCTTGCTCGGTGCCAAACTCCAAAAAGCGCCAGTAAAACGTGTCGCCGCCCTTGCCTTTGTTCAGCACGCCAATGCGGAACCCTATATCGCCGGTTCGCTTGAATACTTTTCCGTTCCACCGTGTTTCGATGTTGGCGGCAATTGATTCAGGCGTTTTCGGGTCGTCTACTTTCAAGGCGTTGGCTCTAGCCTGATCTCTGATAACGTTTGCGGCCTTCCTGAGCGCAAACCGGCCGCCTTTGCGCTCCATGTCGTCGGTAACGCCCTGGATATTAGCCCGCAGCTCGTCCAGCCCGGTTATGCTAGATTCGCTAGACATTTCCGCCGTCGCTTGCGCCCTGTTTAACCAGGATTGTCAGGTAATCGAGACCGCTATTATTGTCGGGTAACTGCCCCTGAACGTCGTATATTTCCCCCCGGTGAACAATCCGCATATCTGCGGTAATGTCATCGCGGTATCTAATCGTTATTCGCGCTGAAACTTCGCTGTTCGCCTGCTGTGCGGCGATAAATTCCCGTGCGGATAGCGGCTCGACTCGTGCATAAACCTTTTTCACTTCCTGCCAGGTTTCAGTCATTTCGCCCGTGACCGGGTTTTGCTCGTAGTTCACCGCCTGGATACTTACGCGGTGCCGCATAGGCCCGATACGCATCTAAACGCCCATCAGGGAGCGGTAAGGCATAAGCAGCGCCTCAAAACCATTGGGCAACACACTGGCTATGGTTCCGACGACTACGCTCTCGCGATTTCGCTCTAAATGGCCGATATACAGCAACGCGGCGGCCTGTATAGCTGCGTTGACAAATATCTCGTTAGTAATAACAAGGTCGCCAAACTCTAAAACCCGGCGATTTAAATACGCTTCAATTCGTTCTTGAGCAGCGCGGATGTACAGCGAAATTATTTCGTCCTGATCATCTTCGTCGAGGCGCAAGTGCAACTTGGCCTGCTCTAGCGAAACAATCACTTTTTGCCTTTTTTCCGGGTTTTTGGCCGCTCTCGAATCACTTTTGTGTCGTATTCGCGATTATTGACTATCGACGCGAGGCCGTACTTCTCAAAATGCTTCGCGTGCTCATCGGTAACGATCAGTTCTTGGCCCTGGTTAACATAGCCGTAGCTTGTGGTTTGGAAGTCTTTCAGTGCTGTGACTTTCATTTTTTCACCTCAATAAAAAGGGCCGCCTTGTTACGGGCGGCCCTTTTTATTTACGCTGCGGTTAACGCGCCAACTTGGATAGCGGCCGGAGTGTAAATTGGCAGTGCCAGGCGAGCTTCAGCGCGGATGGTGAGCAAGTTTTTCTGAACGTTGTCAGCATCCTGCTCGAACATCTCAATAACAACGCCGCTGCGGTTCATCACTTGCAACGCTTCCATGCTGACCGCTGCAAATTGGCCCTCAGGAATGTTGTTGCTGGCAACAACCGGCAGACCCCAAATAACCGGCTGCATACCGTTCATCAGGTAGGTAATGCCAGCGCCTTCGCCGCCAACATAACCGAGGTCGCCTTTCTTCAGCCGTTCGATTGCGCCCCAGTCTGCGGGGTTCATTAGCAGCACGTCAGCACTGTAATCAGCCGCGATAACCGCGTACTTAGCACGGTTAAGCGAGTCGATAGCAGTATCGCCAGCGGTCGGCGTAAAGGCTGCGTGGTTGCCGGCGGTGAAAATGCCGGACAAATTAGGCGTGGTGCCGTCACCGTTAATCACTTGCTGTTCTACGCGGTTGCGTACGCCGTGAGTCATGCGGCGGTCAATGTACGACTGCAGCGCGGGCGCATCTTCGAGGGCCTGCTTAGACACTTTGATAATGTGCGCGATGGTGCGCACCGGCGCGTTGGCCAGCTCAAACGTCAGCGTGCTTTCAGGCTTTTGATTGCCCTCTGACGTTTCTGCTGCCGCGTTGGTGTACGCCAATTCGCGGGTGTACTCGATATTATTGCTAACAGTCGAGCCACTCGGCAGCACGTCCATAAGACGCAGAGCACGGAACGCGCCCGGCACAATGCCGGCCAGCCGGTCGGCTTGAGTCAATACGCCGCTCGGATTGCCGCCCGTTTCACCGATGATGGTGTTTTTGACCTCAACGCGGGCTTTTTGGGTGCCTCCAGCTGCGTAGGACTTAAACGCATCGGACTCGGTGAACTGAGCACCGATTGACTTAGGCAATTCGCGGCCTTCGTCAAAGCCTTTAGTCATATTCTGCTGCAAGTCGATGAGCTTAGCGTTCATCTTTTCATGCTGCTCAGCGACGGCTTTTACTTCGTCGCGAATATCATTAGAGGCCTTGCCGGACTCATCAATCTGGCCCTGAAATTTTTCGAGAGACTTGTCGAGCTTTGCCTCGATTTTCTCCAAACCGCTTTCAACGGCTTTTACTGCTTCGGTGGTCATTGTTTTGCTCCAATAAAAAGCCCGCAAATGCGGGCCTTGGTCGGTGACGTTGCCTAGTGTTAGGCGTGACGCTGGAATGCTGCCGCAAGCGCTGCGGCCTCTTCTTCAGCTGCGCGATCACCGCGAGCTAGGAACTTGATGCGGCTGACCAGCGCGCACGCATCTTTCCGACTGAAGCGTGCTGAATCTCTCAGCATTGCTTCGCATTCTGCTAGTGAGTGGGCCGATTCGATGGCGGATTTAATGTCGCTCACCGTTGCACCCAGGTCGGCGGGTTCTTCAACCACGCTAATCTCTACTAATTCAATTTGTTTCAGCAGGCGAATATCGTCTTTTTGCTCCGAATCAATGACGCGGAAACCAATCGACATGCCATCAACTGCTCCGTGTTTCATCGAGGCGTAAACGTCATTCGCTACGCTGTGGCCGGGGGTAATTTCACCCGTGACCAGCAGGCCTTTTTCATCTTCTTCAATGCCGACCCATTTGCCAATCACTGGCCCGTAGTGGTTCCAGCGCATGCGGATAGGCCGCTGGCGGTTTTTAATGGTGGCCAGGTACGCGCCCTTTACGATCGTATCGTTGTAAGAGTCGAGCCCGCCGAATACCGAGGCGTAACCGGTAAAACGGCCATCGCCTTCGGCTTTGAATTTGGTGTCGCTCAGTGCGAGCTGCTTAGTTTCCATTGTTGACCTCAGTCAATCAGCGCCGCTATTTCAGCGGCAATATCTTCGTAATCGGCAACGGCCCAAGCACTGCCAGCGGGCACGAAAAACCTAGCGGCAATCACTGCCGGCTTAGCGACGGCGATGGCGGCCATAAAAAAGCCCGCTGGTTTAAAGCGGGCCTGAATGATCTTTATGGTTGGCGGTGCTGTGTATCCGCCGCCTTCCTGCACTAGCGGCCTGTTAAGCAGAAGTGCCGCAATCATAATGCTGCGCGACCAATAGCAGTCAGCGTGGCTACTACGCCCGCTACCAATCCGGTAGCCGTGAGCAGTGCAGCGCCCACCAAGCCAGCCACTGGCCTAACCAAAGCAGTTACTTCTTGAGGCGTGACCGACTGCACGATAACCTCAAGGTTTTCAATTTCTGGCGTTAGCTCAACTAGTACGCCGCTGATTTCTGTAAGCGCTAACTGCGACAAATCAAAAACTAGCCCGCCGCCAGCATCAGAAGCAGCCGTTTCTACAACGCTAACCACGTCCGATGGATCAACAGGCGGCTCAACAGGGCCGGAAACGGGCAGTTTTACAATGCCTAGCGTCCGAATTGTGGTGATTCCGTTAGCCATATTCAGCGTAAACGTCGAGTGTTCCGCTCACCCACTCAATAGTCGCGTTGTCCGATTGGCCCTGAACCTGTCTATCGAAGCCGGTTCCGGCCCTAACGGTGATAGCGTCGCCGCCGTTTATGCGAAAACTACCGTCAGTTAGCGAAGCAAACACGCGAAAGGCCATCAACTTCCCCGGCACTGATAGCTGACCAGCTGACAGCGTAGTGGAAACGTACTGCAGCGGCTGTGCTGCCTGAGTAACCACCACCGCACCATCAACAACGCGGGCGACTTCCTGAGGATTGACCGGGTCGGCAAGTGCTACGGCTTCGGTATGCACAGTTCCGGCGGCGGTGCTCTGCTCTATCGTGCGCAGATGCTTGCCAGTGCCTGATACCGGTAATTTAGACTCCATTGGCTACCTCGTAAACAAATGTGCTCAAGCTAACCAGCGCGCCGCTGGGCAAACTATCCGTTAGCCCTAAATCAGACGCCTCGCCTCGCATAACTAAGTTCCCGTTGCGGCGCACGTCATACCTAGCGGGCGTGCCATCTGTTATTGCGTAGCCCTGAGCTGTCGCCAGCGTTTCAACAACACCGGCTTTTACTTGGCGAAAGCTGCCAAGCGGTAGCGTTACAATCACATCGCCGTTGTCGGCGTATAAATTCAGTTCGGACAGCTTTATTAATTCAAGCAATGCGCTGCCCATGGCTTTGCGAACGGGATCACTTAGCTGCATAGGTCACTTCGTATTCACCGTTGCCAAGGTGTTTAACCTTTTTGCCTTTCGGCTCAGCGACAGTGACGTTAACAATAGGAGGCTGAACGTTGATCGGCGCGGGGTTAGCTTCCGGCATAACGAACTCAACCACTGATGCTTTGGGCTGAACAGCCGCTATCGGCCGGTTTTCGCCCACTTTATCCAGCGGCTGCATAGTGCCGTTTACGATCAATCGGTCGCCGCCGTCTACCTTCGGCATTCCTTCCTTCTCGCGAGCATAGTTCGGCATCATCCAGCCGGAATTAATAGCCTCGCGGTAAGCGTCGTAACGGGCTTTTTGATCGGCTCGCAACAGCGCATCCATATCAAAATCAATCTTGTGATCGCTTCGCTCATCAATCGAGAGCAAATGACAGTGAATGCTGCTCTCTGTGCGGTTAAGGTATGGCGACAATCCCAGCTTGTACCAGCCCTCGATGATCTGCTGAATGCCGCTGCCCCATGCGGTTGTCCCGCTGGTGTCGTTAACCAGTACCGAGGGAACGCCCATAAAGCGGCAAATTTCCTGAGTCTGAAACTGGCGAGACTCCAGCATTTGCATATCGCTAGGCGACAGGCTGACTTGCTGGAACTTCATTCCGCCTTCGAGCACTAGCGGGGCGTTGGTATCGTCGCTTATTCTCAGAGCCTGGTAGTCGGCGCGAATCTCTGCGCGCTGCTTTGGCGTTAGAATCGCGTCCATACTCAGCACGCCGGTTGGCTTTAGCGAGCCTTTGTACATTTCAGCGGCGTGGCCCTCTGCCGCTTGAGCTAATCCCAGCATATTTCGAGCGTGGGCTAGCGGGGATAATCCAACAATCGTGTTACCGAATAGCTTTATGTGCCATACGCTAGCTTCTGCCAGCACTTCAACGCCGCGATTCGTGAAGTGGTGGTACGTTAGCGATCCATCGTCCAGCAATTTAACTTCGGTTTGAGCGGGCAGCATTGGCAGCAGTGAAACAATGTCGCCACCGGCTCCTCGCTGGATTTTAGCGTAGCAGTTACCCTGCGTTGCCAGCGCCAGCATTTGGCATTCGATAAATTCGTGCTTGGTCTGGTAGCGGTTAACCTTTCCGGAAAAAAGCACGCTGAGCGGGTGCATACGGTCAACTTCCCAGCCTGATTCAGTGCGGCGGTAAACCTGTAGCGGCAAGCCTGCAACCGTTTCAGAAATCAGCCGGACGCAAGCCCAGAATGCAGAAACCTGCATCGCAGTATCGAACGTGACCGGCTTGGCCGATGCTTGCTGATACGAATCAGGGCCGCTGTATTGCTGACCTTCACGGCGCGCCGGGCCGCCAAAAGGCCAGTTTGTGCGCATCCAGCTGTATATGCTCAAGCGCCTAGCCTCAGTGGGTTAATAATTGATTGCATAATGTCGCCGTCGCCTTCGTCGGCTGCAGCCAGACCAAAAGCCATTAGCAGTGCAACCATCCCGTCAATCTTGTCGGCGCTCCGTTTCTTGTCGGGCGCTTGATTGTTGTTCGCATCTAAGCGCGGGATAAGGTTCGCGGCGTGCCACTGTAAAACAGGGTCACCGCCGTGGGATAATTGGTGAGATAAGTAGCTGCGTTCTAGCGCTTGCATCGCCGGGTTAAATGACTTCGGGCCCTGGATAAATTGCACCATCGGCAAGCCCGCGTCGGTTAGCCGGTTAACTAAATCAGTGCTGTTCCACGAATCAAATCCAACTTGCGAAGGGTTGAACCGCTCAAAATCCTCTTTTATGTCACGCTCAACAACTGAGTAGTCCGTAACGTTTCCATCCGTGCGCGTGATTAATCCGGTTTCACACCAGCCCGCATAGTTTGCGCTGCCGCGCGCGGTGCGCTGGTGAATGGCGGCATCAGGAACCCAGTACCGGCCCCACGTATAAAACTGGTCGCCATCGCGCCAGACCATCCGCCATGCGGTGGTATCTCTGGTGCTGGCCAGGTCGAAAGCCGCCCAGCATGGCAGCCCCTCCATCGCTTTCAGGTCAACGGGGCCGGAACAGGCTCGCCAATCGTGCAAATTTACCCACGCATTAGCCCCGGAGGCGGGCCGGTTGAGGCGTTTAATCCGAAATTCTGCCATTTTGCCGGGCATTGCCTTGGCTTCAATGGCTTCTTTCTGCAGGGTTTTCAGAATTAATGGGTTTACTGACATCAACGGGTTGGCTTTTTGCCAGCACCGCTCATCAAAATCGTCGTCGTCGTCGTCGATTGCGAAGTAAAAGGCCAGAAAATGATCGGCTTCTACTGCTCCATCGAGCACGCGCTTGGCAAATTCTCGCTGCTCTCGCCACGGGCCAGGGTTTTCGTAACCCTCGGTGGTGGTGTACAAAAACAACGGCTGCTTTCGCGCGCCGGCCGCCGAGGTTAGAACGTTAATCAGGTCGTGCGTCGGGTGCGCGTGTATCTCATCCATGATCGCCGTCGACGGGTTCAATCCATCCTGCGTTGATGCCTTCGCGTTGATCGGCTTGAACGTGCCGCCGTTGGCAAAGCACGGTATTGCGTTAGCCATCGGCTGTATGCCGAAAGCCTCCTGCAGCGCTGGCGTGCGCTCCACCATTGCCTTCGCGATCTTCCACACAATCCGGGCCTGGTCGCCGGTCGTTGCCGCGCTGATAACCTGCGGGCCCACTTCGCCCTCGCAAGTTAGAACGTAAAGACCGATGGCTGCGGCTAATGTGGATTTCGCATTTTTTCGAGCTACCGCGAACAGTGCCGATGTAAACCGGCGCGTTCCGTCATCCTTGCGAAAGCCGAACAGGCTAACCACGAAAAACACGTGCGACTCATGCAGCACCAGCGTCGGCGTTTCCCATACGCCTTCAACGTGCGGCAGCAATTCGATGAAATCACAAGCCCCGTTGGCTTTATCTTTATCGAAAATAAATTTTTTTGACTTGCGGTCGGACAAATATCGCTTTGCGGCGAGCTTCATCCACTTGCCGGCGTACTTATTTTTTATTGTCTGCTTGGCGTAGCTGTCAGCTATCGCAACGTAATCACGCCCGCTGGGCATGTTTCGCAAACGGGTTGCTGTTCGATGCCTTTTCAGGCGGTCTGACGCGAGTCTGTGCAACCGGCGTTAGGCCAAAATCATTACCAAGGCCACGGAGCTGGCTGAACATCTGAGCGGTCGGTGTTTCGCCAGCTGTCCAAAGCTGCACAATCTTTCCGTGTAGCGCGCAATACTGTGCGAACAAGTTAATGCCCTCGGCGGTCAACAGCTTGTGCGCCATTAGCATCGGGCCTAGCCGCTCATATTCGCGTGTCGCGTGCGAGTTGGGCAGCCAGTTAGGCGCGGGCGGCAAATCGTGCAGCGGGTCGTATTCGGCTTCGTCAATTTTTCGGCATGACTGGTCTGTACCGCTTATCGACTTCAATGCTGTCGGCTTGCGGGGTCTACCTGCCATAAAAACTCAAATTTTCATTTTGCACGTGCAAATAAATGGGTGGGGGGTGGTCACAGAGGTGGCTTTTAGCCAGTTTGGATATACCCCCCGTTAACTTTCTATCCTATCAACAGCATCTGACCAATCTCGGCGTCGCTCTTTGCCGCGTTACATGCTCTGCACAGGCACTGCGTGTTAATCCTAGTGTGGTCGCCACCTTTGCTCAGCGGCAGTATGTGATCTAGCTCTGGTGATCTTGGTTTGTTCTTGCCTCTGAGTGATTCAGGGGTAGAGCATCCGCACAGCTGGCACTTCCAGCCGTCTCTAGCCAGCACGTCTAAAGGGCTAAACCTCTCAGCCTTAGCGCCTAACTTCAAAGCCCTTTGGTAGTACTTCCTTCCAGTTTTACTCTTGTAGCGACTGCGCTCTTGCTTGATTCGCTCCGACCGGCATTCTTCGCTACACACCTGCGTCAGCCCTCGACCGTATGGCCTAACCCACTGCTTAGCACATACCGTGCAGACCCTTAGGTCTTCACCTCTTTTAGCTTTGTTGCCCGAAAGGGCCATGCAAGTAGCCGAGCACAGATCGACCGCTTCTGTCTTGCTTGTGAACCTAGTCGAGCATTCAACGCATAGCTTAGAGAAGGTTGTGTATACGATAGGAGCCATAGCCGCTAGCTTGGCTTTTAGCGCTGTGTTCCCTTTCCTGCCCTTACCGGCGCATGACTTGGAGCAGAATATCGCATCGAACCTATTGGTTTTTTTGCCACACCATGCGCAGTCAGGCTTACTCTGCGGCCTAGGGCCGTACTGTAGAAGTATGTCCTGCTTAGTCAGGCTACCTTTGCGCTGCTTAGCGTTCATAGCGCCAATCTTGCAAGGGTCTGAGCAGTACTTATACCCACCTTGCTCTGACTTCCTGTACTGGCTATCGCAGTAGCCACATGTTCTAACTTTGGTGCAGGTGCTATTATTCTTTCTAGTCATTGCGAACTCCTTAATAGTCGCGGTGATTAGCAACCGGTTGGCGTTGTCGCGCCTTCCGTTTGCGTCTCAAATTATATCATTTCTAGCGCTTGTTTTCTTCCCTCTGCTTAGCAGAGCTGTGGCAATTTGTGCAGAGCGGTTGCCAGTTACCTGCATCCCAGAACAAGGCGTTATTGCCTCGGTGCGGGATGATGTGGTCAACCACGTTGGCTGCTGTTGTTCTGCCTTGCCTGATGCAGTAGACGCATAGCGGATTAGCTTTAAGGTATTGCTTTCGCACTAGCCGCCATCGGTGGCCGTAGCCTCGCTGTGCTGCCGTGCCTCGCTGCAAGTGCGTACCGGCTGCTGTAGTGCCCGGCTTATGTGTGCTTGGCGCCGTGGGCAACGGGAGTGCCGTCCATGTAGCAACAATCAGCTTGCGAAACGTCGCTGCCATCATCCAGCATCGCAGCTACTGATAGGGCGAGGCTGTTAATCGCCTCCGACTGTCGGCTTATCGCATCAGCCAAATGGTTGATAGCCGCGACAGCTTCTGCAATTTCGCTCATTAGATACGCCCAACAAAAAAGCCCCGCCCTGTTTCCAGTTGCGAGGCTTTGAGATATAACCCGCCGGGGTGCGCATCAGTGAGATGCGGGGCGGGCCTTGTTTTCTGGCTTTAGCTACTCAGCTATTACCACGTTAGCAATTATCCTCTGTTTACGTACTACGCGTCAAGCCGGGGCTCAATCCTCAAATTCCAACAGCGCCGCAACAATCAACATTGCGAAAACTTTAGGCCGGTTTTTGTGCCAGTTATAGAGCGTGTGCTCTGATTCGCCGCATACCTCAGAGAGCTGTTTAAGGCTCCGAAGGCCGGCGGCTTTGCATTGTTGGCTGGGGCTCACCAGAAATCCTTAATCAATGCCATAACATCGGCAGGCGCTATAGCCCGGCCTTTTCTTATTCCGTAGCGAACTATTGCTCTCGCTAAAGCTGCAGCGGCCTCTTCCGGTGAGTTTCCGGCCATTCGGTCAGACTCAGTAAACCTCTTACTTTCAACGCTAATCAGATATCCGCCCATTCTTCTGCACTTGCTAACAACAACTCTAGGCTCTGTGTCGGAGATCATTTGACAGCGCCTCTTTCCATTTCACAAACCAGAACCCCTAGAATTTGAGCGTTGTCGTAATAGCCATTGCTTAAGCCTTTTCCGTGAAGCGAGCCGCTCAAATGACGGGCTAATCGAGCACAAAATCCGACAACGTCATTCGGCCATTGTGCAATGTCATCACACTCGTTCGCATCGGCGGTTTTAATGAAATCATTCAACCCATCAAGAACCGAAATAAGGGCACTTTTCACGCTCGCATTCATTATGAAGCTTGCTGAACTCTCTAATTCAAGTCCGTGGCTAGCTTTGGAGATGGCGCTGATAAGATCCGTTATAGTTTCTTTGTTAGCAGCTGAAAAGGCGTTAAAAGTATTCATTTTTATCTCCGTTTCGTTTCGGGCTAATCCCTCAACTCATGCAACTAGTTTACTGCACTATGATTAGTATATATTGTCTTAACGCGCCAATACTTAAATATATTTAGTTTTAGCCATAGTTCGCTTTGTCGCAAATCGTTATCTAAAAATAATTCAACCCGCCCGCAACCACCGCGCCGCCCTTATCCCCTCAAACGCCGCCGGTGCCTGCTCTCTAATGGAGCGGATTACCGCGCTGCATACGTGTCGCTTAATGCCCGACTCGTCAGCTATCGTGCTGCTGCCCACGCCGCGCGAGCAATACGCTAGGGCCACTCGCAGGCCGCTGTCGCCCCAGCCGGCTATGACGCCCTTAATGGCCACTTCCACAGCCGTGTATTCCCAGCGCTCAGCCTCCGCGCGCTGTAGCGCATGGCATAGCGACTCCGGCTTAGTCATCGGCGTTTCAAAATTCTCGCGGCCCGGCTTGTACTCGGGCTTAAAATCCTCAGGCAAATTGTGATTAAAGCTCGTCGCTTGCCCAGTAATGCCCTTTTTTATCTCACGATACGTACGCCAGCCGGCTAGCAGCTCGTCGATGCTTTTCTGCTTCATGCCGGCCCGCCGTTGCCCGATGGTTTCTGTCATTGCTCAATAATCCCCAGTGCTAAAAATTTGGCCGCCGGCCGATTGACGGGTTTTCCGCGTAAGCAACGCCTAACGCCAGTGCAGACCATGCGTGCGACGTAACGCCATACAACGGGCCTTGATCGTTTTTTGTACCTACCTGCGGGGTCTTTCCGCCGCCGTAGGCGGGGAACCTGTCGAGCAACGCCTGGCGCACGTTTGCATCCTTTGCTCGAAGACTGTTGCAGAGCGTCAGCTTCACGTCCTTGCGATAGATCAACAGGCAGTTATCAGGGCCGTAGTGCTGTACTAGCCTGCCGATATAGCCACATGTTTCAAACACTGACGCACCCACTGGCATACCGTAGCTCGCTATCATCTCGATTAGTACGGGCAAGCCTTCTCGATCAAGCATCAGTGAGTTATTGTCGGCTTTGCTGTCGGCATTTCGTACTCCGTTTATTTCCGGCAAGTATTCGCAAACCCCGCTGGACTTGGGGCCAGGGTCTATGCACAGAAACGGCGGCCCCATCACAACCGCCCCGCCAACCGCACAGCATCAGCCCGCACAGCCGGCCCCTGCATCGCTTTGTCGATAGTGGACACGGTACGGCTGATGTTTGCCGGTAGCCGGGTTAAGCCGCGTCTCAAGCGTGCGCGGCCCCAGCGGCAGAACGGGCATGCGGTAATAGCGTTTATTGCCTTCATCGCGGATTAGTCCCCATTTATTTTGCAATCTCATCAATCTTATCCGCCGCGGCTAATAGCTCAGCAGCCAGCTGGCGCGCAAAGCCGGGCGTTAGATCAACTGATAGCGAAACCTCATAAAGGTCTGCGCCGAATAGCTGAACTTCCACGACGCCGGATGTAATCGGATTAACTAAAAGGAAGTCGTCAGGCGCTGTCGTGCAGTTGTATTTGCTCATTCGTCTGCCCCATTTTTCGGCCATGCCAAATCCATTTTTACCAAATTTTTTCGAGTACATGGCCGGCAGTAATCCCTGTTTTCACGCGCCACTCGCCCGCACTGGCAACGAGGCTTCCGGTTGTCAGCGTCCGTGCTCTGCGGCTCCGGTATCGGGCCTGTTGGCCGTGGGGCGCTCATGCTGCCCGCCCGAATAGCCAGTTGTTAAAAACCGCACGCGCTACGCCGGTATGTTCAACGCCCGCCTCGGTAACTCTGACCGGAACCACGGTTTTGTCTGCGCGGGCAAAGCAGTGCCGTATGTTTTCGCGTTTCAGGCCCGTGATAGCGCTGATTTCTTCTAGCGAGTACACCCGGCCATCGGCTATCGCCGCCATAATTTCCTTCTGCACTTTCGACACTCGCGGCATCTGACAGCCTCGGCGCTCGCCGTTGGGGCTAAACCTAATTACGGTCGCCGGCTTCGGAGCTTTCGCGTTGCGGAATTCGGCTCGCTGTTTTTGCTGGTATCGGCTCATTGAATAATCCCCATTTCGCGGGCCTGCCGGAAAGCCACGGATAGCCGGCCCCGCGTTTTGTTCGCCGCAGCTCGCGCCGCCTGCAATTTAATTTCCAAGTGATTCACGGCCTCAATAGCCGCCTCATGCTCAAGCTCCGCATCGACGTGCTTTTTCTTTGCCGCTGCCCACTCACGCGCCGCCCATCCGTCCGGCTTGGCTTTACCACTCGCCTGCACGCGCAACGCTTTCTGTCGCTGCATTTCGGCGGTTAGGGTTTCGCGCTCGCTGGCGAAGTAGTTTTTTTGTTGTTCTGCGGTCATGAATACGGCCTAGAACGGGATGTCGTCGTCAAAATCAGCCGGCGGCTGGTCTGGCGCGATGCGTGGCTGACTAGCGGCCGCATTTCCGTAGCTATTGCGCCCTTGTGGCTGGCTGCTGCCCGACTGACTGCCGCCGTCTCTGCCGCCAATGAGCGAAATCCGGTCAATATTCACGTCGTTGCTGTAGCCGCTGCTACCGTCTTTTTTCTTGTACTCGCTGCCGCTGTGCTCGCCGGTTACAAATACCTGCGTTCCTTTTTTTAGGTAGTCAATCAAGCCGCCCTCGGCACGCTTCCCCCAAAGCTGGCAGCGATACCATGTCGTTTTTTTGCGCTCGCCATAGCCGGTATCGACTGCAACGGCTATCTCTGCGACGGTGCTCTGGCCTGCCTGGCGAACTTCGCAGTCGCGCCCGATTCGGCCGGTAAAACTTATTGTGCTCATGCGTATTGCTCCGATTGTTGGCTGCTATAGCCGACGTATTGAAAAGGTTTCGCGTGCTGGCCGCGAAGGAACTGCATCGACGGCGGATGAAACCAAAGGCCGCGCCCGCCTTCCCAGCCGTTGCCGTTCCGTTGTTTTTGCACCGACCAAATCGAATCAGGCTTGTCCGCTGCCTTGTCGCGAATTTCGGCGTCGCTGGAATTAATTTCTTTCTCTTTCGGCTTGTTCCGCCAAACGTTTACTAACGTGTCGCAAAGGTCGGTAATCGTGCCGGAGCCGCGAACATCCATCTTGCCAGTCGGCTTGAATTCGCCGTCGCCCTTGCGGCTGTGAGTCACTAGCAAAACGTGGCAGTCGTGCGTGTTTTTGAAATCGCACAAAGCCTCTACGAATCGTTTCTGGCCGTTGTAGTCGTCCTCGTCAATGCCGCACTTCAGCAGCGAATCGACAACAAAGATATTGCAGCCGTAACGCTTGGCGGCGTACTGAAAAACTTCTAGCAAACGCTCCCAGTTTGCCGAACCGACAACCCCGAACATCCACAGCCGGCGCTGATACCAGTTCGTAATTTCCCGAATAAATTCAGGTGACGGCGGCGAGTCGCCGTTTAGGCCAGCGGCTTGTGTCGTAATGCGCCACAGCAGCATCTCCGGCTTAAACTCCATCGAGGCTACGCAGCAACGGCTGCCGTCACGCATCGCCTCCAGCACAATCTGTCCGACCGCCTGCGACTTGCCGTGGCCGTTTACCCCGTTCCAGATTGATAATTCAGCAGGGCGCAAAACTAACTTTTCGCTGTCGAAAAACGGCAGATGCAAGCCGGCCTCTACGCCGCCATCCGGGTAAAACTTGGCGTGTATCTCGTCGTAAAACTCCGACGCGCTGCGTAGCTCCTGCGGGTCAAAGCTCTGAGCCGCCAAAAAACCGCGATTAACCAGGTCTAACTGGCCGGCCAACAAACACTCGTTGGCATCTTTTAGCGGCAGCTTAACCACGCGGCAGCGGTGCTCACCGAGTCTGCGGGCAATATCGGCGGTCGCTGTTTTGCCGGCCTCGTCGTTGTCAAAACAAAGGTAAATCGTGTCAAAACGAGCCAGCCGGTCGTACTCGTTTTCAATCCACTGATGCTTACCGCCAGCGCCGCCACCGAACGGAACCGACAGCGCCGTAAAGCCGCAAGCGTAGAGGCTCATCGCGTCAATTTCGCCCTCGCAAATCGTGATATTTCTGGCTTTATCGCTAACCGCTTGCCAGCCAAAAAGGCAGTGCATTTGCTCGCCGGAAGTGGGGCGAATATCCTTCTTGCCGTCGATGCGCGCTATCCGCAGCGCCTTCATCATTTTTAGATCGTCGCCGTGGTAGAACGGAAACAGCACAGACGTTGCGGTGCCCTGCACCCGGTAGGCTTCAATTACGGCCTGCGGAATTTGCCGAACGTCGCGAAGATAGTTCATCGCCGGGTCGCTAGCGCCAGCAACTCTCGCGGTTTTGGGCACCGCCGGCGGCTGGTAGCTCTGCTCGCGCTTGCCAGCAAACTTCGGCATCTCAACCCCTAGCCAGCTCGCGGCCTGTTGCAGCGCTTCGCCCAGGTCTACGCCGCGCACCGTCGCCCACAAATCCATCAGGTCGCCGCGCTCGCCAGTCGCAAAGTCTGACCACACGCCCGCTTTCGAGCCAGCAATGCAAACGTTCAGGCTGGCACCCTTTTCGCCGTCAACGCTGCCGGCCTGCCATTCCTTGCCGGCCCGCTTACCGTTCGGCAGAAGCTCAACCGCCGTCGCCTCGGCGCGGTCGGCCAGCATCTGCGAAATATCGGAAATCGTTTTCATAGCTCGATCCCCATTTCACGCATCCAGGCATCTTGGCCGGCGGTGCCCTGCTCTGCCGGCGCTGGCGTGCTGCCAAAATTCTTTGGCGGATGAACGGACTGCCAGCCGTTGACGATGGCCGTGTCGATCATTGCCGACACGTCGTGGCCCTCACCGGCAAACTTTTCCAGCTGGCCGATTAGCAAAATTGCTGCCCGCTCGGTCATTGGTTTTTTTAGATCACGCCGGTGCTCTGCAAACTCATCGAGTTTGCCCACCAAACCCGCCAGGGGTTTGGGGTAATTAAAAGAAGTAGAAGAAGTAAAAGAAGTAAAAGAAGTAAAAGCCCGATTAGTACGTTTTTTATCGCGATTTACTCGCGATTTACTCGCGATTTTTTTATCCGCAATAACTTTTTTATCGTTATCAGTAACTTGCGGAACACTTCCATCTTCGCGAGGAATAGCAGAGCCGTTAAGTTTTTCGTTCGGATGCAAGTTTTGATGTTTCGTAAAGTTACAAATTTCGATAACACTGATTTCGTTAACCGTGTAGCGATGGATAAAACCGTTCTTTTCAAGCGCCTCTAAATCGGCCTCAAAATCAAAATTATCGTAGGGCATAACAGCGGCTTTTATTCGCTTTGGTCGGTCTAATAAACGGCCCTCAAAGTCAGCCAAACACCACATGCCCTGAAACATTAATCGACCGCAAGGGGATATGTCAGTCAATAAATCGTTCTGAAAAAATCCGAATTTAATCTCTCTTTTACGGGGCATTACGCCTCCCGTAGCGGCAGAACCGCAAAGCAGAATGAAACGAAAACAGCCGGTATAAAGCCGCGCAGATAGGCGCTCAGAATTAACTGCTTAATCATGCTCATTCGCCCTCCGACTGCTTGTAATAGATCCCCGCCAGCGTCATTAACCGGCCCTTAAAAATCCGCAGGCAGTGCATTAGCAACTCGTCTGCGGGCATGTGGATATTGCCGTGCTCGTCGACGGTGCCGGTGATAGTCACCATCCCGAATAAATCCAGCTCCAGGCTGCCGCTTGGGCCAGATGTTTCGCCGGCCTTGTAATTTTCTGAGTTTTCGCTCATAGTTCGTCTCACCAGTTTGGTAAACCGCGTACCCGCCTCGACAGCAGCGCGGTTTTTCTTTGCCCGCAATTTATGGCCTGCGGGCTTAGCCGTTGAATTAGTTGCGTCCCGTTGCTGCCAGTCGTACGCAGACGGCGACGCATTGCTGGCTTATTGCCGCAGCCAGCGGCGGTAATGCGCTTTAGTCGAGCAGGCAGAGAGAAGGTCAGGGAACCCGCCGCCGTTACCGGTACGGCCTACCTGCTCGCTAAAGAGCACTAAATTCCGGCCAATTACAGCCGACCGGATGACTGTTTTATTTAGCGCGATACCCACACCTGAGAGCACCGCGCCAAGCTAGCCGTAACCAGACTGCGCCTGTTTAGGGCGCGATTCCGGTTTGCGGAAACGGCGAATGCTGCCGGCGAATTCCGGCAGTCTCGGTGTTGGGTGGCCTGTTGCGGCTAGTTGCGCGCGTTCGCACAGCGCGGCCAGCTCAGCTTCAAACCATTTGAAATAATCCAGGCTCAAGCGGCACCGCCGCTGCGATACCCGCGCCACAAATACGCAACCAGCGCCGCCGTGATCGCCACGCGCAGAGCCAGCACGGCAATATCAGCTAGCAGCATCAATCTGGCCCCTGTCGTTAATTTCGGCTTGCTGGATAAGCCGACACTCAAGCTCGCGAGCCGCTTCCAGCGCCGCGCGGTAATGCCGCGCTAGTAAGTCGTTACCCGTTAGCGCTGCCAGCTCTTTTGTCCGGCACGTAAGGCACACGCCACAACCGCGCGCCGCCTCCGTTTTGCAGCGGTTGCAACTGCCAGTGGTTGACATAACGCCCACCGACAGCTCGCGTTTCATCGCGCTGGTAATTTGCTGCACGTAGTAGCTCGGTTCGGCCATCAGCGTAAAATCTCCGGTAGTGGCTGCCAGCCGCGCAGTTCGCTGGGCCGGGCTTGCTCGTTTTCAAAGTAGCGATCAACTGTTTCTTCGGCCATTTCGTACGCTTGCAGCGTTGTATAAACAAAGCAATCGTCGTGCTCGTTCCAAGCAGCGATTGCCGCCCACGGCCAGCCGGTAACGTTGGCAATAAACGGGTTGCCGTCGCGCGGGGCGGTTTCGGGTATTAGCCACTGGCCGGCGGTAGTCATTTTTCCCACTTGCACGGCTCCGGATTTTCGTCAAAGCGCACAGCCTTAATAGTCGTCGCGCCTTCGATAATTGATTTCATCAACCGATGCCGGCCGTCCATCAGCTCGCCATCCTCATCCAATATAATCGGGCAACGAAGATCAGCATCGCGAATAGCAACGGCGTGACCAGCCAACTCGCGCAGGCTCATTTTGCCGTACATAAAGTGGATGTTCAGATGGGCTATCGGAATTTCCATCACTGACAAATCTTTTGATAGCTGGAACAGGCGGGCCACGCTCCATCTGTGATTTCCAATTCTGCATTCCTGAATTTCAGGCGCTACAAAAGGCTTAATCTTCAAATCAACTCCCCTGTTCTAACCTGGCGCTTTAGCTGCATGTACTTTTCAGCCAGCGTTTCAAACGCCGTCACCTCGT
>Ga0209532_1000333_pt1 | contig 41165 bp, 48 predicted proteins | sample COG_02_FD_184746 | JGI IMG/M metagenome (GOLD analysis project Ga0209532, IMG submission 184746) | Pelagic Microbial community sample from North Sea - COGITO 998_met_02 (SPAdes) (version 2) | ecosystem: Environmental > Aquatic > Marine > Neritic zone/Coastal water | place: Helgoland, sampling... | reverse complement strand
CAGCCAAGCTTCAGCTCAATTCATGGCGAGGCAGCACACTGTAAGAGACCTACAATCAGGCATAACTTGGCTTCGCTGCTCGGTTGGGCAAGCATGGGACCCAGCACTCGACACCTGTACTGGCGATATCGTTAAACTTGACCATGCCCAAGTCGAGTATGCCATAAGCGAAGCAAAACGACAACTTGGAGGCAACTGGAGGCTGCCGACCCGTCAAGAGCTGGAGAGCCTCATATGTGAAGAGTGCACTGCACCCAAAATAAATTCAAAATATTTCCCAAAAATATCTCCTGAAGCTTACTGGACTAGCGATAAAAATACACTCAACCCCAAAACGTTCTGGTCAGTAAATTTTATGACTGGCCACTCATACTCAAGATTTTTCCCATACCAATCTTTGCCAGTTCTGCTAGTGTCAGCAGACTAATTATGGCCTTTTGATTGTTTTTATGTAAGGTTTAATAAAGTCAAAATAATTACAAATGCACAGACAACTGCCGCTGATATTTCCATCACTTGTGACTTAGCGTTTTTAACATTTGCCAAATACGAGATTCGAATTTTCTCTACACGATCATTATATATTTGAGTTGCAATTTGATACGCATTTATCATGTCTGAGCCTAAATCTGACAACTGCTGACCTAGCGCCTCTTTGGATATGGACGACTTAATAATTTGTTCAATTTCTTCCAAGCTTGCAGATGTAAGATTCACAGATTTAGGCACTGGAACTCCTCTAAACAAGAGAAATCCATTTTCAGGATAAACTGCCGGCAGTGGGTTGACTGGCACTGAATTCGAGAAAAATCCAAAGCAATTTAACTCGTCAGTTGTGAAGAATCTATTTGGTAATTCATAACTGGAAATCTGTTGTTCGTTGATAGCAACTAAAGTGTCTACCATCTTTATAGCAAAATCAGATTCAAATTTTTGTTGCTCCTGCTCGGAGCGAATTTCAACTTCACCTTCAACTGGATCCGCGTCTTCCAAGCCATCGACGGGTTGATTTGTATCTTCAGCCATAGAGTCCCCCTCCCGCTTAAACCCTACTCTATATAAAGTTTACCAAAAAAAAAAGCAGCCAAAAGCACTATTTTGGCTACTTCAACCTGGTTTGGTCTAATGCACTAGAATCAATAATCCTACGACTGGATTAAAGCGAGCATGCCCTGTCCCTGAGCGTTTGCCTGTGCCAACATCGCAGTGCCAGCTTGTGCCAATATTTGACCTTTAGCGAGCTCAGTTGTTTCGCCGGCAAAGTCTACGTCCAGTTTGGAGGCAACATCAATCGCGTAACCGGCACGCAAACTGCTCAACTGCGACAATGCGTTCACTGCTCTATTGTAATTAGCTCCAGCAGTAATTTGCAAACCATCAACGGCCTGTTTAGTTGTAGAAATGTTGGCGGTGGCCGTGCCAATCTGAATACTCGCTGCTGTGATAGTTGCTGTTATTGTAGACCCAGCCGTCACGGCTAGAGCGGTATTATTTTTACCTGTTCCAACCGTAGTGGAAGTGCCAAAAAGAGCTATGCCCTTGTACTTGGCTCCAGACTGGATACTTGAAATCTCAGTAACGATTTTTGCAGCTTCAGCTGCAATTGCAGCTTTGTCGTCGGCACTATTAAATGTATTGCCACCGAGCGCATTTAACTCTTCAAGCCGAACAACCATTTCACTCATTTTTGATATCGCGTTATTCGCCATCTCCAGAGCTTGCAATGCTTCAGTAGCATTTTGAACACCAATTTTAACCGAAGCTAGCTCCGCCTTCTGTCCATAAGCCACAGCCGAAGAAGCTACCCGATCACCTGGTGCGACGTTTTGTAAACCAGACGACAGACGCTGCATGCTTGCCGATACTCTTTCTGAATTTTCATTTATTGCATTTTGAACTCTGTAGAATGCACCACCAGCGTTAATACTTGTCATTTGTTTCTCCCATTACTGAATATGTATAACCATCACAAATCAAAACGTCTCAAATTAGAAAAGTTTAGAAATTAAATTTTCCTATTCTAAATTGTTGTCAAAATTCTGACACAACCAACCTGTCAATTATATTTTTTGGCAACCGTTCAGTTAACGGCTAAAAATACTTCATGGAGGGAGAATCCAATGAAACTTGATTTCAGCATTAGCATAGGACAGCGTCAAGGGTTGCTGCTTACAGCTCAAGTACAGCAAGCGATTAAGTTGCTACAAATGACGAACCTAGAGGTCAACGAATACATAGAAGATACCTTTACTGTTAATCCTTTTATCGAATTGAATGATAAAAATACTCTCGAGAAAAACTCACGTGCGAATGATGCACATACTGAAACTCTTTCAATTACAAAAACCCTAGAAGAAAAACCATTCGGCACAGAAAAACAAAAAACAAAAACCGAAATAGAGAACCAGTTTGAAACTGGAGATAGCTTCAAAACTAAGAGTACAGTGTCAAGAGAACAAACCGATTTTGATCCTGTTCAATTATTAAAATCACATGATAAATCACTTTATGTACACTGCGGAGACTACATAGCTAGCCTAGACTTCACTCAGCAAGAACAAATCGTGGCCTACAAATTTTTAGAGGAATTGGAGCCCACTGGCTGGGTGGGTGTGACCGCAAAAAATGTGGCTGACCAGACTTCGGTGGACCTGAAAGTCGCGGAGAATGTTCTAGAGAAACTACAGATGATTGAGCCTGCCGGATTGTTTGCAGGAACTTTGGCGGAATGCTTGAAGCTGCAGGCCAAAGATAGGACAATGTTAGACCAAACACTCGAAAATATTTTAGACAATTTGCATCTACTGGGCAGTGGTAAATTTGATTTACTTAAACGCCGCTGCGGTTGTTGTGACCTAGAGCTTGCCGAAAAATTAAAAATAATTAAAAGTTTCGATCCCAAGCCCGGCCTTCAATTCTCTTCAGAAGCAATCAATATAAGAGAGCCTGACTTGAAAATTACAAAAAAAGATGACGGCTGGCTGGTGACCCTGAACAGGTCTACACTGCCGAGTATTTCAATTAACAAGACATATGCAAAAACTGTTCGAAAATCCAAAATGGACGATGAACAAAAAGAATTCATAAAAGAAAAAATTGCTGAAGCAAACTGGTTAAAAAATGCTCTGCAGAAGCGAAACGACACGATGCTTCGTGTGGGCGCTGAGATTGCTAAGAGGCAAACAGCGTTTCTAGAAAAAGGGCCAAATTATATTCAACCAATGATACTCCGCGATGTCGCTGATGCGGTGGATTTGCACGAAAGTACAATAAGCAGAGTAACGACGGGCTCTTTGATGGAAACACCGCAGGGAACCTTGGAGCTCAAATCTTTTTTTAGTGTAAGTTTGGCACTAAATGATGACCAAACTATGCAATCTTCTGCGGCAGTAAAATTCAAAATCAAAAAATTGATTGAAAGCGAACAGCCACAAAACCCGATAAGCGATGATGAAATCGTGGAGACCTTGAAGTCTAATGGAATTAACGTTGCACGCCGCACGGTAGCAAAATATCGGAAAGTGCAAAATATCCCTGCATCTTTCATGCGCAAGCGCCAAAGTAAACTGTCAGGAATACTGTAATAGAATTACTAAATGGCATAAAAAATTATTCAAAGGAGACGTGTGATGAAATCATATGACGAACTTCAAGCTGAGATGGAAACTATCCAGCAGCAGAAAGGGTATAGAGGTGAATACTGAACTCATTAACGATAGTATATTCGACCTTATCGAGTCCGAGGCTCGTCAAAATATACTTCCACTTTTGATTCAGAATAGCCTGCTAAAACAAGAGCCAAATGATTTATATTGGCTCGAAGTGTCAGATGCACTATCAGGGCTGTCTATCTATAAAGCATGTTGTCTTGGTTTTTTAAGCCAAGGTCTTGATGCCCCAAGAAACTCACCTTTCAAAGTAATTGAAAGACAAATTAGGGTTGCCCATGCCAATGATATTGGCCTATCCATTATTAATGATTTGCAAAACTTGCTTCTCAACGACAAGGAAAAAATCGACGCATCAATAATAAGTTGTCCAAGCTTAGCGGCTATTTTTCTCCAAAGTCAAAAACTCCTGTATATTTTAAAAACACTGAGCTCTGGTAATTTGATCATTACAGTTAATGTTAATGTGATTGATAATGCAGATCAAATTACAGTTCAACATGGGAGTTTATTTTTTTCTGAATTGGTAATCCGTAAGGTTTTGCATAAAATTGGCTTTAAAAGAATAAGGCGCAATGATGGCTTTGAGCATACTGAAAGTTACGCGCAAAATCAATCAAACCCTCCGCGCGAGGAGAATTAGAGATCACGGCGTTACTTGAAACTTACTTACGAGACGGCAACATGCGCGTTGAGAAACTCGGCCGAGGATATGCGTGGCTTGATACAGGCACCCAAGCCGCTCTGTTGGACGCCAGCAACTTTGTCCGTACTCTAACAGAGCGCCAAGGGCTGCAGGTTGGATCTCCAGATGAGGTTGCATATCAGAGAAAATGGATCTCAAAAGAACAGATCACAGTAACTTCTGAAAAGTTTGGTAAGAACGCCTATGGAAATTACCTTCGACAACTAGATTAATAACGTCTTCTCTATACCGCTGCCGAATCTTGTTATGAAAGACTTCTATTTGATGAGACAAGTTAAAAAATAGCAAATAATTTTAACTTGCTTCAAGGCACACGATGTTCGGATTTTGTCAAAATAATCACAAAGCGTATCACGGCGGATTACCGCACTTCTCAAACTTTTAGTTTTCGAATACCGTGATGATGTCAACTAACCAGCGGAGATACGCTATAAAGTCCTATGATGAACTTAAAGCCTAAATGGAAACTCTTCAGCGGCAGATGGTTGAGGCTAAAAAGAACGAACAGGCGTATTGAAGAAAGTCAAGGAGCATTACAAAGAGTTTAGTTTTACAGCTGACATACTTAAAAGTGCACTTGCGGAAGGCGAAAAAAGACATGAAAACTGCCATTATCTATCACTACTTCGAGTTAAATAGGAGCTACAAAGAGAACTTTGTATTTTTTCTCAATACTGCAATTTTTGATGATGCATATTACTTCATCTATATTTCAGGCAACTGTTCGGTAAAATTGCCTAATCTTCCAAATGTGAAATATTTTTTCATAGAAAATAAAAATAATGATTTTGGCGCAGTTACCGAGTTTGCTAAACATAATGATTCCAACGCTTTTGATGTGTATGTTTTTGTTAACTCAAGTGTAAGAGGGCCGTTTTTAACAACGTTCAACGAAAAAATTTGGCATCAAATATTTACATCACGACTTTCGGCCTCGATCGCTTTAGTTGGCAGTTCTATAAACTTATTGCCTGAAAAATCTTACCATTCCATAAAATTCGGTGAGAGGCATAAATTCAGACCTCCATTTATTCATGTTCAAACAACTGCTTATGCACTTTCATCTATAGGCTTTAAATTGTTGGCTCAAAAAGGTTTTTTCAACCAATATAAAAAGCTAGAAAAAGATGACGTAATTTCTGATTACGAAATACAAATGTCGCAAATTATCATGGAAAATGGATTTTCAATATCTTCATTGTTGCCTACATTTGAAGAGTTCAATATTGCCAAAAAAGTAGTTGATTTCCCTAATACATTGAGAGATGGAGACCCACTTTTTAAATCCGCATTTTATGGCAGATCTTTATCTCCGTTTGAATGCATTTTCATCAAGACAAATAGAGACATAATTTCGGAACGGGAATTATGTTCATATACATTTACAGGTCTTTCAACCATTCAAGACAAAAGTAGCTTAGATTATGATGGATTAGAGCTTCTTAAAAATATGTCGGACAGGTTAGTAACCGAAGTTATAGAATTGCCTATTGAACAAGTATTGCAGCAAGGTGTTGCAGCGCACAAAGAAGGCAAACTTGAAGAAGCTGAACACCTTTATCGTGCTATTATAAAATCACAACCTTCACATCCTGATGCGAACCATAACCTAGGCATATTAGCAGTCTCAGTTAATGAAGTTAATGCCGCATTGCCATTTTTTAAAGCCGCACTTGAATCGAACCCTAAAATAGAACAATTTTGGCTAAGTTATATCGATGCGCTCATCAAAGAAAAACAGTTTGAGAATGCGAAACAAGTCATTGAGCAAGGAAAAATACAGGGTTTGGCTGTAGAAAAATTAAATGTCTTGGAGGCGCAGCTCAAGTAAACCAGCCTGAGTTAACGGTGGAAATGAAAAGACAAATAATACGATCGTCAGAAAAAAGTTCCTGATTTTAGTGAAAGCCATCGTCAAAAGCAGAATTGGCACATTAATTGCCTCTAATTCAAAAGATTGAGCTATGCGTAATACAATAATGAGGCTGCCAAATGTCCGATGATGATGTAATGTTATGCGTTGACCGAAGCAACAATTTCAATAAAATTTTTTTACCTTTATGCAGAGAGTTTAAAGCCAGAATAATACAGGTTGGGCTGAAATGTGACGTCACTTGGGGCGACGTAGAAACAAGTGCACGAAAGGTAGTCTTTGGTGCTCACTCTTCCCCAGAATATTGGCTAAAAAAGGCCCATGCCAACGATATTATCGTAAATTTAGAACCATTTTATAAAGCAGAATGGAGAGATAAGAATATTAATTACTTAAAATTGCTCCAAAGCCAATGTGTCTTCGAGTATTGCCACTTGAACTTACCATATTTAAACGACGGACATTTCTTCAAACTGCCACCTCTATATTCAGATTTACAACCAACAGCAAAAAAGGAAATAGATATAGTATTTATAGGATCCCAAAATCAATTTAGAAACAACATGTTGAACGAAATCGCTTCAGAAGGTCTAAATTTAAAGGTAGGCTTTAATATTTTAGATAACGATACATTTCATGTTTTTGATAGATCTTGGATTTATCTAAATCTTAACCTTGATGAACAAAGTGTGTTCAATGACTATAGATTTATGTCATGTGCTATGACCAATACCCTTTTTGCCGGACATTCTGGAGATATTACTAATCATCCAGAAGTAGAAAAATTGATTGGAGTGAGCATTTTTGAAAACGATGCTGACATGGTTATAGGGCTAAAAGACATCATTAACAACAAAGCTAAACTCCTCCGAGCCTTCGCCACTCAATATGAAATTGCTCAAGAAAACAAAACCCATTTCAACGATTTTGTCAAATTTCACTTTAATTGAAGCTAATCTTTTGTCTGAAAGCTTAATACTCGATAGTCGGTAGTTTTTTGTCTTGTCGGAACGGCAGATCATCTCGGTGATGGCTGTGCATTCCGGCTATTGAACGTGCTGGATGACTTTAACCGTGAGTGCCTTGGTATCGAGGTCGAATTTTCGCTGCCAGCCGAACGGGTCATCCGTAGCCTTAATCGGATCATTGAATGGCGGAGGAAACAAGGAACCATTCGGGTTGATAATGGGCCGGAGTATATCAGTGGCATGCTGCTGGAATGGGCTGAAAAGACGTGTTACCACTTGAACGATGAAATACGTTTAACCATCGCTGTAGCTGACTACAGACGTAATGCAGATGGCACTATTGAAGTTCTAAAGACAGGTGAGAGAAATGAAAAATGCTACATGTGTTCTGGTAAATTGGATAAACAAAAAGTCTGTGAAAGCATTTGACGTAAAGTCGTTAAAATTTGACGATGCAAAGCCAAATGAGTGTTTTCAAAACATGAATTTGTTCTTAGACAGTTACGAAAATTGGAGCATGCTTAGCGGATGGTTAGTTAGTGCCTTTCTAGGCGAGCGTGGAACACGCAATAATTCCACACTTTTGGGTAGTTAACGCCGAGAGAGAACATTTTGATGTGAGCCCCCCCATTAAAGTGGTCCACCCCTATCGTTACGTGTACCGTGGAATACCGCAATTTGCAGACTTGTGAGGCTATCCAAATCTTCTTACTCTTAAAGAGCGTTGTGCCATTCAACAGTTTTGGACAGCGCAGTTTCTATGCTTTAACGCAGCCAGCACCCAAGATCTTTTTTTTCCTTTAGAATTATCAAGAATTATGACACCCCTTAAGGCTGTTTACCGATTTTCCCATACGCTAACGCTGCGAAGCAGCATCTCTCCACTTAATAAGTTTAATTTGGTACTATGATTACTTCAGGGGCGCCCCCCTTACGATACGTTTCAAAGGCTTGTTGGTACGCGTTTTCTAAATGGTTCGTATACGTTTGGGTATCGAAAAGTGGTTTCGATAGGAGATTATCCGCAAGTTTTCGTTTTATTTCTCCTAACTTTTTAGGGTTTCTAGATAAATCCAAGATAAGAGCTTCATAATCGCTGTCATTTTCCGTAATTAATTCAGGTAATCCAACAGCATTAAGTAAACTTCCTGCAACTCTGGCAGCAAAACTTTCACCCAACTTTGTTATGATAGGTAAGCCAGTCCAAAGAGCATCACTCGCTGTGGTATGTGCATTAACGTTAAACGTATCCAAAAATAAATCTGCCAGTCTGTGTCTTGCCAAGTGTTCTGCATTGGGCATTTTTTCAGCAAAAACCAATCTCTCTGCATCAATACCTCGTGCAACAGCTTCTTTCTTCATGTTCATTTCTGCCCAACTGTTAGACCTTAATAACCACAAAACACTGCCCTCGACTTTGTTAAGCAAGCGCATCCAAATATCAAATTCTTTTGGGGATATTTTATAATTATCATTGAAGCAGCAAAAAACAAAACCATCAATTGGGAGTCCAGCTTCTTCGCGGGTGATCGCCTTATCCGGTATAAATCTTTCGTTATCATTTGGCTGATACGAATTTGGCAGGTATATTATTTTTTCGCTATAGTAGTGCCTTTTTTCTTCAGGTATTAAAATGGGATCGGCTATAAAGTAGTCAATAAAATTTGTACCCAAAGTTCCTGGATACCCAAGATGACTAATTTGCACCGGTGCTAAGCCATATGCAAAGAGCTCTAATCGACTATCTGCCGCATAACCTTTTAAATCTACTGCTAAATCTAATTTTTCAGATCTAGCCAGTTCGACGATTTGTCTATCGGTCATTGCAGATACATCATGAAAAATACTCACATGACTCGTTAATTTTTCAATTATTTCGTCATTTTTACGTACTCCATACGAATAAATAATCACTTCAAAACGTGACGTATCATGAAGCGCAAAAACCTGCGACATTAAAGCCATTGTAGCATGGTTGCAAAAATCTGCGCTGAAGTAACCAACGCGAATGCGCGCGGCTTGTTGTGATGGCTTGTGTCCTTTTTTTAACGCTATTTGATTAAACCTGAACTTTGCATATAACTCAGCCCGCAAGCGGTTTCGTTCCGGTGCGTCCTCGAAAGGAACAAGCGTAAACGGTGGGATAGGATTTTTCGAAATTCCCAAATTGGGTAACAGGTGCCTATCTTTTGCGATAGCTTTCCAGTCACAGATTTGTGCTTGATAAAAGAGCTTTTGCGCCCTGGCCATTTCGAGCTCAGGTTTAAGACACAATAGTTTTTCCATATTTTCAATGGCAAGATCATATCTATCTTGTAGAAGATAAATTTCACTTAGGTTGGCATAAGCTTCTGTGTAATCTGATTGAATTTCGATAGCCTTTGAATAAGCGCTGATAGCATCAAAATAATTATCTTGCTTTCTTAAGGCATTACCGACATACTCATGCGCCTGTTGGCAGTCATTCTTAATGGAAATAGCTTTCCTGTAATAACGAATAGCCTCGTCTAGCTTGTGTTGGATTTCCAGAGCCTTACCCATCGTTACATATGCTTCAGCATAATCAGGCTCAATTGCGAGCGCCTGCTTGCAGTAGGCTACCGCCTCATTAACTCTGCATTGTCCAAGTTCCAAAAGGCCCAATGCAAAATATGCTGGGGCAAAATTTGGGCTAAGTTTTATGGTATTTTCAAAACATTTTTTGGCAGCTTCAAAAGAGAATTTTTCATATAGTTCCATCCCTATTTCAAAATTCATCTCATATTCGTTTGGTTTAAGGCTCGCTGCTTTATTTAGGCTTTCTATTGCCTTACCGGTGTCTCCGTTCGAAGTGTATGCCCTGCTTAACATAAGAAAAATTATAGCTGATTCAGGCATATATTTTGTTGCCTTAGTATAATTAACTATTGCCATTTCCATCTCATCTAGAGAGAAATAACACTGCCCTAAGCCAAAGTGCACTAATGCAGACTTCGGATATGTCACAAGTAAGTTTTTGCATATGTCGATCGCAGAAAAAATCTTTTTTTGATTAATAAGTTCATCAATTTCAGAGGCCGTTTGTGGCGAAGGCTCTCCATGCTCTTTTTTGATTTTGAGAGATAAAGCTTCCATATCTTTACAAAATAAATTAGCGTCTTTTGCTGCTACGATTAGTGCTTTCGCTTCGGAGATCCTATCTAACCTAACGAGAGTCTTTATATAATTTATCCAATACAAGCTAACGTTCGGGTTTAAATTTAATGCATCTTTGAAAGTTTTCAGAGCTTCTATCAGTTCGTTTTGTGAAGTAAGCACGCACGCTTTATTGTGAACAGCTTCACAGTGATTGGGTTTTAATTTTATAATTTTTTCATAAATCTGTAACGCATTATCTAGGTTTCCAGTATTCTGTTCCTTGACACCTTTACTAAAAAGTGAAGTTAGATCTATATCTGTTGGTTGCATATTCATGGTTAAACCCTAAAACGTGTGCATCAATGACCTGAGAGCAATTTTTACGCCAACTAGTTTGGATCCAGTCCTAAAAATTTTGCACTTATAAATAAAATTATTTAAAAGAAATAAATTAAACTATTTTTCCTAGTACCAAGTAAATACTGGGCTTCGAATGCGAGCGCGAGCAGCCCCACTTGAGTGGTCCAATTTGAAATTTAGTGCATGACTGGCCTCTGGTCCACCGTTATAGTCTCTCCCGGCGCGGGTGGGCGATAGCCCAATGCACTGTGTGGTCGTTTCGTGTTGTAGTGGTTCCTCCAGCGTTCGATGATTATTTGAGCTTCGCGTAGTGAGTAAAATATCTCGCCGTTGAGCAATTCATCTCGCATTCGCCCATTGAAGCTTTCGCAATATCCTTTCCCCCAGGGCGACCCCGGCTCAATGTAAGCCGTCTTTGCGCCGACAGCTCTGATCCAGTTTCTGAGCGCCTCAGCAATAAACTCTGGACCGTTATCCGACCTGATGCAGGCGGGAATACCGCGTAAAATAAATAGGTCCGTTAGGGCATCGATGACCTCAATCGAATTCAGCTTTCGTTTCACCCGAATTGCCAACCCGCGTCTCTTGGCAAGGTCGCGACCCGGCGATAGCCATATCGACCGTATTGGCGGATCAACTCGATCATGTCTGCGACCAAGCGTTCTTCATCGGTACGGCCTTTGGGTAATCGACGTTGTGTGGATCGATGTTGGCCCAACGCGTGGCACACTCGACGCTCAGAAACCTTCATCTGACTGCGCACGAGATCAATGCAAGCATAGCGACGCGAAGGGCTTAGAAGTTTCCCGATGCAGCCTCCTTTAGGATCAGCTTGTCCAGTATAAGGTCCGATACTGCTCGGCGAAGGCGCTCGTTCTCTTTCTGTAACCGCTTCAGTTCCTTGAGTTGTTCTGTGCTCATTCCGCCGTACTTCTTCTTCCAACGGTAATAGGTTTGTTCAGTCACACTGATCTGACGGATCGCGTCAATCCGGGGCATTCCTTGCCCCATTAAAACTTCAACCTGCCGTAACTTCACGGCAATCTCTCCGGGCTTGGGTCTCTTGATGGCCATTTATGATCCTCCGTTTCCTAACTATAGGGGCGGAACCCTTCAAAGGGGGAGGCTGTCCGGCCACCAGTCATAATAAATTCGTCCCTATTTATCAAAGTGATGTTCCAGGGCTCAAAGGTATCACGGTGGACCGTCATATCATTTTTCACAAGGCTAATAGTAACATCTGACATATACAGAGAATAGTTTCTAAAATATTCTTAGATTAGAAAATCTTTGTATCCACAACAAATAATAAAATTATTAATTCCAAAATTACTATATATCTTCATAACATGCCGTAGTATCGGCATCCCCGCAACTTCAGTCATGACCTTAGGCCTCAAATGAGAGTCTTCACTAATCCTAGTCCCAAGTCCACCAGCAAAAATAACAGCTTGCAAATATTTATCCTTTCGGTCCACCTACCTTACTGAACAGTCTAAACACGCTCAGGTCGATTAAAAAACCGTTTTATAAATCAACAGGCTGCTCAGCTAATATCTAAAATAAAAGAACTGCGTTGTTATTTATTAGCAAAAAACCAATTTACTAAGGAGCAAACAGGTATTCTCTGTCGCTAAAATGAAACATCGGAGTGACTACATTTCAGTTCATCAATTTTCAGAACTTGCGTCTTCTATTTCTTTTGCGATAGTTTTCTTAACATCAACACGTTTTTTTATGACGTTCTTTTCATACCTGATCTTATTTTTTGGGTCTATTCTTTTAACCAACAAACTAACATCTTGCTCACTGGTGCCTGCAATAGTCATATAATGGTATTTATCGTCAAACATAGTAAATGAACGCATCAAATTATTTTGGGCACGGTTGATATAAATTGCCAGAACTATCGCAGTAGCAATAAACAAGTAGATATGAATAACAAAGGTGATCAGATATACCACTGAAACAGCAGCGAGTGGTGGAAAAAGTCTATACTTCAGCAACCATAGTGGTGGGATCATCCAAGCCAGCGGATCTGGGGAGAAACTTAAAATATCGCATTTCCCTCTTCGGTCCCTGTAAATTTCATAGTTTTCATAGCTCTGAAAATCGCCGAACGTATGTTTTTTGAACGCTTCCAGCACAAATTTTGTTTCTTTTTCAGTGGCGTATCCAAATGCACTTTTAATAGGGTGATCAATAAGAATATCGAACACTACGCCGTCACGATAGAACGTCAAAAGCCACTTAGATTCTTCACCATGCTCTTGAAGAAAAGTATTTCTCAATCGCTGCGGACCATCCAAGTATGGCTTGCCATCAATCGCAATTAGAATATCATTTTCTTCTAAACGTTTGACATAATCTTGGACAGTTATTCCACCAGTTGCAATCTTGAGCAGGAAGCCCTGCTGATCTGCCTCATTTACTACAACCTCCTCAGTGTCATCAATCCGCTCACCGTCGCTATTTACCTCCTCACTCATGGGAATTTAAGTGGATTAGGAGCAGGCTTCCGCGTCACTTTTTTAGCAACTGCTTTTTTCTTAGCTGCAACTTTCGCGGCTTGGTTCATCTCAAAAATTTTGGCTACAAGGTCTTTTTGTAACATGATTAATTGATCAACTTTGTTTTCAAGAGCCTGAAACTGTTTGTAAGTTACAATACTATCACCCGCCTTATCGTCACCCTCTTCTGCAGTATCTGCCTGAACAAAAAATTTCTCCATGTTTGACATCTGTTGCGCCAGCTGGCCTTGGGTTTGCTGGGTTCGAGCTTCAATACTCTCCAATGTGGTCGTCGCAAATTGCTGTATCAGTCCCTGAACTTCCTGAATGGTGAGCTTCACCGCCTTGGAATATTTCACTTCAGCACCTGTGATGTCGTCTATGGATTGCTTCGCAGCTGTCTCGAGGTCAACAAGAGTGGACTTAATCTGTTCTTGATTTTCAGTATTGGATTCAATTAGCTGAATAGATTTATCTAATTTAGCAACATTCTCAGTAAAGATAGCTAATGCTTCGATCGAAACATTGGAATTAGTTTTCAATGTTCCGAGGGCCTTGTAGTACATCAATGAGGCCGCGCCCAGAGACACAAGCCCAGCTACAATTGAACTTATAAAAACAATCATTACTGAATTATAGATTCTTTTGGCTTGGATATTTACAACCTCAAATTGCTCTCTGAGGTTATGAAACTCTTCAGTTACTCCAGCCGCAGTATCCGCAGCGTCCAATGCAACTTGAATACTATCCTGAATATTATCTTTTTCTGTTGTTTTAGCTGCCATCTCTCAAAGCCTTTTGGTCAGTGCTGCACTGGATTTCAGACTATGGTAAGCACAATCTGTGCCAGTAGTTATGAGAACTGACTGGCTGGGTAGAGATTTCGACTTAAAATTGAACTTTTTACAACCCCACGGTCGTTTTTTGTCGTGGGTCACAAAAAAGTAAAGGCAGTTGGAACATGTCATTTTGGCCATATCGCATCTCGCAATCGAAGTATTAGTCTCTGTATCTTAAATCTAAAAGATGCCAAAAATGATAAAAAGGCTCCAACGTATACAACTACGCCTTTGAGGGTCTCGCCCCCCTCTAAGAACAGCTTCGCCTCAAAAACCAACCAAATAGCTGCTCCAAAAAAAGTGACTGAGGATATTAATTCACCGGTAGATCTTTTACGCTGCGCCATAATTTCTTCCTCGACTTCAAATTTTTGAACCAAATTCATCAAACATAAGATCGGTAGGTATATTTGGATCTTCGAAGGATGGGTTTGTGCCACGTTCCAACTGAAGCACATAAGCTAAAACGGACGCAACAGCTGAGAACAGATCTTCCGCTACATCTACTCCAATATCACCAGTAAAAAAGAGAGCTCTAGCCAATAATGGGCTACGCACACGGCTGATATTCGCTTTATCAGCTTCATCTATAATGCGTAGCGCCATCGGCCCTTTACCCATCGCAATTATATAGGGAGTGTCCCGGTTTTCTGGTTGATATTTTAATGCAACTGCGAAATGGGTAGGGTTCGTAATAATTACCGTAGCATCACTTACATTTTCGATTGCCTGAGCTCTCTCAGACGCTTTTTGGCTAGCCTCCATCTGAAGTCGCCTTATTCGAGATTTAACTTCCGGTGACCCTTCACTATCTTTTGATTCATCCTTCATATCTTGTCGGTTCATACGCAACTTCTGCATCCACTCATGACGACTCCAGAGGAAATCGCCCAAGGCAATAAAAGCCAGCACGACGACCAAACCACCAACTAAAGACATCAACGTTTGATGAAATACAGTAAGACCATCGCTTAAGGATGAACTACTCAAGTATAATAATTTTGGCAAAGACACCCAAATTATAGCCCCCGTCACTGATATCAGAAATATAATCTTCATTATTGACTTAGTGAGCTCGACTAGACCTTTGACTGAAAAGATCCGTTTCAATCCACTAAGGGGATTAATTCGACTCGGCTTAAATGACATTGCCTTAGTAGAAAAATTGATGGATCCAGCAACAAAAAATTGAGTGAGAATTACGGCAGTAAAGATGGGAAAGGCAAAAATAGCTGCGCCACCCAATGCTAGACCAAATGCAGCTTCAGAGTTAAATATGCGCAGAACGCTCAAGTGTTCGGAATGGTTCCAGCGAAACAAAGACGCCCAATTCGAAAGAACGTTCCTAGCCACCATTCCCAAACAAAATAAAATAATCAAACCCATAAAACTTGAACCAAAGACAAACATTTCTTTTGATGAGAGGATGTCACCATCCTCCCTAGCTTTTTCCAAACGCTTTTGAGTTGGATCTAACGTCTTTTCTTGGCTATTATCTTGTTCAGCCATCAGTTTTCTCGAGAAGAAACGACATCAAAAGGTCAATGATTAACTGAATTAAGTCCTTAAACGCGAAAGAAATCGCATCTACTGAATAGAATAATATCAAAAAAGCGCCAATGAGGGTCATTGGAAACCCAAAGGAAAATAGGTTAAGCTGGGGTGCAGATTTTGTAATAAAACCAATTGCTATATTCACAAACAGCAAGACGATGACAATGGGCAACACAATGATTGCAGCCGACCGAAACAATATATCGCTTGCCGACAGACCAGCAGCGATCAAGTCACCATAATTTACTAATTGGCCCAATGGATAAAGCGCAAAGCTTTTATATATTAATCCTAAAACTATCAAATGCCCATTAACTGAGAAAAATACTACTATAAGAAACAACATGAAAATTTGACTTATTACCGGAGACTGTCCCCCGCCAGTTGGATCAACTTGAGACGCAAAGGCCAAACCAGAAGTTGCAGCGATTTTTTCACCAGCCAAGCTCACAGCAGCAAAGCAGATATTGAGAACTAAGCCGACTGTAAGGCCAATGAATATCTCCTGCATTACAATCAAAATTAATTTAGGACCCACTAACACACTCTGCTGCGGAAATTGAAGAGTCCCTAGTATCCAAAAGCCCAAGCAAAATGAAAATACAATTCTGATTTGCAGTGGCACCATTCTACCACCAAAAAACGGCGCCGAAATCAAGAACGCACCAACTCGTAACGAGGCTATCAGTATTAAAACCAAAAAAGTAAAAAGCTCTTGTAACTCCAGTCCAGGAAGAGCCCCTAATTCATTAACTATTGGTAACAAACTAGAGACCTTTCCTGGATATTTCGTCAAAAATATAACTGAAATAATCGGTCATTTGAGTAATTGTGAAAGTAGCCATTAAAGACATAGCCATTAACACGATAAAAAGTTTAGGCACAAAACTAAGAGTCATTTCATTAATGGACGTAGCTGCTTGAATTAAGCCTATGAATAGACCAACTGATAGCGCCACGAGCAAGATAGGACCAGCAACCACAACAATTTGCCAAAAGGCCATACTAAGATACTGAACATTCTGATCAAAAACCATATCGCTAGCCTACAACAAATGTTGATGAAAGTGATCCAATCGTCATGGCCCACCCGTCAACCAATACAAACAGCAACAACTTGAATGGCAAGGAAATCAACATAGGCGACAACATCATCATACCTAGGGACATAAGAATGGATGCAATAACGATATCGATTACCAGAAATGGTAAGAAAATTAAAAACCCAATCTCAAAAGCTGTTTTCAACTCAGATGTAATGAATGATGGTAAAACAATAGAAAGCGGAATGGCTTGAGTGTTTTCAAAAGGCCCCTCACCCGCCATTTCGGCAAACATATTCATGGTATCTGAGCGGGTATTAGCAACCATGAATTCCTTTAATAGGTCAGTGGCCGAAGCCAAAGCTAACTGGGCAGATTTTGTACCCTCTAGGTAGGGGTTCAACGCAGTCTCATAAATCACCTCAAAAATTGGGCTCATGACATAAAAAGTAATAAAAAGTGCAATCGCAATTAGGACTTGGTTCGGTGGCGTTTGTTGAGTACCCAACGCCTGCCTTAAAATAGATAATACTATTATTACCCTGGTAAATGCAGTCATTCCCAAAACAATTGACGGAACAACAGTCAGTACAGTCATTAAAACAAGAATTTGCAGAGAAAGAGAATAAGTCGATTCACCATTTTCGCCAATACTTGAGGTCAAAGCTGGCATACCTAACACGCTACCATCCTGCCCAAATGCAGATGATGCTATTAAGCTAAAAACGAGATGGAGAATGATCTTGAGAGAAAAAAATTTCATTTACCCACGAGCTCCGGTTGAAGCTCAGAATTAAGCGTATTTTGTTGTATCTTGGGTAATTCGGCTATCGCCGGGGATCCATTTCTATTCGAAACCACAAGGAACAATGAACCCGCACACTCTATAACTGCAGCTGAAGAAAATTTTGATACCGCTATAGTGTTAACTATTTTAATTGCGCTGTTGTTAGACTTATCCAATTTTACTCGGAAGAAATTTGAGCGCTTCACCACAACTTGTATAGCTACAAGTATGGACAAAAATATCAGTACCACAGCAATTTTACTTAAGTCAAAATCTGGCATTTACCTACTCCCTACCCAATCGTAGCAAAATAGATACCATCCTAAAAATATATAATTATATCATATACTTAAAATATAAAACTTTGGGTGTCATTTCTTTGAACCCAGAAGAGTGTTAAATACTTTCCATTCTTTTTTCCGGATCCACAATTTCACCGAAACGGATTCCAAACCGTTCTCCGATCATAACAACTTCACCCTTCGCAATTTTGGTATTATTTACCAATATATCGAGAGGATCCCCGGCTAATCTGTCCAATTCAACAACCGAACCTTCATTTAATCTCAGCAAGTCACGGATCGTAATTTCAGTACGTCCGACCTCTACAGTCAATTCCACATCGATATTTTCTAATACCTTTAAGTTTTCGATACCAACGTGTTTTTTATCAGCGTCATCAGCCTTTATATCTTCAGCCATTTTCCTTGTCCTTTTTAAGTGAAATTCTTTTAGTCATTGAAACAGCAGCATTGGCGCCCAGTTTCCCAATTTCTGCTTTGTAGACGGGTTCACCAGATACCTTTATCGTAATGTTTTCGGGCATGGAAATAGGAAACTCATCACCCACAGTACTTTTCAGGAGACGTCCTAACTTCGCTTTACTATTAGTCAATTCAGCTGACAAAGGTAGTTTTATGGATAAAACGGCCTGCTCTAATTTTTCTTTCCAAGTGCGATCGTCTTGTGCAAATTCATTTTGAACTCGTGATCTTAATTGCGAAGATATCGGTTTTAAAGTTTGTAGAGGATATAAAACGTCAAAACTCGCCGGTTCTGCGTCTGGCATTTGTACCATAAATGAACACACAATAACAGTATCTGCACCATCAACAAACGAGACAAATTGGATATTTTCTTCTCGAGACAATGGCTCAAAACTCGTGACAAAGAGGTCCTTCCATGCGTTCTCCATGGCCCGGTTCATTCCATCAGTAATTATTTGGATAATGCGCTGTTCAGTCGCCGTAAATTCTCCTTTAGCTTGGTGCAAAGCTTTAATTTTTGAACCACCATAATATGAATTAGTCAAAATGGAGACAAATGAAGACTGCACTACCAAAAGCGAGTTACCTCTCAACTCGTCTAGTCTATTAGTTGTCACACTTACAAAGTTGTCACAGCTTTCAGTATACTCATCAAACGACTTCACTTCCGGAGGAAACGACGAGATCCGAGGCATAATTCGCAACATTGGCAAAAATACTGAGCGTGTAAATCTGCAGATTTTTTCGTTGACCATTCTAAGTGCGTAATAGTCACCAAGAAGCGAAAGATCTTCTGAACCAAAATCAAATTCTCTAACCGCAGTTGAATCAAAAACCGCAGGCGTATCTTCCTGTTTATCAGTTGCATCAAGCCCACCAAGGAGAGCTTCAACTTCATCATTTGAAAGTTTTCTAGAACCAACCATTTAAATTTGGCCTCTTATTGGAGCACAAAGGACGTGAAGTGAACTCCTTCGACACCGCCAAAGCCCTCAAGATCCAGCAACTTAACATTTATTGCGTCCTTAATGCTATTGGCAAGATTATCCCTACCAATTTTACCATCAATATCATCGACAGAATACGTACCTATAACGCCCAGAACTTCAGACCGAAGAGCCATTTGGTGTTTTTCAACATTTTCAATTACTGTTTCATCATATTGTGTAGATACTCCTACACTAACTTGCAAAAACTGCTTTGATTTATTTAAGTTAGTCGTAAAGTTATCAGCAAAAGTATAGTAACTGGTCACAAATGTCTCATTTACGGGCGTCTCTTTTGAAACCTTTTGAGGCTCTAGATTTTCTTCGTCAAGCCCATCAGCACTGGGTAATTGTCCCGCTTGCTTAAGTTTCTTCTCAATCAGTTCTTCCACCTGTTCAACAGGCGTTTGAGTGGGCATGAATAAAAAAGCGCCCGCACCAACACCTAGTCCCAGTAATAAAACTGGACCTAATCCAAACATGGCAATTTTTGTGAAGTTAATTTTTCGTTTTGGAGCTTCTTCAGCCATTATCTCATCCTAAGCAATCAGGTTCAAACCGGTTGGTGTTCTATAAGAACTAGCAGTCTGGGCGTTTAGTTTGGTGGTACGCTCTAGAGCGCTGTTTACTTTGCCTGCAGCCTTATTTCGGCTTTGATTTGCACTCTGTTTTTGCTGGTCAGCGCCGCTTTGCATTCCAACTGAGAACCCCGCAAGTTTCATACCATTTTGACTTGTAATTTGTAACAAAGAGTCTTCGTTCGCGCGTAAAATACTTGCTGCAGCCTGGGTTTCAGCAAACATTCGAATATCAATCGACTGCTTATCCATTGAAATATTGACCTTAATTTTTCCAAAGCTCTCCGGCTCAAGGTTAATCTCAAAATTTTCATTTCCACTAAGAACCTTGTCAACGACCAGCATACTTATTTTGGAGGCATATTGGGCATCATACAATGAAATATTATTAGTTAGGTTTGGCGCTGATCCGCTTGAACCGGCTGAAGATCCAGTTTGAGACGCAACCTGATAGCTAAGTTTTTCATTTGAGGAAGTAATTAGGTTGATACCTTCGCCAGAAATCAAACCCAGTCTGGCCGATGCTCCAGTAGGCGCTTCAAACTGTACCCTTGCAACAGATGTCACTCTCAGAGCCTCTGCGGCTTCAAGAAAAGATTTCGGATTGAAAGGCTTAGACGTATTTTTAAAGTCACTTAAATTTTCATCCACTCCCTCATTTAAAAAAACTATTTTGTCATTTTTAGAATCTAAAGACGATTTTACTTCACGTTCTATCGCGAAAATACTAGTAGCTATATTGTCATACTTTCTATCAACCATCCTAGAGATATGTTGGATTTCTTGATCTAAAATTAACTTATTTTGAGTCAAATTATTAAACTTATTTTGGATATCAATTGATTGCAGTTCCACAAAGTTATCTTTCTGAGCTGCCACAACATTAGATACATAACTCGCTGCCTCCCTTCCTACAGCATTAGTTTGCAAAACTATTTGAGTAGTATGGGAGGAGGCTGTCGACATTTCGTTCAGCGTTCGAACGAGCTCCCTAATGGAATGGACAGTGTCATCTACTTCGTTGATCGAAGCATCCGGCAGTAACGCTTGCTGCTGTAGGGCCATACCGTGATCTTGCACAACGCCACTATAGTTTTCTCTAGCTAAACTAATTTGGAACCTTACAAAGTCTGGCAAATTTTCTAGATTAGTTTCTTCAGGTATGGCCATAACTACAAGCAATTTGGATCGTGGGTCAACGCTAGGGTCGATCTCAACAGTACGTGTAACACCAATCAAACCTGGTGAGGAAAATTCGTCTTTTTGTAAATTAAAATCGTATACTTCAACGGGCCCTAAACCGCCTTGAGCATCCAACAAATCAACTTTTACAGAAATAAACTTATCAAAAGTCTCTGGCCGCACTTGCGTATTCTCAATCTCAATAGGCACCACTTGTGGTACCAGAATTTCGCCAGAAGCTATTGCTTCAGAATTTTTTAAGGTGCCGTTTAAATCATCGCCCTGTAAACTTGCCTTCAAGTCTCTGATATCAAAAAATATCGAAGACGCTTGGGAAACATCGAGCTCAAGTGGAACAGCTGCAACCTGCAGTAGATCCGTCAACGCCCTCAAACTCTTGTCCTGGGAACTATCCAACTCAAGTGGAACAGCTGCACCCTGCAGTGGATCCGTCAACGCCATCAAACTCTTGGTCTGGGAATTATCTAGCTCAGGTGGGACAGCCGCACCCAGCGGTAGATCGGTCAAAGCTGTCAAGCTCTCTTCTGATGATATGGCAGCTCCGGGTATCATCTCGTTAAGAGCTGGCTCAATTTTATAGTCTTTAAATGTATCACCACTCAATTTCACACCAGTTGTCTCTCCATCGGCCAGATCAATCGCAACTAAGAGTTTTTCCAAAGATGATAAATTGAAGCCAGAATAGTTTTGGGGGTGCTTAATATCATTAGTGACAATATCGTTAGTAACCAAATTAAGTCTAGAATCTACAAACGAGGCTGTCGCGCTTAAATCAAGGTTAGCTAATATATTCCCACCGTTTTCTAGATGGCCAATAAGTCCGTCTAATCCATGTTCCTCAACAAGGCTTTCCACAGTATTATCAAATTTTATGAACTCATTATCGATTACTTGAGAGAGAAGATCTTGTGGTGTCAGTTCGCTGCCAAGCTTCCCGCCTAGTTCACCAAGGCTGATATTAATCTGTTTATTGTCAAACAACTCATCGGATTGCTCATCATTTAAAGAAGCTAGCATCATAGAGAAATTTTCAAAGAGACCCTCGCCCTGCCCACCTGAAGCATTTTTCGACCCTAATTGTAAATCGCCATGGGCTGACCCAACACCACCACTAAAAGCAATACTCATCCGAAAGACTCCAAACCTATTGGTGGTGGAACTGCAAATTTTGTACCAATTACTTTTTTTGAAAGAGTATATCTCGATCAAACTCTTTTAATTCTTTTTCTCTACGCTCTTCTGCGTTCAATTCATTCAATTTTTCTAAAATTTTTCTATTTTTACGTTCGTGTGAAGATACTAATTTTTGCAAATGTATTTTTTCAGTCATAAGAAATTCAATTTTGTTTCCCACGATTTCTTTCTGGCTAATCATTTTTTCACGAAGTTTACTATTAATCAAAATTCGGTGACTAGTTTGCACGACACCGGGCTCTACTGTCTCGTCGATATTAAAGGTTAAATCAGTTTCTAGTTTACGAATTTTCTCGATATTTTCATTCATACTACTCAATTCAAACTGAGTTTTTAATTTTTTAGCTTTACCGTGCCGGTAAATTAAGTCAAAGATCTTATACTTAGCCATGCTACAATTACTCGAATAACGTTGAGAGCAAGCGCTCAGTTTGTACGAATGAAAAATTTTCAGCCTGGTTTTGGTGCAAAAAGCCGACGATTTTCGGCCATAATTGGACTGCCAAATCAAGGTCTGAATCCTGACCTTGGACGTATCCCCCCATTAAGAGAAGATCTTGGTTTTCTTGATATATAGATACCAATTTCCTTAACTTACGTGCATTTTGTAAATGTTTTTCACTACACAATTCATCCATCAATCTACTCACAGAATTACCAACATCAATCGCTGGATAAACTCCCTGCTGAGCCAGCTTTCTTGACAAAACTATATGACCGTCCAAAATTGCCCGAGCATTGTCAACGATTGGGTCTGCAACAGTATCATCGCCATCAGCAAGAATGGTGTAGATAGAGGTGATTGAACCCACTGAATATATACCAGCTCCAGTTCGCTCAATCAGTTCAGGTATTAATGAAATTACAGATGGAGGATACCCTCTAGCCGTCGGTTGCTCTCCCAAAGACAATCCAATTTCTCTTTGAGCATGAGCTACGCGGGTTAGCGAGTCTAGAATCAGCAAAACATTTTTACCTTGGTCGCGAAAGTACTCTGCAATGCTTGTAGCCCTTTTAGCCCCCTGTAACCGGAGAAGCGCAGATCGGTCTGCAGGCACTGCAACAATGATAACCTTGTGCTTTGAATGCGAGCTTGTAATTTCTTTTGAAAACGAAGCTAATTCCCTTCCTCTCTCTCCAATTAGACCAACTACAATAACATCCGCTTCTGCGCATCTAGTAATCATACTCAAAAGAACCGACTTACCAACGCCAGAGCCAGCGATAATGCCCATTCTTTGTCCACGGCCAATGGATGTTACAGCATTAATACTTTTAATCCCAACATCAAAGATTTCTGTAATTTCCCCTCGATCAAATGGATTAACAGTTTTTCCTTCTACTGGGTAACGCTCCTCCGCATCAATTGACCCTTGTCCATCAAGTGGGTGACCCAGCCCATCAATTACACGACCCAAAAGGTTCGGCCCAACTTCAATTTCTTTAAGTCCAAAAGAAGCAGTGACTTTGTCACCACTTAAAATTTTTGAAGATTTTTCGTATTGAAAAATTATGTTTTTATTATCCCTAAAGCCGACAATAGCTCCCTTTGATGAAGCTCCAAGCTTTGATTCAATAATGCATTCCGAGCCAATTGATGCTGGAAAGTGACTACTTTCGATTACCTGTCCGTCAAAAGAAACTACCGTACCACTAAATTCAATGTTCTCAGTCACAGAAACCCGTTTCTTCACGCCGAGAAACGTCCTTTCAAGCATAGATTTCTGGCCATGAGATTGATATTTTTCATGATTACTCGGCATTTTAGATTAATCTCCAACCGCGAGATCGAACAATGAAACACGTGCCGATGATTTGGAACTTAAAACTTCGAACTCTCCTCGTTTCAAATTGTCTTGTCCATGAAATGTATATTGCAAGCCATCATCAAAGTTTAATCCAGTCAAAATCTCAAAATCTTTAGAATTCAAATACACTTTCACCTCATCATCATTTCCAGCTATTTGTTTTGCTGCTTCTGAAATTTTTTTGCTAAATGGAGCTGGGATTTCGTCAATCCTCATACCTGCAAGACCCGACGCCAACGACAAAACAAATTCAGATATTTGTGTTTCTAATTCATCAGCGATGAAATTGGACGCACCAATTATTGCCTGAAGGGCGTTCGAAAACTCTTCTTCTCGTTCGACGAATTGACTCGTGAAACTCGCTTTTAATTCCTCAATTTTTTTTTCAAAATGGGTGTTTTCATCTCGAGAATGCACCTGAGTAAAGGTGTCCTCCGCCTCACCCACTAATTCTAAGTCTGAAAGAGCCTCTTTAGAATCTTCCAGATCAGTTTCGTCATCAAAACCTTTAGTCTTTATTTTATGAGAATTTCCGGGCACAATATTTTCTGCTGCATCCTGGTCATGTATTTTTTGATCAATAGCATCATCGATCGCACCCAAAGCACCTTCGGAAACCGTTGCAAAGTTCTCTTCCCCAACCGAAACCTGTGCGTTAGAAGTCTCGTCAAGATGTTGTTTTTCGATATCATCCAACAAATCATTTTGACTGTTGGTGTGCTTTTCCTGTTTAAAAATCTCATTATTGGTGTCGCTGTCTACAAGATTTGAACGAACCAAGTCAAAAAGACTGCTAGACTTAAATAACCTTTCCTCATTTTCCTCTGCAATATTATCAGGTCGAAACTCAGTAAGGCTAGCCGCTTTAAGCAAACCCACTAAATCAGAATTTTTCAAAACTCCCTCGTCATCGTCAGGTGTATTAGATGGTATTTCCATTAAACCATCTCCTCACCGCCACGACCAGCAAGAACAATTGTGCCATCATCTGAAAGTTTTCTAGCCACGTTGATAATTTGTTTCTGAGCCTCTTGTACCTCAGTTAGTCGGACAGGGCCCAACGCCTCCATTTCATCACGAATATTTGCGGCAGCACGCGTAGACATACAGCCCAACAATTTATCTTGAAGCGCAGTTTCTGCTCCCTTCATCGCAATAATCAAAACATCTTGATCAACAGATCTAAGAAGCGTTTGTAGAGACCTATCATCAGAGCTTGAGAGGTTCTCAAACACAAACATATTATCCTGGATCTCAGCCATGAGGTCTTTGTCCTCTTTCTTGATAGAGGTAAGGATACGTGTTTCCATTTCTGTTTTTGTAAAGTTCATAATTTTGGCAGCAGCTTTTACGCCACCAATTTTGGACGCTCGAAGAGAGGTGTTTGCAGCAAATTTTTCTTTCATAACTCGCTCTAATTCTTTTACGGCGCCAGGTTCAACTGTCTCAATTGTTGCAATGCGCCTGACGATGTCCGCTTGGATTTCGTTCGGCAACAGAGTTAGGACATCTGCTCCTAAACCAAAATCTAAGTAAGAAATAATCAGGGCCTTAATTTGGGGATGCTCATCTATTATCAACTCAGAAATTGCACGAGCATCCATCCAATCTAAAATATCAATCGCTGACTCTGAACTTGCTGGAGTAATGCGTCCTAATACAGACTGAGCTTTATCTTCACCCAACGCACGAACCATAACATTTTCAATGTAACGTCCGGCACCTAACCCCAAGCCTGTTTGCTTTTTAATAGTTTCGAGAAATTCATCCAGAACCATATTAACAGTAGTTTGATCGACCCCAGCCACGGAATACATCGCAGTACCCAAGTGCTGAACCTCTTTAGGAGTCAAGTTTTGCAAAACTTGCGCCGCTTCCTCTTCGCCAAGAAGCATCATGAGAATGGCAGATTTCTCAGTACCAGAGAGTTCTGCTAATTTTTCGATGTCTGATACTTCTTCAGCCATTTTCCACTCCTATTAAAGCAAATTAAGATCGTTCCGCATCAACTGCTTAAAGACGTTAGCTACGCGTCCGGCTTCATCGGCTACAATCATTCGAACTAACGCAACCTTATCATCATATGTATTAGCTGTATCTAGAAGGTCAGCTGAAATCCCACTCTTCTTTTTAGGCTTCAGTTTTGCTTTTATACCCTCCAGGGTTTCTCCCTCATCCACCTCAACGGCTTTAGTGGCTTCTACGCGTTGCGTAGCTAAATCCGCCATTGTCTCCGCCTCAGCATATAATTCCATAACCGAGTTAGTACTTGAAGTAGGAACTAAAATTCTCGATAGCATGGGACGTACGACACCGAGAGACACAAACCCTAGCAGAAATACAATCAGAGTTTTTTCAATTATTGATTTAAACCAAGTAGTTTCATACCAGTCAATTTGCTCACCAAAAATTTCTTCATTAAACAGCTGCGATGTAATTGTTAAACTATCACCGCGCTCAGTTTTTATTCCGATGGCACTGGCAATTAATTGCTCCATTTCATTTTTAATTTTTTCTGAAATAGGTTCATATGTAATCTCTCCTGTATCTGGGTCGATCACTTTTCGATCTCTAACCAACACTGCAGCATCAATCCTAGAAATAGTGTTGGAAGGTGTTTTTACAGTTTCAAACTTACGACTAACCTCATAATTTTTTAGTTCGGTTGAAGATTTAGTTTCAAATTCATTATTCGCTGCCTCACCATCCGCACCCTGACTAGCACGCCCGGCTGCAGTCTCTATTTCAGCCTCTGCTGGCGGCTGATTAGAAATTGCGCCGGGAATACCTACTGCATCTTTTTTTGCTGTCACATTTAAAGAGCTCTGTTCACTCAAGATGGCAGAGTCCTTTGGATCAACTAATTCTTGCGAAGTTTCACGGCGCGTAAAATCAATTTCTAAATTTACTTGCGCATTAACATTCGAGGCGCCAACGATTGGCGCAACCAAGCTTTGTATCCGAGACCTATAAATGCCTTCAAGTCTCATCCTATATGCGAGCTGACTGTCAGCCATAATTTCGTCCGGATTATCAGGAGAATAAGACAATAAGCGGCCAGATTGATCAATTATGGATACACCACTTTGTCCCATTCCTGGAATCGACGAAGCAACCAAGTTAGTGATCGCCCTCACCTGAGTTTGGTCAAGCTGCCGTCCATTTTTTAGAGTAATAAACACCGAAGCTGTAGGCGCTGTTTGATTGCGAATGAATACAGATTTTTCCGGCAAGGCCAAATGGACGCGCGCAGCCTGAACGCTACTAATCTCAGCTATAGATCTTGAAAGTTCGTTTTCTTGAACTTTTTTCAACTTCATGGTTTCAACAGACCGCGAGACACCCAGCGGTAGATTATCAATATCTTCAAAGCCATTGGCTGAATATTCTGGAAGACCTTGAGCAGCTAACGATATTCGGGCTTGGTGATAATCGTTAGTTGGTATTAAAACCTCACCGGTGGCTGGATCAAGCTCTACATCCATTCCCATATTTTTCAAGGATTCATAAATCTTTGATTTGTCCGCGTCAGATACAGAGGCGTACAATGTGGTCATATTCGGTTCACGCATGGATACAAACACTATTGCAGCAGCCACGGCAGTCAGAGCCGCCAAAATTGTTGGAAATGCGCGTCGAAAACTAGGTTGATCTATAGCCTCACGAATATTGACCATAGCATTCTTGGACGAGGTCAGCATATTTCTTGATCCGACTTCGGTAGTTTCGATGCTAACCATTTGATCTGTATTTGCCATGACTCTTACCCTGTCTGCCTTATACCGGCATATTCATTATGTCTTTGTAAGCGCTTAACGCTTTGTTACGGATATTAAGCGTTAGTTGAAAGCCAACTGACGAAATTTGTTGATTAATCATAACCTTAGATAAATCATTTTCAGTCCCAAGTTCATAATCTCGCGCCAGTTGTGAAGCGGTGTTTTGCGCCTGAGAAACTCCATTCAAACCATCAGAAATTCTCTGTGAAAATGATGGGCCAAATTCAACAGATTTTAACTGTAAAGCCTCGGCTGAAAGCTGAGCCTTCTGCTGGACCGATGACATGTTTGTATTAACGGCGGTTATATTTGAACTTTGAATTTTCATTGTACGTTCCTCATCCAACCTTTACGTCAAGCTTTGAATTGAGCGCCTCAATGGTATTTCTTGGCCTTAAAGTTAGTTCATTATCGAAAACGATGTCGGTGTGCCCAATTTTATCGGCACAACTCAGTATTTCTGCGCGCTGAATAACATTGTCTAACTCCCTTACATTACCAGGCCATTCGTGTTGTACGAGCTTATTTAAGGCCTCAGTTGATAAAACTTTAGGGGTACCATTTTCAGTAACATTCCGAGTTAGTAAGTGGGCAGCTATAGCGGGTATATCAAGCGGTCGTGATTTCAGCGCACATGTTGAAACTGGGAAAACGTTTAGGCGGTAAAATAGGTCTTCTCTAAATCTGTTTGCTTGAATTTCTTGTAGCATATTTCTATTTGTAGTCGCCAATACTCTGATATCTATCGCAATTTCTTTTGTACTTCCAACTGGAGTCACTACTTTTTCTTGCAAAACTCTTAAAAGCTTAGATTGAAGCGTCAAAGGCATTTCTGAAATTTCATCAAGTAAAATAGTGCCAGAATGTGCTGCCCTAAAAAGCCCTACATTGGATTGTAGGGCTCCAGTAAACGCTCCTTTTTCATGTCCAAAGAGCATTGATTCCAACATATTCTCAGGAATTGCCGCACAGTTCACTGCTATGAAAGCTTCATCTTTTCGTGCTGACTTGGCGTGCAAAATTTTTGCTACAACCTCTTTTCCTGTACCAGTGGGACCATTTATGAGAACGCTCGCATTAGATCCGGCGAGCTTACAAAGCAAATCTACCAAATCAGCGGTTTCTGGATCGTCACACGGTAAATTGACATGCTTGACAAGAAATTGTTCTAAAAACAAATTTAAATAGAAAGAGTTCACATGCGATGATTCTGAGAAGTTTACGGGCATGTAAAAATACTTAATTGCACCGTTACGCTTAACTTTGATACCAAAAGCTTCAGAATTCGCCACTAGCACAACCACTTTTGTAATTTTGTGTGATCGGAGATATGTCTCGAATGTATCAGAATGTACGTCACAAGCTTTGGATGTTTCTGAAATAATTAGATGCCTCTCTTTCGAGATTGTCTGGACAGAGCCCTGGTCACCTAAAATAGACCACTCCACGCCCCTTTTATCTAAAGCGCTACAGATGGTTTGGGTGAAGTCAGCGTCCCCAGAATCTATTAAATAATTTGTCATCATCAACCTCCAACGGAAGTAATGCACGCTTTGTGCCAAACACAATATATCATCTAATAACAGTTAGATAAGAGTATTTTTATTCTTGAATTGCACTCAAAACGATTGGTGGTCATATTTTTGACGGCCAGCTAACATAATCCATGCGTGCGACGTTAATACTAATGACGAGTTAATATTGATTAAGAGGAGCTTATAATGAACACACAAGCGGCTATCAGTGGTTACACAGAAATCAAAAGCCAAACGCTCTCTCACGAAAGTATTGGATACAACGTCGTTAGCGCCGCTTTAATCAAACTTGAAGTAAGTTTAAAATCATTAGTCTCGTCCACAGACACGCAAGAGCGTAAAAAATCGTTTGAAACATCCTTACTCACTTTATATTTCTTACAAAAGAGTTTAGACTTTACAGATCAGGGAGATTTAGCAATCAATTTGTATCGTCTATATGAATTCTGCCGGATTAAGCTTCTCGAAGTTGGTATAGACGGCAGCTCAAATAATGATGAAATAAAAAAGTGCCATTCCTTTATAAATGAAATTCGGATAAGCTGGGACAGCGTCATAGACAAATAACTACCAGGCAATATCATGTATGCACCAGAATTTGTTTTCTCAATAACCTCAGCAATCGTTGCCGAACGTTATATCAGCTCAAATTTAGAAATTGGGACAGTTGCATACAAATTCGCTACGTTCTTACAAACTCGTTATGTCAATGAGAACGCAGAAAATATCAGAACCACAGCAGAAGCATTTATGTATAGCATGTTGGAAGCGGAAATTGGTAATGCAGATGTAATTCTACAGAATTATCAATATGAAAAAACTTTACAACGCAATAATGGAAAACCCAGAAATTGGTCCCCCATCTTTGGAGATCCCTTGCAAAGCGTGAAAAAGAGGCTCTACACACCAACAGCGGTAAACAGAGATTTCAAAGCCTTCGTTTACAGAGCAAAGCAAAGTGGATCTTATAATTGCCCAACCGGATGGTCACTCAGCAATCAAAATTCAAGCAGTTTCCTTAAAGATATGGCAAACCTAGAAGTTAGTGCTTTTGATATAATCACATCAAGCGATTAGGCTAGTGTGCAAATGAGGCCTAAGTTTAGGCGTCGTGGATACGTTGAAATATTTTGTCGCCGCTACGTTTTGTTGGTAAGCGGGCGAAAGGCTACTCTGAGCCAGCTGCCTATTTTCGGCATGAATAGAAGAAGGCGTAAGATACGGGCTAAATATTCTAGAAGTATACTCAGCGTTACCTTGACCTTTATCTGTACGATGCACCGGCGTTACAGTCTGCCCTGCCGAACTAAATGAATTTCTGTTAAAAATCCCCGAGACTGTTGGTTGATCCGACAACTTAATGTTAGAAGCGTGTGGCATGTATAGATCTAAATTCAGCATAGCTGGATTTTATACACTTTTAATTGACTATTTCAAGTTTTGCGAAAGAGGTTAGGGCTATGAAGCGAAAATGCGCTTTTTGCGAAAAATCACGGCTAACGTTTGTTTGGCTTGTTGCATTAGCAATTTTAATTAATGCAGCTTCAAATTTAGTATACCATCGCGACACCCTAACTGTTTTCGAAATACTAAAAATACCCCTTGTGTTTTGTGTACTTGCATTTTTAGTAAAATTTTTGAAACGAAATAAATAATTATGGATTGGGGCTTACGCTGCAGTAGTGACTAGTATCTGTTTAACAGGGCTCTGCTCGTCTAATTTTACTACTAAATTAGCCTTGTGCGTAAATTCGTCCGCACTATTATAATAGCTGCACGAAATAACAAATTTCATCTCTGTGTGTGAATCGGTGTTTTTTTCATTAAACTGCATAATCGGTCCTCCTGTCGAAGATGAGCATATTTCGTGCCATGAGCTAAACGATATTATAGTTTATTATGTACACGTAGTGGATATCCGGATTAAAACCCTTCTCAACCAAATACTCATTTAATCCATCCATTATTCTGTTGGTCATTATTTTTCGCCCCTCAGGCGTTAAAAGCTCGTTGCTAATAGTATCTACAACTATAGTAGAAATCTCGGAAACTAATTCAGCTTCAATCTCATAAATAGCTTTTATAAAAAAATCAGCAGTTACGTTAGTCTGATATGTTGCGATAGCCACCTCAAAACTAAATAGTTCTTTGGTATCATTTAATCGTCCTTGAAACACGTTCTCGATTTTCAAATAATTATACTTATCGGCCAGTACCGGATTACCATCACCCGGCACATCTTCTGAATCCAATTCTGCCTCGCTTGACGCTTGAACGTTCTCAGCCTCCACAAGCTCTTCGAAATAGACGCCAGAATAATCAGCCTCTACTAGCGTATGCCCGAAACTAAATAACAATAAGACCAGTCCAGCTGGTAAAAATATTTGCAAATAGAACACAGCGCACCTCCAATTAAGTTGGAGCAAAAAACATGCCACATTGTTTTTTGGTTATACCAGCTCTTTATTCAGTTTTTTCTTTAATTTCGACGCTGATGCCTAAACGGTCTTCACCGTCACGAAGTAATTGAGAACCGGAAAGATCAGTCAAACCGTCAAAATCAACTATCGTAAACGACACCACCGCCTGCGAGCTCGAAATTTGTGTTATAATTTCGTTTTCAACATATTTATGACGTAGTGTTTCATAACTCTTAAAAAATTCCAACCAATCACCAAAATCACCATTCGAAATATTAACTGTTGCAATTACATCCATCGTGTAAATTTTCCTATGCGATATCCCAGACAGCCACCAAACTTTCTAACAGATTACGACAAAATAGGAATTTTGCAAAACATTTATCAAAAATTCCAAATAACTTTGGCACATAATTTGCGTTCGCTCAGGGTATGTTACTTTGAGGAAACTATTCTTATGGTGTTTCAAAAACACACAAGTCTTTGCGCAGCTATGATCTTGGCATTCGTTCCAACATTGTCAGACGCTAATTCTGCCTGCACGAAAGCGGCAAAAAATTTCAACCTTTGCTTAGACGACAAAATGGATCAGACGTTACTCTACTCAAACAAATACCCGAATGTGGATGAAACACTGTTATATTATTCTGGAGGCATTTTACACAATGGTCCAACACTCAACAAAGATAACGCACTCACTGAGCAACAAGACCCCTCAATTCAAGAAAATACCAAAAATTCAAATTTAATTCCAAAGGCTCAACCCACTACTACAGAGAATCCAAAACCCGTATATGATCAAATCAAGCGTAAATTTCGAGCTTTATCTGTCGTTGAAAGAAAAAATGTTCAAAAATGCCTGCGTTACGGCTCCTACACAGGAAAAGTCGACGGCATCTGGGGAACTGAAACCTTCCGGGCGCTCAAGAATTTTCAGATAAATTCAAGTAACGATACCGATAGAGATAACGGAAATGGGGACATTAGTGTAATCGCCAAAATTAAGAATTTATTTTCCAGAAAAAAATCTTGCTATGAATTAGTTAGCAAAAATTTCAAAATATAACTTTTAACTTCCAAATAAACGTTCAAGAATATACGATTTCAAAGTAATTACGGATCGCGATGTTTATTCGGTACTAGGAGTTCAAAATGTCTGAAACAAATCAAAATGAAGAGGCTAAGGTCAGTATCGATGTCTTGAGGGTCAAAGAAGACGAAAATACTTATATCAATAGTTCAAAAGAACGCATGTACGACGTGGTAAACTTATTCGTTAACAACGCAGAAAATTCCATTTCGTTAAATGATTTCTCTCAAATCTTTAAAACCGTTACTGTTTGGATTAAATTCAGACCGCGCAAACTTGGGACTTATGTTGAAGTTATGAAGGAGCGTTCAACAGATACAACAATAAGCGTCCGTTACAGCGCGGATGAATATATTCCGCATATTAAAGAAGTACTGAGGGATCATAAAATTAGGGTTAAGTCGATTGCTAACAACGTTATGGAATGTCAAACTCCAAAGCCAAACGATCAGGATATCGAAATAGCAGTGCAAAAAGTCAAGGTACTCGCTAATACGGCAAGATCGTCACTTTCCCAGGTAAAAGCCGATACAATTCAAAGGTTACAAGCTGCTCTAAAAAATGAATATTTAGAGGCAAAAGATGTCAAGTTTGCAATCTCCAATATAGAAAAAGTAGAACAACAAATGGCTGCAATGCTGACTTATTTTAGGCTAGAAAATGAAAAGAAACTCAGTGGCCGCAAATTTGAATTCGACAGTGTTGAAGCCAAGGATATTTGGTCAACAGTTAACAAAAAAATAAAGAAAAATGGTAGTATCGAAGTATAAGATATGAATTTTTTCAAAAATATACAACGTTCAGGCATTCTATTCACAGTTTTTCTGTGGATTTTTATTCTTCCCGCGAAGGCTAACCCTACTTCGCAAAACCACGAACAAATTTTATTCAATTGCACACAAGACAGGCTAGAAAAGTATTTGTGCATAAATATACCAGACCCTAGTCCAGACATAATTTTATCGCTCCCCAAATTCGAAAGAAAAAAAATCTCGAGGTTCGTAAATGCATTTCGGATCATGCCATCAATAACTAATCTTACAAAAAATACTATCATACTCGCCAAAGTACGTTTGCGGTTTGTCAGCACGCCCGATCTAGCTCATGACTTCATAATTCAACAAAAAATTATACCAAACGGCGAATCTCACACAAAGCTTTCATACTTAATTAGAAGTGATGTCCCTGTACAAGCTGCCCTATATGATGAGTTACTTTCTACTGTACAAAATGGCTCATACAGAAAGCTGATTTTGGAACTTTTAGAAGTTAAGTATGTAGAGCAGATCAAGTATTCAAAATAATCCGCAACTCAGAAGAGATTAAGTGGAATATCGCATGTGGCAAAAAACCTTGAAGCTCGTGCCTATATCCATTTTGAATGGAATTCTTTTGGGTATTTTTGGAGCAACTGCGGCTCACTATTTTAGGGCCGGAATTCATTTCATCGAACAATTCGTTAGTGATCGTTTTGATAATGCAAATCGTTTTGTTTTATTTTTTTGTAGTCTCAGTACTGCTATATTTGTAATAAGCTTAATCAAGGTAAAATGTAGTGTAATCAGATGGCATGGGCCGGCAGATACTATCTTTACTGCACACAGGGTTGACAATGAGCTTGACATAAATCTGTTATTGCAAGCGCTTTAGAGGCATTCTTCTCAGCCGCAGGTGGAGCATCTGTTGGTCAATATAGGCCATTAGTACATTTTGGGGCAACACTGGGCTCATGGCTTAAAGCAATCCTCAAACTGCGTATTAGTACAGATATTGTCCTCGGTGGAGGCGTTGCTGCCGCTATATCCGCCGGTTTCAGTGCTCCTTTAACAGGAAAAATTTTGCCCATGAGGCTATACTACGCCATTTTTCGTTTAAGGCATTAGCGCCAATAACATTAACATCCAGTACCGCAATTGTGATCAGCAATTACTTATGGAATTCATCAACATTCATAATGGGGCTTTATTCAGCGGCAGACGTTGGCCCAATGATATTAATTTCAATTGCAGCCGGTCCGTTCTTTGGCTTTTTTGCAATTCTTTTCATGTTTGCAATTCTAACATTTGCAAAACTTCTAACGCAAATAAGCTTAAATCAATTTCAATCATTTTTAATAGCCATTACAGGGTAAAGCATAACTAGAACGTTTTATCCTGAGATAATGGGACTAGGTACTTCTGCAACAATAAAACTTACTACCGGAAGTACTTTATTATTAATAGCAGTCGCAATCTTATTCGGAAAAATTATTGCTACGGCACTATCCTTGGGATTTGGCTTTTTTGGCGATGTTTTTTTTCGCCAGCTCTATTGGTAGGCGCCGCAGCAGGGTCCATTGCGACATCAATCCTAAGTTGGATGGGTATACAATCATTTCAGGAGCCCAAGCTTATACTATGCGGGATGGCAGCTGTTGCTGGAACGGTTATTGGCGCTCCGATATCCATGATCATGATCGTACTAGAGCTCACAGGCTCGTATAATGTGGCATTAGCATGAACGGTTGGGATCGTTACAGCAACTATGATCAGAAGTCAGTTATTTGTGCATTCCATTTTTCGACAAGCAACTTTTAAGTCGTGGTACTGATCTTTCACAGGACCGTATGGCTATAAGACTAATGTAAGAAAATATTACAAAGATCACATCGTCGAACGCTTAAAATTCAAGTCGGAAGTAATTGTAGACGTAGCAAAAGCCGAAATGGTAAAAATGCAAGTAAGCGAAGCTCATATTAACACGCATGAAGAAAATATATTGGCAAACTGCTAGCTGAGGGCATTGATGTTTTCAAAGCCAAGTTATGCCATTTTAAAATATACCCATACAGAGGCATTAAATATAAAATCAGACGCCTCTAAATAACAAGCCATTGAGACTGATGCAAACTTTATAGATGAAACAATACCAATAGTTGATGGAAACACTCGAACATTAATAGGTACTATTAACGAAGGTGATTTATTTAAGATGTACCTCGACTTTCAAGGGCATACCATTGATTTAGAAAAACAGTAATCAAAAGCTCCGCCCAACGTAAATTCGTCCATTTAACGTTGGTACGATTTTTGCTGACTTCCACAATGACTGTCCAGAAAAAAATATCGCGGCGTACGTTCTTTGCAGTAGCTCTCTTACCAGCGTTAGCGGAGGCTAAGCCGCTTATAGATTTTGGGCAAGGTCTTGGCTTATTTTCAAATCAAGAAAATCCTATCAGCAGAAATAATTTTAATGGCCTAGCGTTACACAATGATCCAGAACCAGAACTGGATGATTTTAATCAACTTAAATCAAACAATTTTTCGCGTATCGTAGTAAAGAAAAAATTTAATTTGAAACTCATAAGCGCTAACACAAAAGAAGAGGTCTCTTTTCAGTTTCGCAAAAACCATCATCTTCATAGCCAGGAAATTTCTAAGTTAAATCACTTTTTAAAAGATTGGCGAACGAATGAAATTAAGAAATTTGACGCAATAGTATTAAATGATTTTTTAAACATTTGCTCTTTGTGTTCTGGAAAAAGTAATGCCTTAAGAGTAAGCGTACATTCTGGGTTCCGATCTAAAGAAACTAACGAATACTTACGACGAAACAGTCATAAGGTCGCTCGAAAATCAATGCATATTTTGGGGAAAGCAATAGATTTCTCCGTTCCGGGTATGAGCGCTCAGCAACTAACAAAAATAGTTAAAGCCAACACTAAAGGCGGTGTCGGAAGCTATCCAACTTTTGTCCACCTAGACAGTGGCCCCCAACGATCATGGTCATAATTAGTGTGTATTGATAACAATTAAACTCGACCGATTTAATAATACGAAAAAAGGCGCGAATAGATCAAAGCCCAAAACATTTACACTACACATTAATTGCTGTGCGTAGGTCAAAACTCAAATCGCAAACAAGCTTAAAATCGTAGATTAGTCACAATCTAAGTATCCACTGACCATACATTTTTTTGCCAGAATAAGCGCATTGGAAATTTGCGACTCTGTCATATTTTTTTCTAAATTTTGTTTATTCTTTCTAGCGACTACATCACCATTTGATGCTGCCAAATTGTACCACTGATGCGCTAAAACTTTATCTTGTTCAACACCGGCTCCAACCTCATACATATTGCCCAAGTTAGTCATTGCAGTCGCACTTCCAAATCTAGCTTTGTGGCGCCACTCAATTATAGCCTGGGAATAATTACCTAACATATACGCTGCAAAACCTTTGTCGAAGCTTTGTGAAACCGCATTTTGGGCAGTCACAAAAAAGATATGCGCTGCAATAACAAAAATTTTCATTAGCAAAGCTCCCATAAACATTAACTTACGAAAATCTAATCATGAAACTAATTATTCCCGAACGGTCAAAGACCGAGTCAATATACCATATTGGATCAATTTTATAGTTAGAATGCTATGTATGCTCCATATTTCTACTAAAATTTGTGCTTTCAGCTCAATTACATTGTCTAGAGACAATCATCACTTGCTACGATATCATGCTCGCAGTCATGAAACGACTACGAAACTAACTTACAAAAGTCATAATGAAAATTTCGTTCTTTGACCAATCTATTTACCAACTCAATTTACTTTTCGTCAGCTAATTTCATGTCAAAGCAGATACCGCATAAACGGCACCAAGTATCGGTAGACCAATTATTACCACGGATAATAAGATACGTGCCGTGTGCCACAAAAAGTAACTATTTGTGTGTGAATTGTCGCTCATTTTACTGCCCTCGTTTTTATAACCCTGAGTTTAGGAAAATAATTCAACAAATCTATAATAAAACGTCACCGAAAAACCAATTTATGTGAGCAAACAACCAATTGGGCAATTGTTGAAAAAACATACCATATGCGGTATAGTAAGTTGTAAATAAGCAACACAACAGGCCTAGCCAAAGTATCCAAATTAAGAAATACCAACGACACAGCCGGTTTATTTCAGAAAAAATAGCCTTGAAATCAATTGAATTTTATCGATCAAAATGTATTAATAAAATAAATGGACCACCTGAAATGCACACAGCTATTTTCAATAATCCATTGATCTTGTCAAAGAATGAACAAGCCAAGAAGTGAAATTATGCGAAAATTGAACCATAAAACAATATGTTTAACTCTAATTATATTCAACTTAGCTATTATGTCGACATCAGCGCTGAGCGCCAACGTTCCATGCAATGTGCAGTTAGAGTTCGACAGTAACTCAAAGGGTTCAGTCGCAAACTACGTGCTCTCATTACAATTGAAAAATACTACTGGCCGGCAAGTGATTGGTGCGTCGGTATTGTATAGTGATGCGAATAATCACCAGCTCGGCAATACCATGCTCACTTGTTCAAATGGACTAAAAAATGAAGTCAGTCCAGGCAGTTACGGAAGCTGCACAGGCATACTACAAAAGGTGGACGGTGCATTTATGAACGCTTTTGGCAGTGAAAAGTGGACTGAAATAGTTAACACACAATTAGAGAAGTTAAACGCTGTAAAACAATGTGAGATCCTTGGTTTTTCTTACTAAAAAAATGTCGTATAAACTTTTCGTTTTGCAGTGCCACATTGACAGGTATGTAGAAACTAGCATCTCGCAAATGAATACAGACGTTTAATGGGCACACACAATAAGCAACCTTTATCGCATTTAGTTTTTGAATGTATTTCTTAATGAATCGAATGTGTTTTTTAATCGGTCGGAAATATTGCAATCTACTTCAATTGTCATTTGTTTTTGGGCCGGATGCATCTCGAAATCCGAGGTTACATCCCTGAATTTTGGATCCAACTGGATTTGCAATCGGTTACCTTCAACTGTTCGAAGGTAAGCTTTGCTAAAATTAAAACTCACATTTTTTCTTGTCTCTAAATCGACTACTACAAACGACTCGTGGGACAACTCGCAATTAGTTACAAGTTGTATTTCAGCAATGATTTCATCGTGCGATCTGTTTAAGTGTAAATTTTTCTCTACAGTAACTCGAAAAGTCACAAAATTAGTCAACAAAATTAGAAGGATAATCAAAAACATATTTTTCATTCGTAACCACATTCCTATGTGTCGTTTAGTGGAACCCAGCTGATGATGCGTTTGGTGATCCCTACCGCCGTCATTATATTATATATTTATTTAATTCCTATCAGATATTGTTAAAATAACATGAGACCGTCCATTAAAATGTGGCAGGAGAAAAGTTTGTTAAATACTCAACAAATATTTAACGCTGACCTACAAGTTAAATACAATAAACGCTTCAAGAAGTATGGCGCCAACCCTGAGGGGAGTTATTGGCTTAGCGCTCAACGGCAAAACTTGCGCTTCGACGTTATCTTCGAACACGTGATAAAATACAGAAATAAGGAAGGCTTTTCTGTTGGCGACATCGGCTGTGGCTACGGCGCATTACTGCCGTATATTGAAAATAACTATTGTGACGAAAAAATAAACTACTCGGGATACGATATTTCAAAAGAATTGATTGACTACTGTAAAAGAAATTATCACCAAAATTGGGTAAAATTTTTCAGAGGATCAAGACCGATCAAAAACTTAGATTTTTGTGTTATTTCCGGGGCGTTTAACCTTAGCGCTACAAAAATATACTCTGAATGGGAGGACCATATTTTTCAAACACTTTCTGATTGTTGGCAAAAAACGGAGATAGCGCTTGTGTTTAATCTGCAAACAAGCGACACACCTCACATTTCGAAAGGTTCTTTTTTTTATGGAGATAAGCAAGTTATTGCAAACCGATGTAACTCTTTATTTGGCAATACTAGTCACCTGCGCATTAGCCAACTACCTTATGATACGACCTTTATTATCAAGAGAGAATAATCAGATTTTGAGAGTGTTGTCAGACGAAGTCTAACACGCCCCAAAGCACCTCGACCGCACAAAGCTATGAAGCGTAGATTTGAAACCACTCAATAAGAGCGGCTGACTGGTCAAATCGACAGACCACAGTGTAATGTGGTTGACCTTCATATGTGGATGGCCACGGGATCGCCGAGTAGGTCTGCATCTGAATCATCTGCTTATCGCATTTTGAAGGAAGCGGATTTGATCACAGCACCCGATTATGTGGTGATTAAAGCCGCGAATGAGTTCAAAGACAAAACGACGGCTATCAACCAAATGTGGCAAACGGATTTTACCTACTTCAAAATCATTGGTTAGGGTTGGTATTATCTGTCCACGATCCTGGACGATTACAGCCGCTATATCATCTCAAGGAAACTGTGCACGACGATGCGCGCTAAAGATGTGGCGGATACCATCGAATTGGCGTAAGCGGCGTCTGGCTGTGACAGGTCGGTTGTTCGACACAAGCCTCGTCTGCTCAGCGATAACGGATCATGCTATTTCTCTGGTGATCTGGCTGATTGGTTGCAAGAAAACAAAATGGATCATGTGCGCGGTGCGCCGTTCCATCCCCAAACTCAGGGTAAAATCGAGCGATGGCACCAAACCATGAAAAACCGCGTCCTTTTGGAAAACTATTATCTGCCCGGCGACCTTGAACAGCAGATCAAGGCATTCGTCGAGTATTACAATAACCATCTTTACCACGAAAGTTTGGGCAACGTCACACCAGCGGATGTCTACTGCGGACGAGACAAAGACATCATCAGAGAAAGGGAAAAGATCAAAAAACAGACAATCAAAAATCGCCGCTTGCAACATCAAAAGCAAGCTGCATAATCAAACCCAAAGTGGACCAGAGCCTCCATGCTTCAAACAGCTCTCGTGTCCCAAATTATTTGACGACGAACAATTTGTGGATGCTAGAAATACACCCTGCCCGCTTCAACCGAGTTTAATCTGACAGCACCGGCTCAACTGCGCAGGGTTATACACTACTGCCGAAGCAGACGTCATCCAGTTCGTGATGAAACCATCATATTGGTCAGCTTCTACGCAGGGCTACGAGCCAAAGAAATCGCAGCGCTCACAGTGGGCAATATATTTGATGAAGACGGTGCTGTTCGCACACAGTTCATCTTAAGCGCACAGCAGAGCAAAGGTGGGCAAACACGCACGGTGTATCTCAATCAGCGCTTGCGTAAGGCTTTGCGAGAGTATGGTGATTACATACGCCTCGCAGATCCACAGCGTCCACTATTTGCCAGTCAGAAGGGCGGTCACTTCTCGGCCAACACAATGTGCCAGCTATTCTTAGACATATACAAAGCAATTGGTCTCAAGGACGCCTCAAGTCATTCAGGCCGCAGGACATATATTACCCGTTTGGCAAACAAGGGTGTAGGCGTGCGCTTGCTTGCAGCCCTCGCCGGTCATTCGCATGAAGAGCTTGAGACATTGCAGAGCTACGACAAATTAGAGGTCAAAGTTGAACGCTTGGTTAGGGATGTTCTCGTCC
>Ga0209532_1000326_pt1 | contig 41499 bp, 35 predicted proteins | sample COG_02_FD_184746 | JGI IMG/M metagenome (GOLD analysis project Ga0209532, IMG submission 184746) | Pelagic Microbial community sample from North Sea - COGITO 998_met_02 (SPAdes) (version 2) | ecosystem: Environmental > Aquatic > Marine > Neritic zone/Coastal water | place: Helgoland, sampling... | reverse complement strand
AAATGAAAGAACAATTTGTAGCTTATATCAAAGATCTTCAAAACACCATTACCTCTAAAATAGAGGCTATTGATGGAGGAGCTGCTTTTAAACAAGATCTTTGGGAGCGGCCCCAGGGCGGCGGAGGGCGCACTAGAATTATTGAAAACGGAAATGTATTTGAAAAAGGCGGCGTGAATACCAGTGAGGTCTTTGGTGAATTGCCAGAAAGCATGCAAGCGTATTTTGGTGTAAAAGAAGCTAATTTTTTTGCTTGTGGGCTTAGTTTGGTGTTGCATCCAATAAATCCAATGGTTCCAACAGTGCATGCTAACTGGCGCTATTTTGAAATGTATAACAAGCAAGGTGTTTTAATAGATCAGTGGTTTGGAGGAGGGCAAGACCTTACACCCTATTATTTGTTTGAGAAGGATGCCAAGCATTTTCATCAAACCTGTAAAGCGGCATGTGATATTCATGATCTTTTATTTTATCCCAAATACAAGGCGCGCTGTGATGCCTATTTTTACAATCCTCACAGAGAAGAAGGCCGAGGAGTAGGAGGCTTATTTTTTGATTATTGTAAAAAATCTACAAAAATGCAAATCAAAGACTGGTACAATTTTGTGACCCAAATTGGAGACAGCTTCCTTGACGCCTATACTCCTATTGTAGAAAAAAGAAAAGGATTGCCGTACACCCCCGAGCAAAAAGATTGGCAAGAAATACGCCGTGGCAGATACGTAGAGTTTAATTTGGTGTATGATAAAGGCACCCTCTTTGGTCTAAAAACCAATGGGCGCATAGAAAGTATTTTAATGAGCCTACCTCCATCAGTGCAGTGGCGTTATGACCACCATCCAGAACCTGGTAGTGAGGAAGAAAAATTAATTACTGTGCTTAAAAACCCTGTTAACTGGGCCTAATACTAACCTGGCATTAGATCCCGCTTCTGATGCCGCAAGACAAAAAAAATGATACTAAGAAGAAATAGAAGACTTAGAACAACACAAGCCATCAGAGACCTAGTGAGAGAAACAAGTATTGCGCCAACCGATTTTATCGTTCCTGTATTTGTGGTTGAGGGCCAGGGCATAAAACAAGAAATACCCTCTATGCCAAACTACTATAGGTACTCTTTAGACCTCATGCAAAAAGAAATACTTGAGTTATGGGATATGGGTTTGAAAAGCGTCTTACTATTTGTAAAAGTTGCAGAGCATTTAAAAGATAACAAAGGCATAGAGGCTATAAATCCACAAGGATTAATGCAGCAAGCCATTAAAGCCATTAAAGACCTATGCCCAGATATGCTTGTTATGACTGATGTGGCACTAGATCCGTACTCAAAATATGGTCATGACGGTATTGTTGAGCATGGGGTTATACAAAATGACGCTACAAATAATGTTTTAGCAGAAATGGCCTTAAGTCATGCAGCGTCAGGTGCAGATATTGTTGCTCCCAGTGACATGATGGATGGACGTATTTTTGATATCCGCTCTTTGCTCGAGCAAGAAGGCTTTCACAACACGGGTATTATGAGTTATAGCGCCAAATATGCAAGCGCTTTTTATGGTCCTTTTAGAGACGCACTGCAAAGCGCACCTGTTGATCTTAAAAATATCCCAAAAGATAAGCAAACCTACCAAATGGACCCTGCAAACAGAAAAGAGGCTATTAAAGAAACCCTTATGGATATAGAGGAGGGGGCAGACATAGTAATGGTAAAGCCAGGCTTGTGCTATCTAGACATTGTAAGAGATATAAGAGATGCCGTTTATGTGCCTGTGGCTGTATATCAAGTAAGCGGAGAATACGCCATGCTAAAAGCTGCAGCAGAAAAGGGATGGCTAGATCATGACTCTGTAATGATGGAGCAGCTACTAAGCATCAAAAGGGCAGGGGCTCACATGATTGTTAGTTATTTTGCTAAAGACGCTATAAGACTTCTTTAATGGCTTGTTGTTTTATTATTTAAAAATAATAGTGTAATTTTAATGTCTACTCCCCGCTCACATCATCATGATAAAACGTTTAAAACTAGAGCACATCCTATTTCTGGATATTGAAACTGTACCTCAATTTGCTGATTACGACTCGCTAGACAACCCCACAAAACTCCTTTGGGAGGCAAAAACTAAATACCAAAGAAAAGAAACCCTCACGCCCAAGGAGTTCTACGACAGAGCTGGGATTTGGGCAGAATTTGGTAAAATAATTTGTATTTCTGTGGGATATTTCAAGCAAAAAGAAGACCCCAGAAATTTTAGAGTTACCAGTTTCTATGGAGAAGAAGTTGACATTTTAAAAGACTTTAAAACCTTACTAGAAACACATTTTAACAAAGCAAACCATCTGCTGTGCGCCCACAATGGCAAAGAGTTTGACTTCCCCTACATTGCACGGCGCATGGTTATTCTGGGAATAGACTTACCTGAAAAACTCAACTTATTTGGCAAAAAACCTTGGGAGGTGCGACATCTAGACACCCTAGAATTATGGAAGTTTGGTGACTATAAAACCTTTACGTCTCTAAGCCTTATGGCGCATGTATTAGGAATCCCATCTCCAAAAAATGACATCTCAGGGGAGCAGGTGCGGGATGTGTTTTACAAAGAAAAAAACATTGACAGAATTGTTGCCTACTGTGAAAAAGACACCGTGACGGTGGCTCAAATTATCTTAAAGTTAAGAAACCAAGACCTGTTGAGCGTCTCTGAGGTTTTATCTGTGTAGGTATAATTTGTTTGCCACTGAAAATAAAAATTGTGTGTTGTCTCAATCTGTGATTTAACTATCTTTGATACAATGGCTACAAAAAAAATACTTGACGTCTTAGGGTTAAACATTTCTTTTGGAAAAAACAAACAAAAAACCTCCGTTGTTCACGATATAGCTTTCTCACTGTATGAAAATGAGATTTTAGCTATTGTAGGAGAATCTGGGAGCGGGAAATCTGTGACATCAAAGGCTATAATGGGTTTGCTCTCAGACAAACACACACACATTAAAGGCCATATAAATTTCGAGGAAACCTCCTTACTATCTTTAAGCTCCAAAGAGTTTGCTAAGCTTCGTGGTAATGATATTGCAATAATATTTCAAGAACCAATGAGCGCCTTAAACCCCTCATTAACCTGTGGTTTTCAAGTTGCTGAAATATTATTGCATCACAAAAAAGTAGCTGCCTCACAGGTAAAAAAAGAAGTGCTACAGCTGTTTGAAAAAGTAAAACTCCCAAGGCCGCAAGATATGTACACAAGCTACCCCCACCAAATAAGTGGAGGACAGATGCAGCGGGTGGTTATTGCAATGGCTATTGCGTGCAAGCCGAAGCTATTAATTGCAGATGAACCAACAACAGCACTGGATGTTACCGTACAGAAAGAAATTTTGCAGCTTCTCAAGGATTTGCAAAAACAAACCGGCATGAGTATGTTGTTTATTTCTCATGATTTGGCACTGGTCTGTGAGCTTGCAGACAGAGTACTTGTAATGTATAAAGGGGATATTGTAGAGAAGGGTACTGTAAAAGAAATATTTGAGGCGCCAAAAAAGCCATACACCAAAGCCCTACTAGGGTCAAGACCTACACTAGATGTGCGTTACAAGGTCCTACCTACCATTGCCTCCATGAAGGATAATAGCTTTATCCCGCAAAGTATAACCTCCCAACAACGGGCAAAAAAACATCAAAAAATATACACCAAAACTCCTTTGTTACGAGTAGAAAATGTGGCTAAATCTTATTTTTCTAAGGTTGGTGGTTTTGGTAAAAAACAAGAAGTTAAAGCTGTAAACGGAATTAGTTTTGAGGTCTTTGAGGGAGAAACGCTCGGTCTTGTGGGCGAGTCTGGTTGTGGAAAATCAACCCTAGGGAAAGTAATTCTACAACTTGAAAAAGCTACAAAAGGATCTATTTTCTACAAAGGAAAAGAAATCACCTCCTTAAAAAGCAAAGACCTAAGATCCTTGCGCAAAGATATTCAACTTATTTTTCAAGACCCATATTCTTCTTTACACCCTCGTAAGATTATTGGACAGGCCATCATTGAGCCCATGGAAGTTCATGGCATAGGAAACTCCAACAAACAGCGAAAGGCAAAAGCCATAGAGCTACTCTCTCGCGTTGGGTTAGGGGTTAGTTATTTTAATAGGTATCCCCACGAGCTCTCTGGAGGGCAGCGCCAACGTGTTGGGATTGCAAGAACCATTGCCATGGAGCCAAAATTGGTCATCTGTGATGAGAGTGTTTCTGCCTTAGATATATCTGTGCAGGCACAAGTACTTAATCTATTAAATGAACTTAAAGAAGATTTCGGCTTTACCTACATCTTTATTTCTCATGATTTGGCGGTGGTAAAATATATGGCAGATCAATTATTGGTGATGAATATGGGAGCCATAGAAGAGATAGGAGATGCAGATGAAATTTATGCAAACCCGGTTAAACAATACACAAAAAAACTCATAGATTCTATTCCAAAAGGAATTTAAAAAGAGGGTTAAAACTTCATTTGAGGAATCTCGCCCTCTATAATAAGATCTCCCAAAGTGGCCTGCTGAATTTCTGAAACAGATACACCAGGGGCTCTTTCTAGAAGTTTAAACTTTCCGTCTATAATTTCTAAAACAGCAAGGTTACTTACAATTTTTTTAACGCAACTTACACCCGTTAGAGGGAGGCTACATTGTTTTAATAGTTTAGACTGCCCTGCTCTATTGGTGTGCATCATGGCAACAATTATGTTTTGGGCGCTGGCAACCAAATCCATGGCACCGCCCATACCTTTTACCATTTTTCCTGGAATTTTCCAGTTGGCAATATCTCCGTTTTGAGACACTTCCATAGCCCCTAAAATTGTTAAATCTACATGTTGACCACGAATCATCGAAAAACTAGTGGCGCTGTCAAAATAAGAAGCGCCTTCAAGGGCTGTAATGGTTTGTTTTCCTGCGTTTATGAGATCTGCATCTTCCTCTCCCTCAAAAGGAAAAGGGCCCATGCCAAGTATGCCGTTCTCGCTTTGAAACTCTACCTGTATATCATCGCGCACAAAATTTGCCACCAAAGTAGGTATACCAATACCTAGGTTTACATAATAGCCCTCCTTTACCTCTTGGGCGATGCGCTGTGCTATTTGGTTTTTATCTAACATAGTTCTTTGTTTAATGTATGGACCCTTAATTTGATTAGCATTATTGTTTAGTGTCGTTGTCTTAGAGTTCGCTGCTCTATACGCTTTTGGTAGTGCTCTCCCTGAAAAATGCGTTGTACAAAAATACCAGGGATATGAATTTGATTTGGATCTAACTCCCCTGCTGGAACTAACTGCTCAACCTCAGCTACTGTGATTTTGGCAGCCCCACACATATTTGGGTTAAAATTTCTTGCAGTTCCTTTAAAAATTAAATTTCCTGCAGTGTCTCCTTTCCATCCTTTTACAAAAGAGAAGTGCGCTTTAAAGGCGTGTTCAAGTAAGTGCATTTTTCCGTTAAAGTCTCTAGATTCTTTACCCTCTCCCACCTCGGTGCCATATCCTGCTGGTGTATAAAAAGCCGGGATGCCACTTTGTGCAGCCAAACAGCGCTGTGCAAGTGTCCCTTGGGGTATGAGCTCTACATCGAGCTCACCGCTTAACATTTGGCGCTCAAATTCTGCGTTCTCACCTACGTAAGAAGAAATCATTTTTTTGATTTGACGTTTTTGAAGTAATAAGCCCAGGCCAAAATTATCTACTCCTGCATTGTTAGAGATACAGGTTACTTTTTTAACATCAAGGCGCACCAATTCTGCAATTGCATTTTCTGGAATACCACACAAACCAAAACCTCCTAACATAAAAGTCATTCCGTCTTCCACGCCCCTGCAGGCCTTTTGAGCATTTGCCACTGTTTTATTAATCATGTGTCTTTAATTTTTCATAAAAATACAAAAGCCAAAGTACATTATGCATACTTTGGCTTTTGTTTGATAGTTTTGATAACTCAAAAATCAAATTCATCAGGCACCTGGTCTATATCTTTAGGGACCGTTTGTGCTTTCCATTTCTCACAATCTACCTCAATGGTTAGATCTGGCGGGACTATAAACTCTTCTTTTGATATTGCTAAACGCTCATCACTGTAACAATCTTTCATATACAGAGCCCAAACAGGCAGTGCCATTGTAGCTCCTTGCCCATACATGGTTGTCTCGAAATGAACAGAGCGATCCTCACCCCCAACCCAAACTCCTGTAACAAGATTAGGAACCATGCCCATAAACCAACCATCACTATTGTTTTGAGTGGTTCCTGTTTTACCGGCTATTGGGTTTTTAAATTCATAAGGATATCCGGTTACCGCAGATTTATAGGCGCTATTGGCACCTGTTTTATGACGCAGTCTAGAACCAGAGCCAGCCTCTGTAACACCTTGTAATAAATTAATAGCAACATAGGCCGTTTCACTACTTATAACGTCTTTAGTTTGAGGCGTGTGCTGGTATAAAACCGTACCGTTTTTATCTTCAATTCTAGTAATCAGCGATGGCTTTACATATACTCCTTGGTTGGCAAAAGTACTGTAGGCTCCTACCATTTCGTATAAAGATACATCTGGTGTACCTAGGGCTAGAGAAGGGACAGGCAACATATTTTTTGTGTCTATCCCCATTTTCTCAACCAATGTGATCACTGGCTCTGGACCTACGCGATCTATTAATCTGGCGGTAACTGTGTTTACAGAGTTGGCCAAGGCTTTTGTTAGCGATAGCATTCCGCCATATTTATCACTAGAATTCTTTGGGCACCAATCATTCATATTCCCTCTAGTTCCAGCAGGAATACAGTAGGGTGTGTTAGGTAGTGTATCGCAAGGAGACATGTGCATTTGATCTATGGCGGTGGCATATACAAAGGGCTTAAAGGTGGATCCAATTTGCCTTTTACCTGTTGAAACCATGTCATACTTAAAGTGTTTGTAATCTATCCCTCCTACATAAGCCTTCACTTCTCCCGTCTGAGGATTCATAGACATCATAGCGCCCTGCAAGTATTTTTTATAGTATCTAATTGAGTCTCTGGGTGTCATTATAGTGTCTATATCTCCTTTCCAAGAGAAAATGCGCATCTTTCGTTTTTTATCAAAGCTTTCAAAAACTTCTTCTTTGCTTTTTCCCTCTGCGGTCATAGCCCTATAGCGTTCACTTCTGCGTATGGAGTTGTTTATTATTCTATCTATTTCCTCGGGCTCTACATCTCTAAAAGGAGCGGTTTTGTTGTATTTGTTTTGCTTGGTAAATTCATTTTGAAGGTTAGACATATGGCTTTTCATTGCCTTTTCTGCATAGCCTTGCATACTCGCATTTATGGTGGTGTATACTTTTAATCCATCTCTATAGATGTTAAAGTTTGTTCCGTCGCTTTTTGGATTATTTTTAGTCCAATCTCCCATAAAAGCACGTGCATATTCTCTAAAATATGTTGCCAAGCCCTCAACGTGTCCTTGCGGGGTGTATTTAAACTCTAGGGGCCTTGCCTGCAGGCTATCTTTAAGCTGTTTTGAAATAAAATCATACTTCTGCATTTGAGACAAAACAACGTTCCTGCGATTTTTAACCCCCTCTGGATTTCTTAAAGGATTGTATAAAGAGGAGTTTTTAAACATCCCAACCAACATTGCAGATTCGCTTACATTGAGCTGACTTGGTGGTTTGTCAAAATAAATATTACTCGCAGATTCTATTCCAATAGCCTGGTTTAAAAAATCATACTCATTAAAATACATGGTTAGTATTTCGTTTTTAGTGTAACGCCTCTCCAAGCGTGTTGCAATAATCCACTCTTTAACTTTTTGTATACCTCGTTGAAATTTATTTCTTGAGGCCTGGTCTGTAAATAATTGCTTTGCTAGTTGCTGAGAAATAGTACTGGCCCCTCCTTTGCTGCCTAGATAAAAAGCTGCACGAAGTGTTCCTCGAAGATCGATACCGCTATGGTCATAAAAACGAATGTCTTCGGTGGCTAAAAGTGCGTTTTTAAGATGCTCTGGCAACTCCTGGTATGCCACGGGAGTTCGGTTTTCTTTGTAAAACTTGCCTATAACCTTTCCGTCTGTAGTGATAATTTCTGTAGCGAGGTTTTTTTCTGGATTTTCAAGACTTGTTTCGTCTGGAAGGCTTCCAAATACACCAAATGAGGCCAACAAAAACAATAAGGCAACAGCAGCTACAGCGCCCAATAACAAAAGCCAAAACAAGCGAATGATACTACTCTTTTTTTTGGTTTTCTTTTTTTTTCTGGTGGTTTTCTTTTGAGCCATGTTATGCTACTTTTTGTATTAAGGTCTGAAATGTAAGTTCATTCTTGTTTTCTTACATTTTGTAGGGTGTGTAAAAACTACTTTATCATTTCAACACTATAGCCTATATCTGTTATGCCCTCAAGTTTGCTAACGCCTTGCGGTTCACCATTATTGCGTACTGCATGGGAAATATGCAAGGTGTAATTTCCTGCTTCAGTAAAGGCAAGGTTTTGTTTATAAAACAACTTATTCTCCTTTACGCTTCCAATACCCGTTCCTAGCCAAGATCCATCTGGTCTTGCCATTTTATACTCAAGTGTATCTACCACTGTTTTTCCATAAGGATGCTGCAATGAAACAATCAAAAACAGATTGTTAAAAGGATATTTATTGTTGTTTCTTACAGTGATAAAGGTGTTATAAGAGGCTACACTATCTAACTTTTGCAGCTCAAAAATAGCAGGATCTTTTACCCGCCAACCCTCTGGGTTAATTGCTAGGGTGTCTGCGGTAACAGCACTATGACCACAGGCTAGTAAAAGCAGGGATAAAAGGATTGCAAAAAAACAGTTGTACATTACTTTTTTGGGTTGTTGGGTTTGTTACGGTTGTTTCGATTTTTATTTCTAGCATTGGACTGTTTTGCCTTTGTAGATCCTGCTGCTACTGGCCCCCTAGAATTACGTTTCTTCTTTTTTCTGCGCCGTGATGATTTTGGTTTATCAAAACGAGTAAGACTATCTTGACCCACCACATTACTGAAAAGCTCGGTGTCATCAATCTTGGTTTCTATTTTATAATCTTCAAGGTTGGCAACGGTATTCCCTTTTTTATTAACAGTAATAATTTCATTAACCCTTTCAAGGGTTAGTTCATGCCAGTTCATGGCCTCTTTTTCATAAGCAAACCACAATAGGCCCTTGAAAATATCGGTTTTTTGACAAATAGCATTTCCTTTCTCTGTTTTGAGTTTTACATCCCTTTTGGGAAAGGTTGCTAGGGTGTCTATATAGGTATCCAGCTCAAAGTTTAAACAGCACTTTAATTTACCGCATTGACCTGCGAGTTTTTGAGGATTTAAGGAAAGTTGTTGATACCTGGCCGCTGAGGTGTTTACAGACCTAAAGTCTGTTAGCCAAGTAGAACAGCAAAGCTCTCTACCGCAAGAGCCGATACCTCCCAGGCGAGCTGCTTCTTGTCTAAAGCCAACTTGCTTCATTTCTATACGAGAATTAAACGTACGGGCAAATTCTTTAATTAGTTCTCTAAAATCTACGCGCTCCTCTGCGGTGTAATAAAAGATAACTTTAGAGGCATCTCCTTGAAACTCTACATCACTAATTTTCATGCGTAGTCCCAGCCTAATGGCAATGACTCGGGAGCGTTTTTGAATATCTGCTTCACGGTCTCTTACCTTTTGCCATATGTCTATGTCTTTTTGTGTGGCTTTTCTGTAAAGCGTTGGCAGCTTGGTGGCGTCTGGGTTTTCTTTTTTCTTTTTCATTTGTACACGCACCAACTCACCGGTGAGAGTAACAATACCAATATCGTGTCCAGGTTCTGCTTGAGTGGCAACAATATCGCCAATGCTTAGAGAAAGATTTTCATTGTTTTGATAAAAATGTTTGCGTCCGTTTTTAAAACGCACTTCCACTCCAGTATAGGGAGTCATCTTTGCAGGAAGCGACATATTTGAAAGCCAATCAAACACCGTTAATTTATTACAACCATCGGTTCCGCAAGTACCATTGTTCTTGCAGCCTTTTGGTTGTCCATCGGCGCCAGAGGCACAGCTAGTACAGCCCATAATAATTATATATAGTGGAGTTTTTAGTTTTTTTTATTTATTGCTTTCCGTTAGACTTATGCAATCATCAACCTCATTTTTCAGCTACATCATCACGGTATTTGAATAAACAAATCATTAAAACCAAGAAACTCTCGAATAAATGAAACACTATTGTTTACAATGTAAAGGTATTAAATCTTACAGAATAAAAATTCAGAAATATAAACTACTTCTTAAATTGAAGCTTCTGAGATCTTCCCTTTTTAAATATCTTATTGCTTGCATGAGTTCCTTTGCGAAGTTCTTTCTGTTGCTCAAAGGGTAGCTTAATAATTTGATGACACTCATCACTACAGGTATGCTCCATTTTTTCTGCGCAAACATCGCACTGAATAAACAACAGGTGACACCCCTCATTAGCACAGTTGGTATGGCTGTCAAAGGGGCTTCCACATTGATGACAGTTAGAAATAACATCCTCGCTAATACGTTCACTTCGCCTGTGATCGAAAACAAAATTTTTCCCTAAAAATTTATTTTCTAGCCCTTGAGCTTTCACCTGTCGGGTGTATTCTATGATTCCGCCTTCCAACTGAAATACATTTTTAAAACCTTTGTGCTTGTAGTAAGCGCTGGCTTTTTCACAGCGAATTCCTCCGGTGCAATACATCACCAATTGTTTATCTTCTTTATGATCCTGTAAGTCTTGTTCTATGACATCTAGTGAGTCTCTAAAGGTGTCTACATCTGGGGTTAGCGCATTTTTAAAGTGTCCTATTTCGCTTTCATAGTGGTTGCGCATGTCTACCAAAACTGTATCTGGATCTTCTATTAGCTCGTTAAAAGTTATTGCATCTACATGTACTCCTTTATTGGTAACATCAAAGGTGGCGTCATTAAGCCCATCTGCAACAATTTTGTGGCGCACCTTTACTTTTAGCTTTAAAAAAGACTTTAAATCTTGCTCCACCGCAATGTTTAACCTACAATTTTTCAGAAAATAAATCCCATCCAACACAGCTTTAAATTCACTAAAATTTTTTCCCGGTACAGAAAGCTGTGCATTTATACCCTCTTTAGCTACATATATGCGACCCAAAACACCTAAGGAATCCCAGGCTAAAAATAAATGGTTTCTAAAAAGTTCTGGATTACCGATATGGGCATATTGGTAAAAGGAAAGAGTTAAGCGGGCATCTCCAGCTTGTTCTAAAAGAGCGGCTCTTTCTTTGGCACTTAGTGTATTGTACAGTTGCATGCTATACTAATGTTAAGGGTTAAAAAGAATACTATACTAAAGCCCAAAAGTAAAAAAAAAGACTGTCAAAGCAATATAATATGGGTTAAACACTCTTAATTCATGTATCTATAGTAAGGAATTCTTCCAAAATTTGGAATATTTCCAAATTTTTGTATATTTGTGGACATTAAATAAATAAAACACCTGTTCACAACCTTTAAAAAACAAGCAAGCATTTGATTGTTTGAAGTAAAGCGAAGGTTTATTTTTAACATCAAAATAAGACATAAAAAAAAGCATTATGGCAGAGAAAGAAAAAGACGCAAAATTAAAAGCATTAAAACTTACCTTAGACAAACTAGACAAAACATATGGTAAGGGAACCGTAATGAAAATGGGAGACCAAGCCATCATTGATGTTGATATTATACCCTCTGGTTCACTAGGTCTTGATGTGGCCCTAGGCGTTGGTGGGTATCCAAGAGGGCGGGTTATTGAAATATATGGACCAGAATCTTCTGGAAAAACAACCTTAACAATTCATGCAATTGCTGAGGCGCAAAAAAAGGGAGGAATCGCAGCTTTTATTGATGCAGAGCACGCCTTTGACAGATACTATGCTGAAAGTCTTGGCGTAGACGTAGAGAATTTAATCATCTCTCAGCCAGATAATGGAGAACAAGCCCTAGAAATTGCAGATAACCTTATTCGTTCTGGAGCTATTGATATTATTGTTATTGACTCTGTGGCGGCGCTAACGCCAAAAAGTGAAATTGAAGGAGAAATGGGTGACAGTAAGATGGGGCTACACGCCCGGTTAATGTCTCAGGCATTAAGAAAACTAACGGGATCAATCTCTAAAACGAATTGCACCGTGATTTTTATCAACCAGTTGCGTGAAAAAATTGGAGTTATGTTTGGAAACCCTGAAACAACAACAGGAGGAAATGCATTAAAATTTTACGCATCTGTGCGTCTAGACATCAGGAGATCTACTCAAATTAAAGATACAAACGGTAGCGTTTTAGGAAACAAAACACGTGTGAAGGTTGTGAAAAATAAAGTGGCCCCTCCTTTTAAATTGGTTGAGTTTGATATCATGTATGGTAAGGGAATTTCTAAAGTTGGAGAAATCATTGATCTTGGGGTAGATTTTGAAATCATTAAAAAAGCAGGATCTTGGTTTAGTTATGACGAAACCAAACTAGGGCAAGGAAGAGATGCCGTAAAGACACTACTGCTAGACAACCCAGAACTTATGGAAGAGCTAGAAATTAAAATAAAAGAGTGTATCAAGACCTTAGCAGAGGCTTAGACAACTCCTTGAGCACATCTAGACAAACTTTGCTGGCTTGGTTGGAGTACTAAAAGGTTTTGAAACAGGGCTTGGTTTTGCATAAAACCAAGCCCTGTTTTTATTTTAGTATCTTTTGCTGGTTTTAACGACTAATTTTTTAGGGAAGTATATTAAAATCTTTTTTTAATCGTTATAATCGCGCTAGTGTTTTTATTATAAAAAAACCGCTACGCAACCCTCTTCAAAATCAAGCATCTAGTTGGTGTAGTAACCACTAATTTGAAGGGTATTGTGTAAAACAATTACTAACAAACCAAGGCAACTACATTTGACTTTAGACCAACTCATACAAGGCTGTAAAAAGAAGGACGCTAAGGCACAAGCAGAGCTCTATAAGCGCTATAGCGGTGTGTTGTTCTCAATTTGTTTACGCTACTCTCCCAACAAGGTAGAGGCAGAAGACAGCCTGCAAGATGCTTTTATTACTATTTTTAATAAGGCTGAGCAGTTTAAAGAAAAGGGCTCTTTTGAGGGTTGGATAAAAAGAATTACTGTAAATACAGTGCTTCAAAAATATAGAAAACAAAAGGTGTTTGCTATAGATGATGAAGCGCAAATCGAGGATACGGCAAACCAAGAGGTTATTGACAATGGCCTGCCCCTTGATTATTTACTTAGCATTATTCAAGAGTTGCCCCAGAGATACAGACTGGTATTTACCATGTATGTTATGGACGGATATTCTCATAAAGAAATTGGAAGCTTATTAGGGATTAGTGACGGAACCTCAAAATCTAATTTAGCAAGAGCAAGAGGGATTTTAAAAACAAAAATTGACAACTATAACAAAAGTATCCTCTAGTATATAAATCGTTGCTGATAAAAACAGCATAATAATGAAACAAAAAAAGAACATAGACCAACTCTTTAATGAACGATTCGCAAATCACCAGACGGCTCCGGCTTCTCATGTTTGGAATAAGATACAGGCGCGTTTAGAAAAAGATAAGAAAGATCGTGTTATTGCTATCTGGTGGAGAGCGGCAGGTGTTGCGGCTAGCTTGGCATTTATCTTTTCTATAGGGAGCTTGTTAAATGACCCCAAAAACAATAGCATTGTTGAGCAGCAACAAAATATAGAACAGGTCCCTAACACAGGCCCAAATATTGACAAAACAATAGGGTTGCCGCAAGACGAGCTGCTGGTTACTTCAACAAATAAAGACACACAAAACCAGACCATAACACCAAAAGTAGAAGTCAATGATCCTAAGAGGTCAAAAAACGAAATTATTGTCTTAAATAAACCAGAAAAATCGGCTGTAAAATTAGCTATCAAAAAAGAGCTTGTTATGCCTACAAAAAACTCGAGCGTAGCAGTTGTTAAACCAGAAAAATCGGCTGTTATTTCAGAAAATAAAGAGATAATAGACACCAAGACTTTAGCGCCTTCTAACAGCACCGCTTTAATAGTTGCCGCTGAAAAACCAAACACCAACGCGCCCGAAAAAACATCTATTTTTGATGCCATAAAGGAACAAAAACAGCTTGAGTCTAAAGAGGCGGTAGCCAAGAAATCTTCGAAATACAATCTTTGGGAAATTGCGCCCAACATCGCTCCCGTTTATTACAACACATTAAGCCAAGGGTCTTCTATAGATGCTAGTTTTGCAGACAACTCCCAAAGCGGTGATGTAAATATTAGCTACGGTATCGGGGTGCGCTATGCCCTTAGTGATAGATTAAAAATCCGCTCTGGTATTAGTAATGTGGCGCTAAGCTATAGCACTGGCGGTATAGAACTTGGTGACGGCCCAGTCTCCTTGGCGTTAAAAACCATAGATTATGCCAGTGAGGGGGTTGTAGTTATAGCTCAAGATTTGGGAACATTTTCTAGTCAAAACCAAGACGGAACTTTTGGTGATATAACACCAAAATCAACAAACGGTGATGCTTTTATAAACCAAAACATTAGTTATTACGAAGTCCCTTTAGAATTAAGCTACACGCTTTTTGACAGCGCTTTTGGCCTTGATGTCATTGGAGGTATTAGCACACTACTTTTAGGAAATAACGAGGTTTCGGTAACCGCAGGCAGCTACAATGAGGTTCTTGGGTCTGCCAATAACCTATCTGATATCAGCTTTGCTAGCAACATAGGGCTTGGACTGCATTACAAAATGTCAAGCAAGTTTAGACTTAATGTAGAGCCAATGTTTAAATACCAATTAAATCCATATACAGACTCCTCTGTGAGTTTTAAGCCCTATTACCTTGGGGTGTACACTGGGTTAAGTTTTAAGTTTTAGGGAACTTCAAGATAGAAAAAACTGTTGTTTTGAAGTGTTTTAATTGTTCTGTTTGGCCTTCTTGGCCAAACAACTTCACTAAAAATCATCTCATCGCCATGAGGTGATTTTTTATTTCATAAACGCTTTTACCTGATCAAGGGGGATTCTTACAATAACAGGGGCATCTCTATAACTTGCTATCTCGTGTTGATTGTAGTGAAGTACCAGACTGTCTTGAACAAATCCAAGGGTAGAGGGCATCGTAAAGGTATTGTCATTGAACCAAAAGTTATTAACATTGATGCTGCTTTGCTGGGCAATAGTAAATGCTTTTCTAAACTCAATTTCAGCAAACTCGCTAAGGGCATCATAATGCTTAAAAAGAGCTTGATTTGTTAGCTCCTTACCGGTTTGCTTGTCAAAATTAATATAGCTAACATCCCGATAGCCGTGTGCGCCACCTGTGTATTTATAGAGTTTAAATTCTAAGGATAAAAATATCTCATCTCTGTGCGTCTCGGTTACGGAGGCCTCAACAAAATATTCTGCTGCCAAATCTGGAAACTCTGCATGATCACGCCAATAAGAATCCACAAACCCTTGCGCTGCAATATTTATGGTTAGTGCCGTCGGCTCTTTTGATGGGTCTTCTAGGTACAGAGACGCGGCAATAAAAGAAGTTATAGCCTTGTTTAATTGTAATTCGCGATTGTTCTGGGGAGTATAAAAGAGATAATCAATAGCTATATTTGGGCAATCTCTTGACAGGCAGTTTGATAAATCTCCCTGAGAGAAAGAGCGTGGTTGGGGCTGAAATATCTCTGAGGTACACCCACAGAAAATAAGCGCTATAAAAAACAATCCCGGATACTTAAAATTCATTTCTCAAAATTACTAACGTGTTTTTAACCAAAAATTGCTACAAGGATTATTTATAAAAGTTCATTTCATCCAAATACTGCCATACATTTTGGGGCAACAGAGGGCGAATGTTTTTTTGATTTTTAACTCCATTTCTAATAGCGGTAGAAGAAATCTCCATGATCGGGGCCGATACCTTAGTAATATTTGGGTGGTTATCTAACAAAGCGGCTGCTTTGTTAGGGCTCAATCTAGGATAAACAAACAGCTCGTATCTAGAAAGTATAACCTCATAGTTTTTCCACTTATGGAAACTCTTGAGATTGTCCTCGCCCATGATTAAACAAAAATTTTGGCGAGGGTATTTTTCTTCTAAAAAAGCCAAGGTGTTGACTGTGTAATTGGGTTGAGGCAAATCAAACTCAATAGTGCTTGACTTAATTTTTGGGTACTCCTCTAAGGCAATATCAACCATGGTTAGGCGGTGATTATTGTCTAGTAAAGAGCTTTTCTTTTTATGGGGGTTATGAGGTGTTACCACCATCCATACCTGATCTAAGTCACTAAACTCTACCATGTGGTTGGCAATGGCCAAATGACCTACATGAATAGGATTAAAAGTGCCAAAATAGAGGCCTATTTTTTTTGAACCAGTCATTTATTCTTCTTCTAAAATAGAGTGAGGACTATCTAGAGACGCTGCGTTTAAAAAAGGTTTAGCAATATGGCTTGCCACCAACTTGGTTGCTTCTTGCAAAGCGTATTCTAGGGTGTCATTTAAAATAGTATGATCAAACCTAGGGGCGGTTGCCATCTCTACAGAGGCTTTGGCAATGCGCATATTTATTTTTTCGTCACTTTCTGTTTTTCGGTTTTTAAGCCTTATTTTCAGTTCCTCAACACTTGGAGGCTTCACAAAAACAGCCAAGGTTCTTTCCGGAAACTTTCTTTTAATTCTTAGCCCACCAACTACATCAATATCAAAAATAACGTTCTTACCCATGGCCCAAATACGCTCTATCTCACTATTAAGTGTCCCGTAAAAGTTGTCGCGGTACACTTCTTCCCACTCTAAAAAATCATCTTGCTTCATGTGAGATTTAAAATCAGAAAGACTTAAAAAATAATATTCTTTGCCGTGTTGTTCTTCTCCGCGAGCCTCCCGAGAGGTCGCAGATACAGAGAACTCTAAATTCAGGCTCTCTTGTTTCAGCAAATGTTGTACAATAGTTGTTTTTCCGCTTCCAGAGGGCGCAGAAAAAACAATTAATTTTCCTCCTGTAGCCATTATAATACGTTTAAAGCTTGTTCTTTTATTTTCTCCAACTCATCTTTCATCTGTACCACCAATTGTTGCATTGGCGCAAAATTACTTTTACTCCCAATTGTGTTAATTTCACGACCAATCTCTTGAGTAATAAAACCTAGTTTTTTTCCATTACTATCATCGCTGTGAACGGCTTCTTTAAAATAACTTAAATGATTTTCTAGACGCACTTTCTCTTCTGTGATATCGTATTTTTCTAGGTAGTATATCAACTCTTGTTCAAAGCGGTTTTCATCAACCTTTTCTTTAAGATCGTTTACTGCGCTACGCAGGCGTTGTTTAACTCCGTCTATGCGCTGGCTATCTATTGCAAGAACCTCTTCTAGATGCTTACCAATAATAGCAATGCGTTGTAAGAAATCATTTTTTAAAACCTCACCTTCGTCTGTTCTATAAATGTTTATTTCAACTAAGGCCTGAGTGACAGCCTTTAAAATTTCAGAAAACTCATCTTCGTCAACCTCCTCGCGTTCTGTTTTGAAGGCATCTGGCATTTTAACGGCCATTTTTAAAAGCTCTATTTGATCTGCAGCAACAACTTCAGAGAGTTGCCCCATGTATTGCCTTAGGGTTGTTTCATTGATCTTGGTGGCTGTTTGTTCTCCTGTAGATTCTACAAACAGGTTCAGATCTATTTTTCCGCGCGTGAGTGCTGATGCTAACAATTTACGAATGTTTAGTTCTTTTTGTCTGTAGGCAGAAGGAACCCGGGTGTTTAAATCTAAACTTTTACTGTTAAGAGATTTAATTTCTACGGTTATTTTTTTGGTTGGCAACTGTATCACGTGTTTGCCGTACCCGGTCATGGATTGAATCATGGGTTGTGTATATATTGTTTTAATGTGACATCAAAGGTACACAAATCATCAGTGCTTTGTTTGGTGTGTCTGGTCTAAGGGATTTCCTTGTGTGTCAAAACGGGTCTTTAACTGTTTTTCTGTGGCATAAATCACACAAAGTAATAATAGTGTATTTGTAACAATGGTAATCAATACGTTTAGTTGTGGATACAAAAAGTAAAGACCCACAGGAATAAAAAAACTATACAAAGAGACTTTAAAGAAAACTAAGGAGGAATACGTGTTAGCTACCTCCCAAGTTGCTTGGTTTTTCATTGACCTTTGGGTTCTATAGCCGTATAAATGATTTATTTTTTTAGGCGGAAATTTTTTAAGCAACCACCCAAGAAGTAACATAAAAGCGCAGTAACCAAGGGCCATGTATAACTGGTTTTGATCTGTATATTGGTTTGCTATCATTGTATAGAATTTAAAAAATCTAAGACCCGAAGCTCAGAGTAATACTCTGTATTTGTTACATGAAACCCAACATGTCCTCCGGTGTTTGGAACTTCAAGGTAAATATTTTTATGGTGTTTTGCAACATCAAAAGGATAACACGCAGGGGCCAAGAAACTGTCGTTTGCAGCGCTTAATATAAGAACAGGCGTTTTGATGTTGGGTAAGAATTGCAAGGCGCTGCTTTTTTGGTAGTATTCTGCTGCACTTTTAAATCCATGCGCTGGAGCGGTGTATATATTGTCAAAATCAAGTAGCGTTTTTATTTGGCTGAGTTTTTCTTTAGTCATCACCCCAGGAAATAACTTCATTTTTCTCTTGTACTTATTGCGCAAATCTTTCAAAAAAACAAGGGTGTATGGTTTGTTGCGTTTTTTCATTAAAAATTCTAGGGAAGATGGCAAGTCAATAGGAGCAGAGATGGCAATTCCTGCAACAATTTTATGTGTAATCTCTCTGGGTTCTCCAAGGTATTTTAACAATAGATTTCCTCCCATACTAAAACCTATAAGCGCAACTTTTGAGTACTGCTCTTGAGTAAGTATGTGGTCTACCAGTTCAGATAAATCTTGGGTGCGCCCACTGTTGTAAGACAAGTACAAACGGTTTTCCTCGCCGCTGCATCCTCTATGGTTCATGGCGGCGACGTCCCAGCCATCTTCAACAAGAGCCTTGGCTTGCCCTTGCATATACACTCTTTGGGCGTCTCCCTCAAGGCCATGGAGTAGTATGGCTACTTTATTGCTTTTAGCTCTTTTTGAGTCGTGATAGCTCCAATCTATATCCACAAAATCTCCATCGGTAAGCTCAAGCCGCTTTCTTACTTGAGCTACCCTAGGAATGGGTCTTAATTTGGCAGAATAAATAGTAGAAAAATGCCCGCTTTTAAACAGGCCTTTGGCTTTATACCCAGATCTTATAATTGGCATAGAAACAATATCCCTAGACAGGGGTTTTAGGTGAGGCTCAAAACTACTAAACTTTTAACACATCTTAAGGGCACAACACAATACATTGAAAGTAATTCCCGGTTATAAGAAAGGCTATTGGTATCTTTGCGGCTGGAAAAAACCTACAGGTTAAATTAACGGCCCAATCACGCGTTTTCTCTTTTTATGTATATGAAACAAGTTATCACTAAATCAATAGGCTTATTTTTAAACGCTGCGGCCATTATCGCTCCTATATGGGGTGCACGTTTTGCTTTTAATTTGTTGTGCAAGGTCCGCAGAGCTGGTATTTCAGAAAAAGGAAAAGCATTTTTTGAAAAGGCAATACAACACACACTTTTACTTGAAAAAAATTCTGCGGTACTACACAAATGGGGCAGTGGCCCAAAAAATATTCTTTTCTTACACGGCTGGGAAAGCAACTCCCAGCGCTGGTTACCCTACTATAATTTGCTTGAAAAAGAAAAATATACCATATATGCACTTGATGCCCCGGGGCACGGCATGTCAAAAGGAGATAAACTTAATTTAGAGGTGTTTAGACAGGCTATTGAGGCTTCTTTGGAGCACATTGGGCCTATAGACACTGTAATTGGTCACTCTCTTAGCAATACCGCTATGGGGTATTGCTACGGGATACGTCCCGATGTTGATGTCAATAAGTTTATAGTCATGGGGGCGGCCTCCGGAATGGATGCTGTATTTACTTATTTTAAAGAAATTCTTGGGCTCTCCAATCGTTCTGTGGCCAATTTAAGTAAAAAGGTAAATACTATTTTTAAAACACCTCATCAGGAAGTTAAATTAATGTCTTTTTTCAAAAAAGTAACACAGCCTGTGCTAGTTATTCATGATAAAAACGATCCAGTAACCCCCTTTGAGCCCATTGAAAAAGCTCTTAAAAAGCATCCAAAAATAAACTCATATATTACCAACGGGCTAAAGCATGATTTAAAGGCAGAAGAAGTTTATACTAAAGTAGCAGCTTTTATTGAACGCTAGCAAAACAAAACAGTAACCACACAACAACAGCATGTATTTAAAAGAATTTGAAATTAGGTGGAATGATATTGATGCAAACAGGCACTTGGCCAATAGCGCCTATATAAATTTCATGAGCCACACACGCCTGAGCTATATGCTTGAAAATGGGTTTGGTCAAGCCAATATGGCGGCCAACAACATAGGTCCTGTTGTGTTTTACGAGCATATGTTTTATTTTAAAGAGGTGTTTCCAGGAAAACCAATCACGGTAAGTTTAGCTCTTAAAGGGATTAGCAAAGATGGCATGTATTTTTCATTTGAGCATAATTTCTTTGACCACGCAGGGAAAAACATAGCACGCTGTGAGATGATGGGCGGATGGATAGATCTAGCCAAACGCAAACTAAGAAGCCTCCCTGAGAGCCTTTTTAATAGTATTAGCGGGCTAGAAAAAACTGCAGACTTTTACATTATTACAAAAGAACATACCCGCAAGCATGGGCAAATTCCTAAAGATTTAAAGTAGCTCACAAGGCTGCAATAATGGTAAGTAGCCTAGGGCTCATCATTTATTTTGAAGTGAAGCCTTGGCCTGGGCAACTACTTTTTTGCTGTTGCCAATAAAAATTTGCCCACTATTTACAACAACCGGGCGCTTTAAAAAAGTGTAGTGCTCTAAAATCAAACTCTTGTAGTTTTCTTCACTAAGGGTTTGCTCTTTAAGGGCTCTCTCATTGTAAAGTCTAGCGCGTTTACTAAACAAAGCTTGGTAGCTCCCTGAAAGTTCCCTAAGTGTCTCCAATTGTTTTATATTTAAATGCTGCTCTTTAATATCTTGAAAAACAAACGTGTTAGAGGGCTCAAGTTCTTTGATAATTCTCTTACAGGTGTCGCAGGTAGAAAGGTGATATATTTTTTGCATAGCTGGCAGAGGTTTTATGTGTTTATTTGTCTTAGAATTAGCAGGGAGGAATATCTATTTTATCTTTACAGATTTTAAAATAGATTCAAGCTCTAGTTGCAAATCTCTTTTTGAGCTTGACGGCGCATAGGTAAACCCCTCTAGTATAAGATACCTTTTATTTGCTGTATCCCTTACAGCATAATTAACAAAAGGGCCTGCCATCCATTGGTTTTTTATTTCCCAGGTTCCTTTGGTTTCAAAAGCAAATTTATTGTTGATGGTTGTTTCTAGAATATAAGGAGGGTAGGCTTCTTCTGTAATAAATTTATCACCATCCTCAACTGGCAATTGCTTAATACCAATAGCGTCTCTCATTTTAATTATTGCCCTAAGAGCCGTGCTGTCTTGTAAAATTGTATTTAAGGGAACTTGATAGATTATAATATTAGTGTGTCCAGATTTGAGGGCTTTACGTATCCAATAAAAATCTGCCTCAGATTTGGCAATATGATAGGCAGAGGGTATCTCAAGAGTTAGACCGAAAGCAGAAGGTAAGGAATCTAGCCTTAGTTTTGATTTTTTAGTGCGTCTTTGCCTTTCTTTAATTTCTGAACGCTTAAACTCCTTAATAATTTTAGGGGTGTTTTTCTTAATTATACCAACCAACTTCTCTTGAGTGAGTGCTGTTATAAAAACACCTGTTTGAGGTTTTGCATATGGGTTTTTTCTAATCACTAGGGTGTCTTTTTCTCCAATAGAAACATGCAAAAACAATCGAGCTGTTTTTACAAAGCCGCTAAAAGCCTCTGGCGGTAATTGGCTTATAGAAAATAGGGGCTCGTCTTGAGGCAGCCCTGGTGTTGGGGAAGCAAAACTAGCAAGTATCTGGTCACCAACAGCGGCTTCCCAAAGGGTGTTGGGCGTGACTACTTGCAAGGTGTTAATCTTGCCCACAGAGGGTTGTTTGTACTTTATAGTAGCGGTTGTTGTATCCCCGCAAGCAGCTAAAGTAATAAACGATATAAATAAAATATAGATGGGTTTCATACAAAAGAATTAACTTGTTTCTATAAAATTGTAAGCTTCATACCTGGGCTTAATTTGACGCTTTTAAGATTGTTTTTCTTTTTAATATCTGCCACACTAACTCCAGGATATAGTTGTGCTATACTCCAAAGAGAATCACCTTTTTTTACCGTGTATGTTTTGGCGTTTAGCTCCTTGCTGGATTGTTTTTTTTGAACAACACTTGGTGTTTTTCTCGGAAATATTACCAGGCGTTTTCCAGCTCTTAAATTATTATTTCTAAGGCTATTCCACCTTTTTATCTGGCTTACCTTCACACCAAATCTAGCGGCTATTTTTCCTAAATAATCTCCACTTTTCACCTTATAATATATTTTTTTGTCTAAATCATTTAGCTCAGGCAGGGGTTTTTCTCTTTTATTAAATGCCTGCTGTGCGTATGCGTATATGGTGTCTTGGTTAGACACAAAAACTCCAACCTTATCTATAGGTAAACGGAGCGTATATGTCTGGTTTTTTACCACAGGGATAATCCCTAGCTTATATTGTGGATTTAAAAACTCCACTTCTGCAAGATTAATATCTGTGAGGTCTGCCACATGGGCTAAGGCAATTTGTTTTTTTATATGAATTGTGTCTGTGGCTATATAGGGTATTTTTGGCCCATCACTTTTAAATCCGTGCTGTTTTGAGTACTCAAAAATATACATCGTTGCTAAAAAAGCCGGGACGTAGCCTGCGGTTTCGCGCGGAAGATGTTGGCGAATGTTCCAATAATTTATTAGGCCACCAGATCTTCTAATGGCCTTAGAAACATTCCCTGGTCCAGAATTATATGCAGCCAGCGCCAAATCCCAATCACCAAGGCGTTTGTGCAGTGCCTGCAGGTATTTACAAGCAGCCTGGGTTGCTTTTAGTGGGTCGCTTCTGTCATCAACATAGCTGTTAACGTTCAGCCCAAACATTTTACCTGTGCTAAACATAAACTGCCAAAGCCCTGTGGCGCCTACTCTAGAGGTTGCTGTTGGGCGCAAGGCAGACTCTACAATTGCAAGATACTTAAGCTCCAGAGGTATATTATAGCTGTCTAAAGCCTGCTCAAACATTGGAAAATAATAGTCGCTCAGCGCCATGAGGCGGCCCATGGTTGATCGCCGATTTTTAAGGTAGTTTTTAATTACACTCTCTAGCGCTGGATTATACTCAACATTAAAAGGTGTTCTGCTGTTAATTTCAGCAAGGCGAGCTTTTAGGGTGTCTGTTGGAAGCTCAACATACTCTACGTGCTCATAGGTCATGGTGGTGATACTGCCATAAATTTGCTCAAACATGTCGTTGCTATAAAGCTCGTCAAGCCAAAGACTGTCATAGCGCCTTGCCAGGGCCATGTCTTGAAGTTTAATTTTTGTACTATCTAGCAAAGCCTCCAAAGGGTTTGTGTCCAAAGAGTGTATAGCCCACTCCTTGGCCTGTGTAGTGGCTTTAGCTTGTGCGTTGCTAAGGTTTAAAGAATCTTGGGTTTGGGTTAATTTAAGAACAGGGTCTTGCCGCTTGTTTTGATGGTAGGCCAAAGAGTCTTGGCTATTACCAACAGCGCAAAATAGAAAAACAATACAACACAAGAGATGTTTCATACATATATAGCAACGCAAATATGTTGCCAAAATTTTACTCAAAAATAAGCAATTCAAGCACCTGTGTGGTACTTTTTAAAAAAGATCAATAGCCCTCTTGGGCAAACGGATATTTAGTCAAGTATTGCTTGTATTCCCGGAAGGGTCTTGCCCTCAAGCATTTCAAGCATTGCGCCGCCGCCTGTAGAAACGTAACTCACCTTATCACTCAGGTTAAATTGCTTTACCGCAGCAACAGAGTCTCCACCTCCAACAAGAGAAAAAGCTCCTTGTTGGGTTGCCTTTGCAATTGCATTTCCTAAGGAAATTGTTCCGCCAGAAAACAGCTCCATTTCAAAGACACCAACAGGGCCGTTCCATAAAATTGTCTTTGATTTTGAAATCACATCAGCAAAATTACTATTTGATTGTGGCCCAGAATCAAGGCCCATCCAACCTTCAGGAATGATGGTGATAGGGGTTATTTGTGTATTGGCCTTTTCAGAAAATTTATCTGCGGCAATAACATCTACAGGGAGGTGGACTTCTACCCCCTTTTCTTTGGCCATCTTTAAAATTTGTAGTGCAAGTGTTTGTTTGTCATCCTCAACAAGAGAGTCGCCAATATTTCCTCCTTGTGCTTTTATAAACGTAAAGGCCATGCCGCCACCAATAATAAGATGGTCAATTTTATCTAAAATATTCTCTATTACCATTATTTTTGAAGACACTTTTGCGCCACCAATAACTGCGGTAACCGGTTTTTTACTGTCGCCTAACACCTTTTCAAGGCTTTTTATTTCTGAAGCAAGTAGGGCGCCAAAGCATTTATCTTTTGGGAAATTTTCTGTGATAACTGCAGTTGATGCGTGCGCTCGGTGTGCGCTACCAAAGGCATCGTTTACATAAATATCTCCAAGTTTGGAGAGTTTTTTTGCAAAATCCGGATCTCCTGCGGTTTCTTCTTTGTAATACCTTACATTTTCTAACAGCAACACCTCTGATGGCTTTAGTCTTGCTACTGCCGTTTGTGCAGTGTCTCCAACACAATCTGGGGCAAACAAAACGGGGACGCCTAAAACCCTGCTTGCGGCCTCAATGATGTGTTGCAATGAAAACTCAAGCTCTTTGTTTTTAGGTCTTCCAAGGTGAGATAGTAACACGCAACTGCCACCGTCTTTCAAAATTTTTAAAATAGTTGTTTTTGCTGCCTCTATTCTGGTGGTATCTGTAACAACAAGGTCTTTGTTTAGAGGTACGTTAAAATCTACCCTTATTAGTGCTTTTTTGTTTTTAAAATTAATGTCTTGTATTGTTTTCATAGTTGGTCTTTAGTGGCGCAAATATACAGTTTTTACCGGCAAGTAATACTAGAATTTTTTGGAGGTAGTGTGTGTAATATTTCCCTACATTTGTAGATGCTTTTTTCAAACATATTAGGCCAAACACACATTAAAAACCATTTGCTTAAAAGCATAGAAAATGGTAGAATTCCTCACGCTCAACTCTTTGTGGGTAAGGCGGGAAGTGGCTTATTGCCTATGGCTTTGGCGTATGCACAAGCCATTTTAGCCAGCAACCACACCACTGGAACAAAGGCACATGAAAGTTGCGTGACCAAAGTAGCGAATCTTGCGCACCCAGATCTACATTTTGTATTTCCTGTAAACACAAATCAAAGGGTTAAGAAGCACCCTTTTTCTGCGCTATTTATGGAACAGTGGAGGGCGTTTGCTTTAGAGAACACATATGGTACTTTGTATGACTGGCTAGCATACTTGGGTATAGAAAAAAAGCAAGGAAACATAAATGTCGATGAGGCAAAACAAATGCTTAAAACATTGTCTTTAAAAGCCTACGAAGGGGGTCACAAAATCATGATTATTTGGATGGCAGACAGAATGAACATAGCCTGTGCAAATAAAATTTTAAAATTAGTTGAAGAACCACCACAAAAAACCGTTCTTTTATTATTAACAGAGCACCAGGAGCATATCTTAGGCACCATACAATCCAGGTGTCAAAAACTACAATTTCCGTTGCTCCCAGAAAATGTAATTTCTAGTCAACTCATTGAAGACAAACATGTTGAAAGCAAAAAAGCAAAAAAAATTAGTAGTATGTCTAATGGAGATTATCACCAAGCTTTGAATCTATTGAGCAACCTCGGTGATGGCACTGTTTTCGAAAATTGGTTTGTTGATTGGGTGCGCACTGCCTTTAAAGCTAAAGGGAATAAAAGCTCTATCAATGCACTTATTTCATGGAGCGAAGAAATTGCAACACAAGGTCGGGAAACACAAAAAAAGTTTTTAGGCTATTGCCAAGAAACCTTCAGGCAAGCAATGCTTAAAAACTACACGGCAGATAGTTTGCTTTTGTTTGATGCCCCTAACACAAATTTCTCTATAGAGAAATTTGCGCCTTTTGTGCATCAAAACAATATTTTTGAGATTTCTGAAGCGTTAGAAACTGCCTCTTACCACATTGAACGAAATGGAAATGCTAAAATTATTTTTACAGATCTCTCCATTAAACTCACGCGGCTTCTTCATGCTAAGCCGTAACACAACTTACGATAAGTGATTTCTATTGCTTTTGTTTAACTGTATTTGATTTGTCTATTAAAGATGGGGCCAAATAAAGCGATGTAGGGGTGTTTTGTAAAAAACCCACATGTATAGCTGGCTTAACTGTTTTGGTTGTGCTAAAAACCCCCAAGGGCTGTTTTAAGCTTTTTTGAAGCAATATATAAGCGAAGAGTACTCTTTGGTTTTTAAGGCTCGCATATTTGACCAAAAACCAATCCAAAAAGCCTTGATGGCAAATGAATTACCGGTTTTGTATTTTTCTGAGAGAAGACTTACATAAAAAGAGTCAAAAATCATTGGCTTTGTTTTGAGCAGCTTCATGTTTTCAGAAAACAGCTTGTTCATGCTTTTTTGAGAAAAGTGCCACAAATGTCTTGGCACATCATAACCAGCCCAAAATCTTTTATAGTGTTTTGCATCAAAAGAATTATAGTTTGGAACAGCAACTATTAATACACCTTCTGGTTTTAATAGTTTTTGAATTGCCGTGATAGTGTTTTCTAAATCTGGAAGGTGCTCAAGCACGTGCCAGAGTGTTACCGCGTCAAACTGTTGGCCTTTAAAGTCTTGGATGCTTTGCTGTAGAAAAATATTTTTTTGGGCAGCAATTTCTCTCGCTTTTTCACTGGGTTCAACCCCGTAGACTTCCCAAGAATTTTGTTTTATAATCTTGCAAAAATTACCGGTACCTGCTCCAATATCCAAAAGAGTACCCTTGTTATTTGAGAACGAATTAATAAGATTGCTTTTGTTTTTTAAAGACCATTTTTGCACCATACCATACAAAAAGGGAACAATTCCTTTTTGGGTATTTGAGTGAGAAATATACGCTTGGCTCTGGTAATAACCCGCCAAATCCTCTGGTGCTGGTTGGGGTGTTGTTTTTAAAATTTCTCTAGAAGAGTCCAGCACCAAATCAAACGCTTCTTGAGATTTGAAATAGTCTTTGGTTGAAATATATATCGATTCCTTTGGAGTCTTCAAATGAAATTATTAGAATTTTAAAATAGGTTGTTCCACGTGGAACAAGATTATTACCTGCCCATATAAACAAGCATTACAGAGATATCATTTGGTGAAACGCCGCTAATTCTAGACGCCTGTGAAACCGTCACGGGTTTAATAGCGCTTAGTTTTTCTTTTGCCTCATAAGACAAGGATTTTAGCTTTGAATAATCAAAGCTTTCAGGAATTTTAATCCCTTCTAATCTATTGAGTTTATCTGCATTGTTTTTCTCTTTGGCAATATAACCTGCGTATTTAATCTGTATCTCAGTTTGTTGGAGCACCTCATGATCCAGATCGTGCTTATCGATATAGGAAGATACAAAGTCGATTTTTTGCATATCATGCATCGTTATATTGGGCCTAGAAAGTGGTTTAAAAAGCTTGTCGCTTTGCTTTATTGTGGCAGACTTTTTTGCCTCTAAAATAGGGTTTATAAGCTCTGGAACAACACTAGTTTCTTTAAAAAAACCGATAAACGCTTCGCTTTTTTGCTTTTTTTGTTCCATTAATCTAAGGCGCTCATCGCTAGCAAGCCCAATGTTGTGAGACATTGGGGTGAGTCTAAAATCTGCGTTGTCTTGTCGCAATAAGGTTCTGTACTCTGCTCGAGAGGTAAACATTCTATAAGGCTCATCTGTGCCTTTGGTGATTAAATCATCAATTAACACTCCAATGTACGCCTGGTTTCTTTGTATGATAAGGGGTTGTTGCTCTTTAACCTTTAGGTGTGCGTTTATTCCGGCCATTAGGCCCTGAGAAGCTGCTTCTTCATAGCCGGTTGTGCCGTTAATCTGGCCAGCAAAAAATAAGCCTTTTATGTTTTTTGTTTCTAGTGTGTGGCGAAGTTGTGTGGGTGGAAAAAAATCATACTCAATAGCATATCCAGGCCTAAAGAACTTAACATTTTCAAAGCCCTTAACACTTCTTAACGCTTTGAATTGAACATCTTCTGGCAATGAAGTAGAAAACCCATTAACGTAATACTCTACAGTATCCCATCCTTCTGGCTCCACAAATAATTGATGTGATTCCTTATCTGCAAAACGGTTAATTTTGTCTTCTATAGAGGGGCAATACCTTGGTCCAACACTATTAATTGCTCCATTAAACATTGGAGACCGATCAAAACCCTCACGAAGCAAATCATGAACCTCTAAACTGGTATGACTCATGTGGCAATCGCGCTGATGGATAAGAGGTTTTGTGCTTTTTAAATAAGAAAATTTCTCTGGAGACTCATCTCCTGGCTGTACAATCATTTTAGAAAAATCAAGCGATCTTCCATCGACCCTTGGAGGTGTTCCAGTTTTCATCCTGCCAGATTCAAAACCTAGGTCTACCAATTCTTTTGTTATTCCGTGGGCAGCTTTTTCTCCGGCTCTTCCTCCGCCAAATTGCTTTTCCCCGATATGTATTAAGCCATTTAAAAAGGTTCCGTTGGTTAGCACTACTGTTTTGCCCCGAACCTCAATTCCTAAAGAAGTCTTCACGCCTACAATTTTTTCTCCCTCAATCAAAATGCCAGACACCATTTCTTGATAAAAATCTAGATTTTTGGTGCCCTCTAACATCAATCTCCAAGCTTCTGCAAATCTCATTCTATCGCTCTGCACCCTAGGGCTCCACATGGCGGGACCCTTAGATTTATTTAACATTTTAAACTGAATAGCTGTATTGTCACTTACTATGCCGCTATATCCTCCAAGGGCATCTATCTCTCTAATAATCTGACCCTTTGCAATGCCGCCCATGGCAGGATTACAAGACATTTGTCCGATGTTTTGTAAATTCATTGTAATGAGAAGGGTTTTTGACCCAAGGTTGGCTGCGGCTGCGGCTGCTTCAGAGCCCGCGTGACCACCACCCACTACAATAACATCGTATTCTTTTTCAAACATTTTTAATTGATTTTATTAATTGTTCCACGTGGAACAATGCAAGGGTATTAAAGCGGGCGCAAAGATAGTTAATTATCTTATAGTCAAGCAACTAAATACATAATCTATTGATTTTCAAGGATCTATATAAATGTTCTTAGGCCTAAGGCCTCATTTTCTTTGCCCGTCATAACCTCTTGTTGTTTTTCGCTTTTATCTTGGTAGCCGCAAAAATGAAGAACCCCGTGAATTATAACTCGGTGCAGTTCTTCAAGAAAAGCAACCCCATAGATACTAGCGTTTTCTTTAACTCGCTCTATGGATATATATACCTCTCCATGAATTTGTTTCCCCAAAGAGTTGTCAAAACTTATAATGTCTGTAAGGGTGTCGTGATTTAAAAACTGCAAATTTAACTTGTGCAAATACTCGTCATCACAAAACACATAGGTAAGTTCCCCAAGCTCGTGGTTTTCGTGCAGGATAATTTTAGAGATCCAGCGGCTTAGCGGCTTGGTGTTTTCAATTTTAAAAGCTGTTTCTGAGTAAAATTCAATCATTGTTTTTCTTAAAATAGGATTGTACCTTTTCTTTATATTCTTGACGCAAAGGAAGCGCTTCTCGATTTAAAATTTCAGTAGTGTTAAAATATTTTTTGATTTGGTCTGCAGATAAACCCGTGGTATTGGTATATGTTTTTCGGTTGCTAATAGATTCGCGCCTAGACTCTTGACCTTGTTTTAAATCTGCCTCTTTTAGTTTTAATAGTTCATACTGCAGGTTAAGCATTTTCTCTAAAGTACCCCGGTTAAAACCCTTATCTAGGAGTTGTTGCTCTATTCCCTGCATTTTTTTTATGAGTTGTCCCCCAAGGCCCTCAAGGCCTAATTTACTGAGCCTATCTTCTAGGTCTTGTCGTAATTGCTGCTGCTGTTTATAAATCTCAAAGAGCTCGGCATCATTGTTTTCGCTTTGGTTGGTTGGAGAAGCGTTTGGTTGGTTGCCGGGGCTTCCGTTGCCTCCGTCTCTCTGACCTTGGCCCTCTCCACTACCTTGACCCTCTCCTTCTTCTTTACCTTCACCTTCTCCCTCGCCTTGTTCTCCTTCTTTACCCTCTTTACCTTTTTCGCCCATGCCTTCTTGCATTTTTTCGGCCAGGCTTTTTTGCTTTTCAATAATGTCAGGAAGCTGGAAACCCTCTCCTTGCCCTTGGCCGGGTTTTGGCATTCCTTGTTTGCCGCTTCCAGAACCTTGGCCCATTTGTTGTTGCTGCATACTAGTAAGCAAATTGGTGAGCAGGTTTGCCAAATTATTGGTAGCGGTAACAGTGTATTGCTGTGATCCAACTCCTTTAGGAATCTGGTTTTCTGCAAGACGCTCCATAGCCTTTTTAAGATTGTAATGAACCTGTGTTATAGACTCATTTATTTTCTGGCCAATGGCGGGTTGGCGCAGTGAAAGAGAAAATAAACTATCGTCTATGTGCTGAAAATTTTGCTTTAAGTCGTTTTGAATATTTAAGCGTTTTCCAAATAGCGGGTTTCCGTACTGTGTTAATTTAAAATCCTCCATTAACGCTTCTTGCCTAAAAGAAAACACAATCAAATTGTCCAGAATTTGACGCAACATAGCCAGATCCTCCTCTATTTGTTCTCCTTGAGATCCAGATAGGGCCATCATCATTTGTTGGCCCATTTCTTGCATTTTTTTACCCGCCTTTTTTTGGTTTTGTTTTGCGCCTGCTTTATTTTGTTTTTCGAGTTTTTGAGTTGCCTGTTGCTGCTGACGATCCACCTCTTTTTCACCCACTTTATCTTGTGGGAGCTTCATGGGAGATTTTAATGTTTCGTTCTCTTTTTTTAGCTCTTCAAGTTCCTGTTTGTATTTCTCAAACTTTTTATTGATTTTTTCTTGAGCCTGTTTGGTGTTCTGCTGTTCTTGTTTTTCTGCCAGTTTACGCTGCTCTACTCCTAATTTAAATAGTTCTTCTGAAAGCTTTTCGCTTTTTTTAGTCACATAGTACTGCTTGGTTAGTTCTATGAGTTGTTCTAAGTTTTTTTCTTGATTTTTATTTTTATTAGCGGCTTTTTCTAGTTTTTCTGTAAGCGCCTCTTGAGAGATTTTGTCTTGTAGCTCCTCTAGCTCTTGAAGTAGTTTTTCGTTTTCTTTTAATTGTTCTTGATTCTCTTGAAGTCTTTTCTCGAGCTGTTGCTTAAAGGGGTCTTTTTCTTTATTCTCTGGCTGAAACTTTTCTAAACTCTCTTGTAGTTGTTTTGAAAACTGCTGCATCATTTTTTCTTGCTCCTTTTGGCGCCTTACAACATCTTCTAGTTTCTTTTTATCGTTCCAGTTAAGGGACTCTTTTTCTTTTTGTAATTGCTCTAGTTGTTCTAGGCGCTTGTCTTGGTTTTTTAACTCTTGTAAAGCTGCGTCCATGGACTTTATTGCGTTTTCTTGGTTTTGTAATTGCTGAGTCTGCAACTCGTCTTGAGATGGTTTACGATAAGAATAATACCCAGACCTAGAAGACTTATAGTTGTTTACAGCATCATTGTCAAAGATTTCAAAAAAGTACTCATACTCAACGTCCTGGGGTAAGTCTAACTGGCCAGGGAAGGTGTGTGTAAATTGATCTAGGGTAGTGTTGTTTACAGAAATAGGAAGTGTTGTTTTTAAGTCTTGCTGGGCTTGTGGATAATAAACAAGTTGTAGTTTTGAAAAGCCGTAATCGTCACTAACTTGTCCTAAAAAGTAGGTCTGTTGCCCGCTTAGGCTGTCTTGCTTAGATTCAAGAGAAATCTCAGGGAACTCATCTTTAATTACCCTTATGGTAAAAGACAAATTTTCATACTCCTGCAGGCTATTGTTGGAGGTTGTAATTGCGTAATCTAAGGTATTGTATATGGTTTTATCAAACTGGTGTTGCTGCTGGTTTGAAGTAAAAGAATAGGTTGTGTCTTTTGTTTTTAACCCAACATGGGTGGTGTTTTGTGTGTTAACAAGCCACTGAACCTTTGTGCCTTCTGGCAAGATTGTATTACCTGTGCTATTAAGGGTTTGGTCTTTTTTTCCTGTATAATTTGGGTAATTTAAAAAGAGCTGAAAACTAACAAGAGAAGGAGTTTTTACAACCTCCAAGGTATAGTTTTTTGAATTTACATCATTTGCTGTTAGCTTAAAATCAATCGCGGTGCTGGGTTGTAAAAAAGTATATTCAAAAATCCCTGGTGCGGTTTGTTTTAGAAAGTAATTTTGATCATTATAAACAATACTTGCGTCTTGTGGGATGGCGCTACCCTTGGCCCTTATTTTAAGAGTAAAGGGCTGGTTTTGGATTGCAGATAATTCTTCGTTTAGAAGAAAAAAACTAAAAGGAGCTGGCGGGGTATATGCAGTATCATAATTTACAACACGTTTATAACTACTACTAAAAAGATCTTTCTCGCCCAAAACAGAAACCGCACCAAAAACTAGTATTGGAACAGCAGCAAAAACCAGATATTTTAGATTTTTTTGAAAGTTTATTGCTTTTTTAAACACCACAGATTGCATCTGGAGCGCCTTTTGGTCTATACTTGCAGCTAGCAGGTCTGACTCCCTTTGGTTTTGATTTAACTGTAAAACATTTAATAGTTTATCATTAACCTCAGGGAAATGATCTCCAATAATTTGAGCTGCCTGCTCATTGGTAATACCTTGTTGCAGGCTAAAAAGCTTTAAAAGCGTAAAGGCAATAAAACGCATAAAAAGACAAAACTCAACAAGAACAAAAGACCAAAACAAAATGGTTCTTCCTGTGGGGCTTAGCCACAAAAAATACTCTATTAAGAGGGTTAGTAAAAAATACAAAAATCCAGCAGCAAAAAAGAAAATAGTTCCCTTTATCAACTCACTGGTATAGTATTTTTTTATAAACTCTTCCAGCTTTTGCTGGATTAGACTAAATGAACTCATGTTTTTATTGGCAGTTTACAGCGCATTTAAAATTAGTGCAAAAAAAACAGCAAACACAGAAAATTTTAGAATTTATAAAACATTTTATGGGTTCGGTAGCCAGGGGCGTAACATCTAGGAGGGCAATGGTACTACTGCTGTGTGTTTTGAGTATTACTACGCTATGGTTTTATCTAAGGTGGTAAGGGCTTATTTTTGGTTATGAATCCTATAATTCATGTTGCGATGCACGCATAGAATTGTATCTTTACACCCACAAAAATTAATTTTTATGGCCCAAAAAGTACGTGTTAGATTCGCTCCTAGTCCTACAGGACCACTACATATTGGTGGTGTTAGAACCGCGCTATTTAATTATTTGTTTGCAAAAAAGCACGGTGGAGACTTTGTTCTTCGAATAGAAGACACGGACCAAGCACGTTATGTGCCAGGAGCCGAACAGTACATTGTTGAGGCAATGAGCTGGCTTGGTATTGCCTTTGACGAAAGTCCAACAAAACCTGCAAATGTTGGTCCTTATAGACAAAGTGAGCGCAAAGAAATATACAAACAATACGCGGACACCTTAATTGCTTCTGGCCACGCATATTACGCCTTTGATACGTCTCAGGCGCTTGACCAAGAAAGAAAGGCCTGTCAAGAAAACGCAAAAACATTTATTTATAATTGGCAAAACAGAGAAACGCTAGACAACTCTTTGTCGCTTTGCTTAAAAGAAACCAAGGCAAAACTAGAGGCAGGAACACCCTATGTAATACGTTTTAAAACACCTCAAGACGAAACGTTACATCTTGTGGATGTTGTTAGGGGCACTGTAAAAATAGACACAAACGTGCTAGATGACAAGGTTTTATTTAAAAGCGACGGTATGCCAACCTACCACTTGGCAAACATTGTTGACGATCACCTTATGAAAATTACACATGTAATTCGTGGAGAAGAGTGGCTTCCCTCTCTTGCCCTGCATGTATTATTGTATAGAAGCCTTGGTTGGAAGGCGCCTATTTTTGCTCACTTGCCCCTTATTATGAAACCAACAGGTAAAGGGAAGCTAAGTAAAAGAGATGGAGACAAGATGGGTTTTCCTGTGTTTCCTCTACAATGGGAAGCCCCAAACGGGGAGCTGTTCTCTGGGTATAGAGAGGACGGGTATCTGCCAAAAGGGGTGTTAAACATGCTTGCTTTTTTAGGTTGGAACCCAGGAACCGAGCAGGAATTGTTTACCCTTGAGCAGCTCATCGCTGATTTTAGCTTAGAGCGCGTTAATAAGGCGGGGGCAAAATTTGATCCGGACAAAACAAAGTGGTTTCAACAACAATATTTTCAGCAACTAGATACTACTGCTTTAACACAAGAGTTTTCTGCTCTTTTATATAAAAAAGGGGTTGAGACAAGCTTAAGCCTAGAGGGGATTGTTTCTTTAATTAAAGAGCGCGCATTTTTTGTTGCTGATTTATGGGAGCAAGGGTATTTCTTTTTTGAAAGGCCTGAAACCTATGACCAAAAAGCAGCTAAAAAGGCCTTTAAGGAAGATACGCCTTCCGTACTTTTGAGTGTTTGTGAAATTTTAGAGCAGCAAAGCACCTTTGACGGTGAAACTATTTCTAGGGAAGTCAAGGGTTGGCTAAGCGAAAAAGAAATGGGGTTTGGGAAAGTGATGATGCCCCTAAGACTTTCTTTGGTTGGAGCCATGCAGGGTCCTGATGTTTTTGAAATTGCTGCCGTGTTAGGTAAAAAAGAAACAATTTTAAGAATACAAAGCGCTATTAGTTTTATGAGCAAAGCATCATAAAACAACAATTTTTTTGTATATTCATTCGTATTAATTTTATAAATATCGTGTCATGGGAAGTACCCTTTTTTTAGTGCCTTTTTTAATGTTTGTCGTTTTTTTCTTGCTCTCAGGAATATTTACTGTAAAGCAGCAAACCTCTGCTGTGGTAGAGCGTTTTGGAAAGTTTTTAAGCGGCAGAAGCTCTGGTCTTCATTTTAAAATTCCGTTTGTAGATAGAATTGCAGGAAGAATAAACTTAAAAGTACAGCAACTTGATGTTTTGGTAGAAACAAAAACAAAAGATGATGTGTTTGTGAAGCTTAAAATTTCTGTACAATTCCAGGTAATAAAAGAAAAAGTGTATGATGCTTTTTATAAACTAGAAAACCCCCACGATCAAATAACCTCATATGTTTTTGATGTTGTTAGGGCAGAGGTCCCAAAAATGAAACTAGATGATGTTTTTGAAAGAAAAGACGATGTGGCTATTGCTGTAAAAAAAGAGCTTAATGATGCCATGATTAACTATGGCTATGATATTATAAAAACACTGGTAACAGACATAGATCCAGATGTACAAGTAAAGGCGGCCATGAACCGTATTAACGCTGCTGAAAGGGAAAAGGTGGCTGCAGAGTATGAAGGAGAGGCAGAACGAATTAAAATTGTGGCCAAGGCACGCGCAGAGGCAGAAAGCAAAAGACTTCAAGGACAAGGAATCGCAGACCAAAGAAGAGAAATTGCGCGTGGTCTTGAGGAGTCTGTAGATGTATTAAATAATGTTGGAATTAACTCCCAGGAGGCTTCGGCACTGATTGTTGTTACTCAGCACTATGACACGCTTCAATCTATAGGTGAGGCAACAAATACCAACTTAATTTTATTGCCAAACTCACCACAAGCAGGAAGCAATATGTTAAATGATATGATCGCTAGTTTTGTTGCAAGCAATCAAATTGGTGAAGAAATGAAAAAAACCAATGCCGCAAAGGGCCTTGGCAAAAAAATTAAAACAAGTAAAAAACTTCCCCCTCAAAACCCACCTATAGATAATGATGGTGTTATTTTTTAGATGATTCTTTTTATTATTCTGCAAGCTTGGCCCAGGAGTCTCTTAAGCCAACAGTTCGGTTGAACACCATTTTTTTCTGTGTTGTCTCAGGGTCTACGGTGAAATACCCTAAACGCTGAAATTGTACAGTATCTTCTACATTTAAATCCTTTAAACTTGGTTCTCCGTAACCGGTAATGACCTTTAAAGAGTCTGGATTAATAAAATCCATAAAGTCTTTGTCTTTATGGGTGTCTGGAGAGGGGTCTGTGAAGAGTCTATCATATAATCGTACCTCAACCTTTATTGCTTTATCAACAGCTACCCAATGCAGGGTTCCTTTTACTTTGCGCAAACTCTCTTGTGTACCGCTTCCGCTTTTACTTTTTGGATCATAAGTGCAATGAATTTCTGTTATGTTTCCCTCGTGGTCTTTGTCACAGCTTTCGGCTTTTATGATGTATGCGTTTTTAAGACGCACTTCTTTACCAAGCTTTAGTCTGAAAAACTTTTTATTAGCCTCTTCTCTGAAGTCTTCCCGCTCTATATAAAGCGTTTTTGAGAACGGAACCCTTCTTGAGCCCGCATCTATGTCTTCTTGGTTGTTTTCTGCCTCTAGCCACTCTGTTTGGTCTTCTGGGTAATTGGTTATGGTTACTTTTAATGGATCTAATACAGCCATAACACGGTTGGCCTTTTTGTTTAAGTCTTCTCTAACACTAAACTCAAGTCTAGAAACATCAATTAGATTATCTCGTTTTCCAACACCAATTCCTTTAGCGAAATTTTTAATAGCGTCTGGAGTGTATCCTCTTCTTCTTAAACCAGATATTGTTGGCATTCGTGGGTCGTCCCAGGAGTCTACAACACCTTCTTGAACAAGTCTTGCTAGTTTTCGCTTACTAACAAGTGTGTGGCTTAGGTTTCTGCGGGCAAATTCTCGTTGTTTAGGACGCAGTTTTGAGCCGTCTACGAGTTGGTCTAAAAACCAATCGTATAATTCTCTGTGAGGTAAAAATTCAAGGGTACAGAAAGAGTGTGAAATTTGCTCTATATAATCACTCTCTCCGTGAGTCCAGTCATACATTGGAAAAATTTTCCAGTCTGTTCCTGTTCTGTGATGCGACTTATGAAGGGTTCTGTATATTACAGGATCTCTCATAAGCATATTGGTAGATTGGAGGTCAATTTTTGCTCGAAGCACGTGGGCGCCCTGAGGAGCTTCACCTGTTTTCATTTGCTCAAAAAGAGCTAAATTTTCTTCTACAGGCCTATCTCGGTAAGGTCCTGCTAGCCCTGGCTGAGTTGGAGTTCCTTTTTGTGAGGCAATATCTTCGCTAGATTGAGAATCTACGTAAGCCTTGCCTTGGTTAATTAGTAGTAATGCCCAAGAGTAAAGTTGTTCAAAATAATCGCTGGCATAACACTCTTTGGCCCAAGAATATCCCAGCCACTGAACATCTTTTTTTATTGCATCCACAAAGCGCTGCTCTTCTTTGGCTGGGTTGGTGTCATCAAAACGAAGATTCACAGGAGCATTGTACTTTAGTCCTAAGCCAAAATTAAGGCATATAGAAGATGCATGGCCAATATGCAGATACCCGTTTGGCTCTGGCGGAAACCTAAAGGACAAGGCCTCTTTTGAGTGAGTTGTTTTTAAATCCTCTTCTATAATTTGCTCAATAAAGTTGAGTGTTTCTTTTTCTTCAGACATTGTTTGTTGTGTTTTAAAACATAGCACAAAGGTACGGATTCTTGTTAAAAAGCAGTGATTGTGTGGCGCTATCTAAGCACATAATTTTATCTTTACAAAAAGCATTTATTATGAGTTGTATTGAACTAAAAGACATTCGTATTTACGCCAACCACGGCTGCCTAAGCGAGGAAGAAAAAATAGGAAGCCACTACCTAGTAAACCTAAGGGTTGAGTGTGATTTAAGTCAAGCTGCAAAAACAGACGCGCTACAAGACACTATAGATTATGTGGGGCTGAACAATATTGTTAAAAAACAGATGGCTGTTAGGGCAAAACTTCTTGAAACGGTTGGAAACAGAATAATTAAAAACATCTATGGGTCTTTTTCTAAGGTGACCCATGTTAGTGTAACGGTCTCAAAATTAAACCCCCCTATTGGCGGAGATGTCAAACAGGTGAGTGTTACTATGGCTTCTTAATTAGATAATTTCTATTTTTAATTGTTGTTCTAAGGACTAATCTTATATATTTGCGTTCTGAAATTTAGCAAACCAAGAGGTTTGTTGTGATTCAGTAAAAAAGGGCATCATGGCCGAGCGGCTAGGCAGAGGTCTGCAAAACCTTCCACAGCGGTTCGAATCCGCTTGATGCCTCAACAAACCTTCAGCTTTTACTGAAGGTTTTTTTATTTTGCAGGATTGAATTGAACATCTATCCTTTCGATGTTTTTTGTAACCCTAGAAGGAAGCGCTCCTTGGAACAACATAAACACCCCAAAAAACACAATTAGTATGCTCACCCATTTTTTGGTTTTAATGATAACGCGGGGGGTTAGTTTGTTTTTTAATTTTTTTGCTGCGGCTATTTTCAACAAATCAACACAGAAAAAAACAGCCAATACAGTGGCTAGAAATAATAAAACGCCGTTTTCAGAGCTTGTTAAGGCGTTTGCAGCTATTATTGTTAATACCCAGCCAGAAAGCACGCCAAAGTTGACAAGATTAAGCAGAAAGCCTTTTAAAAATAAACCTCCTAGGTTTTTTTTAACACTTACGGCGTAGTGTTCTCTTACAATTTTAATAAAGTTTTTTGAGGTTCTTATATAAGAAATAATACCGTATGAAATCAAAATTACCCCGCCAAAAATAAGTAAACCAGGATCATCTTTTACGTGTTTTAAAATTTTTGAAGTACTAAAATAAGCTATTGTAATAAAAACTACATCTGCAGAGAGGGCTCCTAAATCAAAAAAAACACCCGCCTTGAAGCCCTTGGTTATACTTGTTTCTATTAAAGTAAAAAAGATGGGGCCTATCGCAAAAGCAAGAATAAAACCATATAAAGCAGCGTATGTTAATCCATCAAACATTAGGGTGTAATTTACAAAGGTTTTGTTGAGAATTATATAAAAACACTACTGTTTTTTATACAGTCTCTGGTCTTTGCGCGAGCATTGTAAAATCAAGGTGTTTTCTAACCAAATCTGCATTTTTTACCCTTACATATACCTCGTCTCCAAGGGTGAAGGTGTTTTGGGTTTTTCTGCCAACAACAGCGTACTGCTCTTTTATAAATTCATAATAGTCATCTCTCATGTCTTGAATACGAACCATCCCTTCACATTTATTTGATACAATTTCTATATAAATGCCCCACTCTGTGACACCGCTAATTACACCCAAGAAATCTTGATCTTGGTGATCTTTCATGTATTTGATTTGCATGTATTTAATACTGTCTCGTTCTGCCCTTGCGGCCAAACCTTCTCTCTCGCTGCTATGTCTACATTTTTCTTCAAAAGCTTCTTTTTTTGCAGTGGTATTTGCATCGAGATAGTGTTGTAGTAGTCTATGAACCATTACATCTGGATACCTACGAATAGGTGATGTGAAATGGGTATAATAATCAAAAGCGAGCCCATAGTGTCCAATATTGTTGGTGGTATAAACAGCTTTACTCATCGTGCGTATAGCTAAAGTATCTACCATGTTTTGTTCTTTTGTGCCGTGTACATCTTTGAGTAATTTATTCATAGACTGCGCAGTAGATTTTTTATCTCTTGTGTCTAGTTTATACCCAAATTGCTTAATTATTTTTTCTAATGCTGCAATTTTTTCATCATCTGGCTCATCATGTACCCTATATATAAATGTTTTTTTAGGGTTCTGTTTTCCTATAAACGCTGCTACACTTCTATTGGCTAGAAGCATAAACTCTTCAATTAATTTATTAGCGTCTTTACTTTCTTTGAAATATACTCCTTCTGGGTTATTGGTGTGATCAAGTTTAAAACGAACTTCTACTTTATCAAAAGAAATCGCACCGTTATTCATTCTTTTTCTTCGAATAATTTTAGCCAATCTGTCTAATTCTAAAATAGCCTCTGCGATAGGTTTATCAACTTCATAAGCAGTATCGCTTATGGAAATTTCTGCAGGGATATGTGTGTTTAATTCAGGGGTATTCTCTTGATTGGCTTCAATAATTTGCTGCGCTTCTTCATAGGCAAATCGCGCATCACTATAAGTAACCGTTCTACCAAACCACTGGTTTACAACCTCGGCTTTAGTACTTATTTCAAATACTGCAGAAAAAGTATACTTTTCCTCATGTGGGCGCAATGAGCATGCTCCGTTACTTAAAATTTCAGGTAACATAGGAACAACTCTATCTACTAAATAAACAGAGGTAGCACGCTCAAAAGCTTCTTCATCAAGTATAGTTCCTTCTTTAAGATAGTGTGAAACATCTGCAATATGAATTCCTATCTCGTGATTTCCGTTTTCAAGGGTTTTAAAAGAAAGGGCATCATCAAAATCTTTTGCATCTTTTGGGTCTATTGTAAAAGTAAGGTCTTTACGCATATCTCTGCGTTTTTTAATTTCACTTTCTTGTATAGAGGTATCTATTTTATTTGCAAACTCTTCAATAGCTTCTGGAAATTCATAAGGAAGCCCGTATTGAGCAAGTATTGCGTGAATTTCTGTGTGATGTTCACCAGGCATCCCGAGTCTTTTAAGCACAGTGCCAAAAGGAGAATCTGCTTTTTCTGGCCAATCATCAAGAGAAACTAGAACCATTTCTCCCTGCTGGGCTCCATTAAGATTATTTATAGATATAAAAATATCTGTAACCATTTTATGATCTGCAACATCTACAAAAGCAAAACGATCTGTAATATCTATTGTACCAACAAACTCTGTTTTTTTACGCTCTATAATTTTAGTTACTTCTCCTTCTGTTTTTCCGCCTTTTCTTCTTTTAAAAACATATACCTCTACAATATCTCCATTAAGAGACTTATTTAGATTTTTACTTTTCACGTAAATATCTTCTTCCAGATCATCTACAATTATATATCCTTGGCCTCTTCCAGCCATATCAACACGGCCTGTATAATAATTTTGTGAGGGGGTTATTATGTATTTTCCTCTATCCACCTCTTGTATGGTTTTTTCTACCTCTAAGAGTTTTAATTTTTTTATAATCTGGTTTCTACTACTAGGATCATCAAGACCTAATTTTGAAGCTAATTGTTTGTAATTATGAGGGTTACTATGGTTTTTTCTTAATATAGCAAGGATACTTTGGGTAAGATTTTCAATTTTATTAGAAGAATTTCTTCTTTTTTGTCTTTTCATTATTTTTTCTTGTTCTCATACATTTTATGAGACACGTATTAATTTATAATTCTTAAAGG
>Ga0209532_1000316_pt1 | contig 42424 bp, 43 predicted proteins | sample COG_02_FD_184746 | JGI IMG/M metagenome (GOLD analysis project Ga0209532, IMG submission 184746) | Pelagic Microbial community sample from North Sea - COGITO 998_met_02 (SPAdes) (version 2) | ecosystem: Environmental > Aquatic > Marine > Neritic zone/Coastal water | place: Helgoland, sampling... | reverse complement strand
CGAAATTCTTTTCCGTGTCTCGGTGCCATGTTATGTCTCCTTGATGGCCAGTGTGCTATCAAGTGCTCGAAACTTTCTACGGACAAGTCCAACAATTGTAGTTGGATGTTTTATCAAAATAAATTCTTTCAAATCTTGGATTTTAAACTTGATCAATCACTACATTATCTAGGGTTGTGTTGTAAACTTAGCAAAGGAACTGTGTGCGACCCAGGGAGGGCGTTGTGGATTGGTGATTGGGGCGGTTTATGGTGCCGTGCACTTTATTCTCTGTGGGATATGCAACGTTGCGATGCGCCCTCCCGTTTGGCGGGGCGGGCTTCTCGCGAAAGTTTTGCTTTCACTGTCAACCTTGGCCATTGCCTGCGGCAAGTCGCTGAGGCGCGGTTCCTTGTTGGTCACAAGGAACCAGATTGGCGGTAGGTTTGTGCTTGGTTTGCATTCAGTCAATTATGCCTCACCGCAGGTGATTAGTTGTCCATTTTTAGGGCGCTGATGAAGGCCTCTTGCGGAATATCCACGCGGCCGAATTGGCGCATCTTTTTCTTACCCGCTTTTTGCTTGTCCAACAATTTACGCTTACGGGATACGTCGCCGCCGTAACATTTGGCGGTCACGTCTTTGCGTAATGCAGACAGTGTTTCACGGGCGATGATGCGGCCGCCGATTGCGGCTTGGATTGGGATTTTGAATTGGTGTTGGGGGATTAGTTCCTTGAGCTTTTCGACCATGGCGCGGCCACGGGCGTCGGCGCGGTCTGTGTGAACCATTGTGGACAGTGCATCCACGGGTTCTTCGTTCACCAAGATTTGCATCTTTTGGAGGCGATCCTCGCGGTAACCTTCCATCGTATAATCAAACGATGCGTAACCTTTTGTTACGGATTTTAGGCGGTCGTAGAAATCGAAGACCACTTCGTTCAATGGCAAGTCATAGACCACCATGGCGCGGGTGCCTGCGTAGGTCAGGTCGATTTGGACGCCGCGGCGATCTTGGCACAATTTTAGCACGTCGCCGAGGTATTCATCGGGGACGAGGATTGTGGCCTTGATGCGCGGCTCTTCGATGTGGTCGACGTGCGTTAGGTCAGGCATGTCGGCGGGGTTGTGGAGTTCAACCATCGTTTCGTCGCGCATGTGGATGTGGTATATTACGGACGGTGCGGTGGTAATCAGTTCGATGTCATATTCGCGCTCTAGGCGGTCACGGATGACCTCTAGGTGTAGCAGCCCAAGGAAGCCACAACGGAAACCAAAGCCCAGCGCAGCGGATGTTTCCATTTCGGTGCTGAATGAGGCATCGTTCAGGGACAGTTTTGAGATCGCTTCGCGCAGGTCTTCGAATTGGGCGTTGTCCACGGGGAACAGGCCACAGAATACGACGGGTTGTGCGGGTGCGAAACCTGGGAGGGCTTCTGTACAGCCCTTCTTCTCGGATGTGATTGTGTCGCCTACGCGTGTGTCGGCTACCTGTTTGATGGATGCGGTAAGGAAGCCCATTTCGCCTGCGGTCAGGACGTCGATGGGGGTCATTTTGGGTGTGAACACGCCGATACGTTCCACGGGATATGTGGCGTTGGTGTTCATCATGCGGATTTTGTCGCCTTTGCGCAGTTCGCCATCGATGATGCGTACCAGAACGACAACGCCGAGGTATGCATCGTACCAACTGTCGACCAACATGGCCTTTAGCGGTGCGCCTTCGATCGTTGTTGGGGCGGGCAGACGTGTGATGATTGCCTCTAGGACATCGGGGATGCCGACGCCTGTTTTGGCAGAAATGTGGACAGCGTCGGATGCGTCGATGCCAATCACGTCTTCGATTTGTTCGGCGACGCGATCTGGTTCAGCGGCTGGCAGGTCAACTTTGTTCAAGACGGGGACGATTTCGTGGTCCGCTTCTAATGCGTGGTACACGTTGGCCAACGTTTGGGCTTCGACGCCTTGGGATGCGTCCACGACGAGGAGTGAGCCTTCGACTGCGCGCATAGACCGGGAGACTTCGTAGGCGAAATCGACGTGACCGGGTGTGTCGATCAGATTCAGGATGTATGTTTCACCGTCGTTGGCCTTGTATTCGATGCGGACAGAGTTGGCTTTGATCGTGATGCCGCGCTCTTTCTCGATATCCATTGTATCCAAAAGCTGCGCTTCCATATCGCGATCAGCGACTGTTCCGGTGGATTGGATCAGGCGATCAGCAAGGGTGGATTTACCGTGGTCAATGTGGGCCACGATGGAGAAATTGCGGATTTTGGTTATATCGGTCATGAGTGGGGATATGATACGGATTTGGGGTTTGGTCAAGGGATTTGGGGGGTGGCGATGGGTTTGGCCTTAAATTGCCCCTTATTTTGAAGTGTCCCCATGGGGACAGGGGGTTAAGGTGTTGATATTATGATATTTTTAAAATCACTCTTCTTCCTTTGGAGTTGCAAAGAAATAGAGTCCCAAACCAATCAGGAAAAAAACCAGACCGAAAGGGTAAAAGCCTTTGTTATCTTTATTTATCACGGCCGCAGCTTGGTATGGATCAAGATAAACAATACCATCTGAGCTTCTTACACCTTCAATCCAAACCAATTCATCGCCAATCAGTGGATCGTGTATTTTGTGGGTAGAATATAGCTCCATCTGTGTTGGGTAAGACAACTGCGACAATCCATCAAAATCAACAATTTTGGTGATTAATTTTGATGATTTCAATTCTGGTTGATCATCGTTTACATAGCGAAAATACTTATACCGTGAACCTTGATGGTCTTCCGTTTCAATCAACTGGACACTAGTAACGGTATATGTACGCCACTCTTTTATCTTATTGGGTTCAATAAAATCAGAGTATACTGCTTTACACATCAAGCCTAAACCTACGATGCACGCAAAGACACCCAATTGTTTAGGATTTTCTGAAAATCGTTTGTTGAGCGCAGGTGAGTACATTAAATTATCTTATTGTATTTCATTGTATCAAAGCCGACCTAACATCATCATCCCACCCCAGATGCCATTCATCACCGTTTTGAATAATCGGACGGGCCATCACCTTGGGCTGGGCCAAAATCTGGGCGTCTGTTTCGGAGTTTTTCAACCACATGCCCAATGATCGGTAATCGTTTGTGTTTGTGTCCACAATGCGATCCGAAAATTCGGCGTGTAGGGTGGCGATTTCAGCCTCACTTAACGGTTCGGCGCGGACATCGCGGAATGTTGTTTGGATGCCTGCGTCGTTTAATGTTTTTTGCGCGCGTTGGCACAGAGTACAGGTTTCAAGGCCGTAGATAATCATAGTGGTACTACCTTGGTTGTCATTCAGCGCATTTTGGCGATTTTTAATTTGTCGAGTTTTGCGCGGGCTTTGGTGGATTCTTCTGATCTGGTCAGGGACTTGGCGATTGCCTTCAGGCTCATCCCCTTTGTCACCATCATGTGGAGTTTTTGGATTTCTGCCGTTGTCCATGCTTGGCGGTGGCGTTCAAAGCGTTCAGCCATTGTTTCATCTACCCTATCATTTTCAAGGTATGATAGAGCATGGACGCAAGGGTGATGCCAGTGCAATTGCATCGCAGTGGTCTGTGTTGTCAGAATACGCTAGCGTTATTTTTGCAAATTATGTGCTTATTCAGAGTTTTCTGAATAAAGGTGGCAAAGCTAGCGTAAGCAAGACCAAACTATGAATCCTGAATTGGGCAATAGTTAGAATCTTTGAAGCCAAGCGTTAACCAAGGACGAGAAAGCCACCCACAACAAGAATTGATCTAAGCGGATTTGCGAGTGTTGCAAAACTGACTCTTGTACAGAATTCCACGATTTGCCATAATTTGACCAAATAGATGCAGAATAACTGCGCAAAACGAGGTCTGGTCATATGAAGTTAATCAAATTTACCGTTGTTTCTGTCGTATTGGCAGCAACAGTTACGCCAGCTATTTCTGGCAAAATTGAACGTGCGTGCAACAGCTCTGCGCGCAGTGCGTCGGCCACGACGTGTAGCTGTATTCAGGATGTGGCGGATGTGAAGTTGTCTGGTGGCGATCAAACGTTGGCAGCGAAATTTTTCACCGATCCACAACGTGCACAAGACACGCGCCAATCTGATAATCGTTCCACCGAAGCATTTTGGAAACGGTACAAGGAATTTGGTGTCTTAGCGGCTAAGCATTGCTCTTAAGGTGATCAATCAGGCCTGTGCTGGCTTGTTCGACCAAATCAAACACATCTGAAAAGTTGTCTTCGTAATAAGGATCTGGCATTTCACGCAAGGATTGGTTTGGAGCATAGTCCAAGAACAGCTCTATTTTGGCGGCGGTGTTTGCGTGCGCGGCCGATTTCACATTTTGCAGGTTGGATTGATCCATACATAAAATATAGTCGAATTCAGCAAAGTCGCTGATTTTTAGCTGTGTTGAGCGCTGGCGCGATAAATCAAACCCGCGCAGCGATGCTTCGAACATCGCGCGGGTGTCTGGTTGTTCGCCATTGTGAAAACCTGATGTGCCACAGCTGTCCACCACAACATCCAAGTCGTTTTGAGAGGCAAGTCCACGAAACACACCTTCGGCGGTTGGGGATCGGCAGATATTGCCAAGGCATACAAACAGGATTTTTGGTGGCATTGGATGTCTCGTCGCTTGTTTGTTCATTTTATCACTGGATTATCGCTAAACTTCAATGTGTAATGCGGGATTGATTGCGTCCAAACTCTTGACCTTGGGTCATGGCTGTGGCCCATAGGGGTTATGACACAAGCGACCCTTTATATTGATACCGATGCGATTTTTGCCAATTGGCAGGCGTTGAATGCGAGATCAGCACTGAATGTGGAAACCGCCGCCGTTGTTAAGGCGGATGGTTACGGTTTGGATGCAGGACGCGTCAGTGCGACATTGGCAAAACAAGGCGTGCGCACGTTTTTCGTGGCGGTAGCCGAAGAAGGTATTGCAGTGCGCAAGGCCGTAGGCAACAGGCCAGAGATATTTGTGTTTTCGGGCATGATGTTGACAGATGCGGCGGTGTTACGTGACCACAATTTAATCCCACTATTGAATGCGCCAGAACAATTTACGCGTTACAGGGCTGAAATGCCTGATGCGCCGTTTGGCGTGCAGTTGGACAGTGGAATGAACCGTTTGGGCATGGAAGCGGATGAGTTCGCCCCCCTGCGCACCGAGGCAGCGAATGCACGCTTGATTATCAGCCATTTGGCCTGTGCGGATGAACCAGATCATGCGCACAATGTGGCGCAATTGGCGGCGTTTCGTGGGTTGACGGATGGATTGGATGTCAGGCGTTCGTTGGCGGCCACTGGTGGGACGCTGTTGGGGGCGGATTATCATTTTGATTTATGTCGCCCTGGTATTGGGCTGTATGGTGGTGCGCCGTTTGATGATGCGCGCCCTGTTGTGCGATTGGAAATTCCGATCATTCAAACGCGCACTGTGATGGCTGGCGAAAGTGTTGGATATGGCGCCAATTGGGTTGCCCAGCGCAATTCACGAGTTGCGACAATTGCGGCGGGCTATGCTGATGGATTAATCCGCGCGATGGGCAATGGAAACGTGACCCTGTTTGCAAACGGTGTTCCCTGCCCCTTGATTGGGCGGGTGTCGATGGATTTGATCACCGTTGATGTAACGGATGTTGATGATGTGCCTGAAACGTTGGAATTGTTGAATAAAACGCAAACTGTCGATGATATAGCCGATGCAGCAGGCACCATTGGGTATGAAATTTTAACCTCTTTGGGTGCAAGATATGCACGCGAATATCGGGGCACATAGTATGAGTATTGCAGCAGGTTTTTTGGCGTCAATTGGCGCCGCAGTTTTGGCGTTTTGTGCCACAGTTGGGCGCATATCGTTGTTTGCGGCAAGCGCGGTTTCGCACATGTTTCGACCGCCGTTCTATGGGCGCGAATTATTGGCCCAAATCATGCAGATCGGTTTTTTCAGCCTACCGGTTGTGGGATTGACTGCACTGTTTACGGGCGCCGCATTAGCGTTGCAGATTTATTCAGGTGGCGCGCGCTTTAGTGCCGAAAGCGTTGTCCCATCCATCGTGGCCATCGGTATGGTGCGCGAATTGGGCCCTGTTTTAGGTGGATTGATGGTTGCAGGACGTGTTTCATCGTCGATTGCCGCTGAATTGGGTACAATGCGCGTGACCGAACAGATTGATGCCTTGGTGACGTTATCAACGAACCCGATGAAATATCTGGTGGCGCCACGTATATTGGCCGCGACTTTGGCGATGCCAATTTTGGTGGCGGTAGGCGATACTATTGGCATTATGGGTGGCTATTTGGTGGGTACGGGTCGGCTGGGTTTCAATTCATCTGGCTACATTAAAAACACGGTGGATTTTCTGGAAATTGGCGATGTGACCAGCGGTTTGGCAAAAGCGGCAGTATTTGGGTTTATTATTGCGCTGATGGGTTGTTACCATGGCTACAACTCTGGACGTGGTGCCCAGGGTGTTGGACGTGCCACAATCAATGCTGTGGTGTCTGCAAGTGTTATGATTTTGGCGGCAAACTATGCCCTGACAGAGGCGTTTTTCTAATGATTGATATTCGTGGGTTACATAAATCGTTTGGCGATAATCACGTTTTGCAAGGCGTTGATATGAAAATTGCCAAGGGCGAAAGCATGGTAATTATTGGCGGATCTGGCACAGGTAAGTCTGTGTTATTGAAATGTGTGTTGGGATTAGAAACACCAGATGCAGGTCGCGTTATTGTTTACGGCCAAGAAGCAGACAAAGGTGACCGGGATGCGTTTTTAGCACGTTTTGGGATGTTGTTTCAATCAGGTGCTTTGTTTGACAGTCTGTCCGTTTGGCAAAATGTGGCTTTTCGATTGATGCGTGGCGCAAACAAATTATCCAAAGAAGATGCACGTGAAATTGCGATTGAAAAGTTACGCCGCGTTGGGTTGAAGCCAGAAGTCGGTGATAAATTTCCCGCTGAATTATCTGGTGGTATGCAAAAACGAGTGGGATTGGCGCGTGCGATTGCGGCAGAGCCCGAGATTATTTTTTTCGATGAGCCGACGACGGGATTAGATCCAATTATGTCTGGTGTGATCAATGAATTGATCCGTGAAATCGTTGTGGAAATGGGAGCGACAGCAATGACGATTACCCATGACATGAGCTCCGTGCGCGCCATCGCCGACAAGGTTGCGATGTTGCATGATGGTGTTGTGCAGTGGTCCGGGCCAGTTGGTAATATGGAAACGTCAGGCAACCCGTATTTAGATCAGTTTTTGAATGGTCGCGCCGAAGGGCCTATCGAGGCAGTGCGTTAAGTTTTCAGCACTTAAATCAGCGGTTCATCGTTACGTAATGTATGGCCAGTGCTTGACCTGTCATCAATCAATTGCCTTATTGGTTGGGAACGCGGGGATTTATCATGCACCAACCAGTTATATCAACAACCGGGGTTTTCACCCCAAGTGAAACAATTACCAATGATGAATTGGTGGTGGCATTTAATGCGTATGTTGATTTGTATAATACAGAAAATGCAGATGCTATTGCAGCGGGAAATATGATCACCAAAGATCATTCCTCCAGCGCGTTTATCGAAAAATCATCCGGTATTGAACAGCGTTATGTTTTGAACAAATCTGGCATTTTAGACCCGACCATTATGCATCCTGTTTTGCGCGAGCGTAGTGATAACGAACCAAGCGTCATGGCTGAAATGGCTGTTATTGCGGCCCAAATTGCGTTGGACAAGGCGGGCGTGGACGGTGTTGATGTGGATTGCATTATCGTGGCGGCGTCCAATCATGAACGCGCCTACCCTGCCATTGCGGTTGAGGTACAGAAATTATTGGGTGCATCTGGGTTTGGATTTGACATGAATGTGGCCTGTTCGTCGGCAACGTTTGGCATCCAATCCGCCAGTGACATGATCCGCGCGGGGTCTGTGCGTAAGGCATTGGTGATCAACCCTGAAATTTGCTCTGCGCATTTAGAATGGCGCGATCGCGATTGCCATTTTATATTTGGAGATGTTGCGACGGCCACACTACTAGAGCGCAAAGAGGATGTAAAAGGCCCACATTTTGATATTTTGTCATCGAAATGTGCCACACAATTTTCGAATAACATCCGAAATAACAATGGATTTCTGCGTAAAACGCGGAAGGGCCATATGGAAGATCGCCGCGATATGCAGTTCATGCAAAATGGGCGCGCAGTGTTCAAAGAGGTTTTACCCTTGGTCAGCAATCATATTCTGGGTCAGCTGTCCGATGTGGGCCTGCAATCCAGCGATTTGACGCGTTTGTGGCTACACCAAGCGAACAAGACGATGAATGATTTCATTGGGCGCAAAGTTATGGGGCGTGATCCTGAACCACATGAACAACCAAATATTTTGCAAGACTATGCCAATACATCATCTGCGGGTTCGATTATTGCGTTTTCGAAATACTCCGATGATCTGAGCGTTGGGCAAAAGGGTGTGATTTGTAGCTTTGGGGCTGGGTATTCTGTAGGCTCCATTATTGTCGAACGCGCAGAATGATTTGGAAAGTTTTAAATCTGTCGCTGCTGGTCTTATTCCCAATCGCATGGTTTGCACCCTTGATGCGCGCTGGGATATTACCGTTTTTCAAACTGAAAGAGGTGTCCGTAATTACAGGTGTTGAAAGCCTGTTAGAAAAGGATTTATTTCTGGCGTTTATCGTTATTTTATTCGCATTGATTGCACCGATTGTGAAGGTGATTGGCACAGCGTTAATCCAATTTGGGCGTGCGTCGAAACATTGGAAACCCATCATTCAAATTATGGGTAAATTCGCAATGGCAGATATTTTTCTGGTCGCGCTATATATCGTTATAGCTAAGGGTGTGGGTGTTGGGCGATTAGAGGTGGCATGGGGATTATATTTATTTACTGCCTGTGTACTGGTCGGGTTTGTGATCAGTTTAAAGGTGAAATCTGATGTTGATATGTAACCGCTACTTGCCCTTTGGCGTGGCCTAAGGCACAAGAACATATGGCCAAATCAACACTCGCTTATACATGTTCAAACTGCAACGCATCCCATAAGAAATGGGCGGGCCGTTGTGATACTTGTGGCGAATGGAATTCCATCAAAGAAGAAGCACCGTTGGCAGCTGGCCCAAAGGGTAAAACGTTGGGTGCCAGTAAGGGCCGTAAGGTTCCATTGGGCGATCTGGCAACAGTTGATGCACCCCTGCCCCGTGCGACGACTGGCATTGGTGAATTTGACCGCGTTTTAGGTGGTGGATTGGTTCCAGCCAGTGCGATATTGGTGGGTGGCGATCCTGGCATTGGGAAATCAACGCTTTTATTGCAGGCCGCAGCAGAGTTTGCCCGCACTGGTAAAAAAGCAATTTATATTTCTGGCGAAGAAGCCAGCAGTCAAATACGCATGCGCGCGCAAAGATTAGAGTTGACGGATGCCCCTGTTAAATTGGCCACGGAAACCAATCTGCGCGATATTATTACAACCTTAGAAGACGAACAGCCCGATTTAGCGATCATCGATTCCGTGCAAACGATGTGGGCCGATCACGTGGACAGTGCACCCGGGTCGGTATCCCAAGTACGTGCGACCGCGCATGAATTGACCACATTTGCCAAACGCAAGGGCGTGGCGATTGTCTTGGTTGGCCACGTCACCAAGGACGGACAAATCGCTGGGCCGCGTGTTGTGGAACATATGGTTGATACCGTTTTGTATTTTGAAGGCGAACGTGGACACCAATTTCGTATCTTACGCGCTGTGAAAAACAGATTTGGCCCATCCGACGAAATTGGCGTGTTTGAAATGACGGGTGCTGGTTTGGCACAAGTCACAAACCCATCCGAATTGTTTTTATCCGAACGCGATGTGCAGACAGCAGGATCAGTTGTGTTCGCAGGCATCGAAGGCACGCGGCCTTTGTTGGTGGAAATTCAGGCGCTGGTTGCGCCATCGTCGTTGGCATCACCACGACGCAATGTTGTGGGCTGGGACAGCAGCCGATTATCCATGGTTTTGGCGGTTTTGGAATCGCGCTGTGGCATCAGCTTTGGCGGCCAAGATGTTTATCTGAATATCGCTGGAGGTTTGCGGATATCTGAACCCGCGGCGGATTTAGCCGTAGCTGCCGCCTTGATTTCAGCCAGACAAGACATAGCTATTGCTTCAGACACTGTAATTTTTGGTGAAATTAGCCTGTCTGGAGCACTTCGCCCTATCTCTCAGGCTGAAAATCGGCTTAAAGAGGCGGAAAAGTTGGGTTTTTCGACGGCTTTCGCGCCTTCGAGGATGAAATTGTCATCCGAATCTGGCATGAAGGTACAAAAGTACGAAGCAATCGACGCGTTTGTCGAAGATTGTTTTGGTACGATAGAAGAATAGCAAGGGGAGTTGCTTAGATGGAAGGTTTCACATTGGTCGACGGCGGAGCAGCATTTGTATTGCTGATTTCTGCGATTTTGGCCTATTCGCGCGGCTTGGTTCGTGAGTTATTGTCAATCGGTGGATGGATCGCCGCAGCAGTCAGTGGTTATTTTCTGGCACCCAAAGTTGAACCGCTGATCCGCGAAATCCCTGTTTTATCAAATATCATTGGCGACAGTTGTGAACTGTCGATGATTGCTGCCTTTGCCATCGTTTTTGCGGTCACCTTAATTATCGTTGCAATATTCACCCCACTATTCGCCGGTGCAGTACAGCGCTCAGCGCTAAGTGGCTTTGACCAAGGTTTAGGCTTTTTGTTTGGCGTTGTGCGCGGTGTTGCGCTGATTTTGGTGGCTATGGTGGCTTACAATTTCATCGGTGTCGATGTGGAAATGATCAACAATTCAAAAACAAAAGAGATTTTGGCAGGCTCTGAAGCACAAATTCAAGACGCCATCGAAAAAGACGGCGAAGCAGGCCAAGAAAGCATGCTGGCTTGGTTACAGACACGTTACCAAGAGCTGACAACGGAATGTGCACCAAAGAGCGACACACCTAAGATTTCGACACCGAAAGCCACAGGCAACTAAGTCGCAGGCAAATTCGTAGATTTTAGCAAGTTTTAGACCGCGATGACGTGACAGTCATCGCGGTCTCGTCTATAGGGGGGACAGCTGCAAAAAATCATGGAATCAACCTATGCGCCTGTCTGATACCAAGCCGTTCTTGTCCCATCCCTTTGATCACAACAAACTGAAAGAGGAATGCGGTATATTCGGCGTCAACGGTGTTACTGATGCTGCTAACTTTGTTGCTTTGGGTTTGCATGCGCTTCAGCATCGCGGCCAAGAAGCGGGTGGCATAGTTGTCCATGACGAAGAGCATGGGTTTAATTCTGCGCGTCGCTTTGGTTATGTCCGTGATCATTTCACAAAAGAGAGCCTGATGAAGACCCTGCCCGGCGCAAATGCGATTGGGCATGTGCGGTATTCAACGGCGGGAAACAAAGGTCATACGGCCATTCGCGACGTACAACCATTTTTTGGCGAGTTTGCCATGGGTGGTTGTGCAATTGCACACAACGGCAATCTGACAAATGCTGACAGTTTGCGCAAAGAATTGATTGAACGTGGATCCATTTTCCAAAGTTCGTCCGATAGTGAATGCATCATTCATCTGATGGCACGTTCCATCCATAAAAACCACACCAAGCGTCTGAAAGATGCCCTATCACGGGTCGAAGGCGCTTTTTCTGTGATTGCCATGACACGCACCAAATTGATTGGTGTACGTGATCCACGTGGCGTACGTCCGTTGGTATTGGGCAAGTTGGGTGATGGCTATGTTTTGTCTTCTGAAACATGTGCATTAGATATTGTTGGTGCAGAACATGTTCGCCAAATCGAACCCGGTGAAATGGTGGTCATTGGACCAGATGGCATTCAAAGTTCATTCCCATTTGAGCGCACAGCGCCACGCCCATGTATTTTTGAAAAAGTCTACTTTTCACGCCCTGACAGTATTTTGGATGGTCAATCGGTTTACGAAACCCGCCGCCAAATCGGAATTGAGCTAGCCAAGGAAAGCCCCGTTGAAGCAGATTTAGTTTGCCCTGTACCAGACAGCGGCACACCAGCAGCAATTGGATACAGTCACGAAAGTGGTATTCCATACGGTATGGGTATTATCCGCAATTCATACATGGGCCGCACATTTATCGAACCCACAGAACAAATTCGCAATATGGGTGTACGGTTGAAATTGAATGTGAACCGGACATTGATCGAAGGTAAGCGTGTTATTTTGGTAGATGACAGTGTTGTTCGCGGGACAACGAGTCGAAAAATCAAAGAAATGATATTAGATGCAGGCGCGGCAGAAGTTCATTTTCGCATCGCATCTCCGCCCACAATGTGGCCATGTTTTTACGGCGTAGATACACCTGAGCGCGATCAATTGTTAGCGGCGACCATGACTGCAGAAGAGATGCGCGAACATTTGAATGTTGCCAGTTTGAAATTCGTATCCATGGATGGTTTGTACCGCGCGTGTGGTGTTAAAACTGGCCGTGATAACGCCAACCCAAGCCATTGCGATGCATGTTTTTCAGGAGAATATCCTGTGAAGCCAAGCGATCAAATCGCCAAAGGCTTTAAATTAGCGGCGGAATAGTTATGGCGCAGACAGATCAAAAAATTGCACTGGTTACCGGTGCTTCGCGTGGATTGGGTGCTGCCGTCGCGCAAAAGCTGGCGACAGACGGTTATCATGTTATCGCAGTTGCCCGCACAACAGGCGCATTAGAGGAATTGGATGACCGTATCCAAGCGGACGGTGGCAGTGCCACATTAGCGCCGTTTGATATAACCGATGAGGAAGCCATTAAACGGATGTGCATTTCAGTGCATCAGCGTTGGGGCGGGTTGGATTTGTGGGTGCATTGCGCCATTCATACGGCGCCTTTGTCCCCAGTTGGTCATATTGCCGACAAAGATTGGGCCAAGAGCATCGCGGTTAACATCACAGCCACGGGTCGTTTGATTGCAAACATCGAAAGCTTGTTATTAGCGAAATCAGGCACAGCGGTTTATGTCGATGATCCCATGGATGGTCGTAAGTTTTTTGGAAGTTACGGAACCAGCAAAGCAGCGCAACGCGCGTTGTTTGAAAGCTGGGCAAACGAGAGCTCAAAAACCGGCCCGTCCGTTATTACGTTCACACCAAACCCAATGCCAACGGCCTGTCGTGCGCGTTTCTACCCAGGTGAAGATCGCGAACCACTGTTTCATCCAAGCGAAGAAGCCATGCGTTTAGTTAAGCAGCTGTAATCATTCCCAACCGCGATAAAATGGGCGGGGGTTTTATCCCCCACGCAGTTTAGTGATTCATTTTTGCTTTGCGTTCGTTATCAACTGTGACCGTCAAATTGATCGGTTTTCCATCGAAGGTCAGTGTCAGGTCGAATGTATCGCCTGATGCCAAGCTTTTGTTCAAGCCCATCAACATGACATGATTACCGCCGCGCTGAAACAATGTGCGCTTGCCCGGTTTTGCGTGAACGCCACCTTCGATTTCGACCATGGACATGACGCCGTCATCGCTAGCTTTGTGGGTATGGAGTTCGACCCGGCGCGCGATGTCAGATTCTGCACTGGTTAAATGCGCAACTTCGGCTGTGCCGTTTTCGATCACAAAGAAGATCGCGCCTGATTTTGCGGTCGGACTGGCGGCGCGCGCATAGGCATCTGTGATTTTCAACTCGTTATGCGAAAGTGTGTTCATCATTGCGTGGTTGCTGTAATTGTCGCGACCATCCCAATAAATATAAGCGGAAACCAAAGCCGCAAGAACGAAAATATAGAGGATGTAGAGGTTTTTTTGCATGAGTGCTCCTTTTGCTGAGTGCAAAATAGCAAAAAGCCCCGCGATCCGCGAGGCTTTCTAACTATTCAAACTGTCGCAGTATTATGCAGCTGGTGCAGATGCTTTTGCGATGTCTTTTTTCAATTTCAAAGCTTTGTCAGACAATTCAGTGTCTTTTGCTTTTGCCATGAATGCGTCCAGACCACCACGGTGGTCAACGGTGCGCAATGCAGCGGCAGAGATTTTGAATTTGTATGATTGGCCCAACACTTCGCTGGCCAGAGTCACATCATTCAGGTTTGGCAGAAAACGGCGACGCGTACGGTTTTTCGCGTGGCTTACGTTATTGCCAGACATTGGGCCTTTGCCAGTCAGTTCACAACGACGAGACATGTTCAATTCCTTTGATCTGCGCGGCCCGGCAAAATCGCCAAACAGCATATGTATTTCAGAGCCGTTATTTAGGCCCCATCCATTCGAACGTCAAGGGATTCGAAGCGCTTCACGCAAACATTTATCCACAAAAACGTATGCTTGCCCATTTTTCGATAAACACGCCTGCATTTTTCCCATATCACATGGGTTATGAGCCAATACAAGTTCGATTTACCCATTGATGATGCATTGCCGGCATTACTGTCGGCGATGCGCGATCAACACCAAGCAGTGCTGCAGGCGCCACCTGGCGCAGGTAAAACAACACGCGTTCCCATTGCATTGCTAGAAGCCGGCCTGTTTACGGGTAAAATCTTGATGCTGGAACCGCGCCGATTGGCAGCGCGCGCGGCGGCAGCGCGCTTGGCGCAACATTTTGGCGATGATCTGGGTCAAACCGTTGGATATCGCATGCGCGGCGACAGTAAATCGTCCAACGCCACAAGAATCGAAGTCGTGACTGAGGGTATTTTGACCCGCATGATCCAAAGTGACCCTGAATTGGCGGGTATCGATTGCGTTATTTTTGACGAATTTCACGAACGATCTTTAAATGCCGACCTGGGGTTGGCGTTATGTTTAGAGATTCGCACCGCCTTGCGTGATGATTTAGCGTTGTTGGTGATGTCGGCGACATTGGATGCGGCCCCTGTTGCCGCGTTGATGGGCGATGCACCAATCGTCACATCGGCAGGACGATCATATGATGTGACGCCAATTCATTTGCCACGCCCTTGGGCGCGGCCAAACCAACGTAGCCCACGATTTGTTGATGCGATGGCTGATTTAATCGCACAAGCCGCCAGCGAGTCCGAAGGATCGATTCTGGCGTTCTTGCCAGGTGAAGGAGAAATCAAGCAGGTGCAATCGATGTTGCAATCACGTTTGAAAGATATTGCGATACATCCCTTATTTAGCGCGATGCCATTTGGTGACCAACGCCGCGCCATTGCGCCAAGCACAGGGCGCAAATTGGTATTGGCGACGTCCATAGCAGAGACTTCGCTAACCATCGAAGACATTCGTGTGGTCGTCGACGGTGGTTTGGCAAGGCGTGCAAGATTTGATGCCGGGTCTGGTATGTCGCGTTTGATTACTGAGAAAGTGACCAAGGCCGAAGCCATACAACGCATGGGGCGTGCAGGACGTGTCAGCGAAGGTGTATGTTATAAGTTATGGACCAAGGGCGAAGAAGGTGGTTTGCAACCTTTTGCACCACCAGAAATTTTATCCAGCGATCTGACACCGTTGGTGATGGAATTGGCCGCATGGGGCGTTGATACGCCAGTTGATTTGCCATTCTTAACACAGCCCCGCGAACAAGACTTTCTGTCGGCACAGGCATTGCTGAAAGAACTGGGCGCATTAGATGACACAGGTCGGATGACAGATTTAGGTGCACGTATTGCACGCGAGCCAACCCATCCACGGATGGCCAAGATTTTATTGACAGCCAGTGAAGATGCCAATGTTGCGGCCGCGCTGATGGAGGCCCGTGATATTTTGATGCGCCCTGCCCCATTGGATTTCACGTTGCGGATGAAAGCGGCCAAAAACCCCAATGGCTTTAAGCGCGATCATCCATACACCATAAACAGCGGCGCACGGGCGCGGGTCATGGAAACCGCGAAGAAACTGCGTAGCAAGGGTACGCGTGACCTGAATGCGGCGCAAATGGCTGCATTAGCTTATCCTGATCGCATTGGATTGCACCGCGCAGGTGATGCGCCGCGATTCTTGCTGTCTGGCGGTAAAGGTGCAGTTATTGATGCAGGTGATCCATTGGCCAGTCAGCGCATGATCGTTGCCATTGATTTGGACGGAGATGCCAAAGAGGCCAAATTGCGTATGGGCGTTGCCATATCAGAGGCAGAGGTCCGTGAACTGTTTGAAGACCGCATTCAGACAATTCAATTTTGCGAATGGTCTAAACGTGATGCCAAGGTAATTGCCGTCGAACAAACGCGGTTAGGTGCACTAATTTTAGCACAGAAAAACTGGAAAGATTGCGATTCAGATGCCATGGCACAAGCCATGATAGATGGTGTGCGTGAATTGGGCCTGCAAGCACTGCCTTGGACCAAGCACGCGCGATTGTTGTTGGGGCGTATCAATAACTTGGTTGCTGATGGTGCTGATCTGCCTGATTGCAGTGACGATGCGTTGATGGAACGCATTGATGTATGGTTGTTGCCACATCTGGATGGATTGCGGAGTAAAGGCGATTTAGCAAAGTTGGATATGGTTGCAATCACAAGTGAATTGCTGACATGGGCAGAGAATGAACGATTAAATCAATTATCGCCACCGTTTATTGTGGCCCCTACGGGAACGAAAATGATGGTGGATTACAGTGGTGATCAGCCCAAAATTGCTGTGCGATTGCAAGAATTGTTTGGCATGACCACGCATCCAACAATTGGTCCGAAACGCACACCAGTGTTGATTGATCTGTTGTCACCTGCACGTCGTACAGTGCAAACCACTGCGGATTTACCGGGTTTTTGGAAATCGTCTTATGATGATGTGCGCAAAGATATGCGTGGGCGTTATCCACGCCATCCATGGCCCGACGACCCGACCCAAGCCGAACCAACGCGGCGCGTTAAGAATCCACGTAAACGATAAATAAGTTTATTTACGCAAACGTATCGCGCGGATCATTGCGCCAACACGCAATCCACCACCCATTTCAAAACGCGAACGCGCACGCAACACAGGCGTGTGTTCTGATGCAGATGCCCCCGCTTCGCGCAGAACAATATAAAGTCCGCTGGCAATGATGACACCTGCGCCAATGATTGTGGATTGATCCATCGTTTCACCAAACAGAAAATACCCAAAAAGGCTGGCCCAGATGATTTGCGAATATTGCATTGGCGCAACGATTGCGGCTTCGCCCATACGATATGCCGCGATGACAAAGAATGTTGCAATTAATCCAAGAACCGCAATCAGGAACGAAATCCGCATGTCTGCCAGTGGCATTGGTTCGTAATGAAACTGTAATGCAATTCCCATGCATATAAAGGTGACAATCATTGGATAGATCATCAACACAACCAAACGTTCCTCTTGGCCAATTTTACGCACGATAACAGATGCCATGGCGCCACTTAATGCAGCGCCAAGCGCCGCCAGATGGCCCAGCTGCAAATCAACGCTGTCAGGTCGTAAAACGATCATAACCCCGATTAAACCAACGAATACAGCCATCCAACGGTGGAAACCCACCCGTTCGCCCAAGATCGGGATCGCAAGAACCGTGATCATCAAGGGCATTGCAAACAGAATGCTGTACACCTGCGCCAAAGGCAGCACGGAAAACGCGTGAAACGCCAATAAGCCGGCCAGCATTGTGGCAACCGTGCGAATGGCGGACCATATTGGGTGTACAGGTAACAATGTGCCCGGCTTGGCGTCCTGCATCATGATCAGCGTGACTAATGGCAATCCAAAGACCACGTTGAAGAATACGATTTGAAATGACGAATAATCCGCGCCGAGTATTTTCACAAATACATCATGCGTAGCAAATATTGCGAAAGCACATAATGCGTAAAACGCAGCTTTGCCGTTTGATTTGGTTTGCATAGGTGTCCTCGTCTGAAGGCGTGGAAAATTGGGATATACGTTCAAAACGCAAAACGCCCCCAAAGTAGGAGGCGCCGTAAGCAATTATTGAATTATTATGCTGCTTCTTTGGCTGCTGCTTGGCGTTCGCTTTCTTCGCGGGAAAGGGCAACCGATGTACGAACACCTTTTTCCACAAATCCCATCATGCCGCCAACGCAACGTTCTGTTGGTTCAATGCCTGCGCACATCAACACTTCGCGGCCATCGCGCGAACGTGCCCAGCGAGCAATTGATTCAACACCGTTGCCATATTTCTTGTCGTCAGCGATTGCATCGTCCAATGCAGCCAGAACTACAGCGGCAAACAGCTTTTGGGCGCGTTTACCTTGGTCGTTTGTGTAGGCCGTGTCGTCTACGAAATCAAACATGCTGTTGTCCTTTTATCATTGTAATTCTTAACGTCAGCGCAATATGACGATATTGAAGCGATTCGGTACCCCAGTAGACGCATGGCTACCATGCATCTAACGCATACCGTTAACCTTATCATCAAGGATGCCACCACTTGTCGTAAGCGCGTCCTAGATATATAGGTCGGTTAAATAGTCTTTCAATCCTAACAAGGTGCTAACAAATGCCAAAAATCAACGGTAACGAAATTCGCATGGGGAACATACTTGAGCATAACGGTGGTCTATGGATTGCTGTGAAGATCGATCATGTAAAACCAGGCAAAGGCGGTGCATTCGCACAGGTCGAAATGAAGAACCTGCGTACAGGGTCGAAATTGAACGAACGTTTTAGGTCTGCCGATAAAGTTGAAAAAGTGCGCCTAGAACAAAAAGATCAGCAATTTCTGTATGAAAACGACGGCATGTTGGTTTTCATGGATAATGAAACATACGAACAAATTGAACTACCATCCGATATATTGGGTGAACGTCGGCCACTGTTACAAGATGGCATGATTATTCAAATCGAATACCACGAAAGCGAAGCGTTAAGTGCGTCATTGCCAACAAAAGTCACGTGTAAAGTTGTGGAAACAGAGCCTGCGATCAAAGGTCAAACAACAGCAAACAGTTTCAAACCTGCGGTTTTGGACAACGGTCTGCGCATTATGGTACCACCGTTCATCGAGCAAGACACAGATATCGTTGTACATACAGAAACGATGGAATATTCTGAACGCGCATAAGTGCGGCTTTAGTAAAAATTAGGAACTTGGCGCGTAAACTGTTTACGAGCTGCTAGAGTTCAAAGGTGCAAAACCCCGCTCAAACTGTTTTGAGCGGGGTCTTTTTTTAAGCGACGTTATGAAGGCGGATTTCACGCTGTGTACGGCCAAGGGCGCGACAAACTGTTTTTGTCAGTGATGGGTCATTCAAAGTATAAAAATGAAGGTCTTCAACGCCTTGCATTAACAAATCATCGCATAATTCTGTGCAAATCGCTGTGGACAGTAGATCATGTTCCGCCTTGCTGTTGGCATTTTCGAATGCTTTGTCCAACCAATCTGGCGTGGCGGCACCGCAACGCGCCGAGAAAGATTTGGTTTTTGTCCAATTTTCCACAGGCAGAATGCCCGGAATAATCTTTTGTGTAATACCTGCATCTGCACATTGGTCACGAAACCGCAAGAAATCATCAGATTCAAAGAAGAACTGCGTAATTGCACTGTGCGCACCGGCATCAAATTTGGCCTTTAGCATATCAATGTCAGCCTTGGCGTTCGCCGCTTCTGGATGGGTATGCGGATAGGCTGCAACGCGTACTTTGAACTTCCCTGTGTCAGCAAGCGCAGAAATCAATTCCAACGAAGATTGAAAACCGTCTTTGGTTGCTTGAAATTCAGCGCCAGATTTAGGAGGATCCCCACGCAATGCAACAATTTGGTGCGCACCTGCATCTGCATAAGAATGTGCGACATCCATAACCTGGGACCGCGTCGCGTCGACACAGGTCAGGTGACCTGCAACATCAATACCGTATTGGCGATTAATAACATCGACGGCGGCGCGGGATACTTCGCGTGTGGACCCTCCTGCACCGTAGGTGACAGAAACGAAAGACGGATCAAGACTGGCAAGCTCTTCGATCGTACGCCAAAGCTTAAAGCTGGCGTCGAGGTTACGGGGGGGGAACACTTCGAATGAGAGGCCAAAGTCGGGGTCAGTGATTTTCATTTTTATACATCCTATCGGTACTAACGCCCTTTTCGCAGAAGAAATATATTGAATCAAATTCATATATTTAATAACTAACATGCAATTCATTCACACAAGGTTTGTCATGTACATTGAATTTCGCCACTTAAAAACGATAAAGGCCATTCACGACCAAGGCGGTTTGGCGCGTGCGGCAGATGTATTGCACATAACGCAATCAGCGTTATCGCATCAGGTGAAAGCGCTGGAAGCACAGGTTGGTATGGAATTATTTTTGCGGCGCTCAAAACCGCTGAAACTATCCAAGGCCGGGCATAAACTGTTAGAGTTGTCTGAGACAATCTTGCCCCAAGTCGCAGCAGTCGAGGCTGATTTTGCGGGTTTGATTGACGGGACTGCAGGTCGCATGCACATAGCCATTGAATGTCACGCCTGTTTTGAATGGCTTTTTCCAGTTTTAGAAAGCTTTCGCAAAAACTGGCCCGATATTGATGTGGATATCAAACCAGGCCTGTCATTTGATGCATTACCAGCATTGCAGCGCGAAGAAGTTGATGTCGTCATTTCATCCGACCCAGAAGAATTGGGTGGTGTTACGTTTGAGCCGTTGTTTGAATATACGCCCACTTTTGTTTGCGCCACGAATCATCCGCTCGCACAAAAGGAATATATCGAGGCCGCAGATTTTCGCGACCAGACATTGATCACCTACCCAGTGGATCGGGCACGCTTGGATATCTTTTCGCAATTATTAATACCTGCGCATGTGGAACCCGCCGCCATTCGCCAAGCGGAATTGACCGCTGTTATTGTTTTACTGGTGGCATCGGGGCGTGGTATTTCCGTTTTGCCGGACTGGGTTGTGGAAGATCAAAAATATGGCCATGATTTTGTGACCAAACCGATAACCAAGGACGGTTTGACCCGCAAATTATATGCCGCCGTGCGTAAATCCGAAGTCGATACACCCTTTATGAAAGATTTCGTAAAGTTTACCCGCGATCAACGCAGGTAAATTAGGGCTTGGGTTCTGGCGCACATCGCCGTATAGGGTGCCAAACCCGAACATCAAAGGTAGTGTCCCATGGCTCAATGGTCTGCAAATATCAATGTAATGCTCAAAGCAATCCGGCCTGCTGGTCGTGCGATGATGCGTGATTTCAAAGAAGTCGATAAATTGCAGGTGTCCAAAAAGGGCCCAAATGATTTTGCAAAACGTGCAGATCAACGCGCCGAAGAAATGTTACAAGAAGCATTGTTCGAAGCACGCCCAAATTATGGGTTTGTTGGATCAGGTGGACGCGAAACCAAAGGCGAAGATCCGACACGTCGTTGGATTGTACAGCCCTTGGACGGTTTAGAAAACTTTCTGCATGGTTTGCCACATTGGTCAATTTCCATATGTTTGGAATACAAGGGCGAAATCGTTGCATCAATTATCTTATGCCCAGTGATCGAAGAACTGTTCTTGGCTGAAAAAGGTGCTGGCACGTGGTTAAACGAACAACGTGTACGCGTTTCTGGTCGTACTGGGCTGGATCAGATGGTTTTTGCGACTGATCTACCGGGCGGTACGCGTGGTCACTTACCAACACAAATCAAAGATTTGGCGCGTGTTTCACCAAGTGCTGGTGGCATTCGTGGCATGGGCGCAGTTGGTTTGGACATGGCGTACACATCCGCTGGTCGTTACGACGGATATTGGAACCGCGGTATGAAGTATTGGGAATTGGCGGCTGGTTTGTTGTTAATTCAAGAAGCTGGTGGTTTGGTTGAAGCGATTGAGCTGCACAAAAACCCAATGGAAACTGGCACGATCATCGCCGCAAATGGCGAAGGCCATGCCAAGTTTGCTAAACTGGTACGCAATACCTAATTTTCGCATCACCTGCGGTCATGTTATCATCAGCGCGATCAAAGCGCAGGTAAGCGATTGCTTGACTTTCTGACTGTGTGAAAATTTGGCCAGCAACTTTGCCGTTTGCAATGATGTCGGTACCAATTGGGGCAGACCCGTCGATTTCAACCGTTGCAAATCCTTTGCGCAATTCCGTTTTATGCTTCATGCGGGCCGTTACCTCTTGGCCGACATAACAACCTTTGCGAAAATCGACGCCAGACAGACGTTCGAAACCTGCTTCTAAAATATATGTATTGTCGGTGATCAGTTCGATACCGGCCTCCGGAATACAGTGTGCAACACGAATAGCATCCCAGTCGATCGTGGGGCTTTGAACCGATTCAGGGCCGTACTGGCGCCATCCCAGCGCATCGTGACGTGGATCGACCAATGCACCTGTTGATGCCTGCCCTGTGCCGCGTCCCACTGTGATATCTGTACCAGAAACGGCAACATCAGCGCGTAATTTGTACATATTCAAACGTTGCGCCAATTTTGGGGCTTGGTCCGTGGCGATATCCAGCAAAAAGCCATTGCTGTCCGTCGTCAGGAAGAAATCGAACAGGTATTTACCCTTCGCTGACAATAAAGCGGCATAGACCAATTCCGTTTTGGCACGCGTGACGTCATTGCTGATCAGATCTTGTAAAAACTTTTCGCTGTCGCTGCCTGTGATGGCAATAACGGTGCGGTTTTCGTCCAATTCAGTGTGCATGTGGATCAATCCTTGGGGCTATGGTATGGCGCTTATGTAGCCTTGAAACCAACGGAAAGCCAAGCGTAATGGCGGCACCTGTCTCTATCGTGATACCGACCTTGAATGCGGCCAGCAAAATTGCGCCCACCTTGGCCTGTTTGGTGGCAGGCGTGAATGCAGGCATCGTGCGAGAGTTGATCATTGTGGATGGTGGCTCGCATGATGATATCGCGCGCATTGCTGCCGACGTTGGTGCGCGGTTGATAATAAGTGAACCCGGACGAGGTACACAGCTGCGGGCAGGCGCAAATGCGGCGCTTGGTTCATGGATTATATTTTTACATGCAGACACTGTTTTGGATGATGAATGGGCACAATCTGTTGCGCTACACCTCAACAACCATACGGATGCGGGTTATGGACGGTTAACGTTTGATTCTGGTGGGCTATTTGCATGGCTTGTCAGCACCGGTGCAAATTTAAGATCTCGTTTCTTTGGATTGCCGTATGGTGATCAAGGCCTGTTAATTTCGCGCACGCTTTACGATGACGTGGGTGGTTATCCTGACATACCACTGATGGAAGACGTTGCCATTGCACGCACACTGCGCGGCAAAATGCGGGGGCTGAATATGACCGCGACCACGTCCGCACAACGTTATCAGACACTGGGTTGGATTAAGCGGAGTTGTAAAAACCTGACATTATTGGTGCGTTTTTTAATGGGCACTGATCCTGAAAAATTGGCGCGTGCGTATCGTAAGTAACTTACAAACCCAACCATTTTGACAGGCCAGCCAATGGGCTTTTCCATGTCGGTTTTTTATCGCCAACAAATGATCGTTTGTTTTTTTCGACTGGGGATGCTGGGCTCAGATCAAATTGCAGATTGAACAATTCTGCGTAAATACCTTCGCGCTCTAACAGCTGTTCATGCGTGCCCTGATCGACGATGCGGCCTTGGTCCATAACAACAATTTGATCAGCGTCCAAGATAGTCGATAAACGATGCGCAATGATCAAGGTCGTGCGTTTCGCAGATAGTTTATCCAAGGCTTGGCGTATCTGATTTTCAGACTGCGCATCCAGTGCCGACGTTGGCTCATCCAAAAGTAAAACAGGTGCGTCGCGCAAGATTGCCCGGGCTATTGATAACCGTTGTTTTTCACCGCCAGAAAATTTCACCTTTGATGGGTCAATTTCGGTGTCATAACCCTCTTCTAGTTTTGAAATAAACTGATGGGCGGCGGCGGATTTTGCGGCGCGAATACAGTCTTCGCGGCTGGCGTTTTCGCGTCCAAAACGTATGTTCTCCAATACGGTACCTGTCAGCAAAATGCTGTCTTGGCTGACCACTGATATTTGATCGCGTAACGCGGGCAATGAATAGTCCTGCAATGCCCGACCATCCAGTGAAATAACACCAGCTTGAGCATCAAATAGACGCGGTAGTAAATTGAAAATCGTGGATTTTCCTGCGCCAGAACGTCCAACGAAAGCATATGATTTCCCTGCATCAATCTGCAAATCAATATCATGTAATGCACGATATCCATCTGGATATTCAAAGGTCACATTTTGAAATTTCAGGTGCCCGCGTGCCTTATCGCCCTTGGCGAATACAAATGTACCATCATTAATCGTATTGAGCGTGTCGAACAGCGTATAAACACGATCCAATGCGCTTAAACCTTGTAGCGCGCTGGCGTATGATCCCCCCAGTTTTCGTGCGGGATTTGTTGCCACGCCAAGGGCCGTTAGCATGCCGATAAAGCCCGCCAAATCCACCGCCCCGACCCGCATACGAAGCGCAACCAGGAATAACAATGCGCCAATCGCCAGCCCGCCCAGAATTTCCATCAATGGCGACACACTTGCCTGCCACTTCACTAACGAAACACGCAAAACATATAAACGTTCAAAAATCGATTTTGCACTGTCGGTCAAACGATCCTCTAGGCGATAGGTGCGTACCATACGAATGCCTGCCAGACCTTCGTTCACGGCCTCTGTCATGTGGGCAATTTCTTGTTGCGTGCTGGCAGAAATTTTACGTACATGCGCACCTGCAACACCAACCGGGCCAAATGCCAAAACAAAGATAAAAATCAAACCGATGGTCAACGCCCAATCAATGGAAATCATCACAGCGAATGTCGCGATGACCGTCAAGATCGCGGTGATTGAACCTAATACATCACGCGTGGCACCACGAATGACTTCGATATCGGCGGAAAAGCGTGCGGCCAATGCGGCCGGTGATTCAGCCAAAAGATTCGCCAAATCCATATGAACCAAAGATTTAAACATATGCGTTTGCAAATCTGCCTGCATGCGCGACAACACTCGGTTTTGTAAAACTTGTTGGAAATACTGGCTAAGACCTTTGACCACGACCAATGTAATGATGCCAAGTGGCCCCCACCAGATAACGCTGGTTGATTTGGATTCGAATGCCGCAATGATGACTTGCATAAACTTGGCATAACCGGCGGCGGCAATTGCCACCATCAGCATTAACAATAACGTAAATCCAAGAACGCCAGAATGTCCGCGCAACCAGTCACGCCACAATCGGCCATAGGCATACCGTGCCGTGTTTTCGGGTGCTTTTTTTGGTGCTTTTTGCGTCATTATAAGTGCCAACCTTTCAGCCACTCGACCCCCGACATAACACGACATTCCGCGCATTCCAATCAAACAATGCATTTGGGGTTTGACCATTTTTTAGGTGCTGTCTAGCGTGCGGATAAAGGAGCCTTGAAATGCCATTACATTACGGACAAAAACTGCTTTCTATTCCCGGCCCATCTGTGATGCCTGATCGCGTGCTCAATGCCATGCACCGTCCCAGCCCAAACATTTATGAGGGCGATTTGGTCGATATGGTTGATGGGCTTATTCCTGATTTGAAAGCATTGGCCTGCACAACTGGTGATGTGGCAATTTATATCGGCAATGGCCACGCAGCATGGGAAGCAGCGTTGAGCAATACGTTGAACGAAGGTGATACAGTGCTGGTTCTTGGATCGGGTGCATTTGCAATCGGTTGGGGCGAACAAGGTGCCGCCTTGGGCTTGAACGTTGATCTGTTGGATTTCGGCAAACATGGCGCTGTTGCACCTGACACCGTTACGCAACATTTGATTGACGACAGCGAACATAAAATAAAGGCGGTTTTGGTTGTACAAACGGATACCGCCAGTTCTGTTCGCAATGATATTTCTGCAATTGCCGACGCGATCAAGGCGGCCCAGCATCCAGCCTTATTTATGGTGGACTGCATCGCATCATTGGCAACAGAAGAATTTCGCATGGATGACTGGAATGTGGATGTGATGGTTGCAGCTTGCCAAAAAGGCATGATGGTTCCCGCTGGTTTGTCGTTTGTTTACGTAAACCCACGTGCGCAAGAGGCACGCGCCAAGAAAGAGCGCGTTTCTGCCTATTGGGATTGGTTACCACGCACGAAACCAAAATTGTTTCGTGACTATTTTGGCGGAACTGCCCCGACACATCATTTGTATGGATTACGTGAAGCATTGAACATCTTGATCCACGAAGAGGGATTAGAGGCAGCCTGGGCGCGACACCGTATTTTTGCCCGCGCAATATGGGGTGCGGTGGACGCATGGGGTGCTGCAGGACGTATGCATTTGAATATCGAGGATCCAGAACAGCGCTCGTTTGCGGTGTCTGCAATCACAACCGCGGATGGTGATGCAGGTGTTTTACGCCAATGGACCGAAACAGTTGCTGGGGTCACCTTGGGCATTGGGCTCGGTATGGCGAATGCAGATGATCCAAAATATAATAATTATTTTCGCATTGGGCACATGGGGCATCTTAGCGTGCCAATGGTATTGGGCACGTTGGGTGCAATTGATGCGGGGCTAAAGGCGAACAGCATTCCACATGGGCCAGGTGCACTGGCTGTGGCCGCTTCTATTATCGCCCAGGGCTAAGACCGCGCGGTTTTTAAGGCCTTTGGCAATGCAGTTGCAAATTTCTCTATATCTTCGGGAATGCCGACGGACACGCGGATACAGCGGTCTTGCGGGGCGACGAATGGCATGCGCACAAAGATGCCTTGGTCGACCAATGCAGTTAACACGCGGCGCGCAAAATCACCGTCGCCGCCACAATCAATGGCGACAAAATTTGTTGCAGATGGGATTGTCGTTAATCCGTTATCTTTGGCAATTTGTGCAATACGATTGCGTCCGTCTGAAACTGCTTTTTGAATATGGGTAAGATATTCAGCGTCTTGAATAGCCGCTAATGCTGCTTTTTGGCTCAAAACGGACACACCAAAATGATTGCGAATTTTATCGAACGCTGTGATCAATTCGTGATGCGCAATGCCATACCCCACACGCGTACCGGCCAGCCCATATGCTTTGGAAAATGTGCGGAACCGAATAACGTTTTGCGATAAGATATCGAAATCAGGGGCGACATCGTCAGGCGCTAATTCGATATAGGCTTCATCCAAGATCAACAGACATCCCGTTGGTAGATTATCGATCATATTTTGGATGACAGCGGCGCTGTGGTAAGTCCCCATCGGGTTATCGGGGTTAGAGATATAGATCAGTTTGGCATCTGTTTCACATGCTTTTTGAAGCAAAGCATCGGGGTCTTCGTTGTCGTTTAGATAAGGAACTGTTTCCAGAATTCCACCAAATCCCGCAACATGGAAATTGAAAGTTGGATAAGCCCCAGCCGACGTGACAGCCACATCACCCTGCCCGATCATCAGACGGCAAAGATAGCTGAGCAAACCATCAATACCTTCGCCCACAATGATGTTGTCGATGGGGATATCATGCAGTGCGCCAATGGCGGTTTTTAAATCGAAACTTTGGGGGTCTGGGTATTTGAAGACGTCATCGCAAGCATCAACAATTGCAGTTTTCACCTTTGGGGATGGGCCAAAGCTGCTTTCGTTTGCACCTAATCGCGCACGAAACTTTCGCCCCGTGGCACGTTCAGTCATTTCAGGAGCCACGAAGGGCACGCTGGACGGCAGCGCGGCGGCGAGTGGCGTTAAACGAGGAGCGTTTTGTGTCATATCATCATCCTTAAGTCGCCCAAGGTTACGAGGCGTGAGGCAAACACACAAGACGCCAAACCTTGAAAATACGACAGCAATACCTACCTATTATACAGCAGGCACGAAATGCCCGCGCGATGACAGGAGACATAACATGAGCAATAAAATTACACGCAGATCTATTTTGGCGACGGGTGCGGCCGCTGCCGGTGCACGGTTTATTCCCAAGATTGCAGTGTCCCCTGCAGGGCGGCGCATTTTGACGGTTTATTTCGACAAAGCAGCGGGTGCGATGCGCGCGATTGAGCGGGTTATTCCGTAACCCCTCCTCACAAAGTCTTCACTCTTTCGTGGCACATATTGCGTAAACCATGTGTTTTGCCACATGGTTTAGATACTGCCAACTCGAAGGAGACTGCAAATGACCCCGATTAAAATCGACACCTTTTTAAATGCGACAGCGCCAAATCATGGCCCTGCGAAGATGGATTTGGTCAAAATGGGCCTGTATCACGTTGCACCATACGACAACGATCGCGTGGTTTTGGCGATGCGTTATGATCCAAACACAGGGTGTTTTGTCCCCTGTAAATAGGAAACTGTTTACAGTAGCGGAACCAATTCGACACCGCCTGCATCCAATCTGACCAGCATATTTTCTGGAACTTTCTGCCAGTGATAATCGTCATTATCCAGTGGTTCGGATGACAAAACGGCGCCACCATTGTCCAAATTTTCGCAAATATACAAAGACGGGCTTTTGTTGTCCGACGAATGTCGAAATGCGATGATTTCTGCCCCGTTGCTGGCGACGCATACAAATCGGTTTGGTCCACGTGCCTTGTCGATACAACTGTTACACTGTTTCAGCGTTTTTTGGATTGCGATCAGTGGATCTGTATCCAAACCATTTGCAAGCAGCATCAAAAATACCAACTCGCTGTCCGTGGTTCCTTTTTTCGTAAAATACAAATCGTCGGTCAGCGACGCTTCGACCTCTCTGCGGATTTGATTGATGTTTGGAACGTTCCCATTGTGCATGAATGACCAACGGCCATGTGTGAATGGGTGGCAATTTACGCGCGCTGTTTCGCCTGATGTTGATGCGCGGACGTGGGCCAAAAACAGCGGTGCGGAAATCATCCGACACAGGCTGGTCAGGTTACCATCCGACCATGCAGGCAGAACATCGCGGTATTGGCCAGGTAATTCGCCGTCCTTGTACCATGCCACGCCGAAACCATCGCCGTTGACCGCCAGCTTGGCTTCGGTTGCCGCTTGGCTTTGCTCAAGCAGGGAATGTTTGGGATTGACGATGATATTTTGAAGCGGGATTTCTGGGCCGAGATAGGCAGACAGGCGGCACATTTTATAAACCTTTGGGTGATTTTATTTGCGCCAGCATACTGCGGTTGCAGGCGTATAAATCCCAAAACTGGTAGTACTTCGCGCAATGTGCAGGACAAAGTCCCACACATTGCATTTATTGTGATTTTATCCCAGCGCGCTGACGCGTTCCATAGCTGCTTGCAGGACTGTCAGTTCTTCGTCACCTGAAACGATACGGGCGCGATTTTCTGCGACCACTGCTTCTGGCGCGTTATTGACGAACTTTTCGTTTTTCAACTTGCCCTTGATACCGTTCAGCTCTTTTTCCAGCTTTTCGATGGCTTTGTTCAGGCGTGCTTTTTCCGCGTCGATATCGATGATATCCGCCAATGGCAGACAGAATTGACCACCCTCTACCGGTAACGTCACCGCGCCCTTGGGGGCATCAGTGGCCGTTGTGATATCTTCAAGACGTGCAAGGCGCATGATCAATGCTTTGTTGTTGTCCAACGCGGTTTGTGCGGTTGCGTCCAGACCCAGTTGGATCATTGGGATTTTTGCGCCTGCGTTGACGCGCATTTCGGCGCGTACCGAACGGATTTGTTCGATCAGGGTGATGACCCAATTCATTTCCACGTTTGCGGTTTCGTCGACCAATTCGGCAGATGTGTATGTGGGCCATGCTTTGTGTACCAACATATCGTTGTGGCCCGTTTCGTCCCATAACTCTTCCGTAATGTACGGCATGATTGGGTGAAGCAGGGTATATGATTGATCCAGAACCCATGCCAATGTGGCCTTAGTTTCCGCCACCGCATCCGCATCGTCGCCTTGCAACAATGGTTTTGACAACTCTACGTACCAATCACACACCTTGTTCCAAACGAACACATACAATGCGTTGGCGGCGTCGTTGAAGCGGTATTGGTCCAGTGAATTATCAACTGCTTCGCGCACCAATGCGGTTTCGCCGATGATCCATTTGTTTAGGGTTTGGTTTACGGATTTCGGATCGAAATCTGCAACGGGCGCTGCCTCGTTGAATTCGGCGAAACGGGTGGCGTTCCACAGTTTGGTGCCGAAGTTACGGTAACCTTCGATACGGGATTCAGACAGTTTTAGGTCACGCCCCATGGCGGCCATGGCCGTTAGGGTGAAACGCACCGCGTCCGCGCCGTATTTGTCGATCAAGTCTAATGGGTCCAAAACGTTGCCCGTAGATTTGGACATCTTTTTACCCTTTTCGTCGCGCACCAATGGGTGAACGTAGACGGTTTCGAACGGCACCTTGCCCATGGTTTCAATGCCCATCATCATCATGCGGGCAACCCAGAAGAAGATGATGTCAAAGCCTGTGATCAATGTACGGTTTACGTTGTCGTTGGTGTAGTAACGTTGCAATTCATCCGTGTTTTCAGGCCAACCGAGTGTGCCAGATGGCCAAAGGCCAGAGGAGAACCATGTGTCTAGGACGTCTGGGTCGCGTGACAATGGAACGTATGTAAGCGCCTTGCCTGTTCCCTCTTTGAATTTCGCTTCGTTCAATATCCACAACAAACTTTCATGTTTGAAATCTTCAGGGCTAAAGAACTTAGCAGGTAGATCGAATTCAGCTTCTACCTGCTTCGCAACATCGCCTTCGTTTGCTGCACAAAAAACTTTGTCCCAAGGTCCATACCAAACAGGAACCTGATGGCCCCACCAGAGTTGGCGTGAGATGCACCAAGGTTCGATGTTTTCCAGCCAGTGGAAATACACCTTCTTGTCGCCTTCTGGCAAAATTTTCGTCGTGCCATTGCGCACCGCGTCGATGGCGGGTTGGACGATTTGTTTTGTGTCTACGAACCATTGATCCGTTAATGCGGGTTCGATGACGACTTTGGAACGGTCACCGAAGGGTTGCATCACTTTCTTGTCTTCAACCTTGATCATCAGGCCCAGCGCGTCGATATCCGCGATCACCGCCTTGCGGGCATCAAAACGATCCATGCCACGGTATTTTTCAGGCACCAAATTGTCGCCCGCATCATCCGCACGCATCGCGCCCTTGGTATCCATCAAGGAATACATCGGGATATCGTTGCGCTTCGCGACCATGTAGTCGTTGAAATCATGCGCGCCTGTGATTTTCACGGCACCTGATCCGAAATCGGGGTCAGGATATTCGTCGGTGATCACGGGGATTGTGCGATCACACAATGGCAAATGCACCTGTTTACCCACAATCGGTGCATACTTTGTGTCGTCAGTGTGTACAGCTACTGCACCGTCTCCCAGCATGGTTTCTGGGCGGGTGGTCGCGATAGAAATGTAATCGCGTTCTTCGGTCAGGGTGACGTTACCGTCTTCGTCTTTTTCGACATAAGTATACGTTTCACCATCGGCCAGCGGGTATTTAAAATGCCACATGTGACCGTCAACTTCGATGTTTTCCACCTCTAGATCAGAGATAGCAGTTTCGAAATGTGGGTCCCAGTTTACAAGGCGTTTTCCCTTATAAATCAATCCCTTATTATAAAACTCAACAAAGGTTTTTAGAACGGCATCATGGAAATTTCCGTCATTGCCAGCAGGTGCACCCGGCGCACCCGACATGGTGAATGCTTCGCGTGAATAATCACATGATGCGCCAAGACGTTTAAGCTGATTAATAATCGTGCCGCCCGACTTTTCTTTCCACTCCCATACCTTCTCAAGAAATGCCTCACGCCCCAATTCAGCGCGGGAAGGTTGTTTGTTTTCAGCAAGTTGGCGCTCCACAACCATTTGCGTAGCGATCCCCGCGTGGTCTGTGCCAGGTTGCCATAATGTATCAAACCCGCGCATGCGGTGCCAGCGGATCAGGATATCTTGGAGTGTGTTGTTGAACGCGTGGCCCATGTGCAGGACGCCCGTGACGTTTGGCGGGGGGATCATGATGGCGAATGCGTCTGATTTACCGTCCCAGTTTGCACCGGCGGCAAATGCGTTTGCATCTTCCCATTTCTTCCAGATTGCAGCCTCTTTGGCCGCCGCATCAAAATTCTTTTCCATCGCCATCTGATTAGCCCTTAAACATGTGTTTGATGCTTCTTACAGGGGTCAGCGGATAAGGGGAAGATACCTTTGGGTTTATCAATAAAATTACATAATTTGTTTTATTTAGTTATATTTATTTAACCTTACTTACATTCACGTAATCCGTGTTAATCTAATTTTGATTATTTTTTAACGCGAATTTTGAAATATTAATATGGAGCCATACATGAAAATTATAAACCCACTGATACAGGGAGCGTCATTAGCGCACCTCCAGGCGGGCCAATTCATGCCGATGACGGTAAAATTAATTCCCTACAGCAAATCATGCTAATTTTGGCCCAAGCTATGTGCCCCCAGTTATCACGTATAACAATGCAATATTCGAAGCTTGCAAAACGTATCTTCCTGCGGTCACGGGTGAAAGGATTAGCGCTGATCTGACTGCGTTTTTGGCAGGGATTTGCATTGGTACAGACAAAACGGACGCCGATCCTAAGATCGCTTTCGGAGACTGATCCAGCATGGATGAATTATCGCATGAAGGGTACGCAGGCCGCATCCTACCATGCCACAGGTCTTTCAACTGGTATGGGTGCGTCGATAACGGAAGGTGGATTTGTAAACTCTGCTTTTTGTATGCCTTGTCATGCACAGGCATCGGTTAATGCCAATGGCCAAACGGTTTACAAGGCGTTGGTTCAACGTGGCGTCCAAATCTGGACGGTATGACCCAAATGACAATGGGTGCGCCAAACATCAGCGGTTTTTATGGGCTAGGTGGGCCGGCAATCACGGCCACACAGATCGATTTCGAATGGGCTATCCTTGGCGCATCTTGCCAAGTGGGCCGAGATACATCTGGAGTTTGCGCCTGCTATCCAGGCGGCCCTTCGATTGAAAAATAACGCAATTGGCGGCCCGCCACATTGGCCCCCATAAACTAAACAGACTACATCTCTATTGCCACCGGTGTTGTATAGATTTGGATTTCAACTTTTGGTGCGCTTACCCAACGCGGTTTATTTTGGTTGAGAGCTGAATCAAGCTTTCGGATGAATTGACCCCTTTGATTTCACCGATTTCGTCCAAAATTTCATCCAGCATAGCCGGGGTTTGAGCGGCGACGTTTAGCACCATGTCAAAACGCCCCGACGCGGATGTTGCCTGTTGCACATTTGGAATGGTTTTTAAGCGTGACACCACAGCGGCAGTTGCACGTGGATCGATATTTAGTAAAACCGTGGCGCGGATCTGGTTTTTGGATGCTGCGTCACTGAGCCGAACTGAAAAGCCCGTGATCGTACCATTGGTTTGCAATCGGTCAAGACGAGCCTGTACCGTGGTGCGTGCCATCTTGAGGCGGGCGGCAAGTTTCGAAATAGGTAAACGGGCATCGCGTTGGAGTTCCGTTATCAGTGCAAGGTCGGTTTTATCCATCATATTATCCAATTATTGGTCTATATGACGATATATTCAGTCATATATTGCAAATTAACAAGTGATAGTGACATGCTGAGCCGCCATTTTGGGTAAAAACAGGATGTGCTATGACCTTTCAAGAGACATATTGGAAAAAACCGACTGACTATCTTGTCAGCAAACGGCCAGATCGCCCCGTTACATTTTTTACGCCTGCGGCTTTACGTCAGATGGCCGCACGATTTCAAAAGGGGTTTGCTGGAGATGTGAGCTTTGCTGTGAAAGCCAACCCAACGTTGGTGGTTGTGAACCAGTTGGTGAATGCTGGATTGACGCATTTTGATGTGGCGTCACCCGAAGAAATAAAATTGGTGCGTGAATGCGGGCGTGATTTTACGTTGCATTATAATAACCCTGTGCGGTCGCGATCAGAAATTGCATTTGCGGTAGCACACGGTGTCCGATCGTTTTCGGTGGACCGCGAAAGTGAATTAGAAAAGTTATTGGAGGTCGTTGCACCCAATTCCGAGATCTTTGTACGGCTTGCCTTGGATTTGGATGGCGCTGCGTATAATTTTGGAGAAAAATTTGGCACAAATGCACGTGCGTGCGCCGCCATGCTAAGGCGGATTTCTGGCACATCACACAGGGCATCAATGACGTTTCACCCGGGAACTCAATGCAATGATACGTCAATTTGGAATGCGTATATTTCAACTGTGGCACAGATTGCACGCGATGCAGGTGTTACGCTTAACACGCTGAACGTAGGTGGCGGGTTTCCATCCGATCGCGGAACGCATTTGACAGTGCTGGAAGATATATTTGCAAGCATTCAAGCCAGTTGGCTGTTGAATTTCGACAACGATCGCCCTGCCCTGTTGTGTGAGCCAGGGCGTGCAATGGTGGCGGACGCGTTTAGCTTGTGTACGCGGATTAAGGCACGATCCCACGATACAGTGTTTTTAAACGATGGCATTTATGGTGGGTTGGCCGAATTTCGCGATGTAGGGCATTGTGAACGGTACCGCGTTTATGCGCCTGACGGATCAGAGCGCGGGGGGAAGTGTGTGGAATTTATCGCCTTTGGGCCAACGTGTGATTCATTGGATAAACTGCCCAGCGCACTGCAATTGCCAAGTGACTGCGCTGAGGAAGATTACATTTTGATTGACGGCATGGGGGCCTATACTACGTGTATATCCACGCGGTTTAATGGGTATGGTGACATTCAAACCATTGTTATTGAATAATTACACATCCCTGATTTGTGCGACAGCTGCATCCGATAAGGGTTTAGGGGCCGCGTTCATAACAGTTTCGTCATAGGGTTCGCGGGCGAATACCTGACGGACCATTGGCGCGAAGAAGTCGATGGAGAGCGTTTTATAATCGGGGTCAAAGCTGCTTTGATCCCATTGTTCACAGAATTCGGCGCAATCATCATAAAACTCGTGCCCAGCATATTCATCCCGTTTGTTTGGGTTCGCACCGACGTGCTCCCCAAAATACACCAATTGAAAGTCGCCGTGCTTTTCGACGACCCAGCGGCATTGTTCACGCACGAAGGGTTTTAGGATCGTGGCGGCGTATTCATCGTGATTATATGGTGCGAAGATATCACCAATATCATGGAGCAGTGCAGAGACAACCCAATCAATGTCGGCCCCAGCGTTCCATGCGCGAGTGGCGGATTGCAAGGAATGGCCAAGGCGGGTGATTTTATAGCCTGATAGGCCCTCGTCCAATTCAACGAGCGCTGTTAGCAGGCGGTCGGCGGTGCCCTTGGTGTGTTCGACTTCGTGATGGGTTAGGAAATCGTAATCTTCCTTATCGCCATCTTTCATTTGGGTGAATTTTACGTTTTCCATTGGGTTTCCTTAGTAAATCGCGCTGTTCTTTTTAGCGCCGGCCATCATGACCTTGGCTTGTTCTATGCGTACCATATCGTAGACCTTCATCGCGCTTGCGTCGAAGTCTTGCTTGGGTGGGGCATAAGGTTGGAAGCTATTTTCATCGTATGTGCCGCGCGCGGGGGTCGCGAAATCGCGCGCGCCTTCGGCCTTGGTCATTTTGGATGAGATGTAACGGATCGCAACACCAATGCGCCTATCATCGGATGAATTTGGGCCTGATCCGTGGATTGTCAGACCGTGATGCAGGCTCATGGAGCCGGCAGGCAATTCAACGGCAACGCGATCCTTTGGATCGACGTTTACCGCCACCTCTTGGCCGCGCGACAGCAGGTTTAGATCGTCGAAGCTGTCTTCGTGATCAAGGATTGCGTTTTTATGACTGGCTTGCACGAAATCCATGCAACCAGACTGGGTTGTGGCGTCAGAAAGGGCCAACCATGCGGTCAGGATGTTATCCATGTCGCCCATGCCCCAATAGGCAAGGTCTTGATGCATGGTGACTACGTGTTTTGTGTGAGGCTCTTTGATTAAAAACTCTGTCGAATACAACATGATGTCGGGACCAAGAACAGTTTCGACTACGTCCAAAATTGCAGGATGCATACCAATTTCATGGGCAAGCGGCATAACGATCTGTGCGTTGACCCGCTTGTAGGTATTTAAGGGCAGAGGAAGGCCATTGTTGAGCCATTTCCCCTCTATTGCTTCGAGCTCTGCACGCCATTTTACGACTTGGGCCGTATCTACCACAGGAATTGGGAACAGGTATCCGTCATCCCAGTATTGTGAAGCGCTCGCTGTGTTTTCTGAATTTTCACGCATTTTGGTTATCCCTAGACGATGTAGAATAAAGGCTAATCCTAAAAAATGATTCTCGTAAAGCAAATCGTGAAGTGGATGGGCTTTACACCGTCAACGCCCTGCGCCATGAACAAGGGTGAGGGAATAATGTCCAAAAGCCATATTATCATTATCGACGGAACCCAGAGCCGATTAACCATCGGCCATGAAACCAATGCGGGTTTGTTATACAAGTTGTTGGACGAAGCCAGAAATCCCAAGAAAACAACGTTATATTACGATGAAGGTATCCAAGGTCACGGGTTATGGAATTGGGTCACGATTGCGTCAGGTTGGGGCATTAATCAGCTAATTAAAGAAGCATATGATCGCCTGGCATCGCGTTATGTCCCAGGAGACAAGATATACTTGTTTGGTTTTTCACGCGGTGCTTACGCGGTGCGATCTGTGGCAGGCATGATCAATCAGGTCGGTTTGTTGCGCAAAGATTGCGCCACGTCGCGCAATTTACGCCAAGCGTTTCGGATGTATGAAAACCGCGCACCATATCAGACATTAGTCAAGTTTCGCGAACGCGTTTGCCACCAAGATGTTGAGATTGAGATGATTGGCGTTTGGGATACAGTAAAGGCGTTGGGGTTGGATTATCCTATTTTATCACGCTTGGCGCCTATGGCCACGGATTTTCACGATGATGCGATTGGCGGCCCTGTTAAGTATGGGTTTCATGCCATGGCGATTGACGAAACCCGCACGGCGTATCGCGCAGTTTTATGGGATTCAAAGCCAGAATGGAAAGGCACGTTGGAACAGGTTTGGTTTCGCGGTGCCCATTCCGATGTTGGGGGCCATGTTGGTGGGTTTCCAAAAGCGCGACCTTTGTCCAATATTCCGTTGGTCTGGATGTTAGAGCGCGTGGTGCGTTGTGGATTGCCCTTGCCCGACGATTGGCGCACAAGGTTTCCATGTGATCCGGAGGCACCAGCGTTTGGAACATTACGCGGGATTGCAAAATTCTTTCTTTTTAGAGAGCGAAGAGCCATTGGCCAAAAGCCCAATGAATACTTGCATCATACAACTTTTGATATGTTCAAAGGCCGCGATTTACCCATTCCCGTGCAATACCACGTCAAGTAACGCATTCACGCTCTTGCTCCTTGGGCGTGGCTATGGCAAGAACATTGGCAACTTGATCCTTTAGAGTAGACGCAAAAAAAATGACCGATTTCACAGCCGCCCGCGAAGCCATGGTAGATTGCCAAGTACGTCCATCAGACGTGACAAAATATCCAATTATCGACGCATTGCTGCGCACACCACGTGAAATCTATGTGCCCGCTGATAAGCAGTCGGTTGCATATATGGGCGAGCATATTGCTGTTTCCGCAAATCGTTCCATTTTAGATGCGCGTACATTTGCTAAAATGTTAGATGCTGTTTCAATTACAGCCGATGAATTGGTTTTAGACGTTGCCTGTGGCACCGGTTATTCCACAGCCGTGATTGCCCAAATGGCCGAAGCAGTTGTTGCCGTCGAAGATGATGCAGATTTAGCGAAGTTGGCAAGTGAAACATTGGCAGAAGCTGGTGTAGACAATGCGTTTGTGATCAATGCCCCGCTGACTGGCGGTGCAGCTAAACACGGCCCCTATGACGTTATTGTCGTCGAAGGTGCCATCGAAGTATTTTCGGATGCATTGGCAAATCAATTAAAAGACGGCGGTCGCGTTGTTGCGATTTTGGTCGAAGATTCAATCGGCCAATGCAATATCGGCAAAAAGGTTGGCCCCAATATTAATTGGCGTTCTGATTTTGATGCAAACGCCCCAATGTTGGACGGCTTTGCAAAACCGAAAGCGTTTTCATTTACTTAATCTTTGCCCCCCAAAGATAAGACTACATAGACGACACAGGAGTCGAAAATGCGCAGACTGATATTAAGCGGCGTCATTGCCGTATCCATGAGCTTTCCAGTGTTTGCGGACACGACGAGTTTGAAAAATGCGCTGGAAGCCGCGTATATGAAGAATCCATCACTAGCTCAGACGCGTGCGTCGATCCGTAATTTGGACGAAGCAGTGGTTCAAGCATTATCAAGGTTAAAGCCAACGGTATCCGGAAACATAAGTGTTGGAATTACAGATCCAATCAATCCCAGATTTGCTTTTCAAGATGTTGATAGCTATTCCAACACCGCTACATTGTCGATTTCACAATTATTGTACGATGGTGGGCAAACGCGAGGCAAAGTGAATTCTGCGAAATTGGCCGTATACGCAGGGCGTGAAGATCTGATTGATGCCGAACAAAATATCCTGCTGGGAGCAATAACGGCATATATGGATTTACGCCAAGCGCAGGCTAATTTGAATTTGGCCGAAAACAACATCACCGTTTTACGTCGCCAATTGCAGGCATCCAAAGATCGGTTCGAAGTGGGTGAAGTGACCCGCACAGACGTCAGCCAAACAGAGGCACGCGTTGCCTCTGCTGTCAGCAACCGCGAAGCAAGTCGCGCCGCATTACACGGCGCAATTGCAAACTATATATCGGTCGTAGGTGAAAAACCGCACAAAGTGCAATCACCACCTGAACACCCAACGATTCCCGCTACGGTTGCCGCCGCCGAAGCTATTGCGATTGCAGGGCATCCACGCATTCGCGCCGCTAAGCTGAATTTGAAAGCGGCTGGGATTGATCTGAAGACAGCACGTCGAAATCGCGTTCCAACGGTCGAAGGGTCAGTTTCAGCAACCAGTACTGGAACGTCTGAGATTGGTAACTTTGTCTCTGGGAGCGAAAAAAAAGTAAGCGTGTCGGTTTCAGCAAGTATTCCAATTTTCCAAGGTGGACGACTAGATAGTGCGCAACGTGCCGCGTCGAATTCCAAGAAGGTAGATCAATACGCGTTAGATGTTGCGATCAACACCACACAGTTGAATTTACGCCGCAATTACGCCAATTGGCAGGCCGCAGTTGCCGCCATTCGCGCCAGCCAAGCACAGATACGTTCAGCACGTATTGCATTCGAAGGTGTCCAAGAAGAAGCCAAGCTGGGATCACGTACGACGTTGGATGTATTGGACGCTGAACAAGAGTTATTGTCTGCAAGATCCAATCTGGTATCCGCACTGCGCGATGAACAGGTTCAGGCCTATAATGTTTTGTCTGAAATGGGCCAATTAACGGCACGTTCCCTGAGGTTGAAAGTGGAACATCACGACCCATCTGTGAACTATGACAAGGTAGTGAAGGATTCACCCCTTGGGTTGCAACGCATCAACCTGTTGGAAAGACTACAAAATCGCCGTAAAAAACAATAGTTCAAAGGACTTACTTGTCGTTAACCATGTTTATCAAGTACTCTGGTAACGAATCTTTGGGTTGGAATCATGAGCGACAAGTTTTTTACACGGCGTATCAAAGCCACAGCAAATACTCTTAGACGGGTAATTGCCGATGAACCGCAAGTTGACCAATCGGTCAACGAACGCGAAGTGGCACAAAGCTATCGTGCTGCAGTTCATGGTGGTCGGCGTGTGGATACCAGCAGTTCAGAAACCAATTCGGCAAAATTAGAACCTGCAAAACTGTTAGTTCTGAAACGCCCATTGAACCAAAACACAGAGCGCCGCGACAATGCCTTTTCTGACATTGACCAAGGTGGAAATTCATCTGCTGCTAATTCAGTTGTTGAACCTGCGGTCACCAATGGGAAATTGATGTTGATGGCTGAAAACGCCGTTAAAGTTCAGTTGGACGAATTGGGCCCTGAGCGCGTTCAAAATCTGATCGAAGAGATTGCACCTGTACGGATTGCCAATATTTTTGCCGAGAACAGCGAAGCATTGGTTAGCCTTGCGGTGAATAATTTTGCCCCTAAGCAAATCAGCGATTTAGTAGATGAGATTGCACCAAATATTATTGCACAGGAAGTTACATCTGTTGTCAGTGATAAGGTTGCTGAACGTTTGGCAGAAGAGATGCCTGATGGCTTGGAAGGTACCGTTTTACGTGTTGTGAAAGAGGAAATGCAAGGTGCATTTGGTTATTCTGTGACCCGTAAAATTCGCCAATTGATCCGCGAAGAAATTCGCCTGGCGTGGGGAAACTAAACCGTTTCTGACATTTGTAAAATTTGATCTAAATCAGCATAACGTTCCAAATGCTGTGCCAGAGATTCTAATGTGCTTTCTACAATTTCGCTGTAACGTAGGGTGGAATTACCGCTACCCAGTTTTTGTAAAAAATCGTTTCGAAAATCATCACTGTTGAACAGCCCATGAATATAGCACCCACGTATTTTCTCGTTGGATGATGCAGCGCCTGACGGTTCACTTCCAAATTCCAACCATGCGCGTGTGCAATCAGGCCCATCTGTGTGCCCGATATGAATTTCATAACCTGTAACTGCATGTCCAGATTGGATATCTGTCCCCTGCACCTGAGCCAATCTCTTTTCTGGTCGCATGTGTGTCACAACATCCAAATGACCAAGTCCTGTGTATGTTCCTGCGGCCCCCTCGATCCCGTCGGCGTCGATAATTTCACGTCCCAGCATCTGATAACCGCCACAAATCCCCAAGACATGACCGCCTGCGCGAATATGTGCGGCAAGATCAATATCCCATCCTTGGGCGCGAAAGAACGCGAGATCCCCGATGGTGGATTTACTGCCCGGAATTAATATCAAATCCGCATCCAAAGGCAGTGGCCGACCTGCCGGAATGATTTCAACTGAGACGTTGGGGTCGCATGATAATGGATCTAAATCATCAAAGTTCGCAATCCGCGACAGTTGTGGAACGACGATTTTAAAGCCCTGCCCTGCGGATTTGGGTTTGATGTCTGCGGCGTCTTCTGCTGGCAGTTTTCCCGCGTCAGAAAACCATGGTAAAACACCTAAAGACGCCCAGCCTGTGCGATTGATAATTTCGGTTAAACCTTGGTCGAACAAAGAAACATCGCCACGAAACTTATTAATCATAAAACCTTTTATTCGCGCCAAATCATCATCGGGCAACACGCCGTGCGTACCAACCATTTGTGCAATCACACCACCGCGGTCGATGTCACCCACCAAAATCACTGGGATATCTGCGGCCTGTGCAAACCCCATATTTGCAATATCGCCAGCACGCAGGTTCGTTTCGGCTGGGGAGCCTGCGCCTTCGACGATGATTAAATCACACTGGGCCGCTAGTGCGTTAAAACTGTCCAAGACACGTGGGATTAGTGTTGGTTTCAGAGCCGCGTATTCACGTGCCTTCACAGTGGTCAAGCGATGTCCTTGGACAACCACCTGTGCGCCGATATCCGTTTCAGGCTTAAGCAGGACTGGGTTCATATCCACGACAGGGTCTTGGACGCAGGCCATCGCCTGTAATGCCTGTGCGCGGCCTATTTCGCCGCCATCAACAGTTACAGCGGCGTTGTTGGACATATTTTGAGGCTTAAACGGCATCACCCGTAATCCACGATTGTGAAACGCGCGGCATAGGCCAGCAACGATCATCGATTTGCCCACGTTCGAGCCTGCACCTTGGATCATAATAGACTTTGTCATGGCTTGCCTTATACATACCTTATGAACACATCAGCACATCTGATTTTTGGTGCAGCCATGTTTGCCCGCCCAAATAACCCCAAAGTGACCGCCGCCGCAATCACTGGTGGGTTGATGCCAGATATTTCTTTGTATTTACTGGTGTTATGGAGCCTGTTCATTGTTCAAAACGACCCTGGATATGTATTCGACGTCCAATACTTCTCTACGCAGTGGCAGGATATTTTTGCCGTTGATAATTCATTTGTGGTTTGGGGCGGAATATTTGCGCTGGGGTTTATTTTGGCGGGTAAATGGTTGCGGGTTTTTGCCGCCAGCGGATTGGTCCATTTGGTTTTTGACTTTTTGTTACACAATGATGATGCACGTCGTCATTTCTGGCCAATTTCTGATTGGGTATTCGTAAGCCCCCTTAGTTATTGGGATATTGACCATCATGGCGCCCTTATCGGCACATTAGAGGTTGTGGTCGTATTTGTGATGGCAATGATTTTGCTGCGCCGATTTGGCGTATCTCGCATGAGTGCGGTGATTGGGGTTATTGCCTTGGCGGAATTTGCACCTTTTATTTTATTCTCGGCCATGAATTGATCGTGTTTCATGTTGCGTCAGGTATCTGGCGTTGCTATAGCCCATCTTACACCATCGGGACGGCGAGTTGGCGGAGTGGTGACGCAGCGGATTGCAAATCCGTGTACACGAGTTCGATTCTCGTACTCGCCTCCAATTAAATCAATGAGTTACAAGCATA